>Ga0031654_10000173_pt1 | contig 14558 bp, 18 predicted proteins | sample FrelakmetCRP12CR_FD_55268 | JGI IMG/M metagenome (GOLD analysis project Ga0031654, IMG submission 55268) | Freshwater lake sediment microbial communities from the University of Notre Dame, USA, for methane emissions studies - CRP12 CR | ecosystem: Environmental > Aquatic > Freshwater > Lake >...
CAGCCACGCACTCTACCAACTGAGTTATGGCGGCTTCACATCACCCTACTGTGTTTAGTTTACTTAAACTTTGAGGTCATAGCACCGTTTACGCGACGAGTAACGCTCGTTGCGGGCCTCTTTACCTCAGTCTTTTCGAATCTTGATGTTGGTTTTGACTTCGCTAAGTTTTTTCAGAAACTGATCTAAAATTTGCTCGTAGCTCTGAACAAACTCGGAAATCCCTGAGCTGGTAATTGCGCCGTAAGGTGATGGCTTGATCAGACCTTCCTGTTCCAGTATTCGGAGTGAGTAGCGCACTTTGTACTTGGAATGCCCGGTCATTTCTGACAACTTCGAAATCCCTATGGGCTCGCCAACAACGACTGCGTTTAAAACTTCGAGGTGCCNTTCAAGCATTNNTATCTCGTTTTCCAGTCGATCTAACATTACTACCACACGTTTAAATAAATTGATTCTAATCATTCATATATTATGAACGTGAGGATCTTGCAATCCACGATTCACGGNAAGTTAGAGGCCCCTCCNTCCAAAAGCTACACTCACCGCGCCATNGTCATGGCCAGCTTGTCGAAGACCTCACGAGTCATTAAGCCTCTTATNTCNGAAGACACGTGCGCGACGGTGAACGCGTGCGAGGCGATTGGTGCTAACATAAATCCTGTAGGTGATGTGTTTTTTGTCGATGGGGTGCAAGGAAAGCCCATAACGCCGGATAATGTTATAGACTGCCGGAACTCAGGGACGACGTTGAGATTCATGATAGGGGTCTGTTCCTTGATTGATGGAACGACGGTTTTGACGGGAGACGCATCGTTAAGGGGCCGACCGAGCTCTCAACTCATTGAAGCCCTTAATGAGCTCGGGGCAAAAGTTGCAACGACGAAGGAAAACGGGATGGCGCCCGTGATCGTGCACGGTGTGCTTTCAGGCGGGAGATCAGCACTTACTAATCCGATGAGCTCGCAGTTTTTGTCTGCGCTTCTGATCGCGTGTCCTCTCTGTCAAGCTGACACGACCCTAAACGTACACAATATACAGTCGCGGCCGTACGTCGACATGACGCTCGAACTGCTGAATCAAGCACAGATCAACGTCAGCACCGACTACTACGAGTTTATGGTGCCATGTTGTCAGAACTATGCGGACACCGATTTTCTCATTCCCGGCGATTTTTCGTCCGCAGCATTCCATCTCAGTGCGGCCGCAATTACCAACTCACGGGTAAGTGTGTACAATCTCTTAGAATCGAAACAAGGTGATAAGAGAATTGTATCCATTCTCAAAGAGATGGGGGCCAATATCTCGTGGGAACGTGATGTGGTTACCATAGACGGTGCTGAGCTTCGTGGCGTTACCATAGATGCGAGTGACATCCCAGATCTTGTTCCGATACTCGCGGTTCTAGGCGCGTACGCAGAAGGGACTACTGACATTTTAAACGTCTCAAATTTGCGCTACAAAGAAACGGATAGACTTTTCGCTATTATTACTGAGCTCCGCAAGATGCAGGTGGACATCAAACAAGTGGATGACATCTTAAGAATCAATGGCGGGACGCCCAAAGGAGCTTCTTTGAGCGGATACGGAGACCATCGCATTGTTATGTCCCTTGCTGTCGCGGCGTTAGCAGCGGAAGGACAAACTCAGATTGACACCGCGGAATCGGTTAAGGTATCTTATCCGGACTTTTTTGATGATATTTTTGCCCTTGGAGCAAATCTCGAGCCGATGAGCGCTGAATCCGTCTGAAGCTTATTGTGGGAGATATCGTTTATGAACACCTGGGGACGTATGTTTAGGGTAACCACTTGGGGTGAGAGTCATGGTCCAGCCACGGGGGTGGTCATCGACGGTTGCCCGGCAGGGTTGCCCGTAACTCACGAAGATATCCAAAAGGAACTAGATCGCCGACGTCCGGGCCAAAGTACTGTTACCACGCAGCGATCGGAAAGTGATACGGCGCAGATATTTTCAGGCATTTTCGAAGAAAAGACGCTTGGTACGCCAATCTCCATTATAATACGAAACGAAGACATCGACTCGCGTGCATATAATGAGCTGCGTCATGTGCCGCGCCCAGGACACGCCGACTACACGTTTCACGCAAAGTATGGATGGCGAGATCACCGAGGTGGTGGCAGGGCGTCAGCACGGGAGACNGCGGCACGCGTTGCTGCAGGAGCTGTAGCGAAGCAGCTACTCGCGCATCACNATATCCGAGTGCTTGGGCACGTGGTCGAAATTTACGGAATACAATCGAAGTTCGTTTTTGAGAGTCCGGAAGATTTGATGCTAGCTGAGAGGAGCATCGTGCGATGCTGCGACGCAGCTGCTTCTGATGAGATGGTCGCGTGTGTTGAACGTATGAAAAAGGCGGGTGACAGTGTAGGCGGAATTGCAGAAATCGTCGCTTTCAACGTTCCGACGGGAGTCGGTGAGCCTGTTTTTGGTAAATTGGACGCAGAACTGGCCAAAGCGCTGATGAGTGTTGGTGCTGTAAAGGCGGTTGAGATCGGTGCCGGCTCCCACTCAGCACGACTCAAAGGAACAGAAATGAACGATCCGTTCACTGTAATGGACGGGCGGATTCTAACTAAAACGAACAAAGCTGGCGGAATTCTCGGCGGTATCTCTACAGGGGCTCCAATCATCTGCAGAATTACNGTGAAACCGACGCCTTCAGTTGGAGGGCAACAAACCTCAGTTGATTTAGAAACNTTACAGGAAGTCGATCTGTCTATTTCAGGCAGACACGATCCTTGCATTTTGCCGAGAATAGTGCCAGTCGCTGAGGCTATGGTTGCGCTCGTGCTTGCCGACTTAATGATACAGGGTGGCTTTATCAATCCGGCGCGTGTCTGAACATTGCGCACTCAACAGATGCCTTCTACTGGGGGTTTCGTATTCAGGTTGGATCGCTTCACAAAACATAGCCACGCGTCAAACTCGTTTTCGTGATCTCCAACAACTATTTATCACGTTCTGCGATAAGAAGTGTGAACTCACACTCGCACATCCTGTGAAACGGAAATTGCAGGAAGCAGCGTTAGGTATCCTTGAATATGGCACGGTTTTTAATGATTAGTGGGACCGCTTCTCACGTCGGCAAGAGCGTTTTAACTGCTGCGCTGTGCAGGTTGTTGGTGGATAGCGGGTTCAAAGTGGCGCCTTTTAAGTCACAAAACATGAGCTTGAANTCATGGGTAACGCAGGGCGGCGATGAGATTGGAATCGCCCAGGCCGTGCAAGCGTGGGCTGCCAAAATTGAGCCGTCAGNTGACATGAATCCGATTTTGTTGAAGCCCAAGGGTGACTCGGTATCACAAGTTATCTTACATGGAANACCCTTAGGAGACCGGAGAGTTGGCGAGTATTANGATTCAGTCAATGNCATCTTTAAGCATGTTTGCGATTCGCTCGAAGCGCTTGCTCGTTTATACGAGATTGTCATAATCGAGGGTGCTGGCAGTCCCGCAGAGATCAACCTCTATGACCGGGATATAGCAAACATGCGAGTTGCCCAATGTGTTGACGCTCCCGTAATCCTCATAGGCGATATCGAGCGAGGTGGCGTCTTTGCGAGCCTTTATGGGACAGTTCAATTGCTCCCCGTTGAAGATAGGCGTCGGATTAAAGGCTTCATAATAAACAAATTCAGAGGTGACGAAAAACTGCTTGAGTCGGGAGTGACGCAGCTCGAGACGCTCACAGGCATCCCCGTTCTCGGCATAATCCCATATGTGAACGTGCGGCTGCCTTCTGAAGATTCCGTTTCGCTTGGGGACAAGTTGCCCCCCTCATACAGTGTACTAGACATTGCGGTAGTCAGGCTTCCACATATCTCGAATTTCACTGACTTTGAACCCCTTCAGACCTTCGCCCAAATCCGATATGTTTCGTTAGACGGCGATCTCGGTTCACCAGACGCGGTGATTATTCCTGGCACAAAAAACACCATCGACGATTTGGCCGCAATGCGCCGTTCGGGAATAGATAAGCAGATCATAGCGAATGCAGGTACGATTCCGATCATTGGCATCTGCGGCGGATTTCAGATGCTCGGTGAAACGATAATTGATGAGGGCTTTGAGGGCGCGCAAAACGAAAGAAAAGCGGTAGATGGGTTACGCCTGCTGCACGCCCATACCGTTTTTAACTCGCGTAGCAAAGAGACGAAACAGGTGGAAAAACACGTTACAGGATGCGGACCACTACTCGACAGCTTGAGAGGTAAAACAGTACGCGGATATGAAATCCACATGGGGGCTACGACAGCTGATTTCACGATATTTAGTGACGATGGGGCGCAGGATGACACTGGTCTTGTCTTGGGCACCTACTTGCACGGATTGTTCCACAACGAAAACTTTCGCTCCATTTTATTGGAGTACTTAAACTCGAGACATTCGCAGCGGGGAAAAGGAATGTGCCGCAACGCCCCTTTGCGAACTGATCCGGAGCGTACTCTTCACTCAGACTACGCTGGGGATCCATATGATGAGTTGGCTCGCGTAGTGCAGCAACACGTAGATGTGGAAGCGTTGTATTCAATCATTGGATTATAAGAAATGCCTTCTTGGCTACTCCTCCAGATCTGTATCCTTTCACTTGCGTTGATATTTGACGCTTTTGTCGGCGAACCTCCCGCTCAGGTGCACCCTGTCGTTTGGATGGGGCGAATCGTCGCAGCACTGGAGACGCGACTGTACAAGGGAACTAAACGCGCCCAAAGACTCAAGGGAACGGCTGCAGCAACAGTCGTGATTGCAGGCTTTACCGTGCCTGTCGCGCTTTTTCAATTGCTCGGCTATCGCGTAGCAAGCGTGAACGAAATATTGGTGCCACTCTACGTTGTGCTGAGTGCTTACTTGCTTAAGTCATCCTTCACCGTATTCACGCTACAGAAAGAAGCCCTTCGCGCTACGGAACTAGCCTACACAGAAATCGAGGCGGCTCGGGTCCAGTTGCGAGCACTCGTCAGCAGGGATAGGGCGGGGCTCAATCGCGAGTGCATCCTCTCGAGCGTATGTGAATCGGTAGCGGAGAACACCATCGACAGTGTTGTTTCCCCCCTTTTGTTTTTTGCCGTTTTTGGCGTCGCTGGCGCCATATGCTATCGTGCTGTCAACACGCTCGACTCGATGCTCGGCTATAGAGATCATAGAGAGCATGCAGGACTGTTTTCAGCCAGATTGGACGATATTCTCAACTACCTTCCAACGCGCCTCGCAATCGTTCCTATGATGCTAGGGTTCTTTGTAATGTCAGGCAAAGCGGCAGGTGTTAAAGCGTGGACTGTTTTAAGACGGGATCGACATAAGAAGCGAGCAATCAACTCTGGCATTCCCGTCGCCCTGTTCGCGGGAGGTTTGGGCGTTACGCTAATCAAGCCTTTAAGCTATAAAATAGGCGTAGAAAAAGGAAGTATCACACGAACCACCGTCTCTCGCGCGGTAAACGTTATGCTCTTCACGTCGATGTTTACCGTCGCACTCACGGTCGTTTTGCTGGTCGGACGAACGGTGACGTAGCGCCCCACGATTTAAGATACGCAGTGCAATAACACAAACAAGTTAAACTAGAAACGCAAAGTTGTATTCTGTACATGCTTCAAGGGGTTGAGACGAGGCCGCTCACCAAACGCGCAGATGAGCGAGGGTTTTTCACAGAATTAGTCAGAAAAGACTGGATGGCTAATGACTCACTCCAGCAATGCAATTTCTCAATCACCTATCCTGGCGTCGTTAGGGCGTGGCATCGACACACTCGGGGACAGATTGACCTCTTCTTCGTTTTGGGCGGTGCCGTCAAGCTTTGTGCATTTGACGATGAGACGGCAGAACTCAATGAGATTATTCTTACAAGCGACGTCTTACAGTTAGCTCGTATTCCTGGACAATATTGGCACGGGTTTAGAGTCCTCGGTGAACATCGCGCCTTTCTGGTGTATTTCGTTAACAGGCTCTACGACTACGTGGCACCTGACGAAGAGCGGCGCCCTTGGGACGATCCAACCGTACGTCCCGCACTCATAAATGGAAGTGCACAGGATCAGCGTTGTGGTAAGTCATGGGATTGGATGGACACTCGCTTCAAGTAGCAAAAAAGGAGCACAATGATGCTCACTTGTCGAATTCTAAATATGTGATTGAAAAAGTTAGGAGGCTCAAATGACTGAATTACCAATAGCTCCCGTTGATAGAATTCTCCGAAAGGCGGGCGCGGAACGCGTGAGCCAAGAGGCAGCTGAAGCTCTTGCCAACGTTATGGAAAACTACGTTATCGATCTCACTGAAAGAGCTTTGATATTGGCACAGCACGCTGGGAGGAAGACGATTCGCGTCGATGATGTCCGCTTAGCCGCATCGCGAAGTTAAGATGGATCTTGCAGAAATACAAAAGCAAATCAAAGTCAGGTATGGCACGATTGATGAGGCCTCTGGCTCACTTTTTCTTCTAACGGTCCTCTTAGAGGAATGCGGAGAGCTTGCTACTGCTGTTCGACGCAAAGAAGCGACTGCCAAGGATGAGGTTGTAGACGTAATCTTTTGCGCGCTTTCGATCGCAAATTTGCTTGCGGCGGACGTTGATCACTTGCTACAGGAAAAGTACCTGCAAAAAGGGCTCGAGGAAGTCACGAAAAGCTGGACCGATATTCCGAAATACTGACACATCGCGTAGTAGCGTACATTATCTCCGCTAAAGCATAAAAGATCGGCAGATAAAGCAACTTATGCGAAGCAAACGCGAAGGGTTTTTACGACTTGCGCTCAGGACACAAAACCCACCGATATAACTTTTCGGGAAAGATTCGTTCCCAAACGAGGCTTTTTGATGCTGCTGCGGTTAGTTCATTTAGCGGCAGTTGAGTTTCCAATTCTTTCAGTTCGAAAAGATCTGCATTAGTAGTTGGATGTCGGTGCGCAGCCCCGCAGGCTGTAGGATGACCAGCCGTCGACAAATGGTAAGTTCCGATACGTCGCGCTTTCTTTATGCTTTCCGTCTTATCGAGACCTGCCAACGGACGGTACACGGGAACATCAGAAGCTTGGTCGATGGCGAAGAGGTTTTTGGTCGTTTGGCTTGCGACCTGGCCAATGCTTTCTCCAGTGACGATACCGTGCGCGTGCTCTTCTTTAGCGATCGATGCTGCGATCCTATACATCATCCGCTTACAAAGCACGCAGGTTGTTCGTGGGGCTAAACTCTTAAACGAATCCAAATTAGTCTCATGGTTAACTATTCCGAGATCTAAAGGACGTCCCGCCCACACTGCGAGTGCTTTGACAACAGCCAGTGCCCGNTCACGTCCGGCGTCGGCTGCGAAGGACCCACAGTCGAAAAACAGCGGGATGATAGTGCAACCGCGCTTCATCATAAGCCACGCTGCCACCGGCGAATCAATCCCTCCAGAGAGGAGGACTATTACTTTTCCTTGCGTGCCTAGTGGCAGACCTCCGACTCCGTCGATGACCTCTGTGTAGATGTAAGCGCGTTCCGCCCTCACTTCGATGAACAGCTCGACGTCAGGTTTTGTCAACCGCACGGGCGCGCTTGTTGCTTGTTCAATCGCCCCTCCGACAACAACACCAATGTCTTTGCTTGAGTAGTCATGCGTTCCTGTTCGACGTGCTCGAATAGCAAATGATTTGCCCTGAGTAAGCAGCGGCGATATTATTCGTAAAGCAGCGTCTTTCATTGCTTCCAGTGTCGCTGGGTTCGTTTGCACGGGGCTCACTGAGACCACACCAAAAACACGTGCTATGGTCAGAGCTGCCGCTATGTCTCGCGTTTGAACGAAAATACGGCCAAAATCTCTGACGACAGCATCAAACGGGATTTCGCAAAAGTCGAGCGCTTTTTCTATATTTTTAACAAGCGTGCTTTCATACCGACTTCTAACTCTGTCGCTTTTGATCCCAATTTCACCGTATCGGACTAAGATNGAATCGATTTTCTGCATAGCGTTTTTGTTTACCATCTCTCAGTCATTCAAATCAGGTTGTCTTATTAAGNGTTATCACATCTGTTACGAGTTACTGCGCAGCTAGACAGTTCGTCGTGATAATAGTAGCCCAGTCANATACTATAGTCAGCTATTTTAAATGATAAGTATGGGGAATTGAGATCTCGGGGGATATTCACGTCCTGCGATTACATCTATCCGCAGCTGCAAAATCAACGTTGTCTAATCGACGTCCTTCTCCGCCGGTTTCGTAGAGTCGAAGAGACTTAGTGAAACCGGAATTATGTGAGTGATTTTTAAAATGAGCCCCGCCTTGGCGTAGTAGCAATACCGCTTCGAACTTGTTTTACACGAGCTCCTTCGAAGCCAATCGCTACCAGGTGCTTACCCAAGTGAACGTGTAAAGCATTTATATGTGTTTGACATAGTATGCGTGGCCGCCGTGGCTAAGCTCGGCATAGCGGCTGATTCGTATTTGAGCGCTGCTCAAAGAATTATCAGCAGATCGAGGGTTCAAATCCCTCCGGCGGCTTATTCAACGTACTCATTACCTTAACACGCGTGCAATGTCGCGTCAATGTCTATTAAAGCATGAAGCAAAAAATCATTATATTTCGTGTGAAAATACATAAAGTTTATCATCCATAAAGGCAATCCGCAAAATGATGGCTGACCAGGGGAAGCGTCAGAGTATGAAGGAGGACATAATCGAGCAAATCGAGAAGCTCGATGTGTTGCGTGAGAAAGGCTTTATTACTAGCGAAGCCTATAAAAGGCAAAAAACCGAGTTACTCGAACTTCTCTAAAGGTGCGTGTCCCCTCTTTTTGTCACTTGAGCCCTTGTTTCCTCAAGAACTTTTGCATGTCTTTTTGCGAGCGAACGCCTTTCAACGTTCGCTGCATCACCTTATNNTATTTCAAGAGCTCGCGTACGTTATCAGAAGGGACGCCCGAGCCGCGAGCGATCCGCTTGATGCGTGAACTGCGAATAACGCGTGGATGTTCGAGCTCTTCGTCAGTCATTGAATCCATGACAATTCTGAAACGCTCTAGGNTCTCTTTAGTCGATTGAAGTGCAGCATCGGGGATATCGACGCCGAGCGACCCAAGCGGGAGCATTTGGACGATTTTGGCGAGAGGTCCCATCTTACCAATCGCTTCCATCTGTTTGTACATATCTTTCAGCGTAAAATCGCCTTTAAGCATCGCCTCTGCTTCTTCCATTTCGATGGGTGGCTCTTCTTCGATCATTTCAACCAAAGTCTTGATATCTCCCATGCCAAGCAGCCGCGATATGAATCGGTCCGGTTCGAACTTTTCGAAGTCGTCAACAGTTTCACCCGTCCCGATGAACGCTATGCCAGTCCCAACCTCGGCAACTGCTGATAGGGCACCACCCCCTTTCGCTGTCCCGTCGAGCTTTGTCACTATAACTCCCGTTAAGCCGATCGCCTCGTTGAATGCTCGCGCTTGCTCGCTCGCTTGCTGACCAATGCCAGAATCGAGCACTAGGAAGCGCTCGTCAGCGTTCGCTATCTCGTTGATGGCCTTCATCTCGAGAACGAGATCTGATTCGAGCGCGTGTCGCCCTGCTGTATCGACTAGAATAACGTCATAGCGCTTGAGNTCAGCGATGCCGTGGGCCGTTATCTCAACTGCGTTCTTGTTCNCTAATTCACCNTAAAAAGGTACGCCGATCCTCGCACACAGCTGCGAGAGCTGGTCATAAGCTCCGGGACGGAAGGTGTCGGCGCAGATAACAGCAACTTTCAAGCCCTTTTTTTGAAAAAATCGGGCGAGCTTCACCGTAGTCGTCGTCTTGCCGCTACCCTGAAGTCCGACTAGGATTACGGCATGATGAGTGAGCCGAACTGATATCGGTTCACCAAGGAGCGCAACAAGCTCTTGGTAAACGATGTTTATGACGTGTTGACGAGGATTCAGTTTCCCTGAGAGCTCTTCTTTCAACGCCCGTTCTTTAATTCGTTTCGACAGTTGCTGCACGAGAGCAACATTTACGTCAGCGCTAAGGAGCGCTCGTTGAATGTCCCTCACGACTTCATTGAGCGTTTTTTCGTCGATGCGGTTAGCTCGAGCTAGTTTTTTGAGCGTGTCGCGGAGCGAGCTGCTTAGACTCTCCATTACCATTTAAGCGTCCGCCTCGTCAAATAATCTGGTCATAAGCCATTGGGGGTCAAACTTGATCATATCTTCGTAGTTCTGTCCTATACCCAAAAAGAGAATTGGCTTGCTCGTTGCGTGTGCTATTGAGATAGCGGTGCCACCTTTTGAATCGGCATCAACTTTGGTGAGAATCGATCCGTCGATTGCCATTGTTGCGTTGAACTGAAGAGCGCGCTCCACTGCGTCGTTTCCCGCGAGGGCTTCGTCGACAAAAACCACTAAATCGGCGTCTATGACCCTCTCAATTTTTTTAAGTTGGTTCATAAGGTTGACGTTAGTGTGGATTCTTCCGGCAGTATCTGCCAGGACGACGTCCTTGTGTTTCGCTTGCGCATATTGTACCGCATCGTAGATTACCGCTGCAGGGTCAGCTCCTTGTTTGTGTTTAATGAGCTTTACCCCTAAGTTCTCGGCATGACGCTCAATTTGCTCAAGAGCACCGGCTCGGTACGTGTCCCCTGCAGCAAGCACGACGCTATAACCTTGATTTTTGAGGCGGTAAGCCANTTTAGCAATGGTTGTGGTTTTACCTGTTCCATTTATCCCGGTAAAAACGATGGTGACGGGTTTCGGAGTGTTTTTGATGATTTCATCNAAATCAAGGCCATTGACATCGAGCACTTTTAATATTCCATCACGGAGCGCCTGTTCGACGAGAGCCCCAACGTCTTGGCGCCATTTTCTCTTATTGCCAACAAGCTCTTTTTTTACGGTCTCAACGATTTCTTCAGAGACCGATACGGCAACGTCGCTTTCAAGGAGTGCAATCTCAAGGTCCCAAAGGGACTCTTCAAGGTCCTTGCCTTTGATTTTTCGTTCAAAAAAGGCCTTGTCGCTTTCGGATTTTCTGTCATTGCTCGTTTCAACGCGCTGTTGAGGTTGTTCGACAGATTCAGAAGCATGCCCAACTGCCTCAGCGTTAACGACCTGTGGCGTCGACGGTTCATACGAGACCTCTTCCGTCGCCTCACCAGATGGGGTTTCTTCACTCTCTGCTGCTTCGATTCCCTCGTTGTTCAGCTCGCTTTCCGTGGCGCTAACGCTCTCTTTAAATATATTGAGCTTTTTTCTTAAGCTCTCAAACATTTAAGGTTCCGCCTGTAACTGCGATTGAACTGCTTGCAACTGCGATTGTAGTGAGTAGATTTGGGAGCCAATCTGGTTTAGTCGAGCGGCGAATTGTCCTTGCATCTCAGTCAGTTTTTTCTTCCGCTCAGTGAGATATGACACTGCATCAGCGACGTCTACTTCAGCGGAGACGTTCGCCCCAAGCCCGATTATAACTCTGTTTGTTTGAGGAATGGTGCCATAGACGAANGAGTTCGCTCCAATTGTTATGAGTGTCTCTTTGCCTACATCAGGTTTCGAAAGTGCTTCAACGGTGGCAACTGCATTATCTATCTCGCTTATGGTGAAACTGACGAGCTCCATCTGTTGTTCATAGGCACGGGCTTCTGCCTCAGATTGTTGCAGTTGGCCGAGCAACACGCGTATTTCTTGTTCGCTTGCCATGATATCACGCGTCTTTCACTAAAATAGATTCTATGCGAATTAGGTTCCGCTTCAAGCCGTGTTCGCTGCCAATGAGGGAGTAGAGCTTTTCGGCGGCATTTTTCTCGTTATTGCTCGAGACTCTTTTTGTAAAACGTTCCCACGAACGCCCTGCTTTAAAGGAACCCGTTATTTGAAAGTTTTTTGTTTCCATGTCTGCCATCCATAACAAAGATGCAACGAACGCCTTTAGACGTCGTTTATGATATTAACGTGCTCGTACTGAGCGCCTATCGATCATTGAAATAGTCGCAGGTTATCAGTTAAATAGCTATCCAAACCACGTTTTACAGTTGATGCTAGGCTCTTTTTTGGGGTTAAAAAAACCCTAGGGAGTCTTCTATCCGCCCGAGCTCGATTCCCGTGCTCTCCCTACCGACGACGTAGCCTTTCGTGTTAGCGAGAAGCGCAGAACCTACGAGTGGGGATCCATAGTTTACTGTGCCGATGTTGACGGGAACACCAAATGTTTCGTCTAGTTTAGAAAGCTCAGCCTCGGTCGCCTTTGGGTGCGCCAAAACCCCCTTGTTGGTGGCGCACGCGGCCATCCCAATTGTTTTTAAGCCGGCTACCGTACCACGTTGCACGTCTACGCACAATGTCTCGGAAATGACTCGCTCAGCTCGAGCGATCAAGCCGGGGTGTATCAGCGCTACGGTGTCGTTTGCGAGAATGACGTTTCCTGCCGCATTGATCCTTCCAGGAAGTTTTCGCACCTTCATACCTTCAGCAAGCTTTTTAAGTTGTGAAAGTTCGTGTCTTAGCGCATTGCCGGAAACGACAAATCCGTTCGAGTTACCAGCTACGAGCGAACCGACAATCGAACTTGAGCCGACGAGAATTGGGACAGTGGTCACTTCGAGTTCCTGTGAGAAGTTCAGCAGCGCTTCTTCAGTCATCGGTGGTGCAACGAGCAAGAAATCTTCAGTGCACGTAGCAAAGACTCCGAGCACGGCACTACCGCCTATCGTGATGCGCTTGACCACGTTGTCGCCTCGAGACCTAGGTTTTGCTCGGTACTCTTATTTACGATTCGGTCGCGAGTTCGGCCTCGACGACACCGTCATCGAATTTCATTGCTCTGACAGTAATCTTGTTTGGCGGATGGCTCGAGCCTCTCTCCCAGACCTTCTCATTTATGGATCGATCAAGTTTGACTTTTTCTTGCTCTGCGCTTAAATGATGGGCGAGATACTTGCGAATTTCTGACATCGCCTTCTTGCTGCGTCTCCATCGTGGCGTGTGTTTTACCGCTCTTAGTGGTATGGTGTACACACGCTCCTCCTCAATTTTTGTGTCCTTTGCCATGTACGATCACACCTTAAGGCGACCTCGTCTCCAGTGCCTTCTCTTCGGATGGGTATTTACAGTGCGGTTTGTTCGCACTATCACCCACGCGGGCACACGCCTGTTTTGCTTTGTCGCTTTCGCGAGCCGTTTCTTTTTTCCCAGTGTTACTTTGCTCATTGCAGTCCCTCTGTGGATGAAGTCGCCGGGTTGCACGGCAGTTTAAATACCCTCACGATCAGAATAGCCTATTGCCATTCATCGTTAATAATTGTTTACGCCTTTGCCGCTCGGAAATTTGCGATTTTTCGTCCTGTGACCTTCGTTTGAAGATGCCGTTTTGGAAAAACGCGGTTTACGGTTTCGTGGCCGTACGAACTCTCCATAAGTTGACGTAGTTCGACTTCATAGTCAAACGAGATACATTCGCCATAAATGANCTCGAGTAGCTCCGCGGCTAGCCCGTCAATCGTCCGTCGTCCGTAGCCAAGCAGCGGACGNATATAGTCGATGTCCATACGATCCTCAAAACTTCGCGCTTCCCGTAAGGTCAATAGTGGCGCCTTGTCGTCGCGGCGCGTGCCATCTGCCACGAAGCGGTAGCTTTTTGCTGCGCGCTCAAGCGCTGTTTTATGCACCTGATTGAGGCCCCTGTTGGGGTACCCGTCTTTGATCATCGTATCTATGGAAGTCATTGCGAGCTCTTTTTCCATACTAATCATTACGTGGCGGAAGCCGAGTATCTGTGCCAACGTGGCTGCATCGTTCGGCATGATTCCGAAGGACGCCGTAACCAGTTCAATTTGTGCAAAAGGGCTCAGAAGAAGGGCTGCGAGTGCGCTATCTTTGCCCCCGCTAAACAAAACGCCAACTTTCATCTGCGCGTTATGTGTATGTTCTGTTTCTTGGGGGCGAGTTTTTTTAGGAGTTGCTTAAGCTGTTCGTCGTTTATCTGTCCAGTGAGTCTTCCGCTTTGGTATAGCGCAAGAAGTTGTGATTCTACGGAATCCGCAAAGTCGGGTCGAGTCAATCTGACGCTATTGAGTCGTTCGCGCGCGTCGGGCGTCAGCACCTGTCGCAGGAGCGAACTTTTTAGCGCCTGGGCTTGTTCGATCTCCTCGGTGGATGGCCCTTGCATTCCACTCTGCTGCGCCTGGAGTTGTTCGAGGCGCCGCTTCCGTATTTGTTCCAGGTCATCGTCCATAATTCTCTCTCTGCTTCAACTATGCGCTTTTTGATAGCTCATATGCGCCGTTGTCCAAGAGCGACCTACCCTCTGACGAGATCTCCCGGCCTTTCGGTGTCGTTCTCACAAACCCTGCGCTTTCGAGCTGTTGTATTGCCTTTCGAATTATGGAACCGCTGCCCTTAACGAAACGTTCGGGTCTTGACGAGTTGTCAGTCTTGCCTCCATAGACGGAGCGCAGGCGCTGTGTTCCGACAGGACCGTCAATGGCGATCCGCCTCAGCAGTGCAGCGCAGCGGACATACCACCAGTCATCGTTTTGTGGCGGGTGCTCCTTATGCACTCCTGTCTTTACCCACGCTGCCCATTCAGGAGGCGCAA
>Ga0031654_10000174_pt1 | contig 14494 bp, 12 predicted proteins | sample FrelakmetCRP12CR_FD_55268 | JGI IMG/M metagenome (GOLD analysis project Ga0031654, IMG submission 55268) | Freshwater lake sediment microbial communities from the University of Notre Dame, USA, for methane emissions studies - CRP12 CR | ecosystem: Environmental > Aquatic > Freshwater > Lake >...
ATCGCGCGTGTCGGCGCATTTTCGGACGCAAGATAGACGACAGCCGGTGAAACCGCTTCGGGTTTAAATAGTTTGAGCACCGCTTCCGGCATCAGACCTTCCGTCATGCGTGTCGCTGCGGTAGGTGCCAGGCAATTGATACGAATGTCGTGTTTCGCCCCTTCAAGTGCGAGTGTTTGCATCAGGCCGACCAGCGCCATTTTTGCGGCCCCATAATTCGATTGCCCGAAATTACCGTAAAGGCCGGATGAGGATGTGGTCATCACGATGCGTCCGTAATTCTGGTTGCGCATGATTTCCCATACCGCCTTGGTGCAATGTACAGCGCCCATTAAATGCACATCGAGCACCATGCGGAAATCAGCGATCTCCATTTTGGCGAAGGTCTTGTCGCGAAGAATACCAGCGTTGTTGATCAGAATATCGATACGACCCCATCTTTTCATTGCCTCCGCAATCATTGTTTCGACGGCGGTGTAGTCGGTAACTGAGCCGCCGTTTGCGATCGCTTCGCCGCCGGTTTTTCGGATTTCTTCAACGACCTTCTCCGCCGCAGTAGACGAGCCGGCGGTTCCATCGCGTGCGCCGCCAAGATCATTGACGACAATTTTTGCGCCGCGCGCGGCAAGCGCCAACGTATGCTCGCGCCCGAGGCCGCCGCCCGCACCGGTGACGATTGCAACTCTTCCCTTGAGATTGATTGCCATCAGAGCCTTCCTATCTGGTTATTGCGGGTTTGTATTGATCGCGCAATTCACGCTTGAGGATTTTCCCGATTTCGCTGCGCGGCAGTGTTGACACGAGCCGCACATCCGCAATGCGCTGGATCTTTCCAAGCTGGCTGTTCGCCCATTCGAGCAACTGTTCGGCGGTTGCTCTGCTGCCCGGGCGCAAGACGATGAAGGCAACCGGCGTTTCCCCCCAGCGGTCGGACGCCACGCCGACTACCGAAACTTCTGCGACCGCCTCATGCTGAATCAAAAGCGTTTCGAGATCACTTGGATAGACGTTGAAGCCGCCAGTGATAATCATATCCTTTTTACGATCCGTCAGTACGAGAAAGCCGTCGGCATCGAAGCGTCCGATATCGCCGGTGCGGATAAACCGCTTCCCTGTTTCATCGCGCCATTCAGTTTCCGCCGTTTTTCCCGGCTGATTGTGATAGCCGTTCATGATCGCGGGGGAATGCCCGACGATTTCCCCAACTTCGCCAGCAGAGACTTCCTTGCCATTGCGATCGATGAGGCGGATGTCATGCCCGGGCGCGGGCTTACCCACTGTATGGAGCTTGTTCGGAAATTCATGCGCGACAAGCATACAAGTACCGCCGCCTTCAGTCAGTCCGTAAAACTCGACTAGGCCGCCTGGCCAGCGTTTCAAAATCTCGGCCTTAAGATTAGCGGAGAACGGCGCGCTGGTGCAGAATTTCATGCGATAGCTGTAAAGATCGCGACGATCGAAATCGGGATGTTCCAGGAGACGCTTATATTGAACCGGCACCAGCATCGAATGGGTGGCGTAATGCTTTTCGGCCAGCGCCAAAAACGTGGCGGGGTCGAATTTTTCCATCAATATGGCGGTCCCGCCGCAAGCGAGTGTAGGGAAAAAGCTCACAAGAGTTGTATTCGAGTAAAGCGGCGTTGAAATGATTGCCCTAGCGTCTGGCCCATAGCCATAGAGCACGCCACGGTTGACGTGCGACCAGCGCATACGATTTGACTGAACGATTCCCTTCGGGGTGCCGGTTGTGCCCGAAGAATAGATAATGTTGAAAGCGGCATCAGGTTCGATTTCGACGGGCTTCGGTTTCGCATCCGTTTGCATGAGCCAAGAATTGAAAGAGGTGCCCGCCGAAGAATCGTCAAGTGAAATACATTTTAGCGAAGCCGGCATATTCACGGCCTTCATCATGCCAGCAACCACGGTATCGAGAAAAAATAGCTTCGCACCGGAGTCGAAAAACATCTTCAATAAACTCTCGGGACTCGATGAAGGCGAGAGAGGCGCGACAGCATTGGCCGCACGAAGCGCGCCTAGAAAAGTGGCGGCGTATTCGATAGAAGTCGTCGCGCAAATCGCGATTACGTCATGCGCGTACAAGCCCTCGCGTTGCAGACTTGCGGCAACACGATCCATCAGATGATCGAGCTCTTCATACGAAATTGTGCGCTCGCCTTGAATCAGTGCCGGATGGTGTGGACGGCCTTGCGCATGCAACCGAATGAGCTCCGGAATGGAGCCAAATTCCTGTTGCAACATAATCTCGGGCGTCATTAAGGCTCCTTATTCTGGAGGGAATTCTTGTAAGCTGAAGCGCCTACCGATGCCAAATCCATTTTTAAAGCGGAGAAGATGAAGTGGAAAATAAGCAAACGCGCTGGTGGTGGGTGCGTCATGCGCCCGTACCGGACAGTGCGCGAATTTATGGCCAGTTCGATGTCGACAGCGATTGTTCGAACGAAGAAATTTTCAAGGCGCTCGCTGAACACCTGCCTCGCGAGGCTGTTTGGCTAACAAGCAATCTAAGCCGTACGCAGCAGACGGCAGCGGCGATTGTGACGGTTATGGATGAAAAGATGCGACCCAACGATCAGCCGATCGCAATTCCGGAATTCGCTGAACAAAATCTTGGTCAATGGCAAGGTCTAATACGAACGGAATTTTTTGCCAAACGTGGACGTGCGAGCTATCCATTCTGGTTCGGCCCTGCAAGTGAGCGTGCACCGGGAGGCGAAAGTTTTGAAGATGTGGTCAAACGGGTCGGTGCGGCATTCTTGCGACTCACCGAACAATATGCGGGTCGCGATATTATCTCGGTCGCGCATGGTGGAAGTATCAAAGCGGCACTGGCTACAGCCTTAAATTTGGACCCCAATTCCGCGCTTGCTTTCTCAATCGATAATTGTTCAGTAACGCGGATCGATCATCTCACAACAAAATCGGGCGAAGATTTCTGGCGCATTGCGATGGTGAACCATCGACCCTGGGTACAAAATACCTTGAGGGCGATGAAATCGAATGAGGCGGCGCCGCTAGCTTGAAGTGCTAACTGTCAATAATCGCGAGGACTTGACCTTCCGCAACGCTTGCCCCTTCTACGACCAGTATTGATTTCAGTTTGCCAGCTTTCGGAGCGAAGACTGGAATCTCCATCTTCATGCAGTCAAGGATGAGGATCGTTTCTCCCATTGCGATTTTCGCGCCCGTTGCGGCTTCGAGTTTGCGCACCATGCCGTTCACGTCGGAAGTCACCTTGATCTCGGCCATAGGCGTTTTTTGCACCGATTTGCTGATACAGGACTGCGCTTGCTAGATCACGTGGCGAGCTTGTCAAGCGCAGCGGGAGGGGTCGGGGTATGAGCTGGAAGTCGGAACTCGACGAACTGAAGAAACGCAAGATGCTTGCCCTCAAAATGGGTGGCACGGACAAAATCAAGCGTCAGCACGATGCCGGCAAGCTTACGGTGCGCGAGCGGATCGAGAAATTGCTNGATATTGACAGTTTTCACGAAATCGGCGCGATCGCGGGCAAGGCCAGTTATGATCAAAACAGCGAACTTTGCGATTTTCAGCCAGCCAATTTTGTGTTCGGCCGTGGGCGAATTGAGAATCGCCCGGTCGTCGTTGGCGGGGACGATTTTACGGTTCGCGGCGGTGCTGCCGATGCTTCCATCCATCAGAAGCAGATCATGGCCGAACAAATGGCGCACGAGCTGCGCATTCCAATTGTGCGGCTTGTCGATGGAACCGGTGGAGGCGGTTCGGTCAAAACCATCGAGGCCATGGGTTATACCTANGTGCCTGCGAACCCAGGCTGGGATTGGGTGGTTAAAAATCTAGGCGAGGTTCCGGTCGTTGCNCTGGGTCTCGGTTCGGTTGCCGGTCTTGGCTCTGCGCGGCTCGTTTCAAGCCATTATTCGGTCATGGTGCAGAATCTTTCGCAGATGTTCATCGCGGGACCACCTGTCGTCGCACGCATCGGACAGAATCTGACCAAAGAAGAGCTTGGTGGGGCCATGATTCACGCCAGAGCCGGTGCGGTAGATGATGTGGTCGAGACCGAAGAAGAGGCTTTCNATCGCGCAAAACGATTTCTCTCTTATTTGCCNTCATCAGTTCATGAATTGCCACGGCGAATTCCNGCGACAGACGATTCGAACCGCAAGGAGGAATTTTTGCTGGAGGCCGTGCCTCGTGACCGCCGTAAGGTTTACGATATGCGGAAGATCGTTGAGGCCATCATCGACCGCGNAAGCTTTTTTGAAATTGGCCGCAAATTCGGAGGATCAGCCATCACGGGACTTGCACGCTTTGATGGTTGGCCGGTGGCGGTACTTGCGAGCGATCCGTTTTTCTATGGCGGCGGCTGGACGGCGGATGCAGCCCAAAAGGTTACCCGTTTCGTCGATCTCGCAAATACATTTCACCTACCAGTTGTAAATTTTGTTGACGTTCCGGGTTTCGTTATCGGATTGGAAGCTGAAAAGGCGGGCACAATCCGCTACGGCGCCCGCGCTCTCGCCGCGATTTATCAGGCTCGCGTGCCCTGGTGTTCAGTGCTAATCCGCAAGATTTTCGGAGTGGCAGGCGCCGCTCACATGAATCATGCGCGGCTGCATTATCGCTTTGCATGGCCGTCTGGTGATTGGGGATCGTTACCTATCGAAGGTGGAATTGAAGCTGCTTATCGTGCGGAGCTCGACGCGGCACCTGATCGCGAAAAACTTCGATCCGAAATCGAGGCACGGCTTGATCGATTTCGCTCACCATTCCGGACAGCCGAGACGTTCATCGTCGAGGAAATTGTCGATCCGCGCGATACGCGGCCACTTATTTGTGAATTCGCGAATCTCGCGGCCAAACTGCGCGAGCCGGGTCCGGTTGCAACTCAAATGCGTCCTTAATCGATTCTGATATTAGTTGCACGAATTACCGGCGCCCACCGTGCAAGTTCAGCGTTTATGGTCGCCCGGAACTCTTCGGCGCTGCTTCCGATGGGTTCCATGTACATCAATGTAAGCTTGTGACGAACTTGGGCATCCGCGAGTATTTGAAGAACTGCCTCCCGTATTTTAGTCAGCAGGGTAAGATCAGTTTTCGAAGGTGCTATCAAGCCAACCCACGCATCCGCTTCGACGTCCAGAAGTCCCGCCTCCCTGAGAGTCGGAAGATTTGGAAACAGCGAGGAACGCTGCGACGAGGTGACGGCGAGCGCTTTGATTTTCCCGGCTTGGATCTGCGGTGCCACGGATAAAGCGGGAAGTACAGCCATTTGAATGTCGCCGCGTATGAGCGCGACCAACACCTCCGGCGAGCCCGCAAAAGGAACGTGCACGGACTTGGTGTCGCTCTTGATGCCGATCGCCTCCATGGACAAGTGAGACAACGAGCCATTTCCGATCGAACCGAAATTGTATTTTCCGGGGTCACGCCGAAGGATAGCAATCAACTCTTCGACGTTTTTCGCGGGAAAATTAGGCGTCACAACCAGTATGCTCGGAGTTGCTTCAATAATCGTGATTAAAGCGAGATCCTCTAGCGGGTCGTAAGGCAATTTTGCAAACAGCAAAGTGTTGATCGCGAGCGGTCCAACAATACTGACGCCGAGCGTGTATCCATCCGGCTCCGCCTTGGCGACCGCATCGGTTCCGAGATTGCCACTCACGCCCGGTTTGTTTTCGACAATGAAAGACCTTCCGTATTTTGTCTGCAGTTGGTCGGCGAGCAAGCGTGCAAGCGAGTCGGGCGTCGAGCCCGCTCCGAATGGAACGATGATGCGAACGGTTTTATCCGGCCATTCGGCAGCGAAGACCGGCTCAAGGCGAGATAAAACTGCAAGAATAAGAAGCGGAAGAAATCTGATTACGCGCATCCGAAGACTATACAGGGGATAATAGCCCACCCATGCGCGCAAGCGCGGCGAGGTGATAATCGGCATCGCCGAAAAGAACGTCTATCGCCGTCGCGCGCTTAAAATAATGGCCGANCTTGTACTCCATCGTCATACCGATGCCGCCGTGAAGTTGGACCGCGGTCTTTCCCACAAAGCGGCACGAACGACCGATCTGAACTTTGGTTGCCGAAATGGATTTGTGGCGTTCGATCGGGTCGAGTTCGTCGACCATCATAGTGGCAAGCATTGCCATAGAGCGCGCTTGCTCGAGCGCCATTAGCATGTCGACTGCGGCGTGCTGAAGAACCTGAAAGTTCCCGATGGGCACGCCGAATTGACGGCGGGTCTTCAGATAATCCGTCGTTGTTTCATGCATCACGGCCATCGCGCCGACCGCTTCCGCTGAAAGCGCCGCAATCGCCTCATCGACAACGCGTTCGATCACTGGCAGGGCTTTCCCCGTTTCGCCAACGACATCTTCCGCGTTGATCTTCACACCCGAAAGTGCAATTTCAGCCGCACGCGTCCCATCGACATTTTGGTAACCTCGGATCGAGACACCCTTAGCTTTGGTATCCACGAAGAAAAGCCCGATACCGTCTCTATCGCGCTGTTTACCGGACACACGCGCCGAAACGATCAGCTTATCCGCACTATCGCCGTTTAAAACGATCCCTTTTGCGCCGTCGATAATGTAGCCTGTGCCGTCCCCTTTTGCGGTCGTCATCACGTCAGCAAGGTCGTAACGCGATTGTCGCTCGCTATGACCGAGGGCCAAAACGAGACTTCCATCGGCAATTTTCGGAATGAGTTCTGATTTTTGTCGGTCGCTGCCAGCCGCCCGCAAAATCCCGCCAGCGAGGACAACGGTTGCTAGAAATGGCTCAAGCGCGAGCGCCCGACCGAACGCTTCCATGACAATCATGNTATCGACGGCCCCGCCGCCAAAGCCGCCGTCTTTTTCCGCAAACGGAAGGCCAAGAAGTCCTAATTCCGCAAATTGCTTCCAGAGCGCGCGGCTCCAACCTTGTGGTTCTTTCATATAAATATTGCGCTGTTCGAACCCGTAACGATCAGCGATCAGCCGCTCAACGCTCTGCTTAAGCAGGCGTTGTTCTTCACTTAACTCGAAGTCCATTTTTTAAAGCCCCAGGATCGCCTTCGCGACAATATTTTTTTGAATTTCGTTCGAGCCACCATAGATCGAAATCTTGCGCCAGTTGAAGAAGGTTGGCGCCAGCGACGCGGCGTAATCGGGACCGATCGGCGGCTCGTTTACGCGGTCACCCTCGATCTGCTCTGGCTGGTAGGGAAGACCATAGGGTCCAACAACCTCAAACAAAAGTTCGCTGATCGTTTGCTGGATCTCCGAACCTTTCACTTTCAGGATCGATGACGCNGGATCAGGCTTATTGCTGCGCCCATCTTTTGCGGCNGCGACGACGCGAAGTTGGGTCATTTCGAGTGCTTTCAGCTCGACTTCGACTGCGGCAATCTTGCTGCGGAACCGCTCGTCCTCGATCAAAGGCTTGTCACCGATACGTTCGAGACCTGCGAGTTCTTTCAGACGACGTATGCGCTCTTTCGAAAGGCCAACACGCGCTATACCAAAACGCTCATTGCCTAAAAGAAACTTGGCATAATCCCAGCCCTTATTTTCTTCACCGACGAGATTTTCGATGGGCACCTTTACGTCATCTAAGAAGACTTCATTGACCTCTTTTCCCCCGTCCAGGGTTTGAATCGGTCGCACAGTAATGCCGGGCGTCTTCATGTCGATCAGCAAAAAAGAAATCCCTTGCTGCTTTTTTGAATCGGGATTGGTGCGGACGAGGCAAAAAATCCAGTCGGCATATTGTGCGAGAGTGGTCCAGGTTTTCTGACCGTTCACGATGTAATAATCGCCGACGCGCTTTGCGGTAGTCTTCAGCGAAGCNAGATCGGAGCCTGCACCGGGCTCCGAAAATCCCTGGCACCACCAGTCGTCGATATTGGCGATGCGTGGTAGGAAACGCTTTTTCTGCGTCTCGCTTCCGAATGCAATGATCACAGGGCCGACCATGTAAACGCCGAACTGCAGCGGTGAGGGCGCCGGCGCCTGCTGCATTTCGTCGAGGAAAATATATTGCTTCACGGGGCTCCAGCCCGTGCCGCCCCATTCCTCTGCCCAATGCGGAACGGCCCAGCCTTTCTTGTTCAGAATCCGTTGCCAGCTGACCGTATCTTCCTTGCTGAGCTTGTGGCCCGCGACCATCTTGCGGCGGATGGTATCCGGTAGATTTTTCTTGAAGAAGGCACGCACTTCATCGCGAAAAGCGACTTCTTCTTCTGTGAAGCGTAGGTCCATGGTGTTACCTCAATGGATTTCGAAGAGTCCCGCAGCGCCCATACCGCCACCGATGCACATTGTAACGATACCGCGCTTCGCCTTGCGTCGCTGACCTGCGATGAGGATATGGCCAGTCATGCGCGCGCCGCTCATGCCGAAGGGATGACCGATCGAGATCGCTCCGCCATCGACGTTGAGGCGCTCGGAAGGAATGCCGAGCCGGTCGCGGCAATAAAGTGCTTGACTTGCAAAGGCTTCATTGAGCTCCCAGAGGTCGATGTCCGACATCTTAAGCCCTTGATTCTTCAGGAGCTTTGGCACCGCAAACACCGGGCCGATTCCCATTTCGTCCGGCTCNCAGCCCGCCACTGCGAAGCCACGGAAGGTGCCGAGCGGCTTCAGCCCCTTTTTTTCGGCAAGCTTCGCGTCCATCACAACGACCGCGGAAGCACCATCGGATAATTGGCTCGCGTTGCCAGCCGTGATGAAACCGCCCTCACGAACCGGCTTAAGACCAGCAAGGCCTGCCATGGTCGTATCCGGACGGTTGCCTTCGTCTTTNTTCAGGGTGACCTCGTCGAACGTTTCTTCCTTCGTATCTTTATTCACATTTTTCTTGATGGTGGTCAGCGGTACNATCTCGGCATCATAATGGCCAGCCGCTTGTCCCGCAGCGGTACGTTTCTGGCTCTCGAGCGAAAATGCATCCTGCGCTTCGCGCGTTACTTGATAACGTTCGGCAACAATGTCCGCGGTTTCGATCATGGTCATGTACACTTCCGGCTTGTGTTGCAGCAGCCACGGATCGGTGACTCCCTGACCGCGACCGTCGATCACAAGGCTGATCGACTCTAAGCCGCCCGCGACGATAATCGAAGTTTCGCCGGCGATAATGCGTTGTGCAGCGAGCGCNATGGTCTGTAGGCCGGATGAACAAAAACGATTGACGGTCATACCTGATACGGTAACAGGCATTCCGGCTCGGAGTGCCGCTTGGCGGGCGATATTCCCTCCTGTCGCCTTTTCGGGCATGCCACAACCTAAGATCACNTCATCGACTTCACCTGGGTCGATCTTNGCCCGATCAACAGCATGCTTCACGACGTGGCCACCGAGTGTGGCGCCGTGTGTGTTATTGAACGCGCCGCGATGGGCCTTGCCGATCGGGGTGCGAGCGGTGGAAACGATGACAGCCTCAGGCATGAGATACTCCCGCTGTTTTCAATTTGATTATCAAGAGACGATTTTATTTTTATTACATTCTATCACGCTTCATGCGGCTGTTCTCGCTGCCGAAAATGCCGCGAATCCCTTTCCTTCGCTGGCGAGCCTGGACAGCAGCGGTGCAGGTTCCAAGGTTTTGTTACCTGTCTGCTTTGCAAAAGCCACTAACCTGTCACGCACATACGTAAGCCCGAGTTGATCTGCATAAAACATCGGTCCACCGCGCCATACCGGCCAGCCATAGCCATAGACCCAGATCACATCGATGTCGCTTGGGCGATACGCGATTCCTTCATGCAGAATTCGCGCACCTTCGTTAATCATTGGAAAGACAAGCCGCTCAACAATTTCCTGTTTATCGATTTTTCGCCGGGTGATACTGGCCTTTTTGGAGGCGGCGACGATGATTTCCTCGACTTCCGGATCAGNTATCGGCGAACGCGATCCTGACTCATACACATAGAAGCCGCGACCTGTTTTTTGGCCAAAGCGGCCCATTTCGCAGAGCGTATCAGCGATCTCAGCGCGCGTTCCGAGCGCCTTACGAATACGCCAGCCAACATCGAGCCCGGCCAAATCGCCCATGGCCAGCGGACCCATCGGAAANCCGAACTCGACGGTCGCAGCATCAACCTCGCGGGGCAGTGCGCCTTCAAGCAAGAGCTCTTCCGACTGAACTTGACGTTGCGAGAGCATGCGATTGCCGACAAAACCGTGGCAAACGCCGACAACGACAGGAACTTTGCCAATCTTACGGCCGACCGCCATCGCGGTCGCGAGCACATCCGGAGCGGTATCTTTGCCCCGCACGATTTCGAGAAGCCGCATCACATTTGCCGGACTGAAAAAGTGCATTCCGAGNACTTCCTTGGGTCGCTTCGTAATATGGGCGATATCGTTNACATTGAGATAGGAAGTATTTGTCGCGAGTACCGCGTTGGGTTTCGCGATCTTGTCGAGCGCCCCGAAAACCTCTTTCTTGATATTCATTTCTTCAAATACGGCCTCGATTACGATATCCGCATCCTTTGCGGCGTCCATCGATGTCGTGCCTTTCAGAAGCCTAAGGCGTTTGTCCATCTCTTCCTGCTTCAAGCCGCCGCGCTGAACGCTGGTCTTGTAATTTTTCGTAATCGTATCGAACCCGCGCTTCAATGCTTCTTCGCTTGTCTCGATCACCGATACCGGGATACCTGCATTAGCGAATGACATCGAAATCCCGCCGCCCATCGTCCCGGCNCCGATCACAGCAGCGCGTACAATTTCACGCGGTTTAATGCCTGCCGGAAGATCTGGAATTTTTGCAGCCTCGCGTTCGGCGAAGAAAATATAACGTTGCGCCTTCGATTGATCGCCGACAACGAGCTTCATAAATAATTCGCGCTCGCGCTTAAGACCCTGATCAACCGGCAGCGTAACAGCCGCGCGCACAGCTTCGATCGCGGCGGCAGGCGCTTCGAGACCGCGCGATTTTTTAGAAACACTCGCNGCAGCNTCGTTGAATTTGTCTGGGTTCGTTTTAAACNGTGCGATCTTCTCATCGAAATCGCGCACGTGTCTTAGTGGCCGTTTTTCCGCGACGACTTTTCGCGCAAAGGCGACAGCACCCTTTACTAGATCGCCCTCGATGATTTCATCAATAAGCCCGGCTGCGAGCGCATCTTTTGCTGGAATTGGCTCGCCGCTTAGAATCATCGCCAGACCTTTCTCAACACCGACAAGTCGCGGAAGCAACTGCGTGCCGCCCGCGCCAGGGATGATGCCGAGTTTGATTTCTGGAAGACCTAATCTTGTTCCGGCAGAAGCGACGCGAAAATTGCAGCCCAGAGTCACCTCGAGACCGCCGCCAAGCGGGGTCCCATGCATGGCGGCAATGGTCGGCTTTTGAATTTTCTCGATCGACGCAATAACTTCGCTCAAGCCCGGCGATTTCATCGGCTTGCCGAATTCGTTGATATCGGCCCCCGCGATAAAGGTGCGTCCCGCGCCCGTAAGCACGATTGCGTCCACACTCTTATCCTCACCCGCTCTCGTGAAACTTTCGAGCAGCCCGGCGCGAACTTCGTGTTTCAATGCGTTGACCGGAGGATTGTCGACGACGATGACTGCGACCGAACCGTCGCGTTGCATACTGACTGGGCCTGACACGGTGCGTTCCTTCCTTTGAGCTTTGTTTTAATCGGTAATTTTAAAGATCGGTTTGTTATGCGGAAGCGCGTTTTTTCAATTCCGCTTAGCGGAATATTGTTCTGCAAGATTGACCTGAACGCTAAGAAGTGCTGCGATCCCTGTCAATTCTAGCTTCTCAAAAAGCGTTTGGTTGGCTTGTAGTGGCTGCTTACGAGAGATGGAGCGCGAGCAGTAGTCGCGGCACGGCTGTCAAGCCTGTGCTGGCGCACGACCGGAAATTCGTCGTCGCGGTTGCCCGTGGCCTCGATGTGCTGCGAGCCTTTACAGCGACCAAGAGCTTGCTCGGCAATCAGGAGATTGCGACGCGAGCAGGCTTACCGAAGGCAACGGTTTCGCGGCTAACCTATACGCTCACGAAACTCGGTTACCTCACCCATGTCGAGCGGCTCTCAAAATATCAGCTTGCACCTGCCGCGCTTTCGATTGGTTATTCTGCACTTGCAAATATGCGGATTCGGCAGATCGCTCGGCCTTATATGCAAGAACTCGCGAGTTATACGGGCGCGTCCGTCGCGCTTGGCAGTCGTGATCGTCTAAATTTGATTTATATTGAGCATTGTCGCAGCGACGCATCGATGATGCTGCGCCTCGATCTCGGCTCGCGTATTCCAATAGGAACAACCGCTATGGGTCGTGCCTTACTCGCTGCCACGCCCGAAAAAGAGCGAAACTGGTTGATGGATCATATTGCCAAACGTGAAGGCGAGCATTGGCCAAAGGTTCGCGCCGGCATCGAACGGGGCATCAAGGACTTCGCAAATTTCGGTTTCACGCTTTCCGTCGGAGATTGGCAAGCCGATGTGCGCGCTGTTGGCGTGCCACTAATCCCGGCCGATGGCTCCGGAATATTTGCTTTCAATTGCGGCGCGCCGGCGTTTCAGTTGACGCGGGAACGGCTCGAGTCGGACATCGGCCCGCGCCTCGTCAATATGGTAAGAAATGTAGAAGCAGCCTTGAACGGCCGTTAGAGCCCGAGGGGACACTAAAAGGGGGAATGGTTCAACATGACGCTATTCAGGAGCCAATATTCTCGCCGTAACAAAACTTCGCGGCGAGGGTTAATTACGATCGAGTAGTCGACATGAATTCTAGGGTGTCGGCCACTATGGGACAAAGCTTCGCTCCGCAATCGCGAGGAGGCGAGGCATTGCTNGCCGTTAAGAACGTCGTCGTTCGCTTTGGCGGCATTGTTGCGCTGGACAGCGTTTCCTTTGATTTGCCCGAGGGTATTTTGCTTGGATTGATTGGTCCAAACGGTGCCGGCAAGACGACGCTTTTCAACTGCCTCAGCCGTCTCTACACCCCGGCGGAAGGTGACATCCTGTTTCGAGGAAAAACTATTCTCGATAGGTCGGCGCACCATATTACCGATATCGGTATCGCTCGAACTTTTCAAAATCTGGCATTGTTTCAACGAATGTCAGTTTTCGATAACGTACGAGTTGGTGGCCACTCAAGGGGCCACAGCGATTACCTAAGCGACGCACTTCGTCTTCCTTGGGTGAAGCGGCAGGAAAAAGCGCAAAAAGGCGCCGCCGAAGAACTCGTCGACTATTTTAATCTTGGGCAATTTGCGGGACGGCTCGTAGGAGACCTGCCATTTGGTATCCAGAAGCGAGTGGAATTCGCACGGGCACTGGCGGCACGGCCGAGCCTATTATTATTGGATGAACCCGCAAGCGGGCTCAATCATGAAGAAGTCGTTGAGCTAGGCTATTTGATCCGCCGCGTTCGCGATGAGCGTGGAGTGAGTGTGCTACTCGTCGAACATCATATGAATCTGGTTATGTCGATCTGCGAACGTGTGGTTGTGCTCGATTTTGGCCGCAAGATTGCCGAGGGCACACCTGCTCACGTTCAAAAAGATCCTGAAGTGATTCGTGCCTATCTCGGAACGACCAAGTGACGAGTCGGATGTTACTCGAAGCAAAAAATATCCGTGCGTTTTACGGGGCAACGCAAGTCTTACATGGTCTCGATATCAACATTGGAGAAGGAGGCATTACGACGCTTCTTGGCGCTAATGGCGCCGGGAAAACCACAATGCTGCGATCGCTATGCGGGATGGTGCGAACAACAGGAGAAATAAAGTTTTTGGGAGAAAGAATATCCGGCCAAGCAACCGAAGATATCGTTCGCCTTGGAATTGCTCACGTGCCTGATGGTCGCGGCACCTTTGTTCGGCTTACCGTCGAAGAAAATTTGCAATTAGGAGCGATAACTCGACGAGATAGAGCTGGCATAGCTGACGATGTTGACCGTGTACTGGGCTACTTTCCCCGTCTTCGCGAACGCTATCGTCAACAGGCTGGAACTCTTTCGGGTGGNGAGCAGCAAATGCTTGCGATAGGCCGCGCTTTCATGCTGCGGCCGAAGCTCATGTTGCTTGANGAGCCATCATTCGGTCTTGCNCCGCTTGTTGTTGAGGAAGTATTTTCGATTCTAAAACAGCTNAATGAAAAGGAAAAAGTCAGCATCTTCCTCGTCGAGCAAAACGCTTCACTNGCGCTCAATCTTGCTGACCANGCCTATCTCATTGAAACAGGACGAGCAGTGATGTCGGGNTCGGCCCGNGAAATTCGCGAGAATGAAAACATTCGCCGCGTGTATCTCGGATANTAAGGGGAGAACAGGATGGAACTATTTCTTCATCAGGTGCTCGCGGGCCTAGCAACAGGCGGAATTTATGCGTGCATGGCGCTCGCCATTGTGATGATTTACCAGGCCATCGATCACCTGAATTTTGCTCAGGGTGAAATGGCAATGTTTTCAACTTTCATTGCCTGGCAGCTCCTTCAATGGGGAATTCCCTATTGGGCGGCTTTTTTTATAACACTCGCAGTCTCTTTCATCGGCGG
>Ga0031654_10000179_pt1 | contig 14315 bp, 10 predicted proteins | sample FrelakmetCRP12CR_FD_55268 | JGI IMG/M metagenome (GOLD analysis project Ga0031654, IMG submission 55268) | Freshwater lake sediment microbial communities from the University of Notre Dame, USA, for methane emissions studies - CRP12 CR | ecosystem: Environmental > Aquatic > Freshwater > Lake >...
GAAAGCATTCCGCGAGCTGAGGTTCTCGCCATCTTCCGCGGCGTTGTGGTTCAAGAGGTAGAGCGCGTGCTAGTAATGGACGTCGAAATCTACGATCAAGTGCGGGCCAATCGACTTGCGATGACGCACACAGTCATCGAAGTTAAGGATATATGCGCACAGAAGCTCACGTCTATTTACCGAGCGGCCCAAAGCATTGAACTACCTCGTGTCAGCGTCGCTGTCCGAGCTAAGCGAATCGGGCACGGTCTAAGAAGCGTCGACGTTGAAGCTACGATCGGAAAGGCCCTTGCTGAGCGCGGATTTGAGATAGACCTTGCTCATCCGCAGCTCCTCGTGAGGGCATTGCTTAGCGACGATGTCTGTATAATTGGGAGGGCGTTAACACAGATCAATCGCTCTCAATTTGAAGCGCGGCGCCCCCGTTTTCGGCCATATTTCTATCCCGGCGTACTACTACCTCGGATCGCACGAGCCGCGGTAAACCTCTCTGGCATAAACGCTCATGAGCTCTTATTCGACCCCTTTTGTGGCACTGGAGGTTTGCTTCTTGAAGCAGGACTCATCGGAGCAACTGCTATAGGGTCAGATGTTGACAGCAGGATGGTGTTTGGAACAAAGATGAATCTCGACTACTATGATATAGAGAATTCCTTGCTAGTTCAAGATGCTAAGCGTTTGGCGCTACAAGATGCATGCGTGGACGCGGTCACAACTGATCTTCCATATGGACGTTCTGTCAGCATACGCGCCCAATCGCTGGAGCAACTGACGGGGATGGCCTTGGACGAAATCCTTCGTGTTCTCAAGTCTGACGCGCGTGCCGTTTTGATATCGCACAACCCAATTGAGCGTGAAGCATTAGATGCAGGTTTCACGATTGAGGAGCGTCACGCTCAATACGTTCACAAGAGTTTAACAAGAGAGATTATTGTGGTGCACAAATGAGATGCGAGCGACCATTAATGGCGAAGAAGAGNCCCCTGAGTCCCATCCCCTCTAGTTCGCTGCTATGCTTACCGGGATNTCTCTAAGAAGCTTGCGAAGCGCAGCTGNGTGAATCTTAGACCATATAGAACCCTATACGCGATGCATGTAACGGAAGATGTTTTCGTGCTGAGCAGTGACGAGCACCCCTTGAGCTACTCCGATTGATTCCAAGCCTTTTTTTAACTCCTCAAAGTTTGCAGAGCCAATGTCAACGATCATGATCATCGTGAACACCCCGGACACGACGGTTTGACTGATGTCTTCGATGTTGGCATTGGCAGTCGCTAACAAGTTTGCCAAAGCTGCGACGATTCCGGGATGGTCAGAGCCCGTAACCGTTATAACGATCCGCTCGCTGCGCTTTGAGCTTGTCACGTTCAATCAACTTCTTATTTGATTTTAGTTCCAGATGGAACCTTTTTCGATGGTCGAATCAGTACCGCTCTCCCCTCGTGTTCGGCGGCGAGAAGCATGCCGTGAGATTCCACACCCATCAACTTCACAGGTCGGACATTTGCAAGCACGATAACGTCAGTGCCAATGAGTTCCTCGGCCAAGTAGTCTTTGGCAATTCCTGCAACAACTTGCCGCGTTTCATCACCCAATTGCAACGTGATTCGCAGGAGCTTGTCCGATTTCTTGACCGATTCGGCTTCTAAAATGCGAGCTATCCGCAGATCCATCTTCTTAAAATCTTCTAGCTCGATTGCCGCTGTTGTGGTCCGAACGTCGTTCGCGGGAGCCTTCTGAACTAACCCAGCCATTCTCCTGCTAAGTGTGGCCTCTAGTTCCACGATCTTTTTCTCGTCGATCTTGGCAAAGGGCAGGGCAGGCTGGCTCAGCCGCAACGGTTCAACCTCAACGGTGGCATCTGAGAAATGGGTCGAAGTAACACCGAGCTGCGTCTGCACTCGCTTCATTGTCGACGGCATAACTGGTTCCAAAAGTACCGCCAAGGCCTTCACAAGCTGAATGCAGTTCTTGACTTCTCGCGCGCACGCTTCCTTGTCAGATTTTACCAGTTTCCAAAGTGCTTTGGACTGGAAATAGGCGTTGCCGAAGTCTGACAAAGACATCGCCGCGTCGACGAGCTTCTTAAACTCATATTCCTCCAGCGCGTTCACCATCTTCTCGCGTGTCGCCACTATTCGCTCAATTATCGCCGCGTCAACTGGAGTGTCTGGAATATAACCGAAGTTCTTGTACGCAAAGAGCAGTGTCCGATAAATGAAGTTGCCGAGGGATCCGACGAGTTCATGGTTCACTTTTTCCCCAAATACTTTCCACGAAAAATTCAGTTCCTTCGTGTGTGAGGTGTAACTCGCGAGATAATACCGCAGCAGGTCCGGATGGAACCCGTGGTCGAGGTAATCGTCATCAACCCAGACGACGTTGCCTCGGCTTTTGGAAAAAGTCTCGCCGTCGACTTTAACCATTCCCGAGGCAACGATGGCCGTGGGCCTCGTGTAGTTTGCTCCTTTTAGAAGCGCTGGCCAAAAAACGGCGTGATGGTAGATGATATCTCCCCCGATGAAGTGAATGATAGTTGACTCATTCTTCCAGTAGTCTTCCCACGTGCTCGTTGCCTCTTCGGTAAACGAAATGTACCCTATAGGTGCGTCAACCCACACGTAGACAACGAGGTCGGTTCCCGGAAATGGAACCCCCCATGAGAGGTTCCGTGAAATGTTCCAGTCCTTGAGCTCATTTGTCACCCATTGTTGTGCATAGTTGCGGGCGTTGGCGGTTCCTCCGAGAGTCTCAAGATACGTTAACAAGAAGTCCTTAAACACCGACAGCTTGAAGAAGAAATGCTCCTCCTCTCTATATTCAGCGCTTGCTCCGCACGTTTTGCACTTCGGATCGACGACTTCTCCCGCTTCGAGATGGCGCCCACACCCTTGATCACACTCGTCTCCACGTGCTGGCATCCCGCAAAAAAAACACAGCCCTTCTACATATCGATCGGGTAGAAAGCGATCGCAGTTCGGACAATAAGCCAATCTAATGACCATCGGATATATGTAGCCGTTTTCTTGCAGCGCTTTTACGATTTCCTGCGTTCTAAAGTGATTTGTAGGCGCATCGGTATTTCCATAATGACTGAAGTCAACTGCCAATACCTTGAAGATGTCCTCCCAGTAGCGGTGGTAGTAAGCGGAAAGCTTCGCAGGTGTGGTCCCCTGCTGTTCAGCGTTAATAACGATCGGAGTTCCGTGAGTATCAGAACCACACACGAAAAGCGGGTTCTGTCGAAGCTTTTTAAGACACCGAACGTAGATGTCTGCTGGGACGTACGTCCTTAGATGACCGATATGGCAGGGGCCGTTCGCGTAAGGTAATCCGCACGTGATAAGAAGTGGCCCGTTCTTCACTGACGTCATTTTGGAGTCCTTATACCGCAATATTCGTTTATGTGGTAGGCAACTGCGGCAATCACACCGGCGCATGATTGACGTTGCGCCCTATGAAACCGGGTACGGCGGCGCAGATTCATACTGTAGTCCTTTGTGGGGGGCACCGCAGCAAGTCGACAAAGGCTAGTTACTAGTGCATTGTGATAATGGCCCTCTATTTTAACTCTTCGAGATCGACACGCTTGTTATCACCATCGCAATATCACTTAAGGAATATGTCGGTGCACAAAGCAAGTCGCATTGTGGAAAGACTCGGACGACCGACTTTCAGCCGCATCTCCAGGCCAGCCTGCTAGAGAAGGTTTAAGCTTTAGACACCACTGACCACTGTTCAAGGATATCACTAGTCTACCCAGACACAGAATGGAGGTATAAATGAGCGAAAAAGAGACGTGCAAGGCTTGTGGTGCTCAGCTACCCCAAAACGCACAGTTCTGCATTCAATGTGGAACGGGGGTAAATGAGACAGAGGCGGGAGATAGTATAAGCAGGGGGACAACAGCACCGTCCCCCATTACGATAGACGGGGTACTAGTAGTAAGTTCAAACTGGATCCCGGGATATAACATCGTAGAAACACGAGGATTCATCTACGGCCTTACAGTCAGGAGCAGAGGGCTCGGGAGGAACATTACAGCTGGGCTCCGTTCTATCGCTGGAGGAGAGATCCACGAATACGTCGAGATGATGCAACACGCGAGAGACGAGGCGCTGTATCGGCTGGTTGGGCACGCCAAGTCAGTCGGGGCAAACGGCATCATAAGCGCTTATTTTGACTCGTCAGAGATCTCTGACTACATGCAGGAGATCTTGGCATACGGAACGGCTGTGGTCGTTGATATGAAGTGAAGGCGTGCATCTTNAAGGATACTTCACACGTGCAAGCGCGGATTGTGTGCGCTGTGTGACTTCAGTTGTTTTGAACGCAACGACTTTTGCTAGTGGGGTGAATCAGGCTCTATAGCCAGTTTAAGAAGTAAGCCGTTAACTCCAAGGTTACCTGCAGCTGCGGATTCAAAAAGGACAAACGATAACGGGACCTAGAGATCATTCACCAAGAAGATCGGGTCGAACCTTGCCCAAATAATCAACGACAAAGCCGGTAATGATAGCCTCGGGGACTGCTACAATCAGGTTAAGTATGGGAATCTGAATCAAGTAGGCAAGCAACGCGACGCCGTGCAGTTCGCTTCCTTGTATACCTGAAATTACTAAAACGGCGAGTAAAGCAACGTTACCGACGAGCAGTCCTAAGATCGCAGCTATCGCACCTCTCGCGAACATCTCAAGTCGCCCTCTTGTCATTCTAAAGACATAGAACGCTACCGTGATCTCACTCAAGTTCACGAGCGTATTAGCGCCCACAAGCCCCCACCCCCCGTGACCTACCGCCGCGCTCAAGAGGTTAACAATGAAGATAATTAACAATCCGATACCCGGGCCTGCTAAGATCCCAATCAGCGGAGTGAGGTTCATGTGAACGCCGCCTGCAAGTGGGATATCGATTTGGAAAACTGCAAAAGAGACAGCTGCAAGCATGCCTGCGATTGCCAACCGCTGAATCGGGATCGTGTGCTTTCTGGTCGCGATGAGTGCAACGACAAGCAAAGCAAGGGCTAGTAACCACCAAAACAGGACCCATTGGATAGGGAGAACACCGTCGGGAAAATGAATGTGTGCCATAGCAATGCCCAGCCAGATCTAACGAACTACTCGCTCAATTTGTTACAAGTACCTTTCTGTGTATCGGCGGTCAACAGTGATGTGTGCGCCGAAACTCTAAAAGGCTTTAACCACGGCTAGAGTGAGTCTATATCGAACGCTATACACCCATGCTTTTCTAAACCCGTCGGTTCCATATTCAGCGTTCTAAATCGATGATATGGCCATTCGTAAATTATAACCGGATTGGCAAGTGTCCTTGCCCCCTTACCAAAAAGCGATATTCGTGCGTAACTACTAGTTGCATCATCCAAAGGATGTTCCCCTTCCGCCTCATCAAAAAGCCGATCGATGTGCCCTTGAAATCGGGGATATGACCTTTTGTACCACTCTCGTGCAAGATCAAGCTGATCCACTTTTTTTTCAAGCGTTGTGCCCCTCACCTTGACGTGTTTTGATTGGAGCGTTAACGTACAATCAGCGGCACGTAGTCCCCCCAAGTCTCCGTGAAAAAGCGCTGTATTTGTCTCTTCTTCTTTTTCGGATTGCGCTTGGCTTGCAGCCTCAATTCTCGAAAAGGCCGCGATTATCGCCACTGCGGAATCTTGCACCTGGCGTTTAACGCCTTCGACCAGCGAGTTTTCGTTGAAATGGACTCTGTTTCGAATAGTGTCCGAGGGTTTCTCGCTATCGGACGGCTGAACCTGCAACTGATCAAGAATTAGAAGCGTTGGTAGATCATGATCCGCGCCAACTCGATCTTGAGCAGTGCGTACGGCGCGTCTCACGTCTGAAGCGGTCATTTCCGAATTTGCTTCTATCATTACAAGGTAGGGGGCTATTCGCCTGCTCAATCGTTCTCCTGCCTCAACTACCCGCTCCAATATCGTTGCATCCCCGTCGTAAAAGCCATTATTACGATATTGCGAGAGCTCCTTCGCATCGACGCCGCAGTGTCGTGCTAGTGCGCGTTCCGTGAAGTCGTCCTTGCTTATTCCGCGGCTTACGAATATCGTCGGGAACCGGCGTTGTGCAACAAATTCAGCACACCACGCACTGAAGTCCGTAGCCTCTACGGCCGACGATGCATTGACGACGTATAACCTGCCTGGCTTCCAGCCGCCGTCCAAAGAAGCGTTTAGCCACTCTGAGGGAGTGGGTATGGCGCCGCACCTGTTGGAGAAAAGGTTCGTCATGAAGCCACTGAGGTCTTGCTCAAAGAGGTGGTTTTTATCGCACGCCGTGATCGACAAGGCACTTGATTGCTGCCCGAGAGTCCTCAAGATGACATCGAGTGGAAGCGCGCTCGACACCAAGGCAACCGCAGCTTGATGAACGAGTTCTTGGGCCCGTAGTCTGGCCCCACGCGCATCAATGACGTTCAAATACTCGATAAATCTGTCGTGCCGGCACGATGGGCGGCTTTGAAGCCGCTGTACGTATTGTTCTATCTCATCTACGTACGGTCGCATTTCAGGGCTTCGAGAGAGGCTAGCCAAAATTGCGGTGCGTCGAATCGGTCGCCCGTGATAGGCAAGGTACCGACATACGTGCCAAAGCACACGATTGAGAGGCACACAAGTGCCATCTCTGTATCCATACTCATCGATAAACCCCTCACAACGGAGGCCCCCCTTCAGCCCTTCGCCAATGCTTTCCGGATTGTTTAACAGATACGTAAGGGTCTCCTGCTCTATCTGTGCCTCGGTCTCGCCACTTTGGCGACTCGATTCGTCGCATGGCTCTGAATGATAATACTCACAGCCCCAGCCAGTACACGCCCCACGTTCTCGGAGTTTCTCGCTGGACCAAACGTCCTTACAGCTCCAATGGTTCGTTTTAGGATTATCTCGAGCCCGTGAAAGGCATTCCGTAAACTGCTTGAATTCGCCACCACCCCGCACGTCCGCACTTAAAGCGTCGGAGTGCTTTAGCATCGCCTTTGCCATTTTTGTTCCTTGCACGTCGTTCAGCCCTTTCGTCACCACATATCGTGCGAGGAGCGCGCGCGCCTTATCGCACCCCATGTCAGAAGGCACACCGTGACGCAAAAGATGACGAACACACGGCGGATGACGAATTCTGTCGCGAAAAGACTGCTGAAGCTGGAGTTCCTTCTCTTCACTGGACTCGTTTTTCACATCCTCGCTCCCCGGCCTGCCCTCAAGCAGGTATGCACCAACTGCGGCTAGGACGAATCATCTCGTATTTTGTCGAGTTACACCGGGTTCTTGCTCCTTTTGACGTGTCGTATAGCTTACCTAAGCGATCAGCGAAAGTGTCCGCCGAACAGAAAAGACCGTATTTATCCGAGATTTGACCGCTGATGTACACCGTCGAACGTTCTTGTGACACCCCCCCTTTTAGCACCTATAGCTGCAAAACACGCTGGTCCCTCTGTATCATTCCTCCAGATGCCCCTTTTTGGGAAACGCGTGCGTCATACAACTTACTTCAGGTTCATCCGTATGCAAACGTGCGCCGACATAGCGGATAATGAAATTGTTTAAATACGCCCAAACCCTTAGAAAACTACGTGGTCTAATGCGGGAGCCCTACGACAGCCCAGCCCAACGTGGGAGAAGTGAACAAGACGAATCGGTGCTCGGTTTTTCAGATCTAGCGAGCTTACCCGCTTTCATCTACCTCCTCTTTTTTCTTTTTGTACTTGTAATATTTAGCGCCAATCCGCTCGAGCCTCAGGTATTCGGATTCTACAAACTCTCCGTTTTCTTTCAAGTCGTGGCGTTTTTCAGTATCTTTTTTGTGCCGACATTGTTGATTTACTTCGCTCTCGATCTCACAAAGAGCGTTGCACATACGTGTATCGTGCTGGGGTACCCACTGCTCGCGCTTGTTGGAGTGGCCATCCTCAACGTCGCTGATTCGCCACTTCTGGCAGCGCTAAGCGCTTTGGTCCTCTTTGCCTTCTACCTCCTCTTAGGGTTGAGCCGTTCGGCGACAGAACGACAGCGACGCATCCCACAGCCTGTTGCGCGTCCCCGCCCTAGTACGCGAGCGCCTTCTCAGATGCCGCCACAACGACAGCCGCAGGGCGAGCGTGGTGCTGTTCAGCAACAACAAACGTCACGATATGTGCCACCGGGCCGTCCTCAAGAATTCAGAAGAGACGCCCGGCCTCAATACGGAGCCTCAGATGGATTTCTGTCGAGGCTCGATCGATTTCTCGATCGATACGACTATGTCGAAGGAGAGGCAGTGAGAAAGGGTTCGAGGCGCGATTTAAAATCCCCGAGGGATAGGCGGCGGCGAGAACGATAAGCCTCAGCGAGAACGATAAGCCTCAGCGAGGGGCTGCTCCCTTAGCTTATGAAACAATTGCCGCCATGATAATACGGTGAATAACCTCCATGATCGGGAGGATCATCCCAGGCCGAGGGACGCCTATAGGCGTCTTTTGCCATATCAAGGACGCAAAAATGAGCCAATATGAAGAGACAAACGTGGCAAATCCTACCAAGATCGCCAGCTCTTTTACTCCTTTCCGATGGCCGACGAAGTACGGCACAAAGAGAACCATAAGGGCTGCGGTGACGACTCCTAAGGTCCCTATAAACGGGAAGCTCAACGAGCTGATCAAGCCACTGATCTTTGGAGCGAACAGCGTTGTATACACAAGCACTAAACCTGCAAAGATAATCCATACAGCGGCGAATGCACGTGCAATGCGCGCTTCATAGACGAGCACGTCACGGATGCTTGCGAGCGTAAAGAAAAGGAGGGGGATATAGAGAGGCAAGAAGTAGCGCATGTCAAGTCCAAATCCCTGCTCTTGGAACGGCGCGTAGATTATGAGGTGTGCGACGATACAGATGAAAAATGTAACTGCAATCGCATGATTCTTATCTATCTTCAGATGCACGGCGCCCCTCTTGAATCTCGCGAGCCTCTGCACAACATAGGGAAGCGCAGCAAAGAGGGGGATTATCAGGAGAGGGCATATCTGGAAGACCGAAAGCGTCACCGGCATGTTAACATAGAACAGCACGTGGTAGAGATGCTGCGGCCAGTTAGCACTGTTTTGCACGTTCCACTCGCTAAAAAAGAGCGTCGGAAGCCGTTCAACCGTGGCGAAGAGCGCTGAACCAGTATTTCCTGCGGCGCTTGAAGTCTGCTGAGCGATTTCTTGGTGGGCACTCAGATAGACTGGTGACAAGAAGGGGTTGCCAAACAGCAGGTAGTTGTTGATGAAGTATGGGACCATTGCAAGCGTGACCGTCACCGCAGCCGTAATCGTTGCTTTGATCCGCCCCTCTGATGTTAGCAAATCCGTTAAAACAATGGCGATGAGGAGGGGAATAGCGTCAAAGAGCCGTACCCAAAAACTGAGGCCCACAAGGACGTACGAAAGGTAGCGATAACGCGTTTTTCCGTCCAGAAGATACGTATAAAGGCTCCAAATGCTCGCTACTATCAGCAACACCGATGCTGTATGATCCTTTGCTGACACTGCCCAGAACGTGACTGGCGTGGCAACGAGTATAAACGCAGCACCGAACACAGCGACGCGATCATCGGCAAAGTACCTCGTAAAGATACGCAGTGAAAGGAGTACAATGGCTGACGTGGCCAGGATATTGAACAGCTGGATAGCCATAAGAGCACCCCACTGGTCGAACACAAGCGGCGGCAGCTTCGTCGCGAGGTAGCCATTGACGATGAGCAAGACAAGCGCGCCGAACACGCCGAGGTCGCGGCCGAGTCGTGGCTTTCCCCAGCGCCTTCCCAAAAGCCAGCTGACCATGAATATGCTGAACGACCAGAGACAAGCGACGAAGAGCCTGATTCCAACGGTAGCACTAATGATGTACAAGAGGGCGTAAAACGGCGCTGCAAAGACAGCGAGCGCGTGCGTATAGAACGCGTACACGTGGCCTTGATAGGTAAATGCGAGCATCGGCCCCGACGCTCCGAAACTCAGACCCTCGTANAGCCTCGTCGGCGTCGCGTCTATCGAAAGAACGCCGTGTCCGAGATTGATGAGCTGTGCNGCGAGCGTAACCTCATCGTTNATGAAGATGTTTACGTTCCAGATCGCGAGACAAACGGCGAGGGAGGCAAAGAAGAATAACGCAGACGTGTCGTTAGACAAGACGTATCTGTAGAGTGCCCGAAGCTTGTTTAGGTTCATCTCTTACATGGCCGACTGCTCAGCTTCTCGCTCCAAGATCGTTTCATAGACCTTGACGTACCCGTCTACCATGCGATCCACGTTAAAGAACTCGGCCCGTCTCCTGCAGTTCTGCCTTCGAATGCCGTGAACACGGGGCACATTATTGATAGCGTCGCGGCTGCTCTGGACGATAAATCCGGTCTCGCCATCGATAAGTATCTCTGGGACGCTGCCTTTGTTGCTAGCGATAACAGGCGTACCGCAGGCGAGGGACTCCACGAGTGTAAGGCCGAACGGTTCCGCAAACGAAATTAGGTGCAAGCTGCAATAAGCCTGCTTGAAAAGCTCATTCCTCGTTTCTTCGTTCACCATGCCGAGATATTGTATCTGCTCTCCATCAATCTCAGGCTTAACGTACTTCTCGAAGTAGGCACGATGTTCATCCGCAACGAGTCCTGCAATCTTAAGCGTCATATCAGTTTCCTTTGCCACCTCGATAGCGCGATGAGTGCCCTTGTCATAAGATATGCGCCCGAAGAAGAGGAGATAATCATCTGGAGCGTCGTTAAAGTCAAAGGAGTCGACTGCGATCCCGTTGTACACGGTAGCGACGTAGTTTAGACCCTCAGCTCGGTCGCTATTGCTGATGGACACGTAATAGTTATCCCTGTATTTCCTGTATACAGGAAGAATCTTTTCAGAAGAGAATCCGTGTATAGTCGTTAGAAGAGGGGTGCTCGTAAGTCGTGAAAAAGTCAACGGATAGAAATCATAGTGACTGTGGAGAATGTCGAATTCACGCGCTTTTTCAAAAGCGTTCGAAATATGGAGCCATTGACAGACGCCAGCGTCAAGTGATTCATCTTCATAGAACCCGTGCGGACACACCGACTCAAGCTTCGCATTCGTTATGGAATCGCCGGTCGCAAAAAGAGTAACGTCGTAACCTCGCTCGACTAAACCCTCAGTGAGGTGATGCACGACCGTTTCCCAGGGCCCATAGTGGCGTGGTGGGGTCCTCCACGATATGGTCCCCAAAATTCCAATTTTCAATCGATCATTCCCCGCACAGTACGTTTGGCCTATGGCTACCNCGGTGTAACCGAACTTCTGCGACGTGCTCTCTGCTTTCAGCGCAACTTCAGCGCGTCTACGTCGCTNTGGAGCACCTCTGCGCTGTCAGTGCGCTCCCACGGTAGATCAAGATCGGCGCGTCCAAAATGTCCGTAAGCAGCGACTTGTCGATAGATCGGCCGTCTGAGTCGAAAAGTGTTGATTATCCAGCCCGGGGTGAGCGCGTAACGTCGCATTATAATCTCAGAGATAGTCGCTTCGGGTATGTGGGCCGTGCCAAACGTATTGACGTAAATCGCGATCGGCTGTGCTACGCCGATTGCATAAGAGACTTGGATCTCGCACTTGTCAGCAAGTCCCGCCGCGACGACGTTTTTTGCGATATACCTCGCTGCGTAAGCCGCTGACCGATCGACCTTTGTCGGATCCTTTCCCGAAAAAGAACCGCCCCCGTGTCGTGCCATCCCTCCGTACGTGTCAACGATGATTTTTCGTCCTGACATACCGGCATCGCCCTTAGGACCACCGATGACAAACCGACCTGTCGGGTTGACCAACACCTTCGTGTTGTTGTCCATCATAGAGAGTGGGATCACGACGTCGATAACCTTTGCCCGAACGTCACGTTCAATGGTATCCAGCGCGACATCAGCAGTGTGTTGTGAAGAGACAATGACGGTGTCGACGCGTACTGGAGCGTCGTTAACATATTCTACCGTCACCTGCGTCTTTCCATCGGGCCCAAGGTAACTTATTTCTCCAGACTTTCTTACCTCAGCTAGTCGCAACGCAAGCTTGTTAGCAAGCAATATCGGCATCGGCATAAGCTCTGGCGTCTCGTTTGTCGCATAGCCGAACACCATGCCCTGATCGCCGGCGCCAAGCTCAGCGTCCTCGGTGACGGAGGAGATGGAAGGTTGGCACTCAAGTTCCACGGCGCCCTCGTTCGCGGACGTGATCCTGCACTCGAGTGATTTGTTGACGCCTTGGGCGATGTCGGGCGATTGTTCCTTGATTGACACCACGATGCCGCAGGTGTCCGAATCGAACCCAAATCGTGAATCGACGTAGCCTATGTCACGGATCGTATCTCGCACCACGCTTGGTATATCGACGCTACACGTTGTGGTAATCTCTCCGATCACCACAGCAAGCCCCGTCGTCACCGCCACTTCGCACGCTACGCGAGCATTCTTAGGATCGTGCTCGATGATCGCGTCCAGTATCGCATCTGCTATCTGATCACAAACCTTGTCTGGGTGCCCTTCCGTCACCGATTCTGAGGTGAATAAAAAGCTTTGTTTNGACATTGTATTTCGATTCGCTCCGCTATTGACAACCTTTTTACCGGTTGGCTTTATCATTGGTACCTATATAAATCGTATGGTTACGTTACGCGAATCACGATACACGAGAGATTTACGATGAAGAATATAATCAAGAACATAAACCTCGCTGATGAAGGCGAAAAACGGATCGAATGGGCGCGCAGGCATATGCCTGTTCTTGAGCGGATTAAGGCTGAGTTTGCGCGCGACACGCCGCTCGACGGGATCAACATCATCGCGTGTCTGCACGTAACAGTCGAAACGGCAAACCTCATTCGTACGCTACAAGCCGGAGGAGCAAATGTCGCGCTCACCGGCTCAAACCCCCTCAGCACACAAGATGACGTCGCGGCCGCCCTCGCAAAAAGCGGGATTACTGTCTGCGCATTCCGCGGTGAAAGCGATGATGAGTACTACACTTGCATGGAAGAGGCACTGAAGATCGGGCCGCATGTCACGCTTGACGACGGCGCGGACGTCATCGCAACGGTTCATGGCAATCACAAAGAATACCTAAGCGCGATTATGGGCGGCTGTGAGGAAACGACGACAGGTGTGGTCAGGCTCAAGGCAATGGCTGCAGAAGGCGCGCTTAAATATCCCGTTGTAGCGGTCAACGACGCAGAAACCAAGATGATGTTTGACAATCGGTACGGGACTGGACAAAGCACGCTTCACGGCATTATGAACGCAACGAATTTCCTGTTTGCCGGAAAAACCGTCGTCGTCGCTGGCTACGGCTGGTGTGGCCGAGGCGTCGCAGCGCGTGCGAAAGGTCTTGGAGCAAACGTGGTTGTTGTCGAGGTCGAGCCGCGAAAAGCCCTTGAAGCGGCCATGGACGGCTTTAGAGTGATGTCGATGCCCGAGGCAGCGAAGATCGGAGACCTCTTTATTACGGTGACCGGGGATGTCTCCGTTATTCGAGGGGAGCACTTCGCCGTCATGAAAGACGAAGCCATCGTCTGCAATTCTGGACACTTCAACGTAGAACTTGACTTGGAGGAGCTCAAGGAGATGGCGACCGGCACGGCGAACGTCAAAGAGAACGTGGACGAATATCGAATGGCTGACGGCAGGAGGCTCTATGTGCTCGCGGAAGGGCGGCTCATCAACCTCTCAGCAGCCTTCGGGCACCCCCCGGAAGTTATGGATATGAGCTTTGCCAATCAGGCGCTCTGTGTCAGATACATCGTCGAAAATCACGCACGTTTAGACAACGTCGTGCACAGCGTACCAACTGCTATTGATAAACGGGTCGCCGCCCTAAAACTCGACGCAGTCGGCATTCACATTGAGCAACTCACCGCGGAGCAAGAGACGTACCTCCACTCGTGGACGCTCGGCACATAGTCCGTTCGTTCGGCATGTCGCGGCACTTAACGGAAGCGTTTAAGGAATCGTAAACCATGACGGCGATCGACGATTACATCAAAGAGGTGTTTGGACGAGACGCAAGCGTCGTGCAAGTCAGTGAACTTGGACAGCCGGCGGTGGAGCTTAAAGGCTTTGGCTATGGGAAGCCTTATCAGATCACGTTTTCTTTGAACGGCGTGATCAAATCCGTCGTGTTGTCATCGATGCGACGAGAGGGCGGTTTTGGCCACGATCACTTTTCCGATCGCGCTCAGATACTCATCTGGCAGCACGACACTTTTGGCTCACTGCCTCGCCACGTCCGCGCCTTCGATGTAGGTTACTTTACCCGTGATG
>Ga0031654_10000181_pt1 | contig 14303 bp, 13 predicted proteins | sample FrelakmetCRP12CR_FD_55268 | JGI IMG/M metagenome (GOLD analysis project Ga0031654, IMG submission 55268) | Freshwater lake sediment microbial communities from the University of Notre Dame, USA, for methane emissions studies - CRP12 CR | ecosystem: Environmental > Aquatic > Freshwater > Lake >...
GGAGTGAAGCGCACGAATTATTAATTAAACCTTGTGAGGTGACCGGCCAAATCAAACAGCACAGCGTAACATTGAAACTGTTTTACAACGTAAGTATTGGTCTATACGACCAAGTAAGTCAGCTGGCTGTTCAATCTTCGACGGCCAGCGTTTCTTACAATCTCTTTTTGCCGTAAATCAGAATTAAGTCTTTATTGCACGAGTTTTCGTGACATACGTAACATATTAATACCGTTTATTCCACTCGCGGTTAGCTGCACGAAGAAGGCATTCCAGCAACGAAACAAGTTAGGGTGGGCGAGACTACTACTCGCCTATCCCGCAAAACATTGGATCCTTACGTCAGCACAAACGAGTTCATTATTCGCTGTGCTTGCGCTAGATACTGGTCGAAGTCAGTGGAAATAGTTTTGTACGTTATAACATACCCCGTATTATTGTTGACGACGAAAGTTTGCATCTCTTTAACTGATTTATTAGTCGCTATTGTCTGGTTATACTGCACGGGGATAATTCCAGACCAAACGATAGTGTGTGCAGGTTTTCCAGCAAATGTGGAATTGGTCTCATTGAGTATGGTAAAGTTCTTGTAAAACCCTGTACTGCTGTAGTTCTGAAGCTCCTTTACTTCGTTACTTGCGAAGTCGCTGAGCGTTTGACCGGAGCTAACACTTTTTGTGGCAACTAGAACGCCATTAGCTGTCTCATTTGGGTTCAGATAGATATACACTCTAACTGGCTTTGATGCATCTGTACTCGAATCTATCTTCAGAGTTTTTGGGTATGTGATGTTGAAACCCGCACCGCTCGAAAACGTCGTGTTGTTCCCAGCCGTCGTCTGCGTCGCAGGGATCGGCGTCGGCGAAGGATTGGTATTAGTCGCGCAGCCCGCTGTCGTCGCTGCTACTGTTAACAGCGCCACAACCGTTAGCGCGACAATTAGATTGCGATTATTCATTATATCAGCTCTCGCCTATATGGAAATCTTCTAGAAAATAAAGGTTTGCATACGAGCTTGCAGCTCGTATTGAACAGGAGCACATCTTGGTTCGCGCGTAAGTGCCCCCAATAAATCTTTATTCGAAAAGCAACCTCAATAAATATGAGCGAATATAAGTCCTCGCAGTCTGTTTAGATGTTTCATCGTTTTAAAAGCTGCGCTTGAGCGTAACAGGCTTGCAGCTGTCAACAAGGTAGACACATGGCGAACTCAATCAGTAAATATTCAACGAGACTCGACGTGCTGCCCCCGTACCTTTTCGCACAAATCGATGCGCTAAAGGCAGAAAAGGAGGCGCAGGGAGTTGATATCATTGATCTAGGTGTGGGGGATCCAGATCAGCCGACGCCCGCTCATATTGTCGATTCACTCGTGCACGCCGCACACAAAGATGTGAATCATCGGTACCCCTCCTCGGAGGGCATGCTGTCATATAGAGAAGCGGTAAGCGAGTGGTACGCGAAGAAACGCATCGACCTCGATCCGGCAAGCGAGGTATTGGCGCTGATTGGGTCGAAGGAAGGCCTCGCGCATTTGCCTTTAGCTTTCGTCAATCAAGGGGACAAAGTGCTCGTTCCAGATCCTGCATATCCTGTATACAAGATCGCTACCATCCTGGTTGACGCTAAGCCGGTAACTATGCCGCTGACTGCCGACAATGGTTTCTTGCCTGACATAGAGAAAGCGGCACCCGATGCTAAGTTGCTCTTTATAAACTATCCGAATAACCCCACTGCAGCTGTCGCTGACGAAGCCTTTTTCAGAACTGTCGTCGACTATGCTCAAGACAACGACGTTATCGTGTGCCACGATGCCGCCTATATGGAGCTGACGTTTGATGGTTACGTAGCGCCGTCGTTTCTTTCCGTCCCCGGCGCGATGGACGTAGGGATTGAAATCAACAGCCTCTCTAAAGCGTTCAACATGACGGGCTGGCGAATGGGCTTTGCAGTGGGGAACGCTGATGTCATCGCGGGCCTCAAAAAGGTCAAGTCGAACCTCGACTCAGGCGCGTTCCAAGCGGTACAGGAGGCCGGGATTATGGCCTTGACGGGACCGCAGGACACGGTCAACACCCTTAGAAAACTCTACGTTGAACGGAGGGATGCGCTAGTTGACGGTCTGAGGAACATCGGCTGGTCCGTCGAGAAGCCAAAGGCGACGTTTTATGTCTGGGCTCCTGTGCCAGACGGAAGTCCCTCACTGGAATTCTCTTTGAAGCTGCTAGACGCGGGAATTGTTGTTACACCCGGTATTGGCTTTGGAGAATATGGCGAGGGCTATATCAGATTTGCGTTAACAGTGCCCGTCAGCACGATTAAAGAAGCTGTAAGGCGGCTTGAGGAGGTTGTCTGAGATGAATTTCGGTACGCGCGATCACCTTGGCGAGAAGGCCGGGCACCTTACGATTGGTGGCGCCGACGTTGTTGATCTCGCGCGAGAGCACGGCACGCCACTGTACGTCATCGATGAGGGGCGCATTCGAAGTAACTACAGACGATTTGTAGCCGCCTTCCCAGACGCGGACGTCTACTATGCCGCAAAGGCAAACGGCAACCTCGCCGTGCTGCGCGTGCTCGCCCAAGAGGGTGCCGGCGCCGACGTCTTCTCCGACGGTGAGCTTTACGCCGCCCTTCTTGCAGGCATCCCCGCTGAACGTATTCTCTTTAATGGAAACTCAAAAACTGACGCTGAACTTCGTATGGCGTGCGAAACCGGCGTTCGAGTTTCTGTCGATTCACTTGATGAGCTGAACACTCTCGACCGAATCGCCTCAGAAGCTAACAAAGAGGTGGAAATTGCCTTTAGGGTCAATCCTGACGTATCACCTGCGACACACCCCAAAATTGCCACGGGCTTGGCGCAATCGAAGTTCGGAATCGCGCACGATAAGGTACTCGCGTGCTATGTCGAAGCGCTTTCGCTTGAAGGCGTCCGACCTGTAGGCATTCATTGTCATATCGGTTCACAGATACTCGAGCTTAGCCCATTCGCAGAAATGATGAAGCGGATGATGGATCTCGTTGAGAGGCTTAAAAACGAGCTTCAGCTCGAACTTGATTTTGTCGATATTGGCAGTGGGCTCGGCATACCGTACACGGGCACGGCTCCGACCCCGGTCGACCTCGCGAACACGGTGCTCCCGATCTTTTTCGCGCGCGCTAACGCCCTCGGCATCCGCTCCAAGCTTGTNCTTGAACCGGGAAGATACGTCGTTGGAGACGCCTCACTTATGCTCTGTGCGGTAAACACCGTAAAAGAGGCTTACAGTACTTTTGTAGGTGTTGACGCAGGTTTCAACTTGCTACTCCGTCCGACCTTGTATGACTCGTACCACGAGGTGATCGTAGCAAACAAGCTCGAAAAAACGCCCGATCACACGTATACAATCGCTGGTCCGATCTGTGAGAGCGGTGACATCTTAGCGAGAGATCGGCGCCTTCCNCGCATTGAAAAGGGCGATCTCATCGCTGTCCTCGACACAGGGGCTTACGGGTTTGCCATGAGCTCTCAGTACAATGGCAGGACACGTGCAAGCGAAGTTCTTGTTAACGAGGGCGAGGCGGAAATTATACGGGCGAGAGAGTCTTATGGGGATCTTCTNATAGGGCAAAATATCCCNCCCCNCTTGCTCTAAGGATCGAACATGAAAACGATACCATTTGTCAAGATGCACGGCAACGGTAACGACTTCATTATCGTTGACGAAAGCAAGGACGGCTCAGTTAAAAGCAAGTCAAGTTTCGCTGCGAAGGCGTGTGATCGTAGATTTGGGATAGGTGCTGACGGGGTTCTTTTCTTATCACGACCAAGCGCTACCGATCTCGGCATGCGGTTGTTTCAACCTGACGGCTCCGAAGCGGAGATGTGCGGCAACGGCATCAGGTGCCTGGCCTTGTATGCAGTTGACGCAGGTTACGTCAGGCGCGGCACTGTCACAGTGAAGACTAAGGCAAGGGTTCGGAAAGTCACTACTAAGAAAACCTCGGTGATCGTCGACATGGGCAAGCCTCAGTTTGCTCGCTCAGCGATACCGGCCCGGGGAACCGGCGATGTGTTCGTTGAAAATATGCACGGCGTTGTAGTCTCTGCCGTCAACACTGGTGTTCCTCACGCGGTAGTCTTTGATTACGTAGCTGATAACGATATTGCCGATTTGGCAGCAAAGATTCGTTTTGATCCCATATTTCCGCACGGTGCTAACGTCGATTTTGTTAAGATAGACGGTAACACGCTCTTTGTTCGCACATACGAGCGCGGCGTTGAACACGAGACGCTCAGCTGCGGAACGGGTGCCGTCGCCGCTGCTGCTGTTGCGAACCAGATGGGTCTGATCGGCACGAGGGTGACTGTCAACACGTTAGGTGGCTCTTTAAAAATTTCGTTGAAAAAAGATGGTGCTTTTATGGAGGGGCCTGCAGAATTGGTCTATAAAGGTACGTATCTCCTTAAGAGAGGTTAGGCATCGGTGAGCCCCTCGCCAGTAATTTTGAAATACGTGTGTGCATCGCGCGGTCGCGTCGGGTGTTTTTTCACTATTGCGCACCTCCGCCCGCCATCGGTTTTTGTAAATTGCACGACGATTTTCGACAGGTTGTCAATAAGATACCCTGCAACGGGCAACACTTCCTCGGTATCGATGTCGGCGTAGACTTGGTTGGTTACAACCACACCCAGATCGAATTTCTTCGCTAATCCGAGTAGCAAAAGCAGTTGATTAACGAGGGCGTGCTGCAACGTACTTTCAGCGTTCGTTGACTGCTCCAGCCGGTAGTGCGTCGTTGCCGCATCGAGAACGACAAGCCCCACATTTTCCTTTGCTATTCTCTTAATGTTGCGGAGTGTCACACGCTGCTGATCGAAGCTTTTAACCTCGAAGACGAGCAGTCTCTGACCGATGGATCCCACGTCTGTTCCGGCGATTTGGGCGAATCTCTCTCCTGGAAACTGGTCGGCAGCAACAAAAATGACGCGCTTTTCGCGCCTAATGACGTTTACAGCAAGTTGTATACCTAACGTAGTTTTTCCGCTTCCCGGCTCCCCGAAAATGTGTGAAATAGCCCTAGTCGGAAATCCGCCACCAATCAGCGTATCTAGATTGTGGCACTCGCTAGGATACAGCATCAGTGTTTAGGACCTCAAAGCAAATCCGATCGAGAGAAACGACGCGATTGCTGTTAACTACAGCCTAATGGGGAGTTAGGGTTATAAAGGTTCGTCCCTCAAGTACAGAGTGGAGGGGCAAGAATTCACATCGCCCTAGCAACTACGGACTTCGCACTTTTCCAGGACATCACCAAAACGCTTCGCGAAAAGGGGCTTAAATTTGTAACTATTGCGCCACGCGACGTGATAGGACGTGAAATTGGCGTCGTGATAACCTCTAAAGAGGAGGCGAGTGCGATCACCTTTCCCAACGTTGTAGTGGCGTCTGATCCTGAGACGACGGTGAATGAAGCAATCAGACTTCTTAGGAATGGCGCCTTGCTTGGGTGCGCCGTTATCGGCATTGATCCGGGAGAAGAGCCTGGAATTGCCGTTCTCTCTAATGGTATCGTCGAAGCGGTTTATCGCGTTCCCTTGGGGCAGGCCGTTGGCGTAATCGAGAGGATTAAGCAGACATATCCTGACATAGTTGTACGAATTGGACACGGGGCTCGCCTGGCGAGCATGCGTTTAACAAACTCATTAGTAACCCAGGGGATACCGGTCGAACTCGTCGATGAAAGCGGGACTTCTCCGTACCTCGGAAAGGGCACGGGTGGGACTGCGATCTCCGATATAGTCGCCGCTATCAATATCGCGTACACGCAAGGCGTACGCGTGGGGCACCAAGAGATCCTCCCTTCGAAGGGCGAGATAAGGTGGATTCAAGAGAGAAGTAGGGAACTCTCAGGAGGGCGAACAACGATCTCGAGACAGCTTGCGAACAGAGTTGCGATAGGTGAAATAACGATCAATGAGGCGCTAACGGAGCATAAACGCACAAAATAGAACCAAACGTGCTAACTGCTGTCAAGTCGAGCCCAAGCCTCTTGTTCAGCTACTCTGATAACGTGTTTGACTGGGATGCCGAGTCTTTTGGCAAGTTTCGTAGCGTCGTCAAACTCAGCAGCGATGTTCAGCACGGTGCCGTGTTGGTCTGTGGCAACTTTTACGCTGATTGTGTGGGATTCGCTGCCGATACGAACCTTAACGGTCTCACTTCGCCGTAAAGCAATGAGTCTGTGACGTGTCGGCATGATCCGCACACCCAAACTGCCCGTTTCTTCGATTATCCTTTTTATCAATCTGTGGGAGTCAGCGGGGCGGGCTATCACTTGGATAAGGTGCCCGGTTCTGCTTTTTTTCCCGGTCGTGGGTATTATTGCGACGTCGAGAGCGCCTATTTCGAGGAGCCCCTCGACCAGATTTCCAAGCACCTCTCCTGTCACGTCATCCACGTTAGTTTCGAGCACTTGGACATCATCTTGAAGCAGACCCTCATCGCTCTGACCAAGCGTAGCACGCAGAACGTTTGGGTGAGAAAAATCTTGAAATCCTGCGCCATAACCCACGCGTTCAAGGGTCATTTGGGGCAAAAAAACGTCTGAAATTCCCGTAAAAAAGGCGAGCATAGCCGCACCCGTTGGGGTCAGCAGCTCTCCTTCCACAGGCCCTCCACGAGTTATCAAGTGGTATTTGGCAAGTATTGCGGCAGTTGCGGGAGCGGGGATAGGGAGAATCCCATGATCGGTCTCTAACGACCCTCCGCCAACGGATATTGGGGTGGTGAATATTGAGTCGACGTTGAGAAGTGACATGGCCGTGCAAGCACCGACTACGTCTGCAATGGCATCTCGAGCTCCTATTTTGTGGAACTCGAGTTCTTCTTTTTGAACACCATGTGCGGCTGCTTCTGCATTCGCAATAATCTCAAATATCGCACTCGCGTCTGCGACTATACGTGGACTGAGCTCGCAAGATCTAAGCACGTTCATAAGCTCTCGATAAGCAAGCGGCCTCTCCTCAGCGACGACGTTGACTTGCGTTGCACGTATGCCCGATTTGCTCACCTCGCAGATCTCAACTTCGACGTTGGCAGCAGCTTCCATGCTCTCTCGAACGGCGGATGCGTCGGCGCCAAGATCGATGAGACTCCCGACGACCATATCCCCTGAAGCGCCAGAAAAAGGCTGAAATGCAAGTATTGTCATAACATATGCAAATGGGGCTCTTTTAGCCACCCTTATATATCACCATGTTATCATATAAGCTTAGGTTTTGATCGTATGCCTCTTGAGATTCAGTTAAAAGTTGCCAAAGCATACCCGAATGATTCAGGAAGGGGTATTGCACGGCTCGATCCAGATACGCTTCTTAAGCTTCAGCTCTCTCCCGGAGAAATCATAGAAATCGTGGGCAAGACCAGTACGGCTGCTAAAGTCTGGCGTGCGGATCGCCAAGACTGGCATGAAGGCATCATTCGCATCGATGGATTCATTCGTCAAAACGCCGGTGTCGGTATGGGTGAGCGCGTGCTTGTAAGCAAACCAAAGGTGAATGAGGCGCAAAAGGTTGTGTTAGCCCCTCCTGAGGGGACCGTCACACAGCCACTCGCAGAGATGACGGACAGCGTACACCGTCAGCTGCTCAAGCGTCCTATGGTCCAAGGAGACGTCGTACCCGTTTTGAGCGTTGCGTCGCACCCCCTTCTGCGAGTGCCGGGCCAAGCAGTGCCACTCATCGTGGTAAGCACAAGTCCACTTGGCGTAGTATTCATTACTGAGCGAACACAGCTTGACCTGAGAGATAAGCCCGTCAAAGGGTTTGAATCAGTGCGCGCCACAGGCATCTCATATGAGGACATAGGTGGTTTGAGAGACGAGATACAACGCATAAGGGAGATGATTGAGCTTCCGATGAAGCATCCAGAGGTTTTTCAAACGCTTGGCATCACGCCGCCGAGTGGTGTTTTGCTTCACGGCCCTCCCGGTACCGGAAAGACGCTCATCGCAAAAGCAGTGGCAAATGAGTCGGGTGCATCGTTCTATTCCATAGCGGGGCCCGAGATTATGAGCAAGTATTACGGTGAAAGCGAGCAGCGACTGCGTGAAATCTTCGAAGAAGCGCGCGATAAAACTCCCTCGATCGTATTTATCGATGAGCTCGACTCAATCGCGCCACGGCGGGGGGACGTAACCGGAGAAGTCGAGCGACGCGTTGTTGCCCAATTGCTTACCATAATGGATGGGCTTGAGGAAAGGGGTGAGATAATAATCGTAGGCGCTACAAACAGGGTAGAAGCAATCGACCCTGCTTTGAGACGTCCGGGGAGGTTTGACAGAGAGATTGAGATATCTGTACCTGACTACAACGGTCGAAAGGAGATCCTCCAAATTCATACACGCGATATGCCGCTCGCCAACGACGTTAACCTTGAAGAGCTGGCCAGCATCACTCACGGCTTCGTCGGAGCCGATCTGCTCTCTGTAACGAAAGAGGCGGCAATGCGCGCTTTGAATAGGTACATGCCCGACATCGACCTCGACAAGGAGATTCCCGCCGAGACCCTTGCTAATATGAAGATCACTAACGATGATTTCAGCGAAGCATTTCGAGAAATTCAACCAAGTGCGCTTCGCGAAATCCTGGTCGAAATTCCCGATACCACTTGGAACGACGTTGGCGGGCTTGAGGAAGCGCGGCAGGAGTTAATCGAAGCAATAGAATGGCCCCTCAAAGAACCTCAATCGTTTAGAAGAATGGGCATCAAGCCGCCTCGTGGTATTTTGCTCTACGGACCGCCGGGAACTGGCAAGACGCTCATCGTCAAAGCAGTGGCTCACGAGACTGAAGCGAATTTCATAAGCGTGCGTGGTCCTGAGCTTATGAGCAAATGGGTCGGTGAATCTGAGCGTGCGGTGCGGAGCGTTTTCAAGAAAGCTCGGCAAGTTGCGCCCGTCGTCGTCTTCCTTGATGAGTTCGATGCGCTCGCTCCAATGCGGGGTGTAGAAGATACCTCGCGAGTCTCCGAAAGGGTCGTGAATACCCTTCTAACAGAGCTTGACGGTTTACAAGATCTAAAGGACATTGTCGTGATCGCTGCCACGAATCGCCCGGACATAGTTGATCCGGCCCTCCTGCGATCAGGACGATTTGACAGGATGATACTGCTTGGTGCGCCGCAGAAGAGTGCAAGAGTATCGATATTGAATATCCACACGCGGACCATGCCGCTCTCAGACGATGTAGACATCGAAGAGCTTGCGGATCTCACCGAATGGTATGTCGGCAGCGATTTAGAAACACTTTGTAAAGAAGCCGCGATGCTCGCTTTGCGAGAAGCGAAGGACATTAGTTCAATAGAAATGCGTCATTTCAGAGAAGCACTGAAGAAAGTTCGACCTGCGATTGACGAAGGCACTATGCAGTATTACGAGCATATAAAACAGAGATTTGCAGGAGGTCGCCCTGCTGAGCCGACGACGCAGATGAGCTATCAATAAGCGTGGAGCATACGAAACCATTTATATTATAACTACATAGCAAGCAGCGATGAAAAAGGAGATTTTCGCAAAGAATCTGTCTAATAAGCAAGTGATGGGGAGCGATGGTTCTGATATAGGTACGCTCTATGATCTTATTATTGATGAGAACACCGGCGATATCCTTGATCTCAAAGTGAAGCCCGATCCCGACCTAAATCTGCAAGAGTTTAGGACAGAAAACGACTTCATATTTCTTCCATTTGACGCTGTGAGAGCGATAAAGGATTACATTGTGGTTGACCGCAAGCTGATTAAACAGCCGCAGTGAACGCCAACCATCTTACTGCTTGATTCGCGCTATGAATACGGCCAAAGCTTTAGCGCAGAGGGCGGTTAAGTAACAGTATTGTGTTTCGCGAGCATAAGCTTTTTATAAAGCGTTTAGAGTGTTCCGACATAGAGCTTGGAGTATAGATAGAGACATGATGGAACGAGGAAGAGATATGCAAGTTGACGATTTGATGAATGCCCCCGTATATTCCGTCTCACCCGAAGACACGGTTAGTCACGTAAAAAATGTGATGCTGAAGCACAAGATTGGCAGAGTAGCAGTTGCTTACGAAGGAGCTCTCGTTGGCGTGATTGCCAAATATGACCTCGTAAAGATGCTTGAATCATCTGAAGCAGGATGGCGAAGGCGGTATCAGGACAGAACGCTCGCTAAAACGATAATGTCAGAGAATCTAGTCACAACTTCGCCCAATGCCTCAATTGTAGAGGCAGCTCGAGCGATGATCACCCACGGAATTGGCTGCCTTCCGGTCGTAAAAGACGGTGAGCTGCTTGGCATTTTCACAGACACGGACTTAGTAGCACATTTTACTACTACAAGCTCAAAGGTGCAAGTCAAAACTATTATGGCTAATGCTTTTCTCACTTGCCACCGCCACCATTCAATCAATCACGTTTTGCGTGACATGGATACGAACCATATTTTTCGTACCATAGTTCAAGAGGGGAATGGCGTACCCGTTGGGATAATCACGCACACCAATCTAACGTTTGCCCAAGAGCCTTTCGTCGATTCAAAGGACATCGTGATGGTGAGAAAAGCCGATCGTGCTGGCGTGCAAAAGAATAGGTATGTGCGAAAGGTGCTGCAAGTTGCAGAAGATATTATGTCTGAGCCGCTTATTACGATACACAGTGATTCAAAGGCGGTAGATGCGGCGCGCGTGATGGTTAAGAACAGGATAGACGCCATTCCGGTCGTAAAAGACGAGTCGCTTATAGGTATCATTTCCAAGACCGACATAGCGAGAAAGATGGCAGAATAGGACAGTCAGTGTCTCAGCTTGACCAGTAAGGTGCAAAAAATGCGTTACGACAATCACACGTTTACTTCAGCGTCTGATCTAGCATCAGATGCGTGCTTTGTAAACAAATCCGATCGGATTTCACACGCCTTGGATCTTATGGAAAAAAACAAGGTGAACCATTTGCTCGTGATGAATGATGGAGAAGTTGTTGGGATTTTGACGAAACAAGGTATTGCACGCACATTAGGCGCAATTGATGACGTCATTAAGCCCGCCTCATCGCTACACGTGACAAAAGCAATGGATGAAACGTTCACTGTAATTAGCGGAGCCCTACCCATTGGCGATGTCAACCTTCTTTTGGAATCGTCGGGGGTCCTAGTCGTTGCTAATGGGCAGCCTGTTAGATGGATTACTTTCAATGAGATCGTGAAGGTGAGTAGGCCGGGGGGATTGGCGGGTGAAGTAATGGATCCTCCATTGACGTGCTCCCCTGTTGATCGAGTAGCCCACATCAGGCGAAGGATGATTGATGAAAATGCGTGGTGGATGGCGGTCGTCGAAGATGACAAGCTTGTTGGAATCATAACGGAGAACGACATAGCGAAGGCCATGAGCCAGTTCAGAGACGTCGTACGATCTCAGTATCAAGATTCACGCGTGCGGAAGCTACTTGTAAGTGATATAATGGTCGCAGATGTCGTGTTTGCGCGAACTAATACCCCATGCGTCGATGTGGTCGACCTCATGTTGAAACACGACGTTGAGGGCGTGCCAATCCTTGATCTAACTGACACTATGGTCGGCGTGATCACTCAAAGTACCGTGCTCCGAAAACTTGAATGACGTTGAACTCCTCCAACAACCATTCGCAGCGGTCGCTGGGGGGAGAAGAGGTTGATAGTTGCTACTCCAACGCCTTGCCTGCTTGACACTGTATCGTTCCTGAAGTGCCGACCTTTCCGCGGATCTTGAATTGACTATCAGTCAACGTCTCTGTTACTTTTATAGCAGTGACTGCGTGGAGCGTCAGCGTGGTCGTCTTAAGCCTAGAGCGTCCTTGTGCTAGTGCTAGCCAGACAATTAATTGATCGCTGAGATGTGTGTCGATAGGTGCCCCAATGGACAATTGCGATAAGAGCTTAGCTGCGGCCTCCTCTCCAACGCGTTCAGCAGGTTTGCCCGGAGCTCCGAGTGAGTCCCCTGCTAGTCTTCCTCCGGTTGACGTCTCTGCCCAAAGCACAACGCCACTTCCTGTGGAAGGACTTTTAGTCCCCGGACCAACGTCATGCACGAAGCTCGCGGTTTGAAAGCCCGCTCGCGAGCAGCTTTGTTTGGCCGCGTTTGCTTGCCGCTCGACAACGTGAGTAGGTAGATTACGCGAATGCGATATACCTCTTATTCCTCGTAGAGCCCCCATATCGACGATATCAATAGGATGCAGCTCGTCGATGGGCTCTACGAGGACGTGCACCAGTCCCCCTCCACGAGGATAGAACCCCCTTTTTTTGAGACGAAATCGGTACTGAAATCCCATGCTAACTAAGATGGGATTAAGGACGTTGATCACGTAATCGGCTTGCGGTGCCAACGGATTGTTAGTGCCGCCTATGAGAGTTACAGAAGAACGCCGATCGGCGAATGCGAGGACAGGCAAAAGTGCCTGCAAAATGAGGGTAGTGCTGCCGGCCGTCTTCGCGTCAAAGTGAAAAGTTCCCCCGTGTATCGGTCCCGGGGAGAAAACTAGCTTAGAAGAGCCTATCGCAAGTCCGCTCACCTTCGCCGCGGTGACCTCAGCTACCGCACGTATCGCAGTCAAATGTTGGTTGCGAAGCCCGGGATTTGTCCGGTTGACCCTAATATTTTTGATAGTAATGGGCTTTTGTGTTAATGCAGAGAGCGCTAGACATACACGCAGCACTTGTCCGCCGCCTTCACCGATGCTGCCATCAATCTCAATCATTAATAGTAAGTACGCTGAACTCAAAATAAACTGCGGGGTCATGTAACAGTTGAAATCGCTTATGAGTTGAGAAACGGTTACTCATCGCCGTAAATGTTAATTTAAACGTAGAATCAGTATGCTTTTCGACCGCAAGCAAGTATTATTNAGTACCTTGGCCTTTCTATTACTACGCAAGTATCGGCTTTAGCGTCGGTAGAATTCGGGTATACAAGGAGCACGAAATGGGTCAACCGGACAATATTATAGTCTGTAAACTCTGCCAGCGCAACTTTGAAAAGTCAGAGGTAGGTCGAATCAAGATTTTAAGACGCGAAAAAAAAGGAGAAAGCGTTCTTTGGGTCTGTTCTCATTGTGCTGGGCGAATTAAATTTTCCGACCGCTAAGAGCGTATCTATGTGCTCAAAGCGCAATTTTGCCGCTGGTCGGCGATTCACGCTTCTTAACAAGATCTCGCACATATTGAGTAGTTGTTTCAAGCCTCAAGACTCATTTAGGCGCGATTGACGGTTTCTAGGTGAAGCACGCAGCTTACAAGTTGATATAGCTAAAAAGAGCGGTCTCGCCTCTGGGATTGTTGCTGCTGTAGCGCTTGCAAGCTGTTTACCTTTTTTGGCCAACGAACTCGTTTCTTCCTTGACTGAGTGTAGAGACTATACAAGCGGACATGGCTGTCTTTGGTTCGCCGCAACGTGCAGGAACAGCAACGACTAAGTACTCAACCTCTGGAAAGCGCCGTAAGGGGCGTGCTCAGGCACCAAGCATCGAGGCATCGCTTATGTTTTCCTTATCAATACGTATTTATTTCGTTGTGTATTGTTTAGGTATGTGAGGGTTATTGCACTCACCGGTGAAGCAGAACGCTGCGAACACTTCATAGAAGCACTAATGCTTCATCATAAGGCGGCGATTCTGCGTCAGGAACGCGAGAGTTCACTTACGTTAGCCCAGAACGGAGGCTCAGACGCACTCCTTTGCATCAAATCTCCGACGAGATACGTGTTGACGCGCTATGCACACGAGGACGGAAATGAAATCCCGCGAGAGCTAGATCGTCTGGGAGAACAAGAGGATGTTGATTTTGCCGTTGTGGTGGGGGGCGTGCTTGCATCACGGATTGTCTCTTTTCGTGACGTTTACGAGGTTCAGCTAGAGCCCTCTACAAACTTTGAACAGCATTTTGAAGCGCTTAAGATTTTTCCAGAATGGATGACGCTCGGTGCACTCGTAAGAACCGTACGTTCGCATCCTGACATTAAAAAAGCTGGGGCGATACTTACATTCACTGGAACTGTCCGCGAGGAAGCTTTTGCGCTTGAGTTTGACATTTACGAAAGGGAGGCGCAGCAGCGACTTTCGTCAATCGTTCGCGATCTGAAGGCTATAGAGGGCATAGTAGAGGNAAAGATATACCATAAATCAGGTCGCCTCAAACGAGGCGAAGACATCGTCTACATCGTTGTCGCGGCAGCACATCGACAAGAGGGGTTTAAGGCACTCAGGGATGCAATAGAACGGATAAAGAAGGAAGTCCCCATCTGGAAAAAGGA
>Ga0031654_10000183_pt1 | contig 14250 bp, 15 predicted proteins | sample FrelakmetCRP12CR_FD_55268 | JGI IMG/M metagenome (GOLD analysis project Ga0031654, IMG submission 55268) | Freshwater lake sediment microbial communities from the University of Notre Dame, USA, for methane emissions studies - CRP12 CR | ecosystem: Environmental > Aquatic > Freshwater > Lake >...
TTCCGATGATGGCCCCATGATTCCCACTTCGATCACTCGTACGCGCCGTAAGGCGCGCTTCCTGGCAGCCAGAATTGCGCGGATTCCCGAAGCCGCTAACAGCTTCCTCCCGTCCGACAGTGTGATCGGTAAAGACCAAATCCAAATNGACCGACAATCGGGGCATGTCCCGAAGAAACAAATTGATCGCCGTACCGCCCTTGAGCCCGAATTGATCGTCAACGAACACCAGGGGTGCCACCTGGATCAGTAAACGCGCGGTCTCAAGGTACTCGCGATTCATCGCTTCAGAACCAGCAAGCCGTCGGACGAGCGGGATACCCAGGGACGGGCGCTACCCAGTGGCAATTCGGTTGGATCGAGTTTCGAGGCCCAGGGCAGACCGAGTTCGTTGCCGAACTTCATGCACAGGCGGACGGTCTTGACACTTACGCATGAACGTAGGAGCTCTAGGAGCACATTGGCGCGGAGAGTGTGGGTACTCTGCGTGAGCTCCCGCGCTTCTTGCAACGGTTGGCGCACGCCCACATCGCTCAGCACTTCCAGTAGCGCCCTTTCCGGTTCCGAGACGCGGGGCGCATCGGAATGCCTTTCGAATGGTGTCGCGTGCAGAGGTATGCCAGGTTCTTCCTTGAAGAGGCGCTTTCGGTGGTAGTCGGCGGGAAATTCTTTCGTGAACCACTCGGGAAGTTTCGCCGCGTTCCAGCCATAGAGCTGGGTGACGGGTCGCTGCGAAACGTATTGCCGTATGCCATACCAATCGAGCGCGGTCCTTCCGCCGACATGCAGCCCCAATACCTTTCGCTCCAAGAATCGTAGGCAGGGATGCAGCGCAAGGGAGTCGCCTGGTCGGCTATAAACACCGTGAGCCAGGCGGACTAGCCAGCCCGCCTTGGCGTAGTGCACGGCTAGATCAGCCGATATGCTGCGTTTGGCTAGGTCTTGGGACGCCATGGGTGTCCCTGGCGGCCATTGCCTGTATAGGTCGTTTAGTTTGTTTTTTGGTATCGTAGCCACGCTACGATTTATAGCACTTTTTCAAATGAATGCCAACTTAGGAAAGTTGGCCGTATCGTAGCGTAGCTACGATATGTGGAAACACTTCAAATCTGCGGCGGACCTCTACCGAATTTCTACCGCCGGCAATTCGCGCGTCTGCAAGTGACTGTTTCTAAAAGCCTTTCCGGCTTACCCTGGGATTATTCAGAAGAATAGTCGCAGCCGATGGCATCCACGCTGGCATCGCAGCGTCGAGGTGGAAACGCGCACCGGTGCCATCAAGCCAGACAGAGCTTCGCGGCGGACTTTCCTAGGCCCAGAAACGCCGGTAGACTTCCGGTAGACCTCAACGCCGCAATCACAATGCGTTTTCCCGCGGAAAAGCGCATCTTTCTTTGGTAACTCTTTGGCTTCCTGATGGAAACCTAGCGAACACGGCGACTAGGCCTTCTCCCCCACGTGTAACTCCGCAATTTTGAAGGGAACTCCACACCCTCCAATGCCGCAGTACCCGTTCGGATTCTTCGCAAGGTACTGCTGGTGATACTCCTCGGCGTAGTAGAATTCGCGCGCATTGACGATCTCGGTTGTGATCGCTCCCATTCCCGCCTTGGTGAGCGCCTCTTGATAGGCGGAGCGCGATTTTTCGGCGCGCCTCTGTTGCTCATCGCCGTAGGTATAGATGCCGGAGCGGTACTGCGTGCCGCGATCGTTGCCTTGCCGCATGCCTTGCGTCGGATCGTGCGATTCCCAGAACACCTTGAGCAGCGCCTCGTAGCTCAATACCTTTGGATCGAACACGACGCGCACTACCTCATTGTGTCCGGTGTAGCCGGTGCAGACCTCCTCGTACGTAGGATTGGGGGTGAATCCGCCCGCGTAACCGACCGCCGTTGAATACACGCCGTCCGTTTGCCAGAACTTGCGCTCCGCGCCCCAGAAGCAGCCCAAGCCGAACAAGGCCAATTGCACGCTCAAAGGATACGGCGGTACCGTCGGATGGCCGGATACGAAGTGGCGCCCCGATATTCGAACCGGCTCGGCTCGCCCCGCAAGTGCTTGGTTTGCCGTCGGCATGACGGTGCTTTTTCGAAGCATGTCCATGCCCTAGTGTGTGGCCGCTGGGCGTCGGATTCAAGCGCCGGACGGCGCCAAACGGCGATTACTGCGTCGGCGTACCCGGGGTCTGCGTAGCCGAGGAAGGCGGCGCGTCGCCCTTGGGGGCCGGGTCAACCGGCACCACCGGCAGGCTGTAAGCGTCCACCTTGGCTTTTGCTTCTTGTTCCTGACGCACCTTCTCTTGCGCGAGCCGCAGTTGCTCGCGGCTGCGCTCGAATTCCGCCTTGCGCTTCTCGTCTATCGTAGGATCCACATCCTTCGCCGCCAACCGCTCGATCGCGATACGCGCATTGAGGCAATCCGTCTCGTTGCGGGTTTTCGCCGGATTCTGGTTGCACTTCAACAGCACGCCGTCGAGCGTCACCCGATCCTCCATGAGGTCCTCGACCGTCATTGGCGGGATCTTGCGCGGCGAGCATGCTGTGCTGCCCAACACCGCTCCACAGAGCATGGCAAAGGCGAAAATTTGTTTGCTTGAATATGGCATATAGCTTCCCAACTCCAATGGTACCCAAAACCAGCCTCGATGCGACCCCATGGATGTGACGCAAATCACGACCTGGGAATTTCCCCTGCCGCCCCCGCCTCCCGGTGATTTGCGGCCGTGAACTTGCTCACGCGGGACCCCGGTTTGACCACGCCGCCGCGCATGTGTACTTTGCGCAAGAATGTCTCCCCGCAAACCAAATCAAGAGCCCCAGCCTTTGGATTTCGAGGCCGCCATGCGCGATCTCGAAGCCCTTGTCGAGCGCTTGGAGCATGGCGATCTACCGCTTGAGGAATCGCTCGCGGCCTTCGAGCGTGGCGTCGCGCTGACCCGCAACTGTCAGGCAGCCCTCAAGCAGGCGCAGCAAAAAGTGGAAATTCTGCTCAAGAAAGCCGGCGAACCCCAAGTCGAAGAATTCGGGGCCGACGAGCCGAAAGGCGGCTGAGGGGCGCCGACTGCCGGTCGCCGCCCCTACCCGGCGCTTCGGCCAGGCGCCGTCGAATCGTCTGATATCATTGGCATTTCGCGGCCACGTGGCCCATCTTGCATCGAATCACATCGCTAGGAACCAAAGCCACATGACCGTCGCCGCCCCTGCCAAAAAACCCACCGCCTCGCCCGTCGAGGACGTGCAGGGCCATTCCGACACGCGCCAAATTCCGATCAACAAGGTGGGAATCAAGGATATCTACCACCCGGTCAAAGTGAAGGATCGGGCCACCGGCGAGCAGCACACGGTCGCGAATTTCAACATGTGCGTGAATTTGCCGCATAACTTCAAGGGCACGCACATGTCGCGGTTCGTCGAGATCCTCCACCGCCACGAACGTGAAATATCGGTGGATTCCTTCGGCAAGATGCTGGAAGAAATGACCGAGCATCTGGATGCGAGCGCCGGTCACATCGAGATGACCTTTCCGTATTTCGTCATGAAGAAAGCGCCCATTTCCGGCGTCGAGAGCTTGATGAATTATCAAGCCACCATTTTCGGCGAGCGTCGCGACGGACGGACCGAAGTGTGGCTCAAAGTGGTGGTTCCGACCACCAGCCTCTGCCCCTGCTCCAAGAAGATATCCGATTACGGCGCGCACAATCAGCGCTCGCACATCACCTTGACCGCCAAGCTGAACGAGCACATGTGGTTGGAGGAGTTGATCGACATCGCGGAGGCGAATGCCTCATGCGAGGTATACGGGATATTGAAGCGCCCGGACGAAAAGTACGTCACCGAGCGTGCTTACGATAATCCGAAGTTNGTCGAAGATACGGTGCGCGACGTCGCCGTGGCCCTGAACCGTGACAAGCGCGTCCGCGCCTATGTGGTCGAATCGGAGAATTTCGAGTCGATACACAATCACTCGGCATACGCGATGATNGAGCACGACAAAGAGGCTACCAACCGGCGTTAACCGCCGAGCGCCGCGGCTAGGATCCGCGCTCGGCGCTTTGCAGCCGCCCTATCAAGCTGCGCAGGAACACTTGATTGAAGCGCAGCTGACATTCCGCCGACACCTGCTCGAGCAGCGTGGAGCTCACTTTCATGACCATGACCGCGCCCGCGGCGATTATGGTTGCGGTTCGCTTGGCGCCGCGCACATAACTGGTTTCGCCGAAGCAGTCGCCGCTGTCCAAATAGCCCAGTGCCTTGCCCAGACGCGCAACGCCGACACGGCCTTGCACGATGATGTAGAACCGATCGTCCATCTCGCCCTCTTTGACGATTTCCTCGCCGTCGGCGTAATCCTGCCAGCTGCTGGCGCGCAGCACTTCCCAGATTTCGCTGTGCGAGAACTCGTGAAAGAACTTGAGCTTGCGCAATAGGCTGAATTGCTCCTGCTGATCGATGCGGTTGTATTGCGCGCGCAATTTCTGATGCACGCGGGTCAACTCGGCGGCGAAGTCGAGACCGGTTTTATAGCGTTTGGCCGGATCCTTCTGCAACGCCATCGCGGTGACGTTCTCGAGCTCCTCCGGAATCTCCGGCCGCAACGTGTGGATCGGCGGCGGCGTTGCAAACACGATTTGGTGCAGCAGCTTTTGCAGATTGCCGGCCCGAAACGGCCTCGTGCCCGTCAGCAGCTCGTACATCACCGCTCCCAGCGAATACAAGTCCGATCGATTGGTCAATTCGATCGACTGCACCTGCTCGGGTGACATGTACGAGGGGCTGCCGGCGATACCTTCGATGCGCGAAATCTCCGAATCGGCCACCAGGGCGATGCCGAAGTCGATGATGCGCACGTCGCTCTCGAGGGTAAGCATGATATTGCTTGGTTTGATGTCGCGATGAATGACGCCGCGGCTGTGCGCATAGTGCAACGCGCGCGCGGCCTTATAGATCAGTTCGACCACGTCATCGATTCGCAGCAAATTGTCGGGCCGGCAATATGCGGCAAGCGTGCGGGCACCGTGCACGTGTTCTGTCACGATGTAGCAGTGCCCGTTCTCCTCGCCGGCGTCGTAGATCGGCAGGATGTTCGGGTGCTGCAGCATCCCGACCATATGCGCTTCGGAGAGAAACATCTTGCGCGCAATGCGCTTGCGGTTCTCATCGCCGTTGGGATCGACGTTGTAGACCTTGATGGCGACATCGCGGCCGTAGTACGGATCGTGCGAGAGGTACACGACGCCCGTGCTGCCGCGACCAACCTCGTTGATGATCACGTACTTGCCGATCTTTTCAGGCAACGCGGCGAGACCGGTCAGGGACTTCGCGTTATCTTTTGTCCGAATGTTGTTCAAGGTTAGCCGTTGGCCGCTGCGGCGAGGTTCCATTCTGTGGCCGGAAGGATACGTCGGCAGGCCGAAGCTAAACTGTGATTTGAGTCGAGGGTCCGCGAAAGTGGTCGTATCCGTGAGCCGGGGGCGTAAATTTCGCTCCATTCAACCCCCAGCTCACGCCCGTTCCGCGACGCAGCTCACCGATCGCGGTCAGCCTTAGGTCCAATCGGGCGGCCAACGAGGCCATTTCGGCGTAACCGCCCGGCGGGACGGCGAGCAGCAATTCATAATCATCGCCGGCGCCGAGCGCCCAGTCGCGCGCCTGCTGCGGACTCGCGAACGCCTGCACGGCATTCGACAGCGGCAAGCGCTCGACATCGACATGCGCCGCAAGTCCGCTGGCGCTTGCCAGTTTCGGCAAGTCTCCGACCAACCCATCGGACAGGTCCATGGCGGCGGTCGCGGTCCCGCGTGCGGCCGCGCCAAATTCCACCCGAGGCGTCGGATACTCGAAGCGTTGACGCAGTTCGCGGGCCGCCGCGCCGTCGCTGGTCGAGTACGACCCGGTCGCCAACGCCAATCCCGCACCGGCATCGCCGAGGGTGCCGGTCACCGCCAAAATGTCGCCTGCGTGCGCACCGCTGCGCCGCAGCGCCGTGCCGCGGGCGACATGACCCATGACTTGTACGCTGATGGTGAGCGGTCCGGCCGTGGTATCGCCGCCGACCAGTGCCACGTCGAACGCGTTCGCGAGATCCGCAAGACCGCCGGAAAACCGCTCGAGCCAGTCCGGATCGGCGGTCGGCAAGGTCAAGGCCAGGGTGGCCCAGGCCGGAGTCGCGCCCATCGCCGCCAAGTCGCTCAAATTGACGGCCAGCGCTCGGTGCCCTATGGATCGGGCATCGCTGTCGTGCGGGAAATGCCGGCCGGCGACAATGGTATCCACCGCCGCCGCCAATTCCGTATCCGCCGGCATGCGCAGCAGAGCCGCGTCATCGCCCACCCCTAACAGCACGTCGGAACGCGCGCGGCCCATGCGCGAGAAGTATCGGCGAATCAAATCGAATTCCCCGAGATGCGCTTCGTTGCCGCCCACGCTGCGCTATTCCACGGACTGACCGTATTCGTTTGGACGGAGTTCTTGCGCGGCTCGGTCCAATACGGCGTTCACGAACTTGTGCCCGTCGGTCGCACCGAATTGCTTGGCGAGCTGAACCGCCTCTGCGAGCGCGACCCGATAAGGCAGCTCGGGGCAAGCCGCCAATTCGTGCAGCCCGAGCCACAGAACCGCATGCTCGATCGGATCGAGTTCAGCCGGCGGGATCTCGCAGAGCTTTGCGAGGTGTGAATCGAGCGTGTCGCGATTCGGCGCAATCGCCGCCATCAGTTCTCGGAAATACTCGCGGTCCACCCGCAGAGCTTCCGGATCTTCGGCAAATTGCGCCAGAGTATCCTGCCAGGATCGCGGGTTGATCTGCAGCTGATACAGCGCCTGCAGCGCAAGCCTGCGCGCGAGGCTGCGGGCGCGATGCGGATTCACCGTTATCCATCCAATCGACGCATCAGATTCGCCATTTCGAGCGCAGTCAACGCGGCGTCGGCGCCCTTGTTGCCCGCTTTACCGCCCGCCCGATCGATCGCCTGCTCCACCGTATCGGTCGTCAGCACGCCGAACGCGATGGGTATGCCCGATTCGAGCGCAATGCGCGCGATTCCCGAAGCGCATTCACCGGCGACGTAGTCGAAATGCGGCGTCTGGCCGCGGATAACGGCGCCGAGCGCGATCAGCGCCTCATAGCGGCGTGACAGCGCCAACTTGCGGGCGACGATCGGCATGTCGAACGCGCCCGGAACGCGCACGATCTCGATCTGCTTCTCGGTCGCCCCATGGCGCTTGAGCGCATCGAGCGCGCCCCGCACCAAGGGCTCGACGACAAAATCGTTGAATCGNGCGGCCANGATCGCAAAGCGCAGGTCGCGAACCAGCAGTTCGCCTTCGATCGTCTTCGGCAGCTCAATAGGCACAATTCTTTCCTTTAAGGTCTATNCGTCGGGCGCCGCAGCCCATGANCACAGTATAAGCCCCGTGGCGCTCATTCACCGCCATCCACGTATTCGGTTATCTCAAGGTCGAAAGCCGAGAGGCCCTGCAACTGCTTCGGCGCGCTCAGCACGCGCATGCGGTTGAGCCCCAGGTCCTTGAGTATTTGCGCCCCGATACCGTAGGTGCGCAGCACGGTTGCCCCGACGTTGGGCGCCGCCACCGGTTTCGCGTCGATCTGCCGCACGCTGTCCATGAAATCTCTCGGCGTCTCCTCCGGCCTCAAGATCACGACCACACCGGAGGGCTCGGCCGCCACGCGGCGTATCGCGGCGCGCAATGGCCAGCCCAACCTTTCGCTTCGCACGCCGACCACGTCGCGCAGGGTGTCGTTGATGTGCACGCGCACCAGCGGCGGCGGATCGGAATTCAGATCCCCCTTCACGAGCGCGACGTGCACGTTCTTGTTCACGTGATCCTCATAGCAACACAGTCGAAATCCGCCGTGTTCGGTCTCGACCGGCTCGTCGTAGATTCGCTCCACCGAGCTCTCGTTCTTGAGCCGGTAGCGGATCAGGTCCGCAATGGTGCCTATCTTCAATGCATGCGCCTTGGCGAAGCGCTCGAGATCGGGGCGGCGCGCCATCGTGCCGTCGTCGTTCAAAATCTCGACGATCATGGCGGTCGCGGAGAATCCCGCGAGGCGCGCCAGATCGCATCCGGCCTCCGTGTGGCCGGCGCGCGTGAGCACCCCGCCGGGCTGCGCCATCAAGGGGAAAATATGTCCGGGCTGGCGCAAGTCCTCCGGGCGCGCCTTCGGCGCCACCGCGGTCTTTACCGTATGCGCACGATCATGGGCCGATATTCCCGTGGTCACGCCCTCGGCCGCTTCGATCGACAAGGTGAAATTCGTGCGGTACGCGCTGTCGGTGTCGCTGACCATCAGCGGCAGCCGCAGCTGTCGGCAACGCTCGCGCGTCAGGGTCAAGCAAATGAGACCGCGTCCGTAGCGCGCCATGAAGTTGACGTCCTCGGCTCGCACGCAATCCGCAGCCATGATGAGATCGCCCTCGTTTTCGCGGTCCTCATCGTCCATGAGCACCGCCATCTTTCCCTGGCGTATGTCCTCGAGAATCTCATCGATCGTATTCAATGCGGTCATAGGTTGCCATTGTAGCTTGTCGACCGGGCTGCGCAGTGCGAATGCCTCATTGGCGTCCTGTCGGAGGGGTCCACTGCAGGGCAGGGGCTGTCGTCGTAAAATCCAGGGACAAAAATTTAAATAACATCCAGAACAGCGCCACCGCAATNACGGCAGCGATCCAAACGACGGGCTTGATGCGCTTATGCCGCGGCGCTTGTACTCGGCTCGTCGCAGCTTCGNCGGAAGGTTGCATGCTGCCCGGTTCCGGCCGACGCGGCATTGCAATGTTCTCGGCCGCGGATATGGGCGAGGGCCGCGCTGTTTCGACGGTTTCGCTGGCAATGGCGATGGTGGCGATTGCCGGGGTTTTTTCGATGGCCGCGGGCGGGGAAGCGATGATCGCCGGTGTGGAGGCGGCCCTGAACTGCGGCCGCAGCGCATAGGCGGTGGCTTGCGCGTCTTCCATTATCCGGCTCTCGATCAGCACGAACACGGCGACCAGGAATGGCACCACCACCGTCAACGCCGGCGATTGCTGGTTGACCCAATCGAAGACCATCGGATCGGAAATGGCAATATCGCCGGCGAGCCAGCCGAGCATTGCACCGCCGGCGCGTTTCAAAAGGGGATATCGCTTTAGCAAGGCGGCGACGAACACGCTGCCGAACAGCAGCAACGGCACACTCATCAGTAGACCCATGGTCAGGATGAAGATGCTGCCGTGGGCCACCGCAGCCAGTGCGACCACGTTGTCCACGCTCATGACCAAGTCGGCGACGATGATGGTGCCGACGGCCGACCATAGGCCGGGGGCATCTTTGGGCGGGCGCCCGTCGGAATTGGGTTCCCCCTCTTCCTCGACGGTCAGTTTGATCGCGATGGCGGTCAGTGCCACGCCGCCTAAGATCTTCAGCACCGGAAGGGACAGCAGAAAACTGGCAAAGATGGTGAGCAGTACGCGCAGCGCGATGGCGCCGTCGATGCCTATCAACATGGCGCGCCTCGTCAGTGCCGGCGGCAGCGAACGGCAGGCAAGCGCGATGACCACGGCATTGTCCCCGCTCAGCAGCAGATTGACGAAGAGCACCTCCAACGTCAGATTCACGTAGTGGAAGAGGTTGTCAAAGCCCATTACGGCAGCCTTTCATCGTGTTCATCCGACGATACCCGCCAAGGCGGCATAAACCCCCGTGGCGGCGGCGCAGAAAAAGATCGTCCCTACCGTGGCGGCGTAAGCGCCCTTGAGTCGCAACGGGTCCTTGAGTTTCGTGCGCGCCAACCGGAACAGGAACCCCAGCGCTATCGGCAGCAGCAGGGCGTTGACCACTCCCATCGCAATCGACAGCCGGATGAGGTTGACGCCGGAAGCAACCAACCCGCCGCCGAGCACCAGGATCAGGGCAAACGCACCGTAGAACCAGGGAGCTTGCAGCGGATGGTGTTCCAGCGAGTGATGAACGCCGGCCACTTCGCCCAACGCCCAGGCCGCCGTGAGGCATACCGTTACGGTGGCGACCAGCGCCCCGCCACCCAGGCCGGCGATGAACACCAAATGACCAATGATGGGTCCCAGTGTGACGCTGAAGGCTGTCGCGATTTGCGGCACGTTTTCCAGCTGCACGGGCTGCCCTGATTGGCCAAACGTGGCTGCCGCGGCGATCAATACCGCGGCGGTTACGGTCTGGCAGAGAACGGCGCCGATCAATGTGTCGAACCGGGCGATTTTCAGGTGCCCGATTCGCAGCCCTTTATCGATCAAGGCGGACTGTTGGTAGAAAATTGCCCAAGGCATCACGCTGGTGCCCAGGTTGGCCGCCACCAGATAGAGGTAGTCGGGGTTCCCGAGCGGCATCGCAAAAACGCCGGCGGCGACACTGGCCATATCGGGTTGCGCTTTCCAGGCCATGATCAGAAAGCCGAGCTCGAACAGGCCGAATGCAATGACCATGCGCTCCACAGATCGGTGAGCGCCCAGGCCCACCATNAAAAGGATCGCCACGATCAGCAGCACGATCGATACCCAGACAGGGACGCCAAATAATTGACCGATACCCGCCACTCCGACCATTTGAGTGACCAACGTGCCGAAACAGCTCACGGTCAGAGCCGCAATCGCGACAATGGTCATGAGGCGACTGAAATTTTGTCGGATCAGTTCGCCGTAGCCTATTCCAGTTCCAAGCGCCAGGCGCGCCGCCAACTCCTGTACCGTGTAGAGCACTGGAATAACCAGAAACTGCAGCAGCAATAACCGGTAGCCCCACTTCGCGCCGCTTTGAGCCGCTGTAATGACACTTCCGACTTCCGTGTTGGCCAGCATGACCACCAAACCCGGGCCGAATGTCACCAGCACCTGTCGCCAGTTGAACTGCTTTTTCGGTATTGCANCCATTAATGCTTGGTGAGCGTGCCCGGGCCGGTTTTGAAGTANCGCAGAAACTCGGTGTCCGGCGACAGCACGATCGTCGGAGCGGCANTCGCCAGGGCTTGNCGGTATGTCTGNAGGGAACGGTACAGCCTGTAGAACTGAGGATCCTTGCCGAACGTGCTGGAGAGAATTTGGTTGGCCTCGGCATCGGCCGCGCCACGGGTGATCTTGGCTTGGCGTTGCGCTTCGGACAGGATTACGGTGCGCTCGCGATCGGCTTTTGCTTGGATTTCCTGAGCCCACTCGAAACCCTGCGCCCTTAATTCCTTGGCTTCGCGTTGCCGTTCCGAGGTCATCCGATCATAGATGGCCTGACTTGTTTCCAACGGCAGATCGGCGCGGTGAAAACGGACTTCCACGACNTCGATTCCGACATCCTTGGCCTTCTCGGCCACCTCCTTCGCTACTAGCTCGACGATGNGGGACCGATTCTCCGACAGCAGCGACGGCAGCATCACCTGACCCAGCTCGCGGCGCAACGACGAACTCACCAGCTGAGCGAGCTGTGGCTCAGCCAATTCCACCGTGCGCACCGCGTTATAGAATCGCAACGGATCGGCGATGCGGAAGCGCGTGTAGGTCTGCACTTCGATGCGTTTCTGGTCCCCCAGAATGACCTGTTCAACCGCCGGCTCCATGGTCAGCAATCGGCGATCATAAAAAATAACCGAATCGATCAACGGTAGTTTGAATTTCAACCCGGGTTCGTTCACGACGCCGATGGGCGCTCCGAGCCGAACAATCAGGGCCTGCTGCACTTCACTGACCGTGTAGAGCGTCGCCGAGAGCAGCCACAGCAGAAAAAACGCACCAGCACCAATGACAAGGCGTAGCTTCGCATTCATTTCGGCGGCTCCTTGACGGTCTCTGGCTTGTCCTTGTCTGTCAGGTGCATAAACGGAACGATGCCGGACATGCCTTTGCCGGACGTATCGANGATGACTCTGGTGGCCTTCTTCAGCATCTCGTCGACACTTTCAAGGTATAGGCGCCAAGCCGTCACGTCCTTGTCNGCGGCATAGCTCGCATAGATCAACTGGAAGCTCTTGGCGTCTCCTTGTGCCAGATTNATCACCTGCGACTTGTAGGCCTCNGATTCCTCGGCGATGTGNGATGCCTCCCCGCGAGCCCGTGGAATGATGTCATTGGCGTAGGCTTCGGCTTCATTACGGGTNCGTTCCTGATCGGCGCGTGCGCGCTGCACGTCGTTGAAAGCGTCGATGACAACGCTCGGCGGATCGACCCGTTGCAATTGAACCTGAGTGACTANAATCCCGGAATCNGCCTTGTCCAGCAGGGTCTGCAGCAGATCTCTGGTCTGTTCGGCGACCTGTTGGCGCTTGTCCGACATGGCGGCCTGAATCGGCGTACGGCTGATGATCTCGCGCAACGCGCTTTCCGCCACCACCTTGAGCGCGGCCTCCGGGTTGTTGACCTTGAACAGGAACTTGCCGGCATCNTTAATGCGCCAAGACACNGCACAGTCGGCTTCCACAATGTTCTCGTCTCCCGTGAGCATCTGCCGCTCGTGCGAGGTATCAGCGGTGTTGGCGCTGGCCGCAAGGAAGCGAGCGGTGCCGAGTTGCAACTGATTGACCTGGGTGACCTTGGGCAGGAGCACGGTTTCAATGGGGTACGGCAGATGGTAGTGCAGGCCGGAGCTNGTGGTTTCCACCCATTTGCCGAAACGCAGAACCACGCCCTGNTCGTCGGGCTGCACCTTGTAGATGCCGGCNCTCACCCAGGCAATGGCCAGCAGTCCCAGAATCAGCGCCGTGCCTTTGCCGCGCAGTCCAAACAAGTGAATNTATGAGTCGAGCCATTGCCTGATCTCGGCGGCCCTTGAAGGACCTTCGACGGATCGTGGCGGACTTGATGAATCTTCGACGGAGTTTGGTGACATCAGCGGGGTTCCAGCGGAGTTTGGAAGTTTGCAAGACGTTCGAGATATCGAGCGATCGTATCGATCTCGATATTGACCGTGGCGCCGGCGCGCAGCTCGCCCAACGTCGTCGCCTCGCGCGTGTGCGGGATGATGTTGACATGGAANCGGCGCTCGCCGACCTCATTGACNGTCAAGCTCACGCCNCTGACGCAAATGGATCCCTTGGGTGCCACATAGCGCATCAGCGCCGCCGGCAGTTCGAACTGCAAGCGCCAGGATCGCGCATCCTCGTGGACGCCGATCAATGTTCCGACCGCATCGACGTGGCCGCTCACCAAATGACCGCCGAGGGGATCGCCGGCCCGCAGGCTCGGNTCCAAGTTTACGCGCGCGCCGGGCTTGAGCGTTCCCAGGGTCGTCTTGGCCAGAGTCTCGCGCGAGACATCGGCATAGAAGACCGCCCCGTCGAACCGAGTCACGGTGAGACAGACGCCTTCGACGCTCACACTGTCGCCCACCGCCAGGCGCCCGGACCCGAGCGCCGCCGCATCGATGCCCAGCTCGAGGTCGCCGCCCTNTGCGACCGCGGCGACCAGTCGGCCCGTGGCGAGAACAATCCCGGTAAACATCCTCAACGCTCCTTCCGCTTCGCGATCCGGGGTGTCAGTATGAGCCGCAGGTCGGCGCCCACGCGTTCCACGCTCGCGAATTCAAATGACGGGGGCAGGACACCCTTCGCAGCAAGACCGCTCAGGGCCGTCAGCGGCGGCGCATCCGCGCCCAGCAAAATCGGCGCGACGTAAAGGATCAGTTCGTCGACCAGATTCGCCTCGAAGAAAGCCGCCGCCAGCCGCGGCCCGCACTCCACCCACAGTTCGTTGACCTCGCGCAACGTCAACCGTTCGATGACGGCCTTGAGGTCCAGTCCCCGCCCCGCCGACGGCACGCGCTCGACGCCAAGGGACCGCTCTGCGGCAAACGCCGGCGGTTGCGCGGCGGAGATGAACACCAGGGCGCCGCCGCCCGCGAATATTTTTGCGCTCGGCNCGCAGGACTGCGCGGGATCGAGCACCACACGCAGCGGCTGCCTGACCCACGGGCCGTAGTTCAAGCGCACGTTAAGNCGCGGATCATCCGCGCGCACCGTACCCGCCCCGGTCAGGATCGCAGAGCTGCGGGCGCGCCACTTTTGCACGTCGGCGCGCGATTCCTCGCCGCTGATCCAGATTCTGCCCCCCTGGGCGGGCGCCGTGCGCGCATCGAGGCTCATGGCAAGCTTGAGGCGAATCAGTGGGCGTGCCCGCTCGAAGCGCGAGAAATAGCCGGGGTTGAGTGCGCGTGCTTCTCCGGCCAGCGCACCCACCGACACGGTGATTCCGGCGGCTTCGAGACGCTTGATGCCATCGCCCGCCACTGTCGGATTGGG
>Ga0031654_10000184_pt1 | contig 14249 bp, 15 predicted proteins | sample FrelakmetCRP12CR_FD_55268 | JGI IMG/M metagenome (GOLD analysis project Ga0031654, IMG submission 55268) | Freshwater lake sediment microbial communities from the University of Notre Dame, USA, for methane emissions studies - CRP12 CR | ecosystem: Environmental > Aquatic > Freshwater > Lake >...
GTTCTCGTCAAAATACTGATCGAAACCAAGCGCTATTATGTCCGGTTTTATTAGTGTTAGGGGTTCGAATATGTCGCGCTCGCTCCCAAGTTCAGCGTGATCAACCATCTTTAGGGCCTTGACTACTTGCAGCCGTTGCTGTTCTGGAAGGATAGGTTTTGACTTGTGCTGAACCATCGAATCGCGTGACACAATGACAAATAGTTCGTCGCCCAGTTCCTTTGCTTTCCTAAGATAAAGGATATGACCAGGATGCAAGATGTCAAACGTGCCTGTTGCGAGAACCCTAGTCATTTTCGCCGCCGAAGGTTTCCTTTATATCTTTATAAACTGCGCTCTCTTCAATTTCAACGTCGAGCACATCGAGTTTTCGAATATTGCCGATTCGATCGTAACAAGCCCAGCTTGTGATTTCGTAAGGGTAGCCTACAATGATATGATAACCACCATTTTGCATAAACATGCGAATATCTGCTTCCGACGGCTGGAGCCCCCCCGACGGATGGCTGTGCACTGATCCTACAATATGTGTATTCACGGGTAACATGAACAGATCCATAACCGCACTTACATTTGTAGACTGAGTAATAGGCACGTCCACATCAGTTATGATCTGATCAGTCTCATACAACATCCCAGCGAATTCCTTGGGGTGGGAGGATGCACTCACTTCAAGTACAAACTTCAATGCGTCACGCGCGATGCCTTTGATCTTCTTTTTCATAAGCGCTACCTAGTTGTATACTCTCGCCAGATCATTTTTTACTCTGTCAAAACATGAAGGACAAAAAAGCCGCTTTGTCGATTCGACCGTTTCTCATCTGTGCCTCAGAACTCATAGGGATCGTCATTGCGTTTTTAGCGCTCGGGATTTAAAATACATCATCGGCGCAAAAGCAATTGAACTTCTCAGTATTATAGGTATACCTTGTTGACCCCGCGACACTTGCAGCCTACAAACGCTCTCGACGAGCAATTAGCTTCTCAATTAGAGAAGATAATCGTACGGCACTTGCTAAGGACCCAGATCACGCGTAAAAATGACAACGATTACGTTATGATGCGGAGGGAGGGATTCGAACCCGCGAACTCCTGTGAGAGTGGATCTTGAGCCCACCGCCGTTGACCACTTGGCTACCTCCGCTTTCGTTTGATTTAGTACAGCTATCACGTATTTCTAGTTAACTAATACGCAGTTAGAAGCGTATTTTCCCCCGAATTGATTATGCATGTCAACGAAATAGATTTTATCGTAAACGATCACGCGCTTTTCCCTGAAGGATCTCGCGACAAAATAACTTGTTAAAAGCAAGTTTAAAAGGCGTCTTTCGACAAACTTAGCAGGTCAAAGCACATTACCTTTTTCGAGAATCCCGCGATCAAATATCGCAATTTCTAAATACGGCTCTCGCATCTACGTAATAGGTGATGTTATGGTTGTCGGAGTTACGATGGTTAACGTCGTTCCTGGTGAAGAACGATATGTTTACAGAACGCTGCTGGAATTAAGTGGCATAAGGGAAGTGTACCACGTCTTTGGAGAGTATGACTTTGTAGTTATTATTGAAGTCGAGGGGCTTACCGCGTTGAATAATTCAGTTGACAACATCCGAGATATCAAAGGAGTAACGACGACTCACACTATTGTTGGCGCCGAACTATGATTGGGAGAACGCCAAATGGCTGAAAACATCGCCGAGAAGCTTGCACAGAAACAGCGCGAGATTAGCATAGCCGAGTTCTTTGAGAAAAATCGTCACATCCTCGGTTTCGACTCGTCGACTCGAAGCCTTATAACAAGTGTAAAAGAAGGAGTTGATAACGCACTAGATGCCTGCGAAGAGAGCGGTGTACTGCCCGACATTCTGATTGAAATTCAGAAGGTGGATAAAGAAAGCTATCGCGTCATAATCGAAGATAACGGCCCCGGTATCGTGAAAGAGCAGATACCGCGAGTGTTCGGAAAGCTCCTGTACGGCTCTCGATTTCACGCCCTAAAACAGAGTAGGGGGCAGCAAGGCATAGGAATCTCCGCGGTCGTGTTATATGCGCAACTGACATCTGGACGGCCCACCTCGGTATACTCAAAAACAGGAAAGAATGAAGACGCTCACTATTACGAGCTCGTTATCAATACGAAGACTAACGAACCTGAAATACTAATAGAGAAAATCGTGCCGTGGGACCGCCCTCACGGGACCAGAATTGAAGTCGAGATGGAAGGCACATACGTCCGCGCGCGTAAGCAATCGATCTACGGTTACGCGAAATCGACTGCCATCGTTAATCCGCACGCGAGATTGACGTTGGTTGAGCCGAACGGAGACATTGAAGTGTTTGAGCGCGTTACGGAGCTCTTGCCAGTCGAGCCATGTGAAATTTTGCCGCACCCTGAGGGCATAGAACTAGGCACTTTGATCAGGATGTTGCGGGATACAGAAAGAAGACGATTAACCTCATTCTTGACGAACGAATTCGCGCGGATTGGACACAAAACCGCGAAGGAAATATGCACAAAAGCCGGTATCGACCCCGACGTGAACCCCAGTGACCTTTCACGCGATCAAGCAAAGCGCTTGCTTGAGGCATTCAAAACTGTTAAAATCATTGCGCCTTCAACTGAATGCCTTTCCCCTATTACGGAAGAGCTGATCAGAAAAGGACTAGAAAAAGAATACGACGTTGACTTTATCGCGACGACCACGCGCGATGCCTCAGTGCATACAGGAAATCCATTCATCGTCGAAGCAGGCATTGCCTACGGAGGCAGCTTGCCAAAGGAAGAGAGGATAGATATCCTGCGATTCGCAAACCGAGTTCCCCTGTTGTATCAACAAGGGGGGTGCGCTAGCACTCACGCCGTAGAGAAGATTAACTGGAGGAACTATGAACTCCTGCAACCAGGCGGGAGCGGAATCCCACAAGGCCCAATCGTTGTGCTTACACACGTCGCTTCAACCAACGTTCCTTTCACGTCAGAGTCGAAAGAAGCGATCGCAGATATACCAGAGATAGTAGACGAGATAGAACTTGCAGTCCGAGACGTCGCACGTGGCCTCAAAAACTACTTGGCGAAGCAAAAACTCCTTGCAAAGAGAAAGGAGAAAGAGGAGATCATAGAGCGAGTTCTTCCTAAACTTGCAGAGAAGGTATCTGAAATCCAAGGAGCGCCACAACCTGACATTCAACCTATCGTGGCTAAAATAATGGGGAATGTGCTCGTTAAAAAGACAACCGAACAGAACGATGCTGCGTGCACAGTGACAATCCGCATAAACAACTTTTCAGAGAGTCTCAAAGAGTTCAAGCTGCACGAAGTCTCTACTATAGAGATCGAAGACTCGACCCCCAAGCCAAAAGTGTCGAGTTTTGATGGCCAATTCGATAACATGTGGAAAGTATCAATCAAGCCCAATTCAGAAAAGAAAGTCAGATACACGGTTAAGTCAGAAGAATCTGCAAATACAATTCCTTTGGTCGAGGGAATACTCGCAGAGATGGTCACAGGGGCAAACGCGCTCCCCAAGAAGCGAGCTAGTGAGTGAGGTGAAGCATGAACGCTGAAAAAGATCTATTGAAAATAAAGAAAGAAAAAGACAGCGTGACCGAACAACGGCTCTTGAAAATCATCGAAACTATGTACGATCAGTTTGCAAGAGAACAAATTCCACAACTACTGATCCCCACAAGAACGAAATCGAACATTGAGTTCAACGAAGAATCGGAGGTTTGGGTCTACGGTGACCGGGAGAGTGCACGGAGCTGCAAAACGGTACGAGGAGCTTATAGCCTCCTCAAGTCGAGCTACACGATCGAATTCCTAAAAAAGCAGCTTGACGAGAACCGCTCGTCAACACTCAGAGAGCTTTATTATATCTCCGAAGGTTGGAAACTGGCGAAGTTTAGAGAGCAGCCTGAGTCTGACCGAATGATCGAGGATCTAGAGATCATAACAGAACTGCAGCGCGAAAACTTTCATGTGCGACCTGAAGAGAACGGCGCTACCATTTTTGGTCCGATTCGAATTAAAGAAAACGTCGAAAGACGTGGACAAGTATCCGAACGCGTCATTCACTGTATCGATGATGTCGGGGAAGGGGGGTACCAGATCCCATATAACGTCGATAATCTAGATTTTGTCGAGCACGATGCTAAGTTTATTATCGCCATCGAAACCGGTGGAATGCGGGACAGGCTTATCGAAAACGGCTTCGATACAGACTATGACGCAATTATCGTACACCTGAAAGGCCAGCCAGCGAGAAGCACACGGCGGCTTTTAAAAAGGATGAACGAGCGGCTAAAGCTGCCCGTCGTTGTTTTTACGGACGGAGATCCCTGGTCTTACAGGATATTCGCCTCCGTCGCTTACGGCTCGATAAAGAGCGCACATATGTCAGAATATATGGCAACCCCAGCAGCCCAGTTCATTGGCGTGCGCCCGAGCGACATCGTCAATTACGACCTGCCCACTGATAAGCTGTCTGATCAGGACATGCGGGCTCTACAATCAGAGCTAACTGATCCACGTTTTGCAACTGATTTCTGGAAGGAAGAGATCAATCTCCAAATCGAACTGAAGAAAAAGTCTGAACAACAAGCGTTCGCGAGTCGAGGTTTAGACTACGTAACTGACGTTTACCTTCCGGAAAGACTCACTGATCTGGGGATAGTTTGATAGGCTTGTGACGATGTACGCAACTGATTTTGGGCAGACGGGTTGCGACGATAATCAGTAAGACGTAGCTGTAGGCTAATTGAGTTGACGCCACCCAGCCCCGCAAACCTGACTTCCCCACCCTTTCTTTACCTTGATAGAACCTTCACTAAACACGACTTCGCCACGTACCATAGTGAGTGACGGAAAGACGGCGACGCAGCCTTCGAAAGGCGTCCAACCACACCTGCTATGCAGCACACTCGGCTTAATTATTTTCCTATCGTTCGGATCAACAAGTATGAGATCTGCGTCATATCCTTTACATATCACTCCTTTGTTCTTTAAATTGAACCTAGTCGCTGGGGCTGCGCTTACCAGATTAACGAGCCGTTCGAGACTAATCTGATCGAGCCTTGACAATAGCAAGGGAAGCAAAGTCTGAACCCCTGGCACCCCCGGAGGAGGGTGCGACATGTTTTTATCGGCAATAGAATGAGGCGCGTGGTCGCTCGCGATCATGTCGATATCACTGAGCCGCGACCAGAGGGCTTCGACGTTTTGCCGGCTCCGAAGCGGTGGGTTCATTATACCAAATGGGCCAAGTCTTGCTCGATCGAGGTCAGATAGAAAAAGGTGATGCGGAGTTACCTCACAAGTGACATCCTGATCGGAACCTCTCACAAAGTCAAGCCCAGTCGCTTCACTTAGATGGCTTACATGCACTTTGGCCCCAATTTCTTTGTTGCACGCAAAGACTGTTCTGATCCCAGCCAGTTCACTTGAGATTTCACCCACGCGTCTTTCAGCATGGACGCATAAGACGGCATTGAGCCGCTTGATGGATTGCAGCGCGTGCTGCAATTCCTCGCGCGATTTTTCTTGAACGAATACCTCACCAAAAGCCATAGCCCCGAGTCGCCACAAGTCATCGAGCTGGTCAAATCTGTCGATAGCAGCGTTGATACCATAATCAACAACGGATTTTCGTGCCGCGCGCTGCTTCCGAAAATACGACCTCTCATCGCATACTGGAGGCTTTGTGTTCGGCTGATCTATAACAGTAGTCACACCCCCAGCAGCAGCTGCACACGAGCCAGAATACCAATCCTCCTTGTATGCTTCATCAAAATCACGAAAATGTACGTGCACGTCGATTGCGCCAGGCAATAACAACTGGCCGCGCGCATCGATCTCTTGCCCTCCTGCACGGACGCTTCCTATCTTTGCAATCGTGCCACTTTCGATCAAGACATCGCTGAGAACAACTTGATTCCTGCAAAAGACTCGTGCATTTCGAATGACTGTTGAGCTCATGCGTGGGTCACTCAAGAAAACGCTCTACTACCTCGCCACCAGCGCGGAGCTCGGAAAAGACCTGACCTTCAAACACAAATATTTCTGTGTTGCGTTCTCGCGGGTTTAAACCTGCCTTCACATACGTTTGGTCCAAAAACTCTTGTGGCGTCCAGTTAAAGTCGGTCGCAACTTGAGGCAAAAGCAATCCTTGCTGCGTCCCTTTTTTTACAATAACGCCGTGCTTACCGACTACAATATCAGCAGGGCCGTCAATTCTTTTGGGCTTTGTAAGGAGCGTAATCTCTACCCTAATGTGCGTTAGCTCCTCGGCACTGACCGGAGGAAATCGATAGTCATACAAGGCAGCGCTGATTGCCGAGTCAATCAAGGCTTCTTTTATGGTTTTGCTAGCGTATGGGTACCCCACACAGCCCCGCAAGGCGTCCGACTGCAGCGTCACAAAAACGCCGCCAAGTTCATCGAAAACAGCTGGGAGGTCTTGAGGTGCCTCTATGCGATCTCCGGAATTCACCGCGATCTCGATTGCTTCGCGTGCGAGACGCACGCCGATGCGCGCTTCGTCCAGATGCATGCTTCGCATGTTAGTGAATACTTATATTACATTTGCCTTCAAGATACGCAACGGAGAGAGGGTGAGTGGCTGACGGTGGAACTCGCTGAGGAAAGTCCTCCCACCTTCTGGACGTGTGAGCGAGGAGACTCGCATGGCGAGAGTCATGGCTATGGCACAGAAACGATACGTCCCTGCAAATATGAGTATGAGGTGAAGAACCGACGAGAGCAGGGGTTACGATGGAACGGTGAATCCTCACAGGTGCAAGCTAAAAAGGGTGGATGAACAGTCCAGATGACACCCAGGTTAAGCGCTTAGATAAATGCCACTTGAAACAGAAGGAGGCTTACAACCCTCACTCCAATTNTTATTCTCAAACACTTTTTTGCTGCGCGAGAAAGTTTTATATCAATCTGCTCCAAAATATTGTTGCCTTTCAAATGAAAAACTAAAGGCTTGAGGAAGAAAATGAATCTAAAAGAGCTAGCAGCGCAGATAAGTGCCCGTTTTTTAGAACAAGGAGTAAAAATTCCGNCTAGCGAGATAGAACAGCGGTTACACAGTCTCGTCGATGATTTTAAAGTACCGACAGAAGAAGCCAGAAGAAGTGTAGTCTCTTATTATTCCAAACTCCACCCAAAACAAGGATCGGCTTCATCGACAGAAGTAATCTACTCAAAGATCAAAGACATAAACGCAGAAGACATGTGGATCAGTCTCCGTGTTCGTGTTGTACAGCTTTGGGAGCCCAATTCGCAATCCATAGCGCAAGTCGGCTTGCTCGGCGACGAGACCGGAACTATAAAATTCACCAGCTGGTCTAACGCGAAGTTGCCGATTCTAAAGGACGGACAAAGTTATTCATTACGTAATGTTGTTACAAAATCATGGCAGGGGCGTTTCAGTATTAGCTTAAATAAAACATCTGAAATTGCTCCACTCGATGAAGAGGTCGTAGTCGGTCGGGCAGAAGAAGAAATTTCCGGCACCATTATCGACGTACAATCTGGTTCTGGACTTATCAAGCGATGTCCAGAATGTAGTCGTGTCGTTGTCAAAGGGTNCTGTGCAGAACATGGTAACGTAAGTGGCGTTTATGATCTGCGCATTAAAGGCGTGTTAGACAACGGTGAGATTGTGACAGACGTATTGTTTAACCGCGAACTTACAGAAAGGTTAACCGGAATAACGCTCGCAGAGGCCAAAGAAATGGCCATGGAAGCACTCGACCAAAACGTTGTCGCAGATTCCATGAAAGCTGTAATAATCGGACGATACTACGTAGTGCGCGGCAACAAAACACCGCGGTGGCTGCTTATAACAGATTTCAAAGAGACCCCTCAAATAACTGATGGAGACATTAGCGCCGTTCTCGCTAGAGCGCAGGAGCTTCTGTAATGGCTCTAAAACAGCGGGAAGTAGCACGTCGCCTATTTGCGAAAGAGCTGCAGGAGTCGACGCTCTTCTACAAAGAACACGAGGATGCATACGCACCACAGTATCTTTTAACCCCTACTGGCGCAAAATGCAATCGCGTATTTGTGGTGGGCACCTTGACAGAAAAGGAAAACGTCGGCGTTGACGCTGACTACTGGCGTGCTCGAATAGCCGATCCGACGGGCGTTTTTCCGATNTACGCTGGCCAGTATCAACAACAGGCAGTCACNCAGCTAAGTTCGATAGAAGTACCTTCGTTCGTAGCTGTCATAGGAAAATTGAACGTTTTTCACGCAGACGAAGGCCCCGTTAAAGTGTCCATTCGACCTGAGTTCATAAACGTCGTTGATGCCGAAACAAGAGAAAGGTGGGTTTTAGAGACTGCTGAAAAAACTCTTGAAAGGATTGAAAGGCTTAAACACGACGACGAAAATATGGCAAGAGTTCGCGATTACTACGGCGCAGATACAAACCCATACACAGCAGTTGTGATAGAAGCCGTTAAGACGCTGATAAAAGAGTACTAGACATAGTCAAAGGCTATTCGCTTTGTTAAGACTTATCCCTTGGCAATATGGTAATGATATACGGTGTTTCATCAACGATTGAGCTAGACGTTAAGGAGTTTATTTTAAGCGCCGCTCACACGTTCAATGTTATCGAACTCGTTTCTGAGTATCCGCATGTTCACTACAGCACACCTAACGTCGACGTGCTTTCTGAACTGAAATCGAGCTACGGGCTTACTTACACGATGCATGCGCCTTTTTGTAGTGTAAATCTCGCTAGCATCAATCCGAAGCTTCAGCAAGCATCCGTTAACGAAATAGTCCATTCGATCACTTATGCTAACGAACTCGGATGTGAACTAGTCGTGGTCCACCCTGGTATTGTTAGCTATCCAAGAAACCTGCCAAAATTTGAAAAAATCTCAAAGGATCATCAGTACGATTCTTTTTTGCAGATTTGCGAAAAAGCTGAAGACGAAAAAATTCTAGTGTGTGTGGAGAACATGCCGCGGCTTCCACAAGCATTCAAGCAGACATGGACCGGGGAAGCTCTCGTACAAATTGTCGACGAGTTTGGATCGGTTTTCTTACAATTAGCACTGGACGTAGGTCATTGTAATACCACAGACGTCCCGATACCACAGATGATTCGAGATTTCGGCTCGCGGATCAAACACGTGCATATCCATGACAACGACGGATATCGAGAGTCTCATTCGATTGTTGGGCAGGGTTCCGTGCCGTGGCGAGCGGTTGTTGAAACACTTCATGAGATACAATATAACGGGCTTCTCATAGACGAACACCGGACAATAGAAGGACAGAAACTCGGAAAAGAGTACCTAGAATCAATCATTCAATCTTGTTCCTAACCGAAGATTCGGCGCTCTGAAATGTTTTTAGAGGCTTTTGTCGCCCACGACTTTATCCGCAAGTTGTTCGCAAATCGTCAAAAAGACTATTTGTCAGTACCTTATGCAACCCTAATGAAAAATCAAATTACTTCTTAATGTCAACACCATTGCGGCGCTGCTGCTACGCATAATTCTTTCAATTATGGACAACATAAAACTAAACATTTACTAAAACAAACCTGAGGGCTGCACTACCAATGATTTCGGATCTTTCTAACAACAATTCAAGCAGAGCACGTATTGTTTCTAGTAGTTAATTGCTAAAAGTGAAAAAAAACCTATGGTCAATACTACAAGCATTTTAATCGTTGACGACGACGAGACGATCTTAGCAGTGTTGAAAGAGATTTTAGAGCTAGACGGCTACACAGTTGAAACCGCAGCAACCGGCAAAGAAGCAATTGAAAAATCAGAAAATATCTTTTTTAACTTATCGATGCTAGACATAAAGCTTCCAGATATGGAGGGCACAGAGTTGATCACAAAACTGCGCAAGGCAAATCCACAAATGATCAAAATAATCATAACTGGATTTCCGAGCTTCGACAATGCAGTAAAGTCTCTCAACCTCGGAGCGGACGCGTACATCATGAAGCCTGTCAATTCTAAAGAACTGCTTGAACTTGTCGGAGAAAAAATAAGAGAGCAGCAAGCGGCNAGTCAAATAGACGAAGATCGGGTTTCAGACTGGATAAACGGCAAGATTCGCCAAATTGAACAAGAACGACAAGAGCGTCAAAGTTAAGAGCATAGCTTGCCTTGCGCTCGATCACAGAAATCGCCGAAAAAAGTGGCGCATATTTTTACCGCCATTACACTTAGAAAAAAATCGTCTCGAAATGTCAATTCACGACGACTTCAGAGATGTGGCTCGTGAAGAGCCCGACAAGCAATCACCGCGAGAGAAAGAGATCGAAAAACTGATAGTTGCTTTATCGGAAGCTCAGACCCAAAAATCAAGGATAGCTGCAGCAAAGGCACTCTGCGAAATTGGAGGTATCGCGATTACTCGCCTAATCTCGACGCTGAGCCGAGCAAGATGGGAAGTGCGCAGCAGCGCCGTTTTAGCGCTTGCAAAGGTAGGACAACCCGCAACGCAAGCGTTCCAAGCTGCTTTACAAGATGAAGATTGGTTCGTGCGGGCGACAGCAGCGAAATCGATAGGTCAAGTCAAAGACCCCCATGCTATTAAAAATCTTGTTAACGTTTTAGGTGACAAGGAATGGTTCGTTCGTAAGCGCGCTGCGGAAGCGTTGAGCAAAATTGGGGAGCCTGCGATTGAGCCGCTGATCGACGCGCTAAAAGATCGAAATGGACTCGTTCGTGAGCGCGCTGCGGAGGTCTTAGGGGAGATAGGTAACGAAAAAAGCGTAAGACCGTTGCTCGAGACTTTCCACGACGAAGAGCTGTACGTGAGAGCAAGAGCGGTGCTAGCGTTTGAAAAAGTGAAAACAAGAAGTGTTAAAAGAGGTTTACCGTCAGGTATCAGAAAGAAGGAGTAGTATTTTCTAAATAAAACATATTAAGCTGCAGCTTCGACATAATATGGATCTGCACGTTGAGAACCCCTCACACCGCAAAAGATCCATTTTTAGCTCAACTCCCTGAATCAAGAAGCTGCAAAAAGTACTTGTGAAATCTCAAATCATCGCTCAATTCCGGATGGAATGACAGAGCTAATTTATTTCCTTGTTGCGCTGCAACACTATATTCCTTAAAGCGAGCTAAAACATCTATTCCTTTTCCGACTTGCTTAATTGCTGGAGCTCGAATAAATATGGCGTTAAACGGAGAGTCAAAACCTTTTACTTCTAAAGGAAGCTCAAAAGACTCGGCTTGCCTTCCAAAAGCATTCCTTTTTACCTGCATATCCATAAGCCCCAAGCCCTCTACGTCCCCATCTTGGTAGTTAGATAGGATGATTAATCCAGCGCACGTTCCCATCACTGGAATGTACCGATTCTTAAGTATCTCTTTATCAAGTCCTTCAAAACGCAAGAGCCTAGAAATTGTTGTACTTTCGCCACCTGGAATCACTAAACCGTCACAATTCTGAATTATTCCCTTCTTTTTTATTCGGACTATTTTGTAGTTCAAACCGCGCGAAACTTTTTCTAACGCCGTTATATGTTCAGAAACTGCTCCTTGAATAGCAATTACTCCTATTGTTAGCATTGAGTGGTTCCTTCTTGATGCCCCAAATGGCCACAGATTTTTGCTCGTACTAGTCTCGCAATACGTAATGCAGTCGATGATATCAAAACATATCGCAGCTAGTGCTTTTTCACGCTGATAAGCTGCAGTGACTAGCAAACGCCCAATAACATATAAAAGATAGCACGCAACGGCGCAGTTTCAACTCAACCAAAGGTCTAATGAATCACGTACTCCAACCCCATACTCCCAAAGCGATAGCTATATAATTTGAAAATGTTTTACGTTTTACGTAACAAATGGCCAAAGATAAGATTTTCAATATTAGGGTCTCAGAAGAAGATTATATCAAGCTAAAAAACCTTGGCAGCATTAGAGCCCGCGAAATATTGCTTGATGCAGTCAATTTTGAACACGTTCCGAAAAGTGAGATGGAGAAACTCGTCTATAAGTATGACGAATTAGATGCGTCTTTGACTAGTTTTGAGCAGAAGCTAAGCGTCATCGAACAAAAGGCTCTTTCCAAGTTGATTGATGACGAATATGCTCGAACAGCACTCAGCGATTTTGAAGATCTTTTTCAACGAGTTGATCGCTCTGTCAAAAAACTAAATAAAGAGAGGTTCGAGCTCCTAAAAATGAGAAGGGACGGGACACGGTACCTTTACTTTGGCGTCAGAGAGCTTGCAGCTAAACACCGACTGAGCGAACCGCTCGATCGCACTGACGCCGAACTTTATAACGAGTTAGCTTCAAAGCAGTTGATTGACAACAAAGAAAAATACAAAAAAAGCATAAGTGAACTTGTCAAGGGCATTCAGGACAAGATCAAAGAAGAGGAGCTACTCTTAGATTCCCTAAGAGCGATGAGCCCTTACATAATAATGCAAGAGAATGTTCAAGGTCAAATTGACAGTTTGAAAGAAGAGATGAAGGATGTCATTTTCATTATCGAGCATATAAAAGCCCTCGAAAAGAAATATGTTAGCAACTTCTTAGAGAGTTTAAGGTTTAGCAGGGGTGATGAAGAGCCTTCAGCCTCTAAGCTCTTGGATAACGAAGAATATTGGGCACGTTTCCATAACTCAGACCTTTCCCTCTATGATAAGTTCGAGAAGTACCTTATCTGTTGTGGAGTCGATCAGACTAGAGCTAAGGCAATAGTCAAAAAACATATGACATAATCCTGCGTCTTGCACTTGACTAAAATCGCAAGTAGTAAAAAAGACAAAGATTAGTGGACTCGACGGGAATCGAACCCGTGGCATCCACGTGTTTCTCCTGAGATGCGAACGTGGCACTCTACCCCTGAGTTACGAGCCCTTAAACCTGCAACTGATGTCGCACTTTAAATAATTTGGGACTTTCAGTTAGGTAAGCAAGACCCTCAATCCACTTCTACCCTCACAACGGAGTTAAAAAAGGCTGGATCAGAATAGGATCTCAATATCCAGTTCTTCTGCCAGTTCCTTATAGCGGTTCCTTATTGTCACTTCAGTTACGCCAGCAACGTCAGCAACCTCTCGTTGCGTTCTCCGGTCACCACAAATAACTGAAGCTATGTAGATGGCCGCTGCAGCGACTCCCGTAGGACCTCTTCCGCTTGTTAGCTCCTTTTCCGCAGCTTGCCTCAATATTTCGACAGCTTTGGATTGAACCTCGCCCTTTAGTTTAAGGCCTGAACAGAACCTCGGAACATAGTCTATGGGTGAAGTTGGAGTCAATTTTAGATCTAGTTCACGTGAAATAAATCTGTAAGTCCTGCCGATCTCTTTTCGACTTACTCTCGAAACCTCTGCTATTTCATCAAGAGTTCTTGGAACTGAACATTGACGACAAGCAGCGTATAACGCGGCCGCTGCAACGCCTTCAATACTCCTCCCTCGAATAAGATTTTTATCGACTGCTTTGCGGTAAACAACGGCAGCAGTTTCCCGTACGTTTCTTGATAACCCAAGCGCTGATGCCATTCGGTCGAGCTCGGATAAAGCAAATGCCAGATTTCGTTCTGTAGCGTTTGAAACACGGATTCGCCGTTGCCATTTGCGCAATCTATATAGTTGTGCTCTATTCTTCGACGAAATAGACCGCCCATATGAATCTCTATTTCGCCAGTCTATCATTGTTGATAATCCCTTGTCGTGAATAGTGTAGGTCATAGGAGCGCCAACGCGGCTCCTTTTCATTCGTTGATCGTGATCAAATGCTCTCCATTCTGGACCCATGTCCATAAAGTCTTGATCAATAACGAGCCCACATTTATCGCAGACAAGTTCCGCCCTTTCATAGTCTTGGACTAGCTGTCGTGAACCGCATTCCGGACAAACAGCTTTCGATTCCTCATATTCTCCAAGCTCTTTTTGGCGCTCTTTTGCTACTTCCCGCGCTTTTGTGCGCTCTATTATTCTTTCCTTTTCCACTTCAACCATGATTCACCTTTGAGCTCAGACGTAAACCTTTTCTCCAAGCAGTTGTTTCAAATCAGCAGGAGTAAGTTTTTTAGATGGCTTCACTGATATGTAGGGCAATATTACTGGACCAAATACGTCATGTACCTTGCCAATTTTTTTCATTCGCTTCGTTAATACCGCAGAATTAACCTTTGGAAATAAAGCCGCTCTAAGAATAATGTAGCCGTGATTTGAAACGTGAAGTACAATGCCTAACTTTCTCAACCCTGACCTCAAACGTTACATATATATATA
>Ga0031654_10000185_pt1 | contig 14210 bp, 12 predicted proteins | sample FrelakmetCRP12CR_FD_55268 | JGI IMG/M metagenome (GOLD analysis project Ga0031654, IMG submission 55268) | Freshwater lake sediment microbial communities from the University of Notre Dame, USA, for methane emissions studies - CRP12 CR | ecosystem: Environmental > Aquatic > Freshwater > Lake >...
GCGCCGCAAGCTTGGCGCTGAGTCGCAACATCGATGTGTCGCCGGCATGACAATCTGGCAACGGCCATATAAGACGATCCCCGAGGGGGTGTAACATGGGCGCGGCGGATCCATAGGGATATCAATATATATTTCAATTACTTACTTAGATTTCTTAATTCTTTTATTCAAAGGAGATTCCTGGTGACAATTTCGCATCGAATCGCGTTGCTGCTATGGGGTGGTCTGCTAGCGACCGCCTCGGGCATCGCCCTTGCCGACGACCATCCCGCCTACGTCTCCAAGCAGGACGTGGGCGGCGAGATCTTCAAGAGGCCCTCCACCAAACGCGAACCCGACGGAACCGGCACGGCGTTGGATGCCGTGACGTTCACATCGAAGGACCAGAAATTCTCGAGCGGCATGTACCAGGCGGGACCCGAGCACGAGGATCACATGACCGGCTACGAAGACAATGAATTCATCTTCCTGGTCAAGGGCAGCATCAAACTCACCTCCGCCGACGGCACCGTGGTCGTGGTGGGACCGGGCGAGGCGGCGACGATTCCGAAAGGTTGGAAGGGGCATTGGGATACGGACGGCTATACCAAGCTGTGGGTGACCTACGATCCGGATGCGAAGCCCAATGCCAAGTAAGATCACCCGTCGCGACTTCATCGACGGGGTCGCCTGCTCGGTAATCGCCGGCGCGGTCTATCCGAATCTGGTTCGCGGCGCATCGAGCGCGCTCTATCCGCCGGCGCTCACCGGATTGCGCGGCAGCCGCGAACCGGATTATGCGGCCGCGCACGCGCTTCGAGACGGGGCAAAATACCGCATCGACGACTATCCGGTGAGCGAGGAGGTCGATCTCGCGGTGGTGGGCGCCGGCATCGGCGGACTCTCGTCGGCCTATTTCGTGCACAAGGCGCGCCCCGCCTCGCGCATTCTGATTCTCGACAATCACGATGATTTCGGCGGACATGCCCGCCGCAACGAATTCGAGGTCGATGGACGCCTGCTGATCGGCTATGGCGGCAGCGAATCCATGCAGTCGCCGAAGACAGGCTGGAGCCGCACGGCCCTCGGCCTGGTCGCCGAACTCGGAGTGCACATCGACCGCTTCGAACAGGCGATGGACACGAATCTTTATCCGGGCCTCGGGCTCTCCTCCGGACTCATGTTCGCGCGCGAGACTTTCGGCGTCGACAAACTGGTGACCGGCGATCCGCAGCGCAATCTGCCCTCCGACATCCCCGCGCGGCTGCATCACGGCCGGCCCATCGCCGCATTCGCCGCGGACTGCCCGCTCTCGCNGGACGAGCGCCGCAAATTGATCGATTTGTATACGTCGCAGCGCGAGGTCCTGCCCGGCGGCAGCGCCCGGGAGAGGCTCGCGTTGCTCGAGTCGATTTCCTATGCGGAGTTCCTGCGCAAGTATTGGGAACTCGGCGAGACCACGCTCAAGATGTTCCTCGGCCGCACCCTCGACTTATTCGCGCTGCCGGCGAATTTCGTCCCGGCGGCCTCGGCCGCGAACTGCGCACTGCCCGGCTTCCAGGGCCTGGACATCGTCCGGGACGAAGGCGACATTTCGAACACCGAGCCCTACATCCATCATTTTCCGGACGGCAACGCCTCGATCGCACGGCTCCTGGTGCGCAAGCTCTGCCCGCATGCCGCGAGCGGATCGACCATGGAGGACATCGTCACGGCGCGCTTCGATTACGGTCAATTGGACCTTCCGCAAGCCGCTGTGCGGTTGCGGCTCTCGAGCACGGTGGCGCAGCTGCGCAACCGCGAGGGTGGCGTCGATCTGCTCTACGTGAACGGCGGCGAGGTGCGCCGTATCCGCTGCCGCGACGTCATCTACTCGGGCTACGATGCCATGCTGCCCTATGTCTGCGCGGAGATTCCACCGCTGCAGCGGGAAAGCCTCTCGAGCTGCATCCGCGCNCCCCTGGTCTATGTCAACGTGGCGGTGCGCAATTGGCGGCCGTGGGTCGCCCGGGGCGTTCACTACATCTTCAATCCCACCGGTTTTTATTCGGTGATGAAACTCGACTATCCGGTGAGCCTCGGCCGTTACCGGTGCGCGCACAGTCCGAATGAGCCCATCGTGCTGCACCTCGTTCACATTCCGCAGCCGCTCTCCCCGGTGTCCGATCGTCGCGCCAGCCTGCGCGCGGCGCGCCAGGTGTTGTACGGTCGCCCGTTCTCCGATTTCGAGAACGCGCTTCGCGACCAGCTGGGCCGCGCACTGGGTCCAGGCGGGTTCGACGCCGAGCGCGACATCAGCGCGATCACCGTGAACCGNTGGGGTCACGGCTACGCCTACGACCTCGATAAGCTTTCCGATCCGACCCGCAGCCCGGAATTTGCCGCGGCGAGCGGTGCGCGTCTCGGGCGCATCAGCATTGCCGGATCCGATTCCGCCTGGACCGCGTATGCGCACGCGGCGATCGATGAGGCGTACCGGGCGTCGCGCGAGGTCCTCGGATGAGCGGCGATTGCGCCGCACTTCGCCTGTCCTCGCTGTTGCTTTGCCTCGTTCTTGCGATGCCGGCACGCGCCGGTGATCAAGCGGCGGTGCCGATCGGCGGCACCCTGCCGGACGCGACTCTGCACGGACTCAACGGCCCGTCGCGAGCGCTCGGCTCATTTCGCGGCAAACCGCTGATCATCAACGTATGGGCCAGCTGGTGCGGGCCGTGCCGGCGGGAAATGGCCTCGTTGGAGCGGCTCGCATGGCACGAGCAGGCGCAGCACTTTGCCATCATCGGCATCTCGACCGATGACGATGCGGCGCAGGCCGCCGGGATGCTGAAGACCATCAATGCGACCATCAGCCAGTTCATCGACCGGGACCTGCAGATGGAAAACATGCTCGGCGCATTGCGGCTGCCGTTGACGGTGTTGATCGCCGCCGACGGCCGGGTGCTCGAGAGGATTTACGGCGCGCGCGAATGGGACAGCGCGGAGTCGCTGCGGCTGATCGAGGAGGCGTTTCGCAGGAGCCCGGCGGCGCACTGAGAAACGCCCCGCGGTTTGCTACTTCTGTTCCGCGTAGATCTTGACCAGACGGTACAGAAGGTCGTGCAAGGCCGCAATGGACGCTCAGGGCGTCTTCTGGGCGTCCGCGCGGCGCGGCCGGCGGCCGCGCGTTTCGCTTTGGCTGGTGGATTCCTTCGGCGCCGGCAAGTCGAGGACTTTGCGCAGGTTCGGGTAGTCCGCGCTCTTGTGCGGGATGGCCATGGCCTCGACGAAGTGATGCTGAAAACGNGGCTCGATCGCGGTCTCGANCTTCTCGATGCGCCTCACCAGCGCCTCGATGANGCCCCGCGAGGTCGCATCGAGCAGCGCGATGCGCGCGCCGGTTCCGGCGGCGTTGCCGGCCGAACGCACCTGCGCCAAATCGCAGTCCGGAACCATGCCGAGAACGATCGCGTACTTGGGGTCGATGTGATTGCCGAACGCNCCCGCGAGGCGGATGCGATCGAGGTGATCGATGCCGAGGCGCTCCATCAGCAGGGCGATTCCGGCGTACAACGCCGCNTTGGCNAGCTGGATCGCGCGCACGTCGTTTTGCGTGATCCTCATCTCGACCGCGCCTTGGTGCAGCAAATACGCGAACGTCCTGCCNTTCTCCACGATCCGCGGCGAGCGCGCCGCGAGCCTGCCGTCGAGCACGCCGTCCTGATTGATGATGCCGGCGAGGTACATCTCGGCGATGACCTCGATGATGCCCGATCCGCAAACGCCCGTGATGCCGCTCGCGGCGACCGCCTCGTCGAAGCCCGGCTCGTCCGACCAAAGATCCGAACCGATGATCTTAAAGCGCGGCTCGAGCGTTTCGCGGTCGATGCGCACGCGTTCGATCGCTCCAGGCGCGGCGCGCTGGCCGCAGCTGATCTGGGCCCCCTCGAACGCGGGGCCGGTGGGGCTCGAGCAGGCGAGCAGGCGGTCCTTGTTGCCAAGCACGATCTCGGCATTGGTGCCCACGTCCACCAGCAGGGTCATTTCCGCGGCGAGGTCCGGCCGCTCCGAAAGCACAACGCCCGCCGCATCGGCGCCGACGTGACCGGCGATGCACGGCAGCACATAGACCCGCGCGTTTCGATGCAGCTTCAAATCGATGACATTGGCCCGCAGGGTGAGCGAGTGATCGACCGCGAGCGCGAACGGGGCGCCGCCCAATTCCACCGGATCGATGCCGAGCAGCAGATGATGCATGATCGGATTGCCGACCAGCGTCGCCTCGAGAATATCCTCGTGCGACACGCCGGCCATGCGCGCCACGTCGGCCGCGAGTGTGCACAGCGCCTCGCGCACCGCAACCGTCATCTGCGCGGCGCCGCCCGGATTCATCATGGAATACGAGACGCGGCTCATCAAATCCTCGCCGAAGCGGATCTGCGGATTCATGACGCCCGCGGATGCGGCCACCTCGCCGCTCAACAAATCGCACAAATGCGCCGCGATGGTGGTCGAGCCGACGTCGACCGCGAGACCGTAGGCGCGCTCGTGCAGGCCCGGCCAGACCCCGATGATCTGCTTCTCCGCGTGAACCGCCACGGTGACCTGCCACGATCCGGCGCGCAAGGTCGGCTGCAGCATCTGCAGCACCGACAAATCGCAGGTCAGATCCTTCAGGCTCCATTCCGCTTCGAGCGCCTCGAACAGCCGGCGCAGGTCCCCGGACGGATCGTGCATGTCCGGCTCCTTCACCTGCACGTAGTGCAGGCGCACCACCGGGTGCAGCTCGATCGCGCGCGCGTCAGCCTCCTTGCGCACCACCTGACGATGCACCTGGCTGGTGGCCGGCACATCGATGACCACATCGGCCTGTACCCGCGCCGAGCAGGACAGCCGCCGGCCTTCGGCGAGCGGCTGGCGCCGGGAATAGCGCATCTCGGGCTCGCTGAACGGCGACAGGCTCGCGTTCGAGGAGGAGACGCCGTGCTTGGCGAACTCGCCTTCCGCGACCAGCACCTGGCAGCGCCCGCACAGCCCGCGGCCGCCGCACACGGAGTCGATGTCCACCCCGAGCCTGCGGGCGGCCTGAAGCAGCGGCGTTCCCGCCGGGAAGCGGCCTCGCTTGCCGGAAGGCGTGAAAACAACGAGTGGATCCCGAGCCGCCATGCGAATCGCCTCTGGTCTTACGCCGGCCGCCGTCGATGGCCGCCCTCGCGGCGTCCGCGCGGCGCATCCGCGGCCGCGGCCGTACCGGCCGGCGGCGCCGGCGGCGGTGCATCGCGGAAACGGCGAATCCAACGCGCGCAATCGGGGTCGTGGCCGAGCATCACGTCCGCGCCCATGCAGGCCCTGACGACCTCGACGTGCAGCGGATTGGTGATCGCGGAGGTGAGTCCCGCCGCCATCGCCATGGTGAGAAACGCGCTGTTGATGCCGTCTCGATTCGGCAGGCCGAAGCTCACGTTGGAGGCGCCGCAGGAGGTGTTGACTTTGAGTTCGGTGCGCAGACGGTGCACCAGGCGCATGACCTGCACGCCCGCCTGATTGATCGCGCCGATCGGCATCACCAGGGGATCGACCACCACGTCGCACGCCGGAATGCCGTGGTCCATCGCGCGCTCGACGATCTTCTTCGCAACCGCATAACGCACGTCCGGATCCTCCGATATGCCGGTCTCGTCGTTCGAAATGGCGATCACGGCGGCGCCGTACTTCTTCACCAGCGGCAGCACCGATTCCAGGCGTTCGTCTTCGCCCGTCACCGAATTCACCAGCGCCTTGCCCTTGTACACGGCGAGTCCGGCCGCGAGCGCGGCCACGATCGACGAATCGATCGACAGCGGCACGTTGGTGATCGACTGCACCAGCTGCACCGCACGCGCCAGAATCGCCGGCTCATCGGCCAGAGGAATCCCCGCATTGACGTCCAGCATGTGAGCGCCCGCTTCGACTTGCGCGCGCGCATCCGCTTCGACGCGGCTGAAGTCCCCGGCCATCATCTCGGCGGCGAGAATCTTGCGCCCGGTCGGATTGATGCGCTCGCCGATGATGACGAAGGGGCGCTCGAAGCCGATCACGACTTCCTTGGTGGCGGAACTGATAACGGTATCGGTCATGTTGCTGTCCTGTGGGAAACATTCGCGATGTCGCGCTCGGGATACCAGGGAGAGCGTCCTTGCAGAACGCCGGAGCGATCGACGATCTCGGCGACCGACTCCTCCTGGCGGTAGGCCATGATATGCACGCCGCTGATGCCGCGAATCTTGCGGATCGACTCGATCAGCTCGACGCAGATGTTGCGCCCTTCGCGGGCCTGATCCTGGGCGCCGGCGAGGCGCGTGATCAGGGCGTCCGGCACGTGCATGCCGGGAACGTTCTTTCGCATCCATTCGGCGGTCTTCGCCGAGCGCAGCGGGCCGACCCCGACCAGGATGAATACCTTGCCGATTAACCCGAGGGCCTCGACCTGGTCCATGAAGGCGCGCAGCAAGCCCAAGTCGTAGCAGTACTGCGTCTGGATGAATTGCGCGCCCGCCGCGACTTTCTTCGCCAGACGCTGTGCGCGCCAGGCGTGCGGCAGCGCGGAAGGATTCTCGGCCGCACCGAAGAATACGCGCGGCGCGAAACTGATCTTGCGCCCGCTCTGAAAGCGGTGCCGATCGCGCAGATCGCGCGCGATTTCGAGCAGCGACACGCAGTCGAGATCGAACACCGGCTTCGCCTGCGGATGATCGCCCGCCTGCACGCCGTCGCCGGTGAGGCACAGCATGTTGCACACGCCCATCGCGGCGCCGCCCAGAATGTCGCCTTGCATCGCGATCCGATTCTTGTCGCGGCAGGATATCTGCATGATCGGCGCATAACCCACCCGCGTCAGCAGCGCGCACACCGCGATGCTCGACATGTGGCAGTTCGCGCCGCTGCCGTCGGTCGCGTTGATCGCATCAACGTAGCCGTCGAACACCCGCGCCCGCGTGTACACATCCTCCGGGTCGGCGGAATCCGGCGGCGCGAGCTCGGTGGTGACCGCAAAGCCGCCGGCGCGAAGCACGCGCTCGAAGCGCCCCGGGGAGGTGTGTCCGGGCAGGATCGGCAGCGGATAGCCCGGAACCGGTTCGTCCTCGAATCTCATTGGGCGCCGCCCTTTGCGTGCGGAGCCGGCACCGGCTCGGCGTTGATCTCGCGCACCACGCGCAGCCACGAAGAGCGGCCCTGCTGGCGCTGATCCATCGCGAATTGAATTTTGCGCATCGACTCGATGCCGCCCGGTATCGCCTGGCTGCCGCGATACGCTTCCACCCAGACGCAGCGCATCTGCGGCTTCACCTCGCAATTGCCGTCGGCGCGCACGCCGCCGCAAGGCCCGTTGCGCAAGGTCTTCGGGCAATTCATCGGGCAGGACATGCCGGTCGAGCTCAGCACGCATTGACCGCACATCCGGCAATCGAACAGCGCGCCCTTGACCGCCTTTTCGACGGCCGCCACCGGCCGCTCCAAGCGCTCGTAGCCGATCGCGAGGAACAGGCCGTGCAGCCGCGTCAGCGCCCCTTCGAATGCGCGATAGAAGGCGTTCAAGCCGCGCGCGTGTCGCACCGACCATAGCCTGACCGAATACATCAGGAGGGCTCGCCGGCGGCGGCATCGGCCGCACCGCGATTCTCAGCGGCGCGGTTCGCATCCACGCCCTTCGCGCGTATCAAGCGCTCCAGATCCTCATCGGAATATGAGTTCTCGAGGCGNGCGGCTTCCTCGGCCGCCGCGGCNTGAAGATCCTCGCCGCAGGCCCGCGGCGCGCTGCGCTGCCAGTCGGCGAGATACGCGTCCGAGCTGCCCTTGCCGGCGCGCATCGCCGCCCGGTCGACCGCTTCTTGAAAGCGCTGCGACAGCTGCACTTTGGCCGTTTCGCGCCCTCGCTTGACGATGACCTGCGCCGGGATGTCGCGCCAAGAAATGATGATCAACGATGCCATGTCNGAACCTCTTCGTTGCGTCCGGTCTGCTGCACTGCGGACTCGACACTCTTCGCCAGATCGCCGTACCCGGTCTCGACATACTCGAATTGCAGGCCCATCTGGGCCGCGATGGCGCGCGCCTGCTCGAGCGAGTCGGGTTTTGGCGCCTGACCCAGATAAACCAGCCGCCGGTAATTGCCGAAATAGGCCGGAAACAGTTCCGGGTGGCGGTCGAGCCCGAGACCTCGCAGCACCAGCCGGTCGAAGTGCCGCAGCAGAAAATCCGTGAGATAGAACGTTCCCGGCTCGGTCTCCGTCANCTTTTCAAAGACCGGGCCGGTTGCGAAGAATTCGTAGCAATGCGCGCCCGGNATGCGCTCGACGCCCTCCTCGCGCAGCACCGCGTCGAGCAGCCCGCCGGTACCGCAGTCCGCGTAGGCGACGAAGATCGAGCGGAAGTGGCAGCGCGAAGCCCGGATCAGCGCGCGAACGGCGGCCGGAATGCGCTCCGGCCGGTTGTGAAGCTCGGCCGGCAGACAGCGTACTGTCAGATGATCCCAGCGATTCGCGCGTTGCAGCGCGGTAATCTCGTGCGCCAAGGCGCCGCATGCGATGATCAGCAGCCCCGCGCCGTCCGGTGAGTTCTCCTGAGCCACTGCGCTCACTGAGCCACCGCGCGGCGCTCAGTGCGCCGCCGCGCCGGCCCGCCGTGCCGCCAGCAGACTCTTGGCTGTCTCTACCGCCACCGCGGCGTCGCGGCAATAGGCGTCCGCGCCGACCGCCTTGCCGAACTCTTCGTTGAGCGGTGCGCCGCCGACCAGCACGATGTAATCGCTGCGGATGCCGCGCTCTTTCAGCGTGTCGATAACCACCTTCATGTAGGGCATCGTGGTCGTCAGCAGCGCCGACATGCCGAGAAAATCCGGCTTGTGCTTCTCGAGCGCATCCAGGTATTTCTCCACCGGGTTGTTGATGCCGAGATCGATGACCTCGAACCCCGCGCCCTCGAGCATCATCCCGACCAGGTTTTTGCCGATGTCGTGAATGTCGCCCTTGACGGTGCCGATGACGATCTTTCCGATCGGCTCCACCCCGGTCTCCGCCAACAGCGGACGCAGGATTTCCATCCCGCCCTTCATGGAATTCGCGGCAAGCAGCACCTCGGGCACGAACAGGATGCCGTCGCGAAAATCGATGCCGACGATGCGCATCCCTTCGACCAGCGCCTCATTGAGCACGCGCTCGGGGGACCAGCCGCGCTTGAGGAATATATGCGTCGCCTCCTCGACCTCGGCCTTGAGGCCGTTGTAGAGGTCGTCGTGAACCTGTTCGGTAAGTTCCTCGTCGTTCAACGAGGCCAGGTCGAATTCAGCTTCCGGCTCCGACATTTATTCCTCCGGCTATTTAATTTACGAGCCTCCACCGTGCCTTACGCGGTGCTGGCAGCATGGCATGTTAAGTCCCCACCCGCCCCGAGACTTGTGATATCGCGACAGCGGCGTACTCAGATGCGACATGATCACGTGACGGGCGGCGCACCGCCCTCTTCCATTCGCCGCGCTACATACGCGTCGAGCGCCTCGACCACGGCGGGGTCGCGCGCCGGCGCCGTATAGCGTTCGAGCGTGCCGCGCCACAGGCCGCTCGCACGATCGGTCGCCGATTTGGCGCCGTCCTCGGCCCAGCTGCCTGAATTGCGCCAATCGGAGACCAACGGCGCGTAGAACGCGCTTCGATACCGCTCCATCGTGTGCGCACAGCCGAAGAAGTGGCCGCCGGCGCCGACCTCGGCCACCGCCTCGAGCGCGAGATCCGATGGCGTGGCGCCGACCGGCTGAAACACCTCGGCGAACATTTGCAGCATCTCGATGTCGAGAATGAATTTCTCATACGACGTGGTGAGTCCGCTCTCGAGCCAGCCGGCCGCGTGCAGCACGAAATTACAGCCGCCGAGCAAGGCGCCCCACAGGCTCATCTGGGACTCGTAAACCGATTGAGCGTCGGGGATATTCGACGCGGTCGCGTTCGAGGAGCGCCACGGCAGGCCGATGAAGCGCGCCAGCTGGCCGGCGCCGAAGGCCGCCTTGACGTATTCCGGCGTGCCGAACGCCGGCGAGCCGGATTTCATGTCCACGTTCGAGGTAAAGCTCCCATACACGATCGGTGCACCCGGCCGCACGATCTGCGCAAGCGTCAGCCCCGCCAGCGCCTCGGCGTGCGCGAGCGTGAGCGCGCCCGCGATCGTGACCGGCGCCATCGCGCCGGCGAGCGTGAACGGCGTGATGATCAGCACCTGCCCCGCGGCCGCGAAGTCGATGATGCCGTCGGCCATCGGCACGTCGAGCTGCAGCGGCGAATTGGTGTTGATGATGGTGTAGGTGTACGGACGCGAACGGAATTCCTCCGGCGAAATGCCGTGCGCGAGGCGGATGAGCTCGAAGTTGTCGGCGACTTGGCCGTGGCCGCGGGAGAATATGAACGGAACCTTGTCGCACAGCATCAGCTGAGCCCGGGTCACCTCCAGATGGCGGATATGGACCGGAATGTCCTGCGGTTCGGTTGCGCCGCCGAGCACGTGGATGACCTCGAAGCTCTGGCACAGTTTGACCAGATTGCAAAAGTCCTCGAACGTCCCGGCGCGCCGGCCGCGCGTCGTGTCCATGATGTTCGGCGGACCCGAGGTCGGCGCGAATGCAACACAGCCGTTCGACAAGGGAACGTGCCGCCCCGGGTCGAGGGCATGCAGCGTCACCTCCCGCGGCGCGCTCGCCAGCGACTTCAAAACCAGGTCGCGGCCGAGGCGCACGATCAAGGTCGCCTCGTCGATCTCGGCGCCGGCGTTGCGATATCGAACGCGCGCATCGGCCGACAGCACCTTCATGCCCTGCGTCTCGAGCATCGTGAGCGCGGCCTCGTGAATGGCGGCGACCTGATCGTCGGAAAACACCTTCAGCGGCTCGAACGGATTGCGCAGATGCCGATACGGCGCGGTGCGGTCGAACACGGCGTGACTGACATCGGCGGTTCCGGGCCGGCGCCGGCTGCGTCGACCAAGCGTTTCATCGGGTGGTTTCATACGGCTGCTGCTCTATTGGGTGGGCAAAAGAAGATTTGCGCCAATTATAGGGAAAACGCCCGCGACTCGCGCCGGCGCGCGCCGCGATTTGCAAACCGCGGCGATAGATTTTTTAGATACGCCCATGCGATATCGTCGATCGCAGCGGCGCCCCCCTTCAGCCGCGCGGCTCACCGGTGTGGCCTGCGAAGGGGCGCCCGGTGGCGGTCGACCGTGCCACCGCCTCCGCCAGGTAATCCACCCCCGCGCCGACATGCGCCAGCTTTTCTCTCACGCTCGTGTCAACGTGCGGATCGGCGGCTCCGGCACGGCGCGCCGCCGCGAGCGCAAGGGCGCGCGATACCCGCTGCGCGTGCTCGAGCGCGGGCTCGGGGTCCGAATAATCCTGGCTGCCCGCCGGGTCGTGGACTCGAAATACCTTGAACGTCGGCTGATTGACCAGAATTTCGACGGTCTGCGACACCACGCCCGCCACCGCTCCCACGGCGTTGCAAACCGCCGCGTGTTCCGGAATCGAAAGCTGCGCGCCGAGCCTTTGCGCGACTTGCGGATAGTAGGCGCCGACCGGCGCGCCGATTGCGACCAACGGCTTCGCCAAAGCGAGCGTCGCCTGCATCAGGCCGGAGAAGCGGCGGCCGGCCACGGTATCCTCGACCAGGCGATCGCCGAGCACGCCGAAGCTGTGACCCCTGACCTCAATCCCCGGGTCGTTGGCGAGCGCCGCGGCCAGCAGCACGCGGCCGGTTTCGCGCACCACGTGCTCGTAAGTGCGCTCGCAGATCGCCTGCGGCGACGGCGCCGCCGGCAAGGCCCGGCCATTGCGTTCCTCGATCGCGAGAATGCGCGCGCCGCACTCGGCTCCCTCGCGGCACCAGCCCTGCTGCCGGTCGAGCACGTGCATCGCATCGCTCGGCGTAAAGGCCGCGAGCGTCACGAGGCCCGCATCCGCGAGCCGGCGCAATGCGTCGAGCCCGGAGGCGCTGCGCACCACGGTCGAGACGTGTCTCGGCGCAAGATCGAGCGCGTCCCACACGCGGCGCTCGAGCGCCGACAGATGCGCGGGCGCCTCACGATCGGGATTGCGAATGGCGAATTGCGTGGCATGTTCCGGAAGCCGCTCGAGTTCGGCGATCGAGCGCAGCTGCGCCAGGGCGGCGGGAAATTTCTGTGCCAGCAAACTCAAGGGCATGGCCTTTCGCGGGCCGACGCGAAGGCGCATTTGCCGGTCGAAATGCACCTCGCTGTCCCCTCCGAGACCGCTGGTGCGCACGTCGACCGCCTCGACCATCGTGCGCCAGGCGCCGACCAGCGCGCCCTCGGCGCGTATCACCGGCCTGCCGCCCGACACCACCGCAATATCGGTGGTCGTGCCGCCCATGTCGGAGACCATGAAATCCTCGAGCCCGGTGAGAAAACCCGCTCCGACGACGCTCGCCGCCGGCCCCGACAGAATGGTCTCGACCGGATACTCGAGCGCGACCTCGGCCCGCATCAGCGAACCGTCCCCCTTGACGATCATCAGCGGCGCGTCGATCGATTCCTCGGCGAGCACCCGCGACAGGGCCTCGATGAGATGTTGAATCTGCGGTGTGAGGCGCGCGTTCAAGGCGGCCGTCAGCGCGCGGCGCGGCGCGTCCAGCTTGGAACTCAGTTCGTGGGCGCAGGTCACCGGCTTCGGCGAAAGCGCGCGGATCAGCTGACGCGTGCGCAATTCATGAGCGGGATTGCGNACCGAAAAATTGGCCGCCACGGCGAANGCCTCGACCCGGGAACCGTGCTCGCTCACCGCGCTCCGCACCGCCGCTTCGTTGAGCGGCGCCGACTCCTCGCCGGTGGCGCTGTGACCGCCTTGGATGCGAACCACCGCGCCGCCTCCGTGGCGCTTGAGGCCCGATCGCTCCACCATCGCGTCGTCGAAACCGATTACCAGCGTGCAGACCGGGCTGAAGCGATTTTCGACCACCGCGTTGGTCGCGAGCGTGGTCGACACCGACACGAGACTGACATCGTCGCGGCTCGCGCCGGCCGGACCGTCGAGCACCGCGCGTATCGCATTGCCGATGCCGATCGCCAGATTCCACGGCGTGGTGAGCGCCTTGGCGCTCGCGATGACGCGGCGGCCCTCGGCGAGCAGCACCGCGTCGGTAAAGGTTCCGCCGGTATCGATTCCCAACGAGAGGCCCACGGCCGATGCCGCCGACTCGTCGGCTCCCCTCGAGCTCACGCGGATGAATTCAAATGCATGCCGACATTCTACACGGCCGACGCGCCGCGCCTAAATGCCGGCGCAGCCGCCGCCGCAGTGCCTGCTAACGCAGCGTCTCATTCAGAAGGTACGCCAATCGCACACCCGCCTTGGAGAGCTGCTCGGCCGTGACCGCGGTCGCATCGACCACGTAGGCGGCCGCGAGTTCGTAGTGGTTCGGCCGGTCGGGGGCCGGCAGCGGCGCGTAGGCGTACGCCTTTGCCATCGCGAACGATTCCCTGGCCCAGTCGCCGGGCGTACCGGCCGACCAGCGCCGGCGCTGCGCAGGGCCGATATCGGCGATCAGCCGCCGCGCGATCCGCTCTTCGTCCGCCCCCAGGCGCGCCACGAATACCGTGTCCCAGTCGTGATGAAGATTGTGCGCACGAATTCCGGGAGCCCTCACGATCTTGCGGTTCCCGCCCCGGTCGTGGTCGTCCGCGGCGTGCAGTGGCTGATGCACGTCGCCGACGAAATGCAGGAGGTATTGCAGCGCCAGACGCCGCTCCGCCGCAACGGTGCGCGGATTGCGAAGTTCCGCCGTGAATTCCTCGATCTTGTCGATCACGCAGTCGCGCGGCGGCCCGTCGGAGGCCGGCGTCCCGGGCGGCAGCTGCGGATGGCCGAAGCAGGCGCTGTCCTCATCGGCCGCCGCGAGCTCGAGATCCACGAAATGCCAGTTGCGCGTCCGCTCATAGCGCTCCTTGGTCGCATGCCGGTCGGAGTCGCGGTACTTGTCCGCCCAGGTGGCTTCATGCGCGATGTCGCGGGCCACAAGATCCGTGTCGTCGCCGGCGAGAATCGCCTGCACCCTTTGGCGCACCCGCGGCTCGAGGAAGTGATCCGCAATCAGCGCAACCACCTCGTGGCCCTCGTCGCCCCACGCCAATGCGTCAAGGGGACCCACGCACAGCGCGCCCGCGGCGGCCATGCCGCAAAGCACNTTCGCCAGACGCAGGACGCGCTGCGGCGAGTTGCGGCG
>Ga0031654_10000189_pt1 | contig 14070 bp, 20 predicted proteins | sample FrelakmetCRP12CR_FD_55268 | JGI IMG/M metagenome (GOLD analysis project Ga0031654, IMG submission 55268) | Freshwater lake sediment microbial communities from the University of Notre Dame, USA, for methane emissions studies - CRP12 CR | ecosystem: Environmental > Aquatic > Freshwater > Lake >...
CCCAGAAGTTCATGGTGTACGAGATTCAGCAGGACCTCGACAGGGGTCAGTGGTGTGTAGCAGCGAAGGCGGTGCATGCCGGAAGCAAGGCCGCAGAAGAAGCCCGTAAACTTGGACTTGCCTACTGTAAAGATAATAACAAAAAAGAAAAAGAAAAATGATCGTCAAGTACAACAATAGGAAGATAAAGTTAAACAGGATCACGCTTGAACCACATACAGAGCTTGATGGTGCTTTCAAGATGTCTAACGAGGAGTGGGACAGGAGGACCAATGTAACTGTCCAGCGCCTCGGCGAGCAATGGGGAGCGTACTCGATATGGGGCTTGGGCGTGGACTACGTGGTGATAAAAAAGAGACAGGTATGAAAATAAAATACATAGAATATGTTACGGATTTTAATCCTGTTAAAACCGGTATTTATGCTTGTAGAATACCGGCAAATTTTGATAAATTTTGTGATGATAAATTTTTAATGTGGTACAATAATGGATGGTGGTATTTAAACAGTTCTATTCAATACAGAGGTAAGGTGGTGGGATGGTTGGGCCCGTTACCTCGACTGAACCAAGATGATTGACTACATAAAGGGATCAGAGATCAAGTTGTTGGGCTTGGACAGGAAAGAGCTTTTTGGTATTATAGATGAAGTCAAGCCAAAGGGGTTCAAGTTCTATCGCAAGCCACTTGATCATCAACTGCTTAGTTTGGTTTTTGGGATACAATTTTCCGGTGTTGGATTTTGGCATGAAATGCGTGTAGGTAAATCTCAGTGCGCTATTGATCTTACCGCGTTAAAGGGGATAAGAAACAACATATTGATTGTGACAGTCAATGCCGCTTTAGAATCTTGGGAAGCAGAAATAAAGGAGGTTCAGCCTGATTATAGAGTGGAGGTTGTGCGTGGCAGTTGGAAAGAGAAAAATATGATAATTGACCGAGGTGTTGCAGATATGTATATCGTGTCTTTTGATAGTTTATCAAAAGCAGAAAGATTGCCCGTTTTGAATAGAAAATGGAACATGTTGATAGTTGACGAAAGTAGAATGGTCATGAACTCGACAGCAAAACGTTCTAAGTTGTGTATGAAGCTTGCTAAGAAGTCTTTGAATAGAATAGCCTTGAGCGGTCTTCCAATTGCAAAGTCTATGATAGAATTGTTTTGTCAGCAATATTGTATTGATCTGGGTTTGAATTTGGGCTCCAATTTTAATGCTTTTAGGTGGTTGCACTATGATGAAGTCAGTAAGTGGACCCATAAGGAGTGGATCCCTCGTGCAGGCACTGATGAAAAGTTGAGTGCGATTATGTATGAGCAGGGGATTAGATACACTCAGGATGAGTGTTTACACTTGCCCGGTAGGCAGGATATGGTTCGTTGGGTAGATATGTCGGGTGATCAATTAAAATTCTATAATCAACTTAAGGCAGATAATGGTGGCGTTATTATTACTAAAAAGAATAAATTTTTTATAGAGGCTATTGCTCAAAAGTTTCATCAGATATGTGGCGGATGGGTGAAAACTGAAGATGGAGTACATGCCTTTGACAATAATGCCAAGATTCGAGAATTGGAGTATTTACTCGATAATGATTTATTCGGTAAGAAGGTTGTGATAGTTGCGAGTTACGTGGCTGAGCAAAACGGTATATTAGATTTTTTACACAAGAAGGGATTAAATCCTTTATCGATAATGGCGGGTTCGGGATCTGATGTTTTTAGTACAGCAAAGTTATTTAATGAATCCATTAACAGAAATCATATCGTGGTAAGTCCGAAGGTTGGTGACAAGGCGATTAACCTTGCTGGGGCGCATTATATGGTGTTCTATTCTCAAGATTTTGACATTGATAGAAATAAACAGATAAGAGAGAGGATAAGAGGTCTTGCACAAAAAAATATCAGTACTTACATAAAAATTATGTGCAGGGGTTCTACTGACGAGCGAGTAGAAGAAGTTTTGTCTACGAATAGGAGTTTTATATCTAAGTTCGTTGAAGGTAGAAGATTAAAAGATTTGATATAAATAGGAGGAAATGAATGGATTTCGGCGAGTATCAGCTACAGGCACATAGGACAAACAAGTACCCGGCGCACAGTATGATTGATTGCCTTGTTCTCGGACTTTGCTCAGAGGCTGGGGAGGTTGCAGACAAGATGAAGAAGTTCTACCGGGATGGAAATACTCATTTGGATGCTGACATGAGGAAGGAGCTTGGTGATTGTCTTTGGTATGCATCTGAGATTGCCACGTATTTCAATCTGTTGTTGTCAGACATTGCAGAGAACAATATTGCGAAGCTCAGGGACAGAGTTGAGCGTGGGATGATCAACGGTTCAGGAGATGATCGGTGAGCCAATACAATCTATATAATTCTGAGCTGATAAAGCAGAACATGGAGAAGGTGATCAATGCCGCTGTCAGAGGATGGAAGATCAAGTATAAAAACGATGACGAAATAATTAGCAGGAAGATTGACGAGCTACAACAGAAACTGGAGTCGGCTCCGAAAAAGCAGCTGATCGCAATCATGAAAAGCTATTTGGGGGAAGTGTGAAGTTCGACATCATCAGCTACTTAGATTCTACTGGGATTTCTTACCGAGAGAAAGGCAAGAACGTCATGAAGGAGCATGTTGCCATTGCATGCCCTTTGCACGAGGACAAGTCAGCTCATATGAACTTACGTGTTGATGGGTCGCATTCGTACTGCTTGAACTGTGGGCATCAGCTATTCGATTCGGTCAAGATACTGAGGTTGCTTAATCCTAATGACGAGCTTTCTGTTCGAGAATGCATGGAGATAATGTCGCAGTTCCCGTGGGAAGGCGAAGTTGAGGAGCAGAAGAAAGACGTTGTCCAAAGCGAGCAGGAAAAACGAGTCAAGGCATTCAACGAGCTATGGGACTCGTTCAGGCCTCTCGGGTCGATGGGAAGGAAGTATCTGGAGAGCAGGGGACACAACGTGATGTACGCAGATAGGTTTGGCTTGCGAGAGGGCATTGGGAAGTATGATTGGTGTGTTGTGCTTCCCGTGAAGGATCAACTCGGCAATGTGGTGAGCTTCAAGTCGAGGAGCGTGGGGAAAAAAGTCTATAAGAACTGTCCGGATGATGAGTCCATAATGTTCGTAGGCGATTGCCTGTTCGGGCTGTATGAGTCGTTGCGGAAAACGGATAGGAAATACATCGTGGTAGTTGAGGGTGAGTTTGATGCTCTGAAGCTTTTGGAGAACGGCATACCTGCGGTGGCGTTGATGAAAAAAGTCATGACGCAGGGACAGCGAGAGTTGTTATTGTATTGTTTCAAGCCGGATGTTACCGTGTTCCTTGCTCTTGATTCTGATGTCAGTGATCGTGAGCGATGGGAGCGGGAGCAGGAGCTGTCGGTGTATTTCAACATGGTGAAGTCTGTCCACATTTGTGGTGTGAAGGACACCGGTGAGCTGAGTCAAGAAGATGTCGAGAGACTGAAATCCTGCCTTGACGGATTTGTCTTATAAGGAAAGATTATAGACGAATTAAAATTATTAAATTTACATTCCCATTTGGAAGGATTATAATTAAATCGATAGCGGGAATATGAAGGAGGTGAGAAGGTGAGGATAAAAATACGGCAGCAGGCGATAGAAGTAAAAGAAGAAGTTGAGGACAAGTTTAAAAAGGAAAAGGAAGAGTGCCCGGGGTTTGGGCAACATAGTATTAACGTTTTCGATTGCCAGATGTGCAAAGAAGAGGACCCGGCACTTTATAAGAAGTGCATGGGTTTCACGAAGGAGGAAGAGATGAAGGTCAAAGTAACAAAAGAGACAGGAACAAAGGCAGCAGTAGCAGTGAAGGGAAAGGCAGCAAGAAAAGAGGAAGCGAAAAAGGTAGAAAAGAAAGTCGGTTCGGGTCTTTTTCGTGAAGGGTCCAAATATGCGGATGTTTACAGTCAGCTGAAAAAGGGGATTACCTTTGATGCTCTGGTAAAGCATATGGAAAAGGCTTATGGCGCAGATACTGCGAAACCCGCAAATGTCCGGCTTTACGTTTCTACAATCGGGAAAAAGGTTGTTGTGACAAAGAAAGGGGAGGTTCTCAAGGCTGCGTAACTTTTAAAAATACGACATTTTATATCGCTCGGGTCTTCTCGGGCGGTATTTTTGTTATAGGGGAAGAATGAAAAAAGATACATTTCATGAGTTTGCCCAAGTATTATTAACATCTTGTTCTGAATTGCTTAAAGTAAAGGATTCATCTTACGGTTCGGATGAGGATAGATTACAAAATTTTAAAACGACGTCTCGTATTCGGGGGTATTCACCCGAGCAAGCGTTGTGGGAACAATGGATGAAGCATTTTGTAACTTTAAATGTTACTATTGATAATTTATCTTCAGGGAGTAAAATTCCGAGTTCCGAAGCTATTTCGGATTCAATTAGTGATTCTATTTGTTACATGGTCCTTTTAAAGGCTTTACTGATTGACAGGGCTGAGTCTAAGGAGTTATAATGTGCGGGTTTATATTTACCCCCTCTTTCGCTTGTAAAGGTCGTATGCATAAAATGCTTGGCTCAATCCGTCATCGGGGGACACAGCGTGGATTAGAGGTGATCCAAGATGGATTGGAGTTTGGCCATGTCCGACTCCCGATTCAAGGAATATCTTCTGATTTTGATCAACCTTACACTTCGGGTGATTTGATAGTATTATTTGTAGGTGAGATTTTTAATTATAAAAAAATTGATTCCCGAGCTCAAAGTGATGTAACAGTTTTAATTGATGAATGGAAAAAATATGGTCTTAAATGTTTTGAGAAATTTGACGGATTTTGGTCCGTCATTATTTATGATAGAAAATTAAAAAAGGTGTTTGTGGTAACAGACATATTGGCGAAAAAACCTTTATATATCCATCTTGAAACATTTTCAATTGCGTCAGAGATTAAACCTCTATTGATTCTTGAGGAGCGGCCCGTATTGGATCCTTTGTATATTTCTTCTGTTCATAAGTGGGGTTATCATATAGGGGATCGGACTCCTTTTAACGGAATTAGGAAGATAGGTCCGAATCAATGTATGGTATTAAATTTGACTCAATTTGGATTAAAATATGATTCTACGTATTATTATAAAGAGCTTCTTCCCCATAAAGGGGATCTGAGAAAACAAATTGAAGAGAGTGTTGAAAATAGGCTTGTGTCTGATATTGATATTAGTTTATTGGTATCAGGTGGACTGGATTCATCGATTATATATAAATTAATTGAAAAGAGGACTCACAATTTTACAATTTTTCATATTGATAATGATGAGGATGAGTTTTTAAATTATTTAAATATACCCCGGGATCTTAAAGTTCAAAAATTAACTTTGGATAATGTAGATTTGAAAAAAGCCCTTTTTTATAATGAAAGCCCTGTAGATCTTGGGTCTGTTATGCAGCAGTATGCTCTTTCAAAAGCGATTGTTCGCGAGGGAATAAACGTTTGCATTTCAGGTGATGGGGCGGATGAGCTTTTTGGGGGTTACCGGCGGATTACAGAATATGATTCTCAATACTCTGATATATTTGAGGAACTTGTTTATTATCATTTACCCCGATTAGATAAACTTATGATGGCGAATACTGTTGAGCTTCGTTGTCCTTATCTTTCACGAGGAGTTATCGAATCGGCTTTGGCCTTATCTTATAAGAATAGGATTAATAAACAGTATTTAAAGGATGTATTTAAAGATATAATACCGAAATCAATTTTAGAGAGAAAGAAAAAGCCGTTGAAAAATAAACAATTAATAGAAGACCCGATTAAATGGCGCAGGAAATTAATTAAATTATTTCAAGAGGAGGTTGTAAATGAATATTACTGATGCAAAAGGAAGTAAAGTTGATGGTGATATGCTAATGCTGATATTTGAGAGGCAAACAGAATTGATGGAAAAATATCACGAAATTGAAAAGAGGAACGGGTTATTACTTTACGAGGGTGTTCCCGTCGATCTTCATAATTCAAAAGGTCAGGCTCGGTTAAAAGATTTTGCATGGAGAGTTACAGAAGAACTGGGTGAAGCAATGAATTGTTTGAAGAATAAACCATGGAAAGTTACGCATATGGAGACGGATGTTCTTCATTATAAAGAGGAACTTGCTGATGCTTTTCATTTTTTCATCGAGCTTTGTATTTTAAGCGGGGTCTCTGCTGAAAGTTTGTTTGATTTGTATTTCAAAAAAAGTGAGGTCAATAAGTTTCGGCAGGAGTCGAAGTATTAATGAAACTTATCGATATAGAGCGGTCTGTTCATTCGTGTAAAAAGTGCGGGGTTGAATACGGTAACTCTGCTTGTGGGTTTGGTAAAGTCGATGAACCTAAATTTTTTATGATTGGAATGAATCCGTGGGTGAATGATCATAAATTTAAAGATGGTCGGGGGATAACAATATTAAAGAAGAAATTAGAAGAATGGGGGTTTGACGATTTCTTTTTTGATAATGTTGTCAAGTGTGAGATGCCGGGGGATTTTAAACCGAATACATATCATGTAAAAAATTGTATTGGGTATTTGCTGGAGCAAGTAGAATTAATAAAACCAAAAGCATTTATATTATTTGGTCGGTTTGCAGTTGAAAATTTGGGTTATGCTTATCGGCCATGGGTTAAAGTAGAACCCGTTGAAAACATACCCGTTTATATTGTACCGCATTTTTCTGCTGTTAATTATTCAATTCGCATTGAGGATTATTATGAGAAATTTAGGAGGATTATTTATGCCGATTAAAATTAAGAAATCTTTTCGAGCTCTTGGTGTTACATGCGGGGTAGGGTCAATGTTAATTGGAGCAAAACAAGCCGGGTTTAAAGTTGTGGGAAATATTGAATGGAGAAAGTATTACCATACGGGAACTTTTGAATATAATTTTCCAGGAGCATTTATGGTTAAAAAAATAGAAGAACTTGCAGATGAACAATTAGAAGAAATAAAGGGTGTCGATCTAATCATGGGACATCCAGATTGTGGTAACTACTCCCTGCTGTCTGCATCAACTTCTGTTTGGAAGGAGGGTAGGAATAAAAATAATCCGTCTGATATTCCTCTTTTTACTTATATTGTTAAAAAAGTAAAGCCAATGTTTTTTGTAATGGATAATTTACCAGGATCGCTTCAGGCCTATACTGCTTTAGACTGGAGTAAAAATCTATTTGAATATGATGTGTTTTTTGAATGGGTTTCAAATTATGGTTATAAGAATATCCAGAAGTATAGAAATAGGTTTTTTGCAATAGGGGTATTAAGAGAAAATAAATTTGTTTTCACACCCGGGGAAGAAATTCATTCATTAACAGTAAAAAGTCTCATTAGGGATTTATTAAATAAAAAAGAGGGGGTTGATAATCATATTAGAAAGGGTTTAAAAGAAAGAACTCATATTAGTAATATAGTTCCCGGGAGGCCTTTAACTGTTTTAGAAGCTAAGGAGATCTTTTTAAAATTAAAACCAGGTGAATCCCCAAGTTATAAAGCAAAGGATGGTTCTGTAAAACAAAAAATAGGAAGATCTCGATTAAACTGGGATGGTCCTTCTTCTGTTTGTAATGGTCGTGAATGTCAATTTCACCCTATAAACGGCCTTCCATTAACATGCAGGGAAAGGGCGAGGATTCAAGGTTGTCCAGATGATTTTATTTTTCAACTTAAAGACCCATGTGGAATGAATATGTTAAAGCAAACAGGAAAATTCATGCCGGTTCAATTTTGTGAATATGTTGCAAAACAAATCGTAGCTCATTTGAAGAATACCCCATTTACATCTTCGGGGAAGAGGTTAATAAAACCAAATTCGTATATAGACGAAGCAAAAAAATGGTATTGTGAAAATGTTGGCTATTCAAATCAAAAAGATGTTTGCAAGGCTTGTTGGTTATCTTGCAAGAAAGGAGGGTAAATGAGAATATTCAGTAATTGTTTAGAGATGATTAGAGAAGTTGAGCGGGATCTTTTTGAAATGGGGATTCGGGTACAATCCGCTACAGTTCAAGATCGGACTCTTCATGACGATGAGGGGTTAACTTTAGAACTTAATGGATATGATTATAAGTTGACATCTTCAGATCAAATGAATGAGATGTTAGATTATATGAAGATTGATCGTTCTTGGGTTGATAAGGAATTTTCAGAACGAGTCGCACCGGAATTAATTAATCCCGGGAATGCTTGGTTATCGAAAAGAGATCTTTGGGGTAAGTATATTCATGATGGGACTTTTGAGTATACCTATAATGAAAGGATCCGGGATCAGCTCCCTTATGTTATTAATGAATTAAACGTAAGGCCAAATACGCGTCAAGCAATCATGACGGTTTATGATCAGCATAAAGATATGAGGAATTGGGGGGGAAAAGCTCGTGTCCCTTGTTCATTAAGTTATCAATTTCTCATTCGTAATAATAAATTGCATCTTCTATATTCAATGAGAAGTTGCGATTTATTAAAGCATTTTGCAAGTGATGCAGCTTTGGCTTTATTAATGTTGGAGTATGTTTCAAATGTAATTTTTGTCGATTCCGGTTATTTAACACATTTTATCGGGAGTCTTCATGCTTTTAATGTAGATTTAAAAGAAAGGGGTATTTTTTAATGCGTCCGGAATGGGATGATATTTTTCTTGAAATTGTAGGCGTATTATCAAAGAGAAGTACATGCGATCGAGGGAGAGTGTCGTGTCTTATTGTTAAAGATCAAAGAATTATTTCTACGGGTTATGCGGGATCGCCTATAGGGCAGCCTCATTGTGATGACGTGGGGCACTATTTGGTTAATATTAAAGATTCGTTTACGGGAGTGGAATCTATTCATTGTATACGGACTTTACATGCAGAAGCGAATGCTATTTCTATCGCTGCTCGATTCGGGATTGCATTAGAGGGATCGACATTATATTGCGTAATGGAGCCTTGTTTTACTTGTGCAGGTTTATTGATCCAAGCCGGGATAAAACGGGTTGTATGTGCAAAGTTATATTCGGGTTCTGATAGGGGAAGAACGCTTTTAGTTGAATCGGGGATTGATTTATGCATAAGATAGAAGCAACTGAACCTTTATGCGATTTATGCGGTCTTTATAAAAAGGCGATTTATCCCAAAATACCCTTATATGGTCGAGGGAAAAAGAAAATTTTATTTATAGGGGGCGCTCCGGGTTGGCAAGAGGATAAAGTGGGTGAAGTTTTTTATGGGGAAATGGGGCAATTATTACGAGATACTGTCAATGATTTAGGATTTTCTTTTTTTGATGATATCTGGTCCGTTCATGCTGTTAGTTGTCGACCAACTAAACCCGGAGATAGGGGTTATAGTTTGAATCGTTTACCAACAGAAAATGAAATCAAATACTGTCGTCCTCTTGTTCATAAATATATTGAAGAATGTAAACCCGAATTAATCGTGTTATTCGGGGGTGCTGCGTCATCTTCTGTTTTAAATTTTTCGGATATCATCCCCCTCCAAGGATTTATGATCCCCGATCGAGAATTAAATTGTTGGGTTGGGTCAACATTTCATCCCTCTCAGGTTATGCGAGAAAGTAGTAAAAATAATGATGTGTATATAGAGGAATTATGGGCCAGGGATCTTCACTTTTTCCTATCCTCTTATAAGGAATCGTTTCCGAAACTTCCTTTGTTGAAGTATAAAATTGGTAAATCAATTAAAGAGATTCAAGAATATATTGACACGCTTATTTTAACAGGAGATAAAGTATATGTTGATTTTGAGACTGTGGGATTAAATCCTTTTTTAGAGGGGGCAAAGATAATTGTTTGCGGATTGTATAATCCGAAAGTTGATGAATGCGCAATGATATTTAATGTGGAAGATGCATGGTCGTCATCTGAGTTTAAACAATTGAAAGGGATTTTGAAAAAATTGTTTCTGTCTTCGCATGTTGAAAAGGTTGCGCATAATATCAAATTTGAAAAATTATGGTCCCGAGTCCGATTGGGTTTGGATATGTCCCCTTATGGTTGTTCATTCTTAAAGTGTTATCTTGAAAACGAAAAGGGTGGTGTTAATAGTTTAAAACATCGTGTCTGGATGCATTACGGGATTCGAAACTATGAAGAAAAAATAAAAAAGCATTATAAGGATTTAAGAAAGGCCGATCGTAATGATGTTTTTGATTATAATGCAAAGGATGTAATTTATGGCGATGCCGTTGATGTATATATAAACGAGAGTCTTAAAGATGAAACGGGATTAATGGATGTATATGATAATATTTTGATCCCCGGAACGCAGGCCTTGGTTGAAAGCGAATTATTAGGGATCGATGTTGATATAAAAGCTGCAGAGAAATTAGCCGTTGATTTTGGTAAAAAAGCGGATGAATTAGAATTGAAAATTGAAGCTCTTCCTGAGGTAAAAAAATATAAGGAAAAGCATGCGGGTAAATTTTTACTGTCTTCAAATAAAGAACTTGCGGATTTTATTTATAATTTTTCACATTATATTGAGCCAAAGAGAACAAAGAAGGGAAATCTTTCTGTAGATGAAGAGGTGCTTAAATCTATCAATAATGATTTTTCAAAACTTTTACTTAATCGAAGAAAATTGATGTCGGTAAAAGCTTCACATCTTGACGGATGTTTAGAATTAGTTTGTCTCGATGGAAAGATCCATACAAGTTATAGTTTAGGTATAGCTTCAACGGGTCGAACTTCATCGTCAAATCCAAATCTTCAAAATGTACCAAAACGAGAATTTAACGAGATCCGGTCTATATTTGCAGCGCCCAAAAATTATGTTCTTCTCAGTTGTGATTATTCGCAATGGGAGATCCGGGTGGTCCAAATGTATTGTAAGGATCCGGAATTGGGTAAAGCAATTTGGGATAATATTGATATTCATGCTGAATACACAAAGGAACTTTACGGATTAATTAAGGGTGATCCCGAATTTAAGCATTATCGTCAATTAACCAAACAACATTTTGTATTTGCTACAATTTATTTAGCTCGACCGGAGACGATTCGTATATTATTAGATTTACCCGTAGATTTAATTGATTCAGTTCAGAAAAAATTATTTGAAAAATACCATTATTTAAAAGAATGGCAGAATAAAGAAATTGCATTTTATTCCCAATACGGATACGTGGGGACTTTGTTTGGAAGAAAACGCCGAGCCCCAATGAATTTGAATATGATCGTTAATTCCCCCGTTCAATCTACTGCAAGTGATTTTACAGTTTTAAGTCATTTGCGAGCTGTTAATTCGGGTCTAATCCCGTCTTTGAACGTTCATGATGATCTTACATTTGTTGTTCCCGAAGATGGATGGGATGATTATTATTATCGAGTTAAAGATTATATGACGAAATGGGATTTTCCTTGGATAAATGTTCCGATTGAAATTGAAGCAAAAGTGGGGTATAATTGGAACGAACAATACGATACGGACAAGCTTTTATTATAAAGATATAAAAAATGAAAATATACGGTTTAATCGTCAATATTTTATAATATTATTGATAGGCGGAGTTTGGCTTAAAATCCTAATTGTGGGAAAGGAGAGAGAATGGTACAAGAGAAACTAAAACCTATAGATTTCACTATTGGCGAATTAATGACTATAGAAGACTTTATAGGTTGTGTAAATGCAGGAGGATTTATTGATTATGATGGAGTTGGTCAATATGCAGATCCTATTGTGGGCATTATGGTTGATGATCCGGATAATTATGTAAAACCGTCACATGTAAAGAAAGGTTTAATCAATAAAAAATGGACTCATGTTATTTGGTATAATAGATAAATAGGGAGGAGGAAATAAAATGCTTACACAGAGAGAACTGGAGCAGCTGAAGAAGGACATATCTGTTGGTGACATGGACGAAGCAGTGGATGGGCAGGCAGCACTTGTGTACTATTGGGGGAGTAAGGCAGTAGATTCAGACATGCGAGTTCTTGCAACGAAGGCTTCTATGGACGAGACCGAAGCAAGGATTAGAGATGGGCTAAGAAGTAAATATGCAAGGAGCGGGGAGAAGGTCACAGAGGGCACAATAAAAGACATGACTCTGCTCGATGCAGGATTCAAGAAGGCCCAGCAGGCGTACTTCGCCGCGAAGAAGGACTCGGAGTTACTGGACATCGTCATGAAGGCGCTGGACAACAAGAGAAGCATGTTGAAGTTGGCGCACGAAAGAATTTTGCTTCGACTCAATCCCGAGTTCGCGAACAAGATAATGACCGAGCGTATCAATCCAAACATACTCAAGAGGCTGGATGCTGAGAACGCGAGAGAGGCCTTGAGAGAGTCGAGGGATAAGCCTGAATTAAAAATTACTTATCCAACGAAATTAAAAATAAAGAAATAATATGTCTGAAGATTTCCCCATAATTGAATATTCAAGGAGTATCGGTAAGACGACAGACAAGTTGACGTTCTGGGACATGATCTCGTTTTACGGATGGATGCAAAAAGGGAATAAGGAGGTGATGAGTAAGAGCTTAAAGGTTAAGTATAATGGCAGGAGATTAGATCGAAAGGAAGAGAGGAGGTGACAAAGTAAATGCTTTTAAGGAAGAGTATAGGATTTACAGGTGGTGGAGGTACAGGCATAAGGAGCGCATTCAAGAGAGTAGCACCCGATGTTATCCAGAAGAGACTTGATAATATAGGCAAGGGCAACTACGGTGACAGGGACTATTTCATCAAGCCGGGGTACAAGCTGTACAAGATAAAGATGGGCGACAACATCGTACGCATAGCCCCGCAGATGGACGGCAGGGACTTCTTGCGCAAGGCGTCTATTTACTGCAGCGTAGGTCCGGACCAGGGGAGCTATCTGGTTCCAGGGCTGATGAAGCTGGACATAGAGGACCCCATTGCAGAGCTGCATCTGGAGGCGATGGAGAAGCTGGGATATGCGCACCCGTTGACTAAGGCCACGGCGCCGTCGAGCAGGTTCATATGTGAGCTGTTCGACATGGGGAAGGAGAAGCAGTCGCCGGACATGCTCATAGCCGATCTGCCTATGGGTCTCGGGGACAGCATCAGTATACTGTGCAGAGATCCAGAGAACGGGTCGCCGTATGACCTGAGCGACATCGACGACGGAAGGAACGTCATATTCACTAAGATGGAGCCTGGAGGTACATTCAAGGGCAGGGACGGTAGGACCGTCAAGAAGGTCGAGTACAAGGGAGTGGTGCTGGGTTCGGTGAACAAGCTGACAGAGTCGCAGCTGAAGCAGGTGGTTCCGTTTAGCGAGCTGTTCGTTCTGCCTGACACGGATGTACTGGCGAAGATAGCCGGATGGCTGCGGGCCAAGTACGAGGGCGCACCTGCTCCACATGTGTCAGAAGAGGAGAAAGAGGATACAGCTCAGGACTCAGAGATTGCACCAGACGAAGAGACGGAGCAGTTGCCGTGGTCAGCTCAGGATGAGGAACCGAGAAGGCCGACCATGAAGATAAAAATCAAAAGGAGGATTTAAAGATGGCAAAGAAGGAAGAGGCTACAGGCATTGACCTGGTGGCTGTAGGGGATGCATTCGGAAAGATGTTCGAGGGCATGGCAGAGGTGGCAGACTTGCTCGGGTTCGAGTTGCCGGCAATAGGAGGTACGGTAGATACGGCTGAAGGCAGTGGAGACGACCTCGATGCAATGACCACTGAGGAAGAGCTGGAGGCATATGCTGATTCCAAGGGCATAGATATCCCGAGAAAGTGCAAGACCGTTGAGCAGATGCGTGAGTTCATCGCCACTCAGCTTATCAGTACTGGCGGTGAAGATGCTTCAGCTGCAAGTGACGAGATCGATCTTGATGCGATGGACGAGGACGCACTCGTTGAGTTTGCATCAAAGCTCATTATGCCTGACGGCACCGATGTCGACATTCCGAGGAAGTTGAAGACCGAGAAGGAGATTCGTAAGTTCGTGGCTGATGCATGCGAGGCCGGTGCGGAGATGAAGCCAGAAGATACTGAAAAGCCTGCTAAGAAGAGCGGCAGGGTTGAGGAGCCGGATGAAACCGCCGCGAAGGTCAGGGAGAGGCTTCAGGCGAAGTCGAAGGCTAACAAGAAGAAATAA
>Ga0031654_10000190_pt1 | contig 14043 bp, 29 predicted proteins | sample FrelakmetCRP12CR_FD_55268 | JGI IMG/M metagenome (GOLD analysis project Ga0031654, IMG submission 55268) | Freshwater lake sediment microbial communities from the University of Notre Dame, USA, for methane emissions studies - CRP12 CR | ecosystem: Environmental > Aquatic > Freshwater > Lake >...
TGTCCTCCTCACCTCGTGAGTTCTGTAATTCTGCCAACTGTGTGGCCCTCCACCTGTCAATCTTCCGCGTCACCTTGTACGGGAGTGTGTTGGCCAAGATGGCATCCGCCATGAGGGTCTCCAGGGCGTCCTCAGCTGTCTTCAGTCTCTCGTTGGTCATGGTGATATAGTCACGTTCTATGGCCCTGTGTGGCCCCTATTAACTCAACGTCGGTGTGGTGGAGGGCGGCCGTGAGGCGCCGTACCTCCTCAGACACGTTGAATAGCCTGATACCCCTCGACTTGCACCAGTCCACGACAATGGTGTCGATGACCTCATCCCCGGTGAAGCCACCGGCAGGCACAACTAACGGGGTGGGGTCGGGATCGCGTTCGGCCATGGCCAACCTCTCTATGAGGGTGTGGTGGCCGTTGTACCAGAGGAGTTCCCAGAGTATCTCGCCCTGGTGCGCCCTGTAGTACCTCTTGCTCATTGGCCTGATCTTGAGCATGTCGGACACCTCCTTGTACTTCAGGAGTTCGTCGACCAGCCGTTCGATGAGACGTTCGAGTGTGTCCATTAGAATTCTTCTCCTATCTTTTCTTTGATGAAATAATCTTCCAGTTTTTTGAAAAATTCTGCATGTTCGTCATATTTTTCGACGTACAGTCTGTAATGGCCCCAGACGTCAAAGGGGTCGAAAGAACAGCCGTTATCCAATTGGTACAGACAAAATGTTGCGATGAATTGAGCCTTTGTTAATTTTTTATCCATGGAGCTCCTTTTTGAGGAGATCGCGCACTTTGTCGATCTCTGTAGAAGAGTGGGGAGTCCCGCCGGCATTAAAGTCGAGGTACCACTTGAGGACGTCCGCCCTCGTCTTTAGCCTCGCTATGTTGAAGTAGAACTGACAGTCTAGGGGCATTTTTGATGGACGATCGAAGCCGGTATAATCTTTCCTAAGAATATTGAAAGCCGGAATTTCGTTGTTGAGAAAGCGACGAGCAGCTTCAAGCCGTTGTTTGCCGTCTACCAATACCATTTCGCCTTTGAAGTTTGTCATCCAGCCTGGGTGGTTGAAAAAGATCTCGAGCCCTGACTGCGGCTCCATCAGGGCATATTCCACAAAGGCAATTTGTTGCTGCTCCGTCCAAATGTGGCCCCTCTGGAAGTCCGGGGTCATGTCGAGATTGTATTCTCTGGTGAAGCGGTCGATGTTCTCCTGGAGATATTCCCAGGGCATCGAGATGCGGTAGTGTATGTGAGGGAATTTCGGGATCTCCTGCCAGTTCATGCCTTCACTCCTTCGCGGGCTTCTTTACCCCTCCTCCAGCCGATCTCCCAGGATGCCCTGGCTCGTTCGCCCTTGAAGGGGCAGTCAATCGGCTTGCCTTCGATGCCAGCCTTGTAGCCGCGTTCCTGAATTTTGCTCAACTTCATTCGTCCTCCGGTTTGTACTTGAGCTGGGAGATTGTACATTCCTCAGGATCGACGTCGTCCCTGATTTCTTTAAAGGAAGGCTGGTATAAGCAACCGCCTACGTGGGCGACGTAGAGGTATTCGATTTCGACGACTGAGCCGATTGGCGGATGAGCCGAACAGGAGCAGTAACCCACAAATTCCCTCTCACCAGCGGCGTTGAAGAGTTCCATGCCGATTGAGTTTTTGTTCTTGCGACCTTCGACCACGATGACCGAGCATTCAGCCCAGAACTTGAATTTGAATTGGTCTTGGCCCTTGCCGGCGGAGAAAGCGCCAGCCAGCCGTTTGAAGACGATGCCCTCCCTTTTCTCCTTTTTGAGTTTGAAGTAAAGTTCGACCTTGTCTTTCTTGCCAACGTAGAGGGGGAGGATTTTTATGTGGGGCCCGAAGTTGAGCGGCTTAAGCCACTGTTCATAGCGAGTCTGGTAAGAGAGGTTGCGCAGGTCGTGGCCGTTGTATTCCAAGATGTCCCAGACCCAGAAGGTGTCGTTCACGTGCTCACCGTCTATGAGGATGTCACAATCTAAGAACGAGTGGTGTAGAGCTCTGAGATCATTTTCAAATTCAGGTGCGCAGGTAGAGGCTTCGCCTTTTTTGTTCCTTATGGCGAAGAGGTTGTTTTTGATTTGGAGGGTGAGGTGGCGACCGTTTTTCTTCTCCTGGGCACCGAAGTCGTCACAATCAAGGTAGTTGACCAGTTCGTCTTCGTCGATTTCCGTTAAGAGCTGGGGAATGATGAGTGTGGGATCGAGAGGATCGGCAGTCACGGTCGGAGTTACGACGTCGTCCGATGCAGCCTCAACTCTAGCAGCTTTAGCAACCCTGATACGAGATCGTGAACGTTGCTCCTTGATCGTCTTGTAAGCTGTTTGGACTAAGTCGAACTTGTCCTGGTCACCGCCCTTGTCGGGATGATGGATTTTGGCCAAACGGTTGCGCGCCTGTTTGACCTCATCGTCCGTGGCCATTGGAGTGATGCCTAATGTGGTGTAAGCCGAAGTGCCGATGATCGCTCTGACAGCACTGGAGTTTTCAAAAGTTGCCTGGAAGGCAGCTCTCCATTTGGGTGAATGACGTTCCTTGACATCGTAAGTGCCGTAACGGGGTGGGGCATTTTTGTCCCATTTAGATTTTGTTGCCATGAGTTCCTCTTTATGAGTGTGTGAGGTAGCCTTTTACGTATGTGTCGAGAGACTGGCGGCCGAACGCCCGACCCTTGAGGCCAAGCTCCGTGAGATGATGACACTGTCCGTGGCGCCGATTGCCGAAGCAGGAACAGGTCCAGTATTGGGCACCCGGGGCGTTGTCAAATGATACGAGATGCAGCCGGTTTGAGGATGAGGAAGGCACCTTAAATCTGATTTTGTACCTGTCCGAGTCCGGTAGGGTTTCTACCGCTGTCGACTGGATGCGAGCGAGTAAGTTGCTGGCCATGCGGCCTCCTTGTGTTTTGGTTTTGATTTTCCTAATAATATAATCATGTTCTCCGGCCTGTGGGCGTCCAAATGTGGCCTAGTGTTCCATCATCTGCCAGTTCGGTTCGCCGATCGTGATAGTGTCCCATTTTGAGTTGTTGAGGTTTCCCTCGATCCCCTTATCGAAAGTCTCCTTAGGAATTTCTTGGAGCATACTTCCCATGTTCTGGTAGAAGCTGTGGTAGTATTTCTTACCGGTAAAGCCGAGTCCGTACCAGTCGCAATATTTGTAACCACCCTCCCAGTAATGTCTCGAGAAAGTGTAATGTGCCGGTCTGCCAGCCGCCACGGACGCTTTTACTAGCACCTGCATTCGTATGATTTCATTCGTTGTGACCGTGTTCATAGCATCTTCCTTTTCTTGAGATAATCTCTCATTACTGCTTTTGCCTGGCGGGCATTCTCTCCGCACCAGTGCTGCATGTTCGCCAGGGCGTAGAGGAGTTGCGAGTCGAAACCTTCTGAGCCGTATGAGTCAATCGCCCTCGGTATTGCGTTGATATATTGTAACGCGTAAGGATCTTTGCATTCGTCTTTTGCGACCTGGATTGCCTGATCGACTGTGGTGATCATTTTTTTGCCTCCGGAAAGTGGATAGTTATGATCGTCTGGGGAGCGTTTGCCTCTTCGACCTCAACGCGGCCAGATGTTAGGTTCTTTTTGACGCTAACGGCGGCCCGGGTGATTCGACAGTCTGGATAAGCCCTTAAGATCTCCCGGTACTGTTTTCGACGCTCTCTTGAGCTGCCCGCCAGGTGGACTTGCTTCCACGACGCACCGGAGGTTTGTTTGATTGTCGGGGTTCCCAAAGTCCTCATCTTACCCTCCGGATACACATCTTTAACGTCTTACAGTCATGCCGCAGGTCGGTCATGGTGTAGATCTCATCGAGATTTCTCTGGGTGTTTACGATCATCTCTTCTGTGATGCCGACTTCATTAAGCGCCCGATAGTTACTTGAGTTGTCCACCCGCCACGCCATGTATTCGAGGATTCCCTCTGGGAGCCGATGCATGTTGTGGACGATGATGTCGCCGTATGTCTTTACCAGGGCGACCTTGAACCGAAGCCGAGGGCCGACCTGTTCTAAAAGTGGCCGGCTTGAGAAGTTGTAGTTGTTTTTCACGAACTTGAGATTCTTACTCACGCCGATTTTGTCAGGATCGATCCGGACGTCATCCCAGGAAAGGCTCCAGAGATCGACGTTATCGGTGAGGGTATACGGCTTGTTATTTGACCACCAACCGTCAGAAATTTGTTGTTTCATCTCATAGAGGAATATGATTTTCTGTTCGAGGTTTGCTACAGTTAGAGAGTGCGACTTTGGGGTCAGGGAGAAAGTGCGCCTGGGAGTTTGGACGAGCTCGACGGTGAGGATGCGCCGGAGTTTTGTATTCGAGAGTTGGATTTTCTGGCTCATATTTCCACGAACCCACAGGCGGCCACGATGTAACACTTACCGTTTTTCGTCTCCATGACATCGCCTGTTGAAGTTGAACGGGTTGGGCCGATGAGCCCCTTGACGCCGTCATTGTTAGTCCACTGACGGGTGATGTTGTTCGTGAGCTCGAAGGCCTTGTCCAGGTCGGTCGTCTGGACCTCCGCCACTTTCACCAAATCGGCGGCCGGTATTTTTTTTGCCTTTTCCTTGATAGTCTTGTCGTCCAGGAACGAGAAGTCGATGAATTTCTTGTTGTGGTAGACGGTAATCATTGTTTGCTCGCTTTCTGTAAGATGATGGCCAGGTAAGAAACACCGACCGCCCACATTGTTAGAATTGCTATAACGGTGTCTGTCATATTCTCTTGTCAATCATCCAGCACATGAAGTTTATCGCGAGGTTAGAGTCGACGGCGCCGGTAAATTTGCCAATACGGGAATGTGCGTCGTAGTTACCACGTCCTTTACGGACGATATAAATTGTAACGCCTTTGTAAGACCATTTGCGCCAGATCATTTGTTCTCCTTTTTCCTAATAGTATAATCAGGCTCAGAAGCCTGTGCGTGTCTAAATGTGGCCCTCTTTGATTTCTACGCTATACCACATTTAGACACGCACGCCCTTCTACGACTTGACTATTCTATTAGGAAACCAGGAGGCTAAATCGATGCAATACGTACAGATCACACTTGATGAGATGAAGTCGTTTTTTAGCAACCCATCGTGGCAGGAAGTTATCGGATCGACTAGCACCAGGGAATATGTGTTCGAAAAAGTCCTCAACGAAAATCCCAAAATCGTCGTCCACGTTTACACCTCAATCCACAAGGACAACTCACTCGCCCGCCGTAAGGGTCAGGATGCTATTAGGATCTGTGCGGTTGACGTTACCAATCGTAAAGGATACATCAAAACCACGAGAGTCTTAAGGGTGGTCGGCTGGCGTGCAAATCTTTCTCGAGCAATCGACTATACAATCAATGAAGCAAATAGCCGGATCGCAAAAAGCACAAGGAACACGTTACAGCCTCATCCGGGAGTAGATGTTGCTGGAAATTGCGAACAAACTTTTGCGTGCAATCCGGTATGGGTAAAAAGCGCAACCGATAATTCATATTCGATCTGCGCATCAAATTTGAGGTCAAATTACCGACGCGATGTTTGTCCTCATTGCAACAAGCTTTTCAGCAAAAACCACCTGATCTCCACCAATTGTAAACATAACCGGCCGGCAGAAAAGAACGAAAAAGTCGCAAGCTGGATTTTCCGTTGCCCACATTGCGGTGCACAATTAACCGTCATCAACCTTTAGAAAAAATTTATGAAAACAATTACTAACGCCGACACACTTAAGGAAGAGGTCACACGGTTAGCTGAAAATGTGTGCAGCATTACCGACAGTGGCATCGGCGCCTACGAGTTCTGGGGCGCTCGTGGATTTGACTCAAGACCCGGACTCGAACCTGAAGATTGTGTCGCTGTGGACATAACGCACTTTGAACTTTATGACGGCAACGAGCCCGTCGACCTTAGCGAGATAAAATCTTTTTCCATAAATGTCTCAAAGTCAAAAGGCGGCGATCCCGATGCTTGTGCGGAGTCGGGCCGTAGACGTTGCGGAAGTTGCGACGCCTGCGGCACTATGGAGGCTACTTTTACCGCCGTGTTAAGTGACATCAAGCAGATTAAAAATAAAGTGATTGCCATTTACGAACTCAACTAGAGGACATTATGATATTTGAGATCCTAATGCTCATCTGTTTCAGTATCAGTTGGCCGATATCGATCGCAAAATCGATCCGCACGAAAGTCGTCACGGGAAAAAGTCCGGTCTTCATGGCTGTGGTCATCCTCGGTTACTTATGCGGTATCCTGCACAAGTGCTTTTACGCGTACAACGCCGTCATCCTCCTCTACATCTTCAACACGGTCCTCGTCATGGTCGACATGTTCGTTTACTTCCGGTACTCGAGGGACTAAAATTTTTTCTACGCCTGGGCCACATTTAAAGGCAACATGAGAATTCCGAGAACCTAAACCGTCTCATTATAAAAAGGCAAATAGCGCGCGTTATAGTTGTGGCCGATTCTACTGTAGTTGGAATTGACGAGTCCGCTGGTCAGTGGTCAACCAGTTCTTTGGTAAGTTGCCCTCGACGGAGTACGCAAATTCGACCGATCTCTCATTCTTAGGATTGTAAAGGACTACAACTTCGCAATAAGGTCCGAAGTCGTGTGGGAATGTCTTGACTACGAAACGACACTCGTTGGGTTTATTCGGGAATAAATTGTCGAGGAGGACTTTGTAACGTCGGCACTCCGCCATCATTGTGCACATATACTCCTTGCCTTTCTCGACCTGCACAGGAGTCTCGTCTGTCGGCGCTGACCCAAGTTCTATGTATTCTTCCATAAAAGCGTCTCCTGAAAGATGTTTTTGGGATACGTAGTTTCTATAAATTCTTCAGTAAATTTTGGTCCTCGAATCCTGAGACTTTCCTTTAGTTCTTTAATGTACGAAAGGGGTATTGAACCTTCCAAATTTCTCCTTACTGTGACACATGTTAGAATTCGATCATCAGGGTTAATCTTGAAAGACTCCGGACAAGAGATTCTTTCCTTTACATCAGCGAGGAAGTAAGTTGGGGGTTCAGCGTCAAATCCTTCGCTGCGTTTGAACGCCTCAAAGTCATCTGGGAACAGAGGAAAAATCACGCCATTTATCGTAGAAGCGTCGTCCTTGACACATCCGAGGAAACGGTTGCCGTTCCAGACGGCATTCCACATGCGACGGTAGCCATGGAGTCTTACCTCGATGAGGTCAGATTCGTCGTACTCGTAGGCAATGCCTCTATTCTTGAGGCCTTCAGCTGACAGAAGTGACCCGTATCCGAAGATCCACATTAGAACCTCCTTGCTTCTAAATGTGGTCTTTATCAACTGATGTGCTTTAATTCTTTGAATAAAAGTCTGTCAATGGAGACAGGTGTGAACATTTTTTTGAGAACTTTCACTATCTTGATCGCGTTTGGTATGGTGGGAAGTGATATCCCCGCCTCCCAATTTTGGACTTGCCTCGTCGTGACTCCGAACATCCTAGCGAATTTGGGTTGGCTGAGGGGCCAACTTGTCCGGACGTGCCTGATGTTATGAGCAAAATAGATTTTCATATGTTTTCCTTTGCTAGGTTAATTCCGAGAATGAGACATGTTATCGGTGAGAGATTCTTTTTTGCCCTGCTAAATATTTGGTCGTTGTGACATTTTCGCATTGGTATTCCAGAGCCGCAGTAACAATGCTTATTGCTCACTGAAATGATTTCGGCGATGAGTAGCACTAGCAGAATTGCTACTGGTATCCAGACCGGTGAGGTTACCCACCACCACGACCAGGCGATGACGTGTACGAGTTTCAGTATCAAGAAGATGATGAAGATGTCAAGCAACTTGCCCATAATGTGGCCTCCTTTATTCTTTTGCGATGGTTACTCTGCGTCCACCGCCGACGCCGATTCTTACGACCTTGCGGGGACTGAACCGGTCATTCACCTGGGGATTTCCGGGACAGTAGGGAGCCTGCGATGGCTTCCCGTAAAAATCATTCTGGTCTTTCTTACTGGAAAAAGTCAGTGTCATCTGCTGGCCGTTTGAGGGCGGGCAGGCTGAGCCTGAACCCCTCGGCAGGGAACCGTGCTTCTTAACCGAGGCGGCGGTGATCGGTTGGGATGTCCTGTAGACCGAGGTCACAGTCGTGATAGATTCCTTCGGCTTCACTTTCTCGGCGATCTTCTGCTGCCGGTAGAACCGATTCTTCCTGACGTCATAGACCAGTGGTTCCCGTTCGTAGACGATCGCAAAGCTGATGTCCGGAAAAGCGCCAAGGGTGTCGTTGACGTTGAGAGTCTCGAGGAGGATCGTCTTGGTCGATGCGAAGAAGATTATTCCATGGTAATAGGCGATTGCAAGCGGCTTGCCACCGTTCGTCCAGAAGTAGAACTTTTTCTCGACCTTGCTGTAAAGGACGACCGTCGAGTCGCCGTCGATGTTCGTGAGGGCGTTCCGGAGTGAGGATTTTTCCGCGAATGCGATGATCGATTCTGAGTCGATGTCGCTCGTGTAGTTGTATCCCTTGATTCTCGGGGTGTCGATCGTTCCATTGTGTGCGGAAACCCACCGTTTTGACTCGAACGGCTGGGCATTCTTGGGATCGTCGATGTTCAATTTCTCGTACTTTGCTGAGGCCCGCCTGACGTGGCCGATGACGAAATTGTCATTCGCGATTGAATTCGGAATTTCCTCCACGAACTCATCGGCCTCAAGGGCGTCTTTTACGAGTCCGGTTGAGGGGGCATAAAAACCCGTAGCATCCTCGCCCCTGGAGAGGGAGGACTTTACCAAGCCCTTCTTCAGGATTTCTACGAGGTCCAGGTCGGTATCCACGCCGTTGGGTTTAATCCATCCAAAAATTCCGCACATCTAAATCCTCCTTATAGAGTTATAATCATGTTCGAAAGCTACGATAAGCCAAGTCGACTAAATGTGGTCCTCCAGTTTCAACGTCATCTGCTGGGCGTTCCTGGCTGCCTTCACTATCCTCAAAAGAGCGAGCTCATCGGAGGCATCGGCGATCTGCTTCCAGTATTTCTTAATCGTCTTCTTGAGGACCTCCATTTGCCTCTTCGACAGCCACCCCTTGGCGGCGAGCTGCTTGGCAAAGGAAGTCATCAGCGGGCTGTCGTGGCCGGTGAAGCCGACCTTGTTGTTGTAGACCGTCCGCTCGGCATTCTGTTCCTCGACCGTCTGCCGCGACATGATCGTGAGGAGCGCCTTCTTTGCCCAATTGTCATTCGTCGAGAGCTTGTCACGGATGAACTGCTCAACTTCCTTTTTCTTGATGTCGTGCTTGAGGGAGCAAAGTTCCGCCCATTTTAGAAGTCTATTGTAAGCCTCATCGACTGAAGTGAATTGAAGAACTTCGCCCGATTCATCATTTTTTGCCTGCTCTTTTGTGGGTGGCATTTTTATCATAATGCGATAAGGGAAGCTATTATCGGTCACCGGCCCTTGACCGTAATACTCGATATCTGCGCCGAGTTGTTTGACTTTTTCTTCAAGATTTTTAACGGTGAACATCATTTCCTCCCGCTGCTGCATTCAGCGGCCTGATGACGAGTGGTGAGTTTGTCGGTGCCGGAATGACGCCGGCAGCAATCAATGCCTGTCGAACTGATGAAGCGTGGAACCGGTATTCCTTGCCGGACCTCGCCGATTTTGCTAAGACGTTGTACCTTCGGCGGTTACGGTTGAGACCAGAAATTGTGTAAGTGTCATTTTCAAATGTAAATGATTTGCCAAAGTGTTCTGGCCGGAGGTTGTACCAGCTGCAATATTTTTCAAACTCAATTTTGTGCATGTCCGCGGCCGGACGGCCATTGGTTATGACGCAACGCACTTTGGCTTGGAATGATTCCGGTAGGAAAGTGATGCGGCCAACATCAAAGGCCATTCCGTACTTGTCGCCGACCGCTTTCAAAGCTGCATTGATGTCTGACCGGATGTCCTCGAGATTGATCTTGTTGAAGTTTGCTATTGTCATAACTTCCCCTCTCTTTGCATCGCAATGGCTTTTTTCAGTTCCTTCTTGTATTCGGCCCAAGAGAGGGAGCCGCCCAAATATTCGTTAGACAAAGCAACTAATTTTCTTGCTAGTGCTCTTTTTCCTTGGTTCATTTAATCCTCCTGTAGTGGGTTTCCTTTTCCTAATAGAATAGTCAGGTCGTAGAAGGCTGCGAGCGTCCAAATGTGGTCTTCCAAGTGGTTGATTTCTATAACCTTACGGGGAGGGGCGCGTTTTAGGTCAATCAAATCTAGCAGGAGACGTAGAGGGCCACATTTGGACGCTTCAAATGACATCAGATGTCAAGTGTCATCGGATGTCAATTATGTCTCGTCGTGGTCAGANTGGGCTGTGCCGAACTTATTTGAGATTGTGGTTGTTCCGTCGCAGGGGTCGCTTACAACTATCCTGTCTGTGATACCCCGTATGTAGCGACTGCCACCGGCATCCTCGACCACCTGCTTCACGGCATCGAAGTCCCTGTCATAAGATGGTAGGCAACTTACCGCATCGTGTAATTCCTGGGCGTTACCAGACCTGATGGCGTCCCTTATCCGGCGTTCGTTTTGCCAGTTCATTTGGAGTCCTACAGTGGGTTATTTCCGGCTTCTATGCGGCTCATGATGCTGTTAGCCTCAGCCTGTTCATTGATCCGTTCAGCCTCAAGTTCCGCCGCCTGTGTGTTGAGAATTTCCTCTTGATCGGGAGTGTACTTCTGACCCGGGATGAAGACTTTCCCCGGTTGGGCGCCTGCCATTCCGATACTGTCCGTTGCATGTAACATGGGTTATCTCCTTCCTAGTATAATAGTCATGTTCCGTAAGGCTGATCTCCCAAAATGTGGCCCTCTCTACGCCTTTTATACCATCAAACCCGTTTTCTACGTGTTACTCTATAAGTCATTAGAAACCAACGCCTTAGAAGGCCACATTTGGCTCCCGCAGCTTACGCCCAGCATGACTATTCTATTAGGAAAAGGAACACAACCAAACAGGAGGAAACAATGGAAAACAAGAACGCAGACGTAGCAGTTGACGATCTCACGCAGGCCGAGAAAGACCTCATCATCGCCCAAAGGAACAAAAAAGCGGCCGAAGATGCCGAAAAGGTCGCAAAGCAGAATTTGGAAAAGGCCGGCAAAATCGAGAAGATGAAGCAGTTGGCCAAAGAATTTTCTATCCAGAAAAACCAGCTCAAATCGGCGTACCAGAATGTCCTTGCGGAACTCAATTACAACCAGCCGAACGGCTACAAACTCATCGCCACTCCGGCTTCGCAATATTTCGAGGCCACAAACGGCGCATGGAGCTCTGAGGCAAAAGTCATTTATGACAAAATGACCGTAGAATACAGCACTTACGAAATCCACTCGACACGGCAACTCTCAACCGACTCATATCGGCAGGTTTACATCACAGTTTCATTTGAAGACGGAGCGTACCGGCTTTCAATCCATGGAGTTCAGGACAATGACCGCCATTACAAAAAGGTCACCACGGTCATCGAGAAAATCAATTCTTTCTTCACGGCCCACGACAACGAGATCCTCAGGAAACAACGCGCGACTACCTTAGCGGAACGCGCGCTAGTCGCCGTTCAGAAAAAGCATCCCGAGGCGACGGTCACAGCCGAGCACCAAGACCACTACAGGGAAGCTCGGCGGTACCGGAGAGAACTTTACGCGACCACTAATTACATCTGCGCAAAGTTTCCCAATGACGCGACGATATCATATCTCTACTCGGAGCGCGACGGCGAGGTTGAACTTAAAGTGTACACTTACAATCTGTCATCAATCGACCAGGACGCAATTTTAAATTTCCTCATAACCGCTCCAAAGAAACCCACAAAGTAGTTCCTCTTGTGTTTCCTTCCTAGAGCAGCGGCCGAAAGGCCGCTCTCTTTTTGTGCTGTCGACGAGCTGTGACGCTGCAGGGCACGTCTAAATGTGGCCTTAACAGGGCAAAAAAAAGCTCGGAGAAAATTCTCCGAGCTCTTATTCGTTTGGCAGTTATGCCGCTTCGGCAGCCTCTTCCACTTTCTTTTCCCGCTTGCTCTTGCCCGGAAGCGCGTTGACCGCGTCCACGACAGCCGCGTTGACAATGTCGGCCAGCGCCGGATTTTTCGCGATGGCGACGTCAATCCGCTTGAACAGCTTTTCGGGCAGCTTCGAGAGGTGCATGCCCTTGACGGCTTTCTTCACGGCCTTTTTGACCATCGTCCGTGATTTCCGGAGAGTGCGGTTGAGCTTTGCCTGCTTGATCGTGAGCCTTTTACGGGGCGCCCGTTTCGCCCTTTTCTTTTTGCGGGTGATCTTCAATGACTTCTCTTTCGACATGAGACCCTCCTTTGAGTTAAGGTAGACATCAAATTTATATGCAAATCAAACTAGCGAGTGGCGGGTTACCAAGCCCACCTACTCTCCCCATTTTCTTCCCCGGCACTTGCGCAACAGTACGAGTATCGCCGATGTGATTTTTAGCAGTTGGTTTCTGCCATTATGCCCTCGCTAGTTCGACTTCAACGCGTCTAAATGTGGTATGTCAAAGAGCTAAAAAGGAGGAGCGACTTTCGCCGCTCACTCCCTATTTCCCCTTCCCCTAGTCGGTTGGATTGGACGTTCCGTTTGATGCTTCCTGCTGCGACATTTCTGCTTCCGCATTCAGGAGAGAGAACTTGACGGAGCTGGCACCGATCGCCTTGAAAAACTTCGTCAACAGAGCCTGCACCTTGGTGGTGCCGTTCTTGCCCTGGCGGACAGCATGTGAGAGAAGAACGTCGGTGTGGGCCTGGAGGCCGATGAAATTGATACCGACTTTCGACATGTTCTTCGCCTTTTCCGTCAGGTGGAACTGGCTCATGAAATTTTGGTTGACGTGAATGATGTTGGCCGGTACGTGCCGCCAGTCAGCCAGGCCACGCACCGAAATCGCCGAGATGCCGTTAAGGTTAAAGGCATTCGGGAAGTTGACGATGCCGGTAAGGTTGAGCCCGACATCCTCGGTGTTGAAATTGAGCGTTACTTCTTGTGGCATTGAAGCCTCCTTGGTTAAGTGAATAATCAGTTGTTTTTTGTTTTCATGGATCGTTTTTTGCAGTCAATCTGCGGCGACCTATTCTCTACGCAACTTGGTGCGCGCACCGGTTTCAATAAGTTCAACAATCTGCGGCACCAGATCACCACAACTTGCGTTAAAAAAGATTGCATTCGCAAGGGGTTCGGTCGAACCCGAATTGCGTTGATAAAGTTCCACGAACCTTGTCCGGACATTTTTGCCGCGACGGACCTTCAAGTACCTTCTCAACGACTTGCTGAAATATATGGTATTTGGCCGTAACCGAATATCCCTGGTAAGCCGTAAGTGCCACGGCGTGTGGTCCTGGGTCAATGCGTATATTTTTACTTCCGGCAATCCGAACCGACAGACTTTTGCGACCGTCTCCTGGTTGAACTCCGCGTTGCCCTTAATCAACTTAATCTGACAAACCTGCAATTGGATTCGTTCCGTGCCGCTACGACCGTCAAATACCATGATTGGCTGGGTCTGGGGCACCGTCCACATCTCAACGACGTTGGGATTGTTCATCTTGTACGTCCTTGAGAAAATTACCCGCTTGAAATTTGCGACTTGATTTTGGTAGTACCTTTGGGCTGCTGCGGGAGACTGCGGTATCAAAATGTTGTAATCTCTTTTCCTCGCGGCTCGTTTGCCGGCGGCTATGAATTGGTCAAAGGCGGCGGGTTTTATCTGCCACATGTCCACTATCCTCTCCGATAGTGCTAGTGTGGCCTCCGTGAGGTATGGGTCGGACAGCCACGACGGTGGTGTCCGATATTCAAAGCCGCCGTGCGATTTTGTCTCGATATCGGAGAGGGCACCGTAACAGCTGGAGCCCCTTTTGCCACCGATAACTTTTTTCATTCGGCGGCCGATAAAAAAATCAAAAGCGTAGATGAGTTTGTGGTCGGGATTTACTGTGTCCAGATTCAACTGTCGCATGCCACGGTTCCGCTGGCGGGTGAACGAATCATAATGTTGCCGTAAGGGG
>Ga0031654_10000191_pt1 | contig 14028 bp, 13 predicted proteins | sample FrelakmetCRP12CR_FD_55268 | JGI IMG/M metagenome (GOLD analysis project Ga0031654, IMG submission 55268) | Freshwater lake sediment microbial communities from the University of Notre Dame, USA, for methane emissions studies - CRP12 CR | ecosystem: Environmental > Aquatic > Freshwater > Lake >...
TCAAGATCACCCACGGCGGGTCCCAGCGGAGTAATTATCTGGTATTTAGAAGGAATCACGACTTCAAAAGAGATGGGCTGACTTGAATAAGGTAAACGAGGGGAAAGACTCTGACCCGCGACAAGAAAAGGACCCACAGAAATATAATTAGCCTGAATGAATTTCAGTGAGTCCGGAAGAACCTTTGGTATAAATTCATTCTTGATGCTACAAAAATCATTAGATATGACACAGGTTTTTGTTTCGATGAGACGCTTTGGTATTTGGGGGTCGATAAGACCCCTCGCGATTCTGGCCTGCGTAATCTTCTCGAACACATAGTAAACTGAGCGAGGCCGAAAAAGCAGCTCTCCCTTAAGGTCCATTACATAATCGTCTTGATTCGTGACACTGAGCACAGCCTTCCAATTTTCGAGTTTCTGCTCTATTTCATTCTGCCATGGGATCTCCGTTGTCAGCCATATCGCTGTGAAAAGTGCGGCCCCAAGAAGGAACACTGATCCCGGTGATGTCTGACGGGAGTATCTTCCCGAAAAAACACCGGACAGCCGGGAGGAGAAGCTATCTATGAAGGGCGTCANAAAAACCATTAGCAAAGGAAAAGCNGGAAGCCAGTGTTGATTTTCCTTCAGGGGCCACAAGGTCTCTATAGCTGAGACATAAATCGCAAAAGTCATGAATACCAAAACGCGCTTTGTAGTCTGCGTGCCGGATGTGCTGCCTCTGACAAACAGTAACCGGGCAACTGTCCAGGCAGCAATCAAGGCTGGGATGGATAGCCAGGGTATCCACGCAATTTGAGAACGGCCAAGTCCGTGCAGTAAGTTGTGCTCAACCACACCGTAGAAAAAAGGGGCAAAGGCTCCATTCAGTTTGAACCAACCGACGATAAAGAAAGGTATCAGCATAACACCCGCAATACCGATTCCAAGATTCGTCGCGAAGCTGACAACCCATCCGGGCCGGCGAAACTCTGAGAGACAGAGTGTCATTGTGGCGACACCTCCCAAAGCCAGACTAATCAATAAGAGAACGCTTTTCATGGACACTGCGAACGCTGCGCCAAGAAGAACGCCGAAGAAGAAGCTTCGGAGCAGTCGCATTCGACCGCTTACAAGAACCGCCAGAGACAGCATCCAGAGCATGGCCCAGAGACCGTCCGTTCTAAATTCCATAGAGCTCTTAAAAAAAGCTGGGAATAAAGATGTCAAAATAACGGTCCACCACCCGATTCTCCGGTCCCACAGTGCACTCGCCACAATGTACGTCGCAAAAAGAATCATGCCCCATATGGGTAACATGGTCAGCCGCATTATTACAAGCAGGTCCGCGCGGTCTCCGATTAGTCTCACAAAAGGCGCAAATAACATGTGGAACAGCGGCATATGATTGTCAAAAACGTCGCGGTATTGCACCAATCCGTGGGCCCATCCCCATACCACATGCAGGTGCTGTGGCTCGTCAGTGTTAAAATGGCGATGAAATATGAAAACAATGCGAAGGAGAAGAGCAAAGGTCAGAAACCCTGCCCAAAGAACCTTTTCCTTTCTCGACACATTCATTGTATTATCGTGAAGAGTTTTGTGTCCTGCAGTTAGACCGGGGGCTTTCACGGCCGACGGCCGAATGCGGCAAAGTCAATGTCAGCAGCAATCTCATATGCATTCCCATGCTGCGCGCAGAATCTATCCAGGGACGGAAATGGCTTACGCGAGACCCATGTGGGAAGTATTGACAGCGGACGGGCACTTCACGTATCTGACAACCAGCCCACACTGCGCGGGTAATGACCTCGGTCTCATAGCNGTATCCGGATGCACGGCATTTCAGGCCTGTTACGATCTTCAAAGGATATACTCTCAGTCCGCACTGGCTGTCACTTACTAACCTTCCGCACTCCAGCCATATCAGGTAGTTAGATATTTCCCTCCCCCACCTGCTCCTGATCGGATAGCCGGGACCGCTCGAATCCCGCACCCCAAGCACAAGGGCATCGGGATGCTTTCGGGCGGCTGCAAGTAATTCCGAAATCTGCTCCGGGTCGAGTTGTCCGTCGGAATCGATAGTAGCGGCATGGGTAAATGGTGCCTTTTCAGCCATCGAAAAACCTGTTCGGAGGGCTGCAGCCTTGCCAAGGTTCACCGGGTGTTCTACCGCCATCCTTGCATTAGCAGATGCACCTGAGGCGTTACGCCATTTTGCAATGGTCTGCGCTGTCTCATCGGTCGAACCGTCGTTCACCACAATTACCGGAAGACCAAGATTATCGATGCGATCGAGCACACACGCCAACGTCTGATTGTTATTATATGTCGGCACAATGACGACAGCGGAAAAAAAAGGCCTGACTTCTTGAGGAGCATTAGCTTCGCTTTCCTCCGGGGTATCAAGTAACAGAGAATCTCTCATGTAGCGCCTCAATGAACGAAACAACTCCTCTTCTTAAGTCACGATTAATGAAATGATAGCATCTATTCCTGCAACATCCAAACTTATTTGACCCTGCTGTGGAAACGAGCAATACTCTCAGACTTGCGACGCCGAGGTGCTCTAAATTGAGATGATACTTCACCCTTTGCCTCTTCAATTATAGCATAGTTTAATTCGTGAAGATTGCTTGACCCTTTCATGAACATTACAAAATTGAAATGTTTACAAGACAAAAATAGAATGATGCTCAATCAAGTTTTCCGGGGAAGCTGTCATGCTACATGTCTGATCATCGATGCTCTCATAAAATACCCATGTTCTTTTTATTTATATCCGTACAGTTTTCTTTGCTTATTATAGAGTATAGCACTTAAAGGAGAAGACATGTGATTGCCTTCATAACATCATCCGGGGTGATCAGCGAAAGGTTTTTCATGATATATTCCTCCCTGCTCATCCCAATTCTGTTAAATGTTTCTCTTGAGATTACAAGATGCTTTGCGCCCCATGGTTTCCATTCGTTTTCCCCGGTCCCAAAAAGAGCAATTACCGGAGTGCCAACGGCAGCTGCAATATGCGTTGGCGCAGTGTCAACTCCCAAAAATAAATCTGATGTCTCTGATATTGCAGCTAATTGTTTAATGGTGGTCTTGCCGCAGACGTCTATTATTCGGGATTTATAATGTGAAATATTTGCAGGTAGTAACGATAGAATTTTTTTTGCCTTATCCATCTCTTTTTTATCATGGGAAGACGTCATAATCACATTGACCCCATTTTTAACCAGCCAATGAATCACTTCNGCCATATACTCATCTTTCCAGCATTTAAAGAGCCATCGCGAAGTTGGATGGATCTGCACTATTTTAGTATTTTCATTTAATCGATTTTTATGTAAAATTTTTTTCACAAATTCTCTTGCCTCTTCCGGAACGAAAATATCTACAGTCAAATTGTCCGTATCAATCCCAAAGTTTCTTACTATATTAAGGTTTCTGAGAACCATATGTTTATCGATCCCATTCTCAGCGAGATGCGTATATAAATATCTCTTTCCCCAAAAGCCGCTTCTTCCAGGATCTTGAGCTATCCTATATTTTGCTCCTGAAATAAAAGAGACCAATGCACCCCGGTCTCCTTCGGTCAGATTGATGGTCATATCAAAGCATTTTGTTCTAATTCCTCGTAAAAACGATAATTCCATCACGAATCTCTTGATAGGATTTTGCTTTTTGATACTGCGTTTAAACACTAAGATTTCATCAATAAGCGAGTTCCCTGTCAAAACGTCATCTGTTCCGGAGTTTACCAATGCGGAGATATGTGCGTTGGGAAAATTTTCGCGTAGTGCTCGAAAGACCGGCACAGTGAGAAGAACATCCCCAATATGACGGAGCTTAATAACAAGGATTTTTTTAACGTGATTGAAAGTCATTTATCTGTTAAAATATAATCATTGGTATTATATAGCACTACATCACATTATTTAAATCGCATGATATTTCAGATGAATCTTCTGATCACTAAAGCGTATTTCTTTATCCATACCCGAATATTATTACAGAAGGCCAAGCGAAAGATTCACATTTAACATACAACTATTTTAATGAAAAAAGTGGAATACTACTCAGGAGTTATCTATTCAATAGCTACAAGACTCGGTTCACTGGGGCTGGGAACAGTTTCTTATTATACTGTAAAGTTTCTCATAGAAAGCGGCTTATTGAAAACTGCAGTCGTTTACGGCAATAAGTCCGATTTACACAGTTCCAAGATTCTTTCATTGCCGGGGAATCCTGCCAAATTATTATTGTTTTTACCAAACCATTATTACAGACCTCTGCGAAACGGGTTTCTTGACTTTATTACTTCAAAAATGATTTCCAGTAAGGGATGTGAAATATTTCACGGCTGGAATAACCAGGCGCTGAAGAGTATTAAAGCTGCCCATAAAATTGGCGCAAAAACTATTCTGGATTGCGGCACTACGCATTGGCTGTACAGAGAGAAGTTATTATATGAAGAATACGGAAGATTTGGAGCAGATTACATTAAAACCCCTGACTATGCAAAGCAATCTTCTTTGGAAGAAATTGTCCGTTCTGATTTTGTCTGTTTGCCTTCAGAATTTGCCAGACAAACATTTATAGATTCCGGGGTCAGCGAAGAGAAGCTTATTGTAACAGGAAGGGGCGTTGATTTAGAAAGATTCAGGCCGGTTGCGAGGGAAAACGATACATTTAAAGTACTGTTTGTCGGGAGACTCTCTTTACGGAAGGGAGTGCAGTACCTGTTTGAAGCCTGGAAAAAATTGAAATTAAAGGATGCCAAGCTTATACTGGTAGGGAGCATTGATAACAGTATTAAACCACTTCTGAGAAAATATAATGATTTGGAAGGGGTCACTTTTAAGGGTTTTATTAAAGATCCCTTCATTGTTAAGAATATATTTCAGGAAGCAAACCTATTTGTCTTCCCCTCCCTTGAAGAAGGCAGCGCTAAGGTCACTTATGAGGCAATGGCATCCGGACTTCCTGTAATTACAACAGAAAATAGCGGTTCCGTGGTTAGGCATGGGTTGGATGGTTTTATTATCCCTATAAGAGACAGTGATGCAATCAGAGATACAATCCTCTATTTTTTCGAAAACCGGCATATGCTGAGAAATATGGGGGCAAATGCAGCGGAAAATGTAAAAACATATGCATGGGAGAAATACAGAGATTCCCTTATGCAGATATATAATGGTATTTTGAAAAATGAAACCCGAAAGCGGTGATAGGAAATTCATAATCAACAAAACGGAAGTGACTATCCAAAATAATGCTTGATCATATATCTAACATACTGTTTGTAAATCATACATCCTCCTTAAACGGCGCTCCTATAAGCTGTTTCCATTTAATGACCCGGCTCGGAGACAACTTTATGCCGGTTTTCGGAACAAAAGAGGATGGCCCCATTGTTGATTTGCTCAACAAGGCGGGCATCAAGAGCTATATCATAAAAGACAGAGGGATTCTGGGGCTCCATTATATCTCGGACTTTGTGAAGCTGCTAAAATCTGAGAAAATTGATATCATTCATCTCAATACACTGACGCCATTCTGCAAATATGCAGCTATCGCAGGTTTTTTACTGAATGTCCCAATTGTTTGGGTAGTAAGAGAAAATCCACTGATCACAAGGAGTAAAAGGCTAACATTCTGGCTGAAACACCTCTCTTCTAAAATTGTTTTTGTTGATAACGACACACGGGGGAAACTGTTATCTGATACAATGCCCGACAAAGTCAAAGTCGTCCCTAACGGCGTAGATATTGATTTCTTTCGACCTGCCCAGAGTAATTATCTTTTTAAACGGTTTAATATTAATCCCGGAGAAAAACTTATAGGATACAGCGGTTTGCTGACCGGAAGAAAAGGCTTGGAATATCTTATTAAAGCATTCTCCAACATAAAAAAGAATCTAACATCTGTCAAGCTGATATTTATGGGGGGCNATACTCCGAACGATGCAGATTATTTCATGGNCATTAAAGAATTAATAAAAAAATTATTGCTGGAGAATGATATTTACTTTACGGATCTGCTTTTCGATGTAAGAGATGCTCTCAATAATCTCGATATCGTTGTTCTCCCCTCTCTTGAAGAGAGATGCAGCAGAACACTGCTTGAATCTCTTGCATGTGCAAAAGCGGTTGTGGCCACCAGAGTTGGTGGCACCCCGGAGATAATCAGGGATGGGAATACCGGATTGCTGGTTGAACCTGAAAATATAACACAGATAGAAGAAGCAATTATGAAATTATTAACTGATGATGCCCTGAGACAAACCATGGGGCTGAATGGACGTATTCACATTGAAAAACATTTTGATATCAGAAATAATTTACAGGTAATGCGTGAACTTTATCTCTCCCTTATCAAAAAATAGCGCGAGGAATTCTATGTATCCAATACCGATCCTTCATGTAATTTCTCAACTGCCTGTGGGTGGTGTTGAGAACCTGCTTCTTACGGTTCTGCAACACAGTGACAGTCAAAAGTTTTATCCTACTGTCTGTTCTCTTTCTGACAAAGGAGTGATCGGGAAAGAGATGGAAGCCTTAGGGGTCAATGTGTTGTGTCTGAACAAACTTGGACATAAATTTGATTGGACGATGGTAAAAGATATTTATCATTTAATAAAGCAACTGAATATTCAAATAGTCTTTACCTATCAATATCATTCTAACCTTTATGGCCGGATAGCGGCGCATCTTGCAAAAGTACCATGTATTATTGCCTCAGTTCATAACGTGTATACTATAGACAAAAAGGTGCACAGAAGGATTATCAATAAATGCCTCTCCCGGTTTACTGATAAGATAATAGCTGTGTCCGGAAGCGTTAAAGAAGATGTTATGAGATACGATGGGGTTCCTGACGGCAAAGTTGAAATCGTCTACAATGGCATAGATATCGATAGATTTACTGATCTTGATGAAAGCACATTAAGGTCGGAACTTGGAATTTTGATGGAAACCCCTATTATTGGAACAGTGGGAAGACTTGCCTTCCAGAAAGGGCAGAGATACCTGCTTGAGGCGGTTTCTATAGTTAAAAAAAAGTTTCCTCAAATTGTACTTTTGATGGTTGGAGACGGACCATTAAAAGATGAGTTGAAAAGTTATGCAAAAACCCTCGGATTAGATGATGCAGTTATCTTTACCGGCTCACGAAGAGACATCCCTTTATTGCTTGCAGCAATGGATATTTTTGTTCTACCCTCATTATGGGAGGGGTTAAGCATTTCCCTGATTGAGGCTATGGCTGCAGGGAAGCCTGTTATTGCTGCGGATATAGCTCCTATTCGTGAGCTAATCAATACACAGGAGGTCGGGATGTTAGTTCCTCCCCGGAACAGCGGAGCTATTGCCGATACTATAGAACTGCTTTTAACTGAGGAAGTTTTGGCGGAAAAAATGGGTATTGCTGCTCGTAAAAGGGCGTTTTCTGACTTCAGCATAGAAACAACACTTAGCAGGTATGAACACCTTTTTGAAGATATTTTAAGAAGTAAGGGATGGCCACTTTGAACAAGACAGGGACTTTCATTGAAAAAAATATTACGGTTTTTGACAGGATCATTGAGACGTGCATTTATTTATTTATCCTTTTATTGTTCATCACGAAAGGGGAAGGTGTCCGCAATACCCTGCTTTTTTTAAATTTCTTCCTATGGCTCATAACGCTGAAGTACAGACAGAATAAAAGCGCTTTGTACGAACCCGTTTCCCTTGTATACTGGGGATTTATGGTAAGCGCTATAGTCTCGGCGATCCTTTCCATAGATATGTGGTATTCAATTAAGCAGTTAGGTGGAGACTTCATGAAGTCTTTATTGTTTTTTCCTGTCCTGTCAACAGTATTCTCTGATGAAAAGAGACTCAGGAGATTAATATATGCAGTCTTCTTTGTCCTCATAGTCACGGTGTCCAACGGATATTACAGCTATTTCGCATATCATTTGCAGACTATGATGGCAGAATCACCGCTGAGACATGCCTATCATAATAGATTTGCCATGGATCTGAATTTGCTCCTTCCTTTTTCGTTCATCCTGTTGCTTACGGCAAGAAGGCTGTTGCACAAACTTGTAATTATCATNGCAATTCTGGTCACCATCCTGGCTCTTGTCCTCACGGTATCAAGAGCCGGCATAATTGCTTTTGTCGTTACAGTTTCCGTCTGGATAGTGTACGGNTTGAGAAATAGCCGACTGCGTTTGAAGCCCTTACTGATAGGCGTTATCTCGGCATTTCTTNTTTTAGCGGGNGCAGCATATTATTTTNATCCGAATCTTAAAAATCGATTGGCATTGGTTTCACAACCGGAACATCCAATCGCAACTCTCAATAAAAGAACGGACATCTGGCTGCCGACTGTTTATGCGGCAGCGCACAGGCCGGTCTTCGGTTGGGGTTACGGAGAACAGATCTTCAGGATGGATATACCATTTGAAAAAACTTCCGTTAAGACATCACCTTACAAAATTGACCCTGAATTGAGAGATGCTCATAATACATTTATAAGCACATTCTTCAACCAGGGCATTGTTGGATTAACGCTCTATCTTACCCTTCTCGTTATTTCGGTGAGAGTTTTCCGGAAAAACATTGACAGCAGCAATATGAGGAGTTACATTCTTCTTTCATGCGCCAGTATCTTAATCGGAACTTATTTTGTACACTCATTAGTGGAGGTTGTGAAATTCAGGTATTTAACCCTTGTTGTGGGCATCGGATTGGCAGCCAAAAACTTAAACAGTGAAGATAGCCATCATTAGGAAAAAATACACCTTCTCCGGAGGTGCGGAAGTATTTTCTCAAAAGCTCCTTGCCGTTCTCTCTGAAGAGGGACATGAGGTCCACATATATGCAATTGCCTGGGAAGGGAATCCCCAAACCGCAAATTTACATTTCCATAAGGTTCCGGCAATTACTTTCAATTCGACACTCCGTGATCTTAGCTTTGCCCTCTCGGTCCCAAAACTGTTGAAAAAAGAATCTTTTGATATCATACAAAGCCATGACAAAACACTTTACCAGGACATCTATCGTGCAGGTGACGGATGCCACATAGAATGGCTTAAACAGAGATGGAAAAGGACCGGAATTTGCGGAAAACTCTCTATTGTTGCCAACCCTTATCACTGGCTCGTGCTTTCTTTNGAGAGGTTGATATTTAATGGACACAGGTTCAAGAAGATCATCGCCATTTCCGGNCTTGTGAAACAGAACATTCTGCAGCATTACAATGTTGATGCAAAAGACATCGAGGTCATATATAATGGAGTTGATCTTGAGAGGTTCCATCCTCGCAATAAGATCTACTGCAGGAAGGCAATTCGCAATCAATATTCCATATCTGATGATGCCTTTGTCATATTATTTGTCGGCTCAGGTTTTGAAAGAAAGGGCATGCAGTTCCTTTTAACCGCAGCCGAAATGGTTCCTCAACCGGTGATTGTACTGGTCGCAGGGAAAGGTTCTAAAAGAAAATATGAACATCTTGCAAAAAAACATAGAGTCATCTTTTGCGGCCCGCAGAAGGAGATCCACNGGTACTACGCTGCATCTGACGTCTTCGTGTTTCCTGCCATATATGAGCCATTTGGTAACGTGCACCTTGAGGCGCTTGCAAGCGGTCTTCCTGTAATTACAACACGACTGAGCGGCGCTGCAGAGATCATAGAGGATGGAATCCATGGCTTTACCATCTCCGCACCCGAGGACTGTCCGGCGATTGCAGAAAAGATATCGTACCTGATGGATAACCGGGAGACAAGGGAAGCAATGGGAATAGATGCAAGGAGACGTGCCGAGGAATTTACCTATGCAAAATACTCAGAGAGAATTCAGAAGCTCTATAAAGAAGTTGCAACGCTGAACAAGCTTTCAGCTTGCTACACCTGAAGCGCCTCCCATAACTTCAGATATTTGAGAAATGAATAATAACTGTAAAGTGCCGCCAGTATGAAACCATATGCACCGTCCATAAAGCCGAATCTTACAAAAAACATCTTTATGAATGTGCAAAGAGAATGACTGAACATATCCTTAATTCCGGCATGCGCGCCTTTTGCTTTTAATTCTTCTGCCGATAGCGTGGCATATATTTCCATCTTCTTCAGGTAATCGGAGATAGTCCTATATGAATAATGTTCCAAATGTCCTTTAAGATAACCGGTATTNCCATCAACGACAACTTTTTCATGGACTTTTCTTTCTTCCATAGACCCTTTGTCCTTTCTGAAAAATCTCAAAGTATNATCAGGCCACCATCCTCCATGTCGAATCAATCTTCCAAGAAAGAAGTTTTTTCTTGAAACATAATAACCATTATATACATGGTCATCCCTGCTGACCCGGGACAACTCATCCCACAAGGATTCCGTCAACCTCTCGTCTGCATCAAGGACAAATACCCATGGGTTTTTAGCGAGGTTGATTCCGAACTGTTTCTGTCCGGCATATCCACACCATTCATTTTGATAGACCCTATCAGTATATTCTCTGCATATTTCAACTGTCCTATCGGTACTAAAAGCATCAACCACAATAATTTCATCTGCATCCTTAGCACTCCTGAGCGCTTCTCTTATGTTTCTTTCCTCATTGTAAGTAATTATGACGACTGATATTGGCGCCATTGTTCCTCCTGTAATGAATGGGTTTTGCATCATGTCTTCCTTTCATTTTATGCAACTGATGGTTAATGCCAAAACAGATTCTTAGTGTTAGTTTAATTGCAGAAGATTGCTATAGGCTTTCCTGAACATTACAAGTTTGAAAGGATTGATGAAACGAACGTATCCAGGTGAGTGTATTAAAGCTTTGAAGAAAGATAAATAGTAAAAAGGGACCCGATATCAGGTTTACTTGTGACTTCAATTTGCCCCTTATGCGCCTGAACGATGGCTTTGACCAGACTCAAGCCAAGCCCGAGTCCCCGTTCTGAGCGGCTTTTATCGCCACGATAAAGGCGGTCCCAGATTTTTGGGAGTTCTCCGGGAGGGATCCCGATTCCTGTATCCTGAATGGTAACAACGATCCGTTGATCTCTTTGGTAAGCTTCGATGTCAACCTTTCCGCCGCCTGGAGTATATTTNATGGCATTATCAAGCAGATTTAAAAGGACTTGCCGCAACCTGCTTCTATCTACATCCAGGTATAGTTTGGAAGGGCACGACATATGAATGAGAATATTCTTTTCCTCAGCAATAAAACGGTAAATATCAACTGCTTCTTCAATCAGGCTTGAGACGTTTACTTTCTCCAAATTCAGCTTCATCACTCCTGTTTCCGCTTCAGAGATATCCATAAGGCTATTCAACATCACAAGAATTCGTTCAGATTCCTCTATGCAATCACTCAGAGCTTCCCTGAGAATATCAATATTTTGTTCCGAATGCAATGCCATTTCAGCGATACCCCGCAACCTCGTTATAGGAGTGCGTAAGTCGTGAGCGACATTGTCCAATCCCATTCTCATTCCTGCAATTAAGGTCTCAATTTTTTCCAGCATAGTGTTGAATAACACGCTCATTTCAGCAAGTTCGTCTCCTTTCGCCCCGATAGGCATACGAATATCTATCTTATTAGTCTTTATTATTGAGCGGGTAGTGTTAATTAAATTGCGAATTGGATGAAATGCACGAATCGACAGAACCGCTCCTCCGCCAAAGCCAAAAAGAATCACGGGAATCATGATACCGGCAAATATTTCCCGAAAGCGTTTCAGAAATTCATTTCGGCTCGCTACACTTTTCCCTACNTGGAGCAAGGAACCGTCAGNAAAATTATACGAAACAACCTCTAATATATCCTTTTCGCCTTTTGTTTTGAGATATAGCCATCTCTTCTTACTGTTAAGAGACTTCTTTTCAAGTTGATTCAAATCAAAATTCGTCCATTGATCCGGGATATTCAAAAAAACAGTGTTATTTTGAGACCCTTCAAGACGAACTAAAAAAGGGTTCTTACCGTTGACATGTTTCTCAAAGTCTACTTCCTTTCGAAGGGCATCGAGCCCGTCTTTTTGATATACGGCCAGGACCTCTTTGAGCTCTAACAGAATAATCTCCCTATCATTTTTTTTCATGGACGAAGCAAGATAAAGATAAATCATCAGAAAAAGGAATAGAGCGCTTATAATGAAAATAGCTGAATACCATAGGGTTAACCTAAAGCTTAGAGATTTCCGCGTGCGATTAAGATACTCTGAGAACATAACCCACTCCCCGGATTGTGTGAATCATCTGTTTTTTGAAATCTCTATCCATCTTGTTTCGCAGTCTGCAAACCAATACATCTACCACATTCGTCTGGGGGTCGAAGTTATAACCCCAGACATGCTCCATAATCATGGTCTTGGATACAACCCTGCCGGCATTGCGCATGAAATAATCAAGGAGAGCAAACTCACGGAATTGCAACTCAATCCTCCTGCCTGCCCGGAGAACTTCCCGCGTAAAAAGGTCTACAGAGATATCTCCAACAGTTATCGTGGTTGACTCGACAACACCACTGCTTCTACGAATGAGAGCCTGCAAACGCGCCAGAAGCTCAGAAAAAACAAAGGGTTTGGTCAAGTAGTCATCGCTGCCGGTTTGAAGACCTTTCACTCTATCATCTACTGAACGCCTGGCACTCAGGATAATAACCGGCAAATTCACTTTTTTCCGCCGAAGCTCCTCTATAAGACTCAAACCATCGAGTTTAGGCAACATAATATCGACAACTGCGGCATCGTAGGGTTCAGTCAGGGCAAGATGAAGTCCGTCTTCACCATCGGCCGCATAATCTACAATAAAACCGGACTGCTTGAACCCCTTTATAATAAAGGAGGCTATCTTATTGTCATCTTCTACAACCAGTATCCGCACAATTGAATCCTCAGGACTAAAATTATTTAAACTATATATCTATATTTATAATATCATTAAATTTCAAAATTTCCGATACTCTTGCCCTGATTCCTTTTCATATAGAGATTGGGACCGCTATTATCAAGAAGCGAATTCAAAGCTCTGTACATATGATTACCCTTTTTTCAGAAAGACAGACACGGTAGTTCCGGACCCAAACTTGCTTTCAATATCTATCCGTCCTCCATGCAGTTTCACTGTCTCTTGACAGATGCTGAGACCCAACCCACTACCGCCGCTCTCCTTTGAACGGGATTTGTCAACCCGGTAAAAACGCTCAGCAGAAACGAACCAGACAAAAACCAGACAATCTCGCATTACACGGTTGTCAACAAGATGAACAATATGTTATTTTAAAAAGACTTGGGGCTGTAGCTCAGTTGGCCTACGGCTCGTAGAGGAGAGCGCTTGGAGTCTTATTATGTATACTTCCTCCGAAGTATCAAGGATGGCACTCTTTACATAGGTCAAACCAATAATATTGAGAAGAGATTGGAGAAACATAATAAAGGTCAAGTTAAATCAACAAAAAGTAAAGCACCTTTTGACCTTATCTATTTTGAAAGTTATAATACAAGACGTGAAGCAATGTACAGAGAATGGATATTGAAATCTACCTCCGGCATTGAAGAAAAAAAGACAATCCTTAATTCATTGGGGCTGTAGCTCAGTTGGGAGAGCGCTTGAATGGCATTCAAGAGGTCGTCGGTTCGATCCCGATCAGCTCCACCATTATAAATCAACAACTTACCTTTCAATATCATTCCTAATTACCTGATGCACTATGCAGTAAATATGCAGTCCGTTTTTCTTCCCCGGTGATGTTCAGCACATTCACGGCATTCTGTAAATGATTCGGTGCTAAATGGCTGTACCGTAATGTCATGGTAAGGCTTTTGTGCCCTAAAAGCTTTGATACCGTGGTAATGTCCACCCCGGCCATGACAAGGTGAGATGCAAAGGTATGTCTGAGGTCGTGAAAGTGGAAGTCTGTAATCCCGGCCTTTCTGCAAGCTGTGTGAAAGCTCCGCTTAACATCCTGAAACGGCTTACCTGTGGTAGCATCAAAGAAGACATAGGGAACATCAAGCCTTCTGGTCAAGCCCTGTAATACGGGTCTTAGCA
>Ga0031654_10000192_pt1 | contig 14012 bp, 9 predicted proteins | sample FrelakmetCRP12CR_FD_55268 | JGI IMG/M metagenome (GOLD analysis project Ga0031654, IMG submission 55268) | Freshwater lake sediment microbial communities from the University of Notre Dame, USA, for methane emissions studies - CRP12 CR | ecosystem: Environmental > Aquatic > Freshwater > Lake >...
GCCAGTAAAACTTGAACTTGTGGGAACTGACGGAAGAACCAGAACGTACACCAACTATTAGATAAAATTAGAACCGATAAGGCATTTTTTTGCCTTATCTCCCACTTTTTTTTTGTTTTTCTCTCGTCTTTTCGCTAAAAAGTGTCACGTAGCCGAAGTTATCTGCAGGCGACGGCGCCGATACCCATAATGGTATCCTGAGCGAAATCCCACACAACGACCGTTTCTGCGTTGTCCGTTATCTCAAGCTTCCTTGTTCCTGTAATTTCGCCAATTTTAGCCGCTGCAATGCCGGCTTCCTCGAAGATGTTCACTATCTTGCGCGCGTTCTCTGGTAGAGCTGTCACCACAAATCCCATTCCTGGGTACATGCGGAGCCACAGGTGCATGTCCATGCCGTCAGGGATCGGAATTCGATCAAGTTGAATTAAAGCGCCTTTTTCAGAGACTTCGAGCAACATAGCAAGTGTCCCGAGCAAACCGGGATTGCTGATGTCCTTGCCTGCTGTCGCTAAGTGTTGTTGCGCCAGGTGAGGCATGGTTTCCAACTGTCGGCGAATGATTTCAGAGTGTTTCATCGTGGTAGTATCCCAACACAGACTACACGAGGGATGAACGCGACCGTCCAAGTCAACGGCAGCAATAACGTCGTGTCCTTCCCGAGCGGTACAGCTATAAATGAGCGAGTCGGTCTTTGCTGTCCCGATAATCGCAACGTCGAGTGCGTTGTAACTCGTATCGGGGTGCACATGCCCGCCAACGACTGGCACGCCGAATTTTCTTATCGCTTCGCTCATCCCCGCCAAGACTCGGTTACAAACTTCGGGCGAATTCGCCGAGAATACGTCGACCATTGCAAGCGGGGTGCCCCCCATCGCCAAAATATCGTGAATATTCACGAGCACAGCACAGTAGCCCGCCCATTCAGGATCTGCATCCATAAGCCTTGACCAAATACCGTCGGCAGCCAACAAGAGCGACTCATCGCCGCGTTCGATTACAGCCGCATCCTCCCCGAAATTGCCGGTACTGAGATCCTCATCGAACCATTTCACGAGCGGACCTATTGCGCGCTTCCGTGCGACGCCTTCAAAATCACGAAGCGACTGCGCTAGTTCGTCCAGTTTCATGTCGTTCACAAAACATTAATAGACATAGGGGGTTCTTATATCCTTATACCGCTTTATCTCCTGATTTCTGCGCTCAATTTCTATGGACTTAGTCGAAAAATACCGTCCGCGCACTCTTTCAGAAGTGAGAGGCAATCGCAAAGCTTTGGAAGAGCTGCGCAAATGGGCATTGAACTGGCCTTCTGACAAATCAGCAGCGTTGCTGTACGGCAGGCCTGGCACAGGTAAGACCTCTGCTGCCATCGCGCTGGCAAATGATATGGGATGGCAGCTACTCGAGCTAAATGCGAGCGACAAGCGGACGCAAGGAATGATAACAGAAACAGCGGGGGAAGCGTCAAAAAACGCATCGCTACTCCATGCAAAGAAACTGATACTCCTTGATGAGATAGATAACCTGCATGGTACATCTGACCGTGGCGGCGCAAAAGCGGTCACCGAACTCGTCAAAAAAACACGCGAACCGGTAATCCTGACCGCCAACGATCTCTACGGCGTCTCGTCGACTCTGCGCCGATACTGCACGCAAATTCCCTTTTTCGCCATCAGAGAGGAAAGCGCACAAAAAGCACTTCTAGATATTTGGTATAACGAAAAAAGAGAAGCTCTCCGCGCCCAAGAAGCTGTTGCTAACCTGATGGGTCACCTCGAGGAGCCAGATCAGATTCGAAACAATGAAGCTGAACTCGCAGTAGTTAGAGCTGATCTTGAGATTCTCGCGCAGCTTAGCTTTGACCTCAAAGTCCTTGGGAAGATTTCCGACGCTAGGGATGCCGTTTCTAACTTGATGACTCACCTTGAAGAGACAAAGCATGCCCCCAGCGATGCAACTGAACTGAGGGCAGTCAGTGCTGATTTAAATGCACTAAGAGACTTTTTTCATGAGCTCGGGATACTGCGAGAGGCGCTCTCGGACGTGAGCCACTCGTTAGACACTGTCAATCTGTCCTCGATCGAACTAATCGTGAAGAACTCTAAAGGTGATCTGCGGTCAGCAATCAACGACTTTCAAGCTTTCATCGGCGGGGCCACTGGAGAGACCGCAGCCCGTGATCGAGCTGAGTCCACGTTTAACCTGATGAGAAGCGTCTTTAGTGATAGGGACGCTAAAATGCCGCTCACCATCTCATACGCAGTCGATGAAACCCCAGAAGACCTTGTTCACTGGATCGACGAAAACCTCCCACGCGCTTTAAAAGGGAGGGGACTAGCGCGCGCATTTCAGGTCTTAAGCAAGGCGGATATATATCTCGGACGAACCAGAAAGCGGCAAAACTACGGCCTATGGAAATATGCTAATGAACTTATGACCTTAGCGGTAAACGTAGCTGCTCGCACAAACCACGAGCAAAGCAATACCGCAGCTAAATATTCACCCCCTACTCGTTGGATGCGTCTCGGACAAACACGCTCCAAACGTGGTTTGCGGGACGGCATCGCGTCAAAAATTGCCTCCATTAACCACATCTCTGTCACTCGAGCACGAGAAGAAATTCTTCCATTGTACAGAGAGTACGCGCTAAGAGATCCGGCTAGAATAACGGCAGCACTAAGTCTTAATGCTGAAGAACTTGCGTTCTTAATGGATGTCAAAAAAGACGCCGCGGCTGTAAAAAAGGGACTCAAAGATGCGGAACAACTGATCAGCGAAAGAATGCCCAGAGATGAACAGATCTCGAAGCATCGCTTTGCAAATTCCGACACACCACTGCCCTCGTCTAAGAATCACACCGATTCAGTATCTAAGCCGCGAGTACAGCATAATAGTCAACAGATCGCGGGTGATAGCAGCGAAAATAGAAAAAAAGGGCCACATCACGGCCAAAAATACCTTGACGATTTCTAAGCGCGACCGATGGTAGTGCTCCCTGCCATTCGCTCGTTAAATCGCTTTAAAACCTGCACCATTACGCTATTTTGTAAAACTGCTTCTCGAATATGCTTCAGCGCACGTTTTTTAGCGTAAGCGTCCTCAACGAACTCTATGCCCGCATATTCTACGCGTGTAAGTATAAGTCCTGAAGCAGGCGCTGATCGGATCCCTTCAGCGTGCACTTTTGGGTTCAACATGTTGCCAAACCATTCTACGCTTTGTTTTCCATTTCCCACGAGCGTCATGGCACTTACCAGTTTTCTCATCATGTTCCACACGAAACTGTCAGCCGCAACCTTAATCACAACACAGCCACCCGCCACCCGAACATCTGATGAGAGGACCTTTCTGACAGCAGAGCGACGCTTATCTTGACTGAAATTGTGAAAATCATGGACTCCGACTAAGAGATCAGAGGCTTCCCGCATTGCACTCACGTTGAACGGTCCATCGCACAAGAAATATTGATACTCACGCAAAACGGCGTCACGTCGAGCATCGAACGTCTCGGATACGTCAGCGCGTGCCCACGTCCAGATCTCATCCGGCAGGTGCGTGTTGATCAGACGAGGAACTGCTAGCCCGCCAGCCTCAGTTTCAAACGCTATGACTGCGTCAAGAGCGTGAACCCCTTTATCAGTTCTACCAGAGGCTGTAAAATGAGCGGCATCGATCTCTTCGATCAAATGCGCACCGCGCAGTGCTTCGACTACTGCCGCCTGTACTGTTGGTAGGCCTGGTTGCACTTGAAAACCCACATACTGAGTCCCAAGGTACGCAAGCCTCAGGGCAACTTTTGACTTTTCCATAGATCACTTCAGTTTATAGGGTATTCACGCCCCTTTAAAGCTTTCAACAATGGCACAGAACGATCCAAACAAAGTATCCTTTGCGGCCCTTATTTCAGGCCGGTCAACTCAGTTGGGTCCGTGCGTCTCCACCGCACATAAGCTACACTTAACACAACAATTTATTTACCGGATACTCGTGATTAGCATAAAAGGGCAGTCCATCAGGAGTTCACCCTGAGCTGCTTCTGCACGGACAGAAGAAATGACGAAGGCGATCCTAGGGTTTGAAAATGGCGTCGGGATAGTAGGAAAACATTTTGGCGCCAAGCAGGCCATAACGGGCGAGCTTGTTTTTGCTACCCCCTATACCGGTTACGTCGAAGCGTTAACCGACCCTTCTTACAATGGTCAAATTTTGCTTTTTACCTACCCGTTGGTCGGCAACTACGGCATAAATTACGATGATTGCCAATCAGACCATATCCAAGCTGAAGGATTTGTCATCAGAGAGCTATGTGAGCACCCCACCAATGATAAAACGCTTGACGGGTTTCTCAAGGCCCAAAATATTCCCGGGATATGGGACATCGATACCCGAATGATCACTATCATGATTCGTGACGAAGGCGCGATGCGGGCAAGCCTGTTGCCATCTACCAGAGGCAGCAAAGCCGATGTAAAAAGGGCGATTGACCTTGCGCGCAATGCACCCTATATATCTCATCTTGACCTCGTGTCAGAGGTTACCTGCAAACAGGCGTATCGCATTCCGGGCGAAGGGAAACGTTTCGTGCTTATGGACTTTGGTGTCAAGCGAAACACACTAAACAATCTTAAGCGTCGAGACGTTGACCTCATCGTCGTGCCTGCTGATACGCGAGCACAACAAGTGGCAGATTACAAACCTGATGCGATACTGCTTTCCAACGGTCCAGGCGACCCTATGCAAGCTAAAAATGGGATTAACGTGGTGCGTGAACTCGCCGGACAGCTACCAATTTTCGGAATATGTCTTGGACATCAACTTATAGCTCTCGCACTTGGTGGAGAGACTTTTAAGCTTAAATTTGGACATAGGGGCGCAAATCAACCCGTTTTGGATCTCCGAACGCAGCGTGTATACATTACCGCACAAAACCACGGATACGCCGTCAAATACGAGGAGGGAGGAGAGATGACAGTAACGCAAGTGAACGCTAACGACAACACCGTTGAAGGCATTCGTAACGAATACCTGCAGATCATGAGCGTGCAATATCATCCAGAAGCTTCTCCCGGCCCACATGACCTTGAAAAATCATTTTTCGACCACATCACAGGAGCAGCTCGCAATTCGTTGTAACGGCGTCTATCCATATTGAGCACTCACAAATCATGCCCAAAAGAGCAGACATAGAAAAGGTGTTGCTCATTGGCTCCGGTCCGATCGTAATCGGGCAAGCAGCAGAGTTCGATTTCAGTGGGAGCCAGGCATGTACCTCCCTTCGTGAAGAAGGCGTGAAGGTTGCATTGGTCAACTCAAATCCAGCGACGATTATGACAGATCCGAACATGGCAGATGCCGTGTACATCGAACCGCTTAAGCCTGACATTGTTGCTGCTATTATTAAAAAAGAGCGGCCTGACGGGATCATCGCAGGCCTTGGAGGCCAAACGGGCCTCAATATTACGGCCGAGTTGGCAGAGATGGGTGTTTTAGCTGAAAACGGCGTTGAACCCCTCGGAACGCCACTCGAAACCATCTATNTGGCTGAGGATAGGGAAAAGTTCCGAAAAACGATGGAAGGCATCGGAGAAGGGGTTCCGAGAAGCTACGCAGTTTACGATTCGAACGACCACCAATGGTTGGCCAGCGAACTGGGGTTGCCGGTGATAGTCCGGTCGGCGTACACGCTTGGGGGTGGGGGAAGCGGTATAGCCAGAACTGAGGCTCAATTAAAGGCCATAATCGAGGCGGGGGTAAAGAAATCACGCATCGGCCAAGTTCTCGTCGAAGAAAGCGTCCTCGGATGGAAAGAGTTCGAGTATGAGGTCATGCGCGATTCAGGAGACACCTGCATTACGATCTGCAATATGGAAAACATCGATCCTATGGGCGTGCATACGGGCGAGTCGATCGTCGTGACGCCTTCTCAAACCCTGTCTGACGTTGAGCATCAGATGTTGAGAAGCGCTTCAATACGTATCATTAGAGCGCTCAAAATAGAAGGTGGCTGTAACATACAGTTCGCTTTTAAAGATGGAGATTACCGCGTTATAGAAGTGAATCCACGAGTCTCTCGTTCATCTGCGCTTGCGTCAAAAGCGACAGGGTACCCGATCGCGCGCGTTTCAGCAAAGATAGCTATCGGGATGCGATTAATCGAAATACCGAACCGAGTTACCAACGAAACGCCCGCCTCGTTTGAACCGACTATCGATTACACGGTCATCAAGATACCGCGATGGCCTTTTGACAAGTTTACGAGCGCGGATAATTCCCTGGGAACGGCGATGAAGAGCACCGGCGAAGTGATGGCAATTGGTCGAACGCTTGAAGAGTCGCTCCAAAAAGCTATCCGGTCGCTCGATTTGGATATACCGGTTTCCTTTTCTAAAGATCCCATTGACTTGGTATCCATCCCGACGGACAAGCGGCTATTTCAGATCTATAGCGCGCTCAAGAATGGGCACACTATCGCAGAAATAGCACGAAGCACAAGTATTGATCCCTTTTTTATAAGAAAGATCCTGAATATCGTCGATTTCGAGACATACCTCCAAGCAAAGTACAGAAACGGTAAGGCCAAGAAAATGAGCGCTTACGATCTGCGACGTGCAAAGCGTCTCGGATTCACTGACGAACAAATTGCTGAACTGACCGGCTTTACCCGTGAGATGGTCACCGATCTTAGACACCAGAGAACGCACGACGTAAAGGTGACGTACAAAATGGTTGACACATGTGCGGCTGAATTTAAAGCGCAGACTCCATACTACTACTCGACTTACGAACAGCAGAACGAGATCGTCCCCACAGATAAAACGAAGGTGCTTATCGTGGGGGCTGGCCCCATCAGAATAGGACAAGGAATTGAATTTGATTATTGCACCGTTCACGCGGTGCTCTCGCTACGAGAAGAGGGCATAGAAGCGCACATCATAAACAACAATCCTGAGACGGTTTCGACGGACTATGACACGTCAGACAAGCTCTTCTTTGAGCCACTGACGCTGGAAGACGTAATGAATGTCATTGAACAAGAGGAACCGCAAGGCGTTCTCGTGCAATTCGGTGGCCAAACGTCCGTCAACCTCGCAATCCCTCTAGAAAGAGAAATAAAACGCAGAGGGCTTTCGACCAGAATCTTGGGCACGTCTCCTGATTCTATCGATATCGCAGAAGACAGAGATCGGTTTTCACGGCTGTTAAAGCAGCTTTCAATACCCCAGCCTGAAAACGGTTCTGCTACGTCACGCGAAGATGCAATCCGAATATCACGAGAGATCGGTTTTCCGCTACTGGTTCGGCCTTCATACGTCCTCGGCGGTCGTGCTATGGAGATCGTTTACGATGAGTCCGAGTTAGACCGTTATATTGAGGAAGCAGTGAAGGTATCGAGACAACACCCCGTGTTGATTGATAAATTCTTGCAGCACGCTGTTGAGATTGATGTCGACGCAGTTAGTGACGGAGATCAAGTTCTTGTACCGACGATAATGGAGCATATCGAAGAGGCGGGGATTCATTCTGGTGACTCTGCTGTCGTCATCCCTGCTCAATCAATTGACGATAGGACGCAAGAAATCGTCAAGGATTACGTTACGAAGATCGCCAAGGCGTTGAACGTCGTAGGACTCATCAATCTTCAAATGGCAATAAAAGATGGTACAGTCTATGTTCTTGAGGCCAATCCACGCTCGAGTAGGACAATCCCATACGTATCAAAAGCTACGGGCTTGCCGCTTGCAAAGATCGCTGCCAAAGTGATCGTGGGACACAGCTTACGTGACCTTTGTCCAACCGAGCCAAAGATGAAGCACGTCGCTGTTAAAGAGGTCGTACTCCCATTTGAAAAGCTGCCCGGAGTCGATCCAATACTAGGTCCTGAAATGAAGAGCACGGGAGAAGTCATGGGCATAGACTACGACTTTGGAAGGGCATTCTACAAGGCAGCCCTTGCAAGTGATAATGAGCTACCGCTTTCAGGCACGGTCTTTATTTCGGTTAGGGATGAAGACAAACCCGAGCTCTGTGGCATCGCAAAATCGCTGTACAAAGCCGGATTCAAATTGTTAGCAACTCAAGGCACTGCTGACTATCTGAAGGAACACGGCGTTGAGGTTGAAAGAGTGCCCAAACTCACCGACAGCCCTGAACTTCTGGAAATGATGCGCAGCAACGGGATACAATTGATAATCAACACTCCGACGTGGAAGCAATCACGACTTGACGGAGAGGTGCTACGACGTGCAGCTGTTGATCATAGTGTGCCGTACATTACAAGCGTGCAAGGAGCTCGGGCATCGGCCGACGCTATTCACACCATGCTTGAACACTACGACAAACCCAGAGCTCAGAATCTCACGATAAGACCCATAAACAGCTATATCAGCGATTTATGGCCTCAGAACTAAAGGCAAAAGCGATCTGGCTGCTTGTATTCGCTCCAAAGCACGGCACGACTTAAAGAGAGCTGTTCACCTTGAAAGTACGCGCTTTAAGTAAGTCCAGCAACTATTGCCAAGTAAACAAAAGCGCGCAGACTTACGAGATCGTGGCAGGCTTTGCTATCATATTTTGGCGCTAATGGGCCAAAGATTCTCAGAAACGAGACAAATTGGCAGGATATTGTGCTAACGAAAACGCTTTAAGCTCGCGCGTTTTATTACGACGCGATATTATGCAACGAAGGTTTGAAGCCGTCAGAACCAACACCTCACTCCAAAACCTTTGGACGCGACGAGCAATCGCGTTCATCATCGACTCGCTGATTCTCTTGGTCGTATTCGCCGTGTTAAGCGCAGTGCTGGCAATTGTTTTAGTCTTACCGGTGTTAGTCTTGAACCTGAATGTTTATGGCGGATTCTTCTCAGGATTTTCCGCTATATTTGGTCTCATTATCGTCTGGGGATACTACGTCGCGCTCGAAGGGTCAACAGGGGCGACGATCGGCAAGCGATTTGTGGACTTAAAAGTAAGGTCGCTCAGAGGCGACATGAGCTACACTAAGGCCTTCGTTAGAAGCTTTACTAAAGCGTGGCTGCCTGTGTTCACGGCTCTTTTCGCACTAGATCTCATCGTCGGATTCCTGACCCAAGGGGACCCAAAACAGCGGTTCTCGGACATGGTCGCCGACACTGCCGTCGTTCACGCGCGCGCTTAAATCAGCTCGAAAACGTGCAAATTGTGGACGTCGTAACAAGGTAATTGCAATGAGTAAAGTTGTGCTTTCATTCTCTGGAGGCTTGGACACCTCAGTATGCGTTCCCCTCTTGAGAGAGCGGTATCAATATAAGAAGGTCATAACCGTGACCGTTGATGTCGGTCAACCACAGAGAGACTTAAAAAAGGCAGAAAGCCGCGCCGCTACACTCAGCGACAAGCACTATACAGTCGATGCTAAAAACGAGTTCGTTGAACAGTACTTGTTTCCGTTGATTAAGGCAAACGGCAACTACGAAGGATATACGCTCGGACAAGCCATTGCCCGACCGCTCATCGCAAAGAAAGTGCTTGAGTTGGCAGACCGAGAGCGTGTCTCAGCTGTCGCACACGGTTGTACCGGAAAAGGGAATGACCAGCTGCGATTTGAAGCTATATTCCGTGCGTCAAAATATAAGATTCACGCACCGATGCGAGAACTGAATCTTACACGCTCAGAGGAAATTGAATACGCTCTAGAGCATGGAATCGACGTACAGACTACTTTTGAAAAACCGTACAGCGTGGACGAAAATCTGTGGTCGCGCTCCATTGAAGGAGGCCGCCTTGAAGACCCCTCCTGCGCCCCACCGGACGACGTTTTCGAGTGGACAACCGCTCCAACAAAAGCAAAGGCTCCGATCCAGTTGAGTCTCGATTTCGAACAAGGTATCCCCATATCATTAAATGGAACCAAACTAAGCGGCTTTGAGCTCATTAGAGAGCTTAACGAAGTGGCAGGTAAACATGGAGTCGGACGGACCGACCTTATGGAAGATAGGATTTTGGGCCTGAAAGCCCGGGAGATCTACGAACACCCTGCAGCGACTGTTATTCTGACAGCTCACAAAGATTTGGAATCGCTTGTGCTGACACGAAAAGAGCGGAGGTTCAAGGACCTCGTCGATTCAGCGTGGTCAGAACTTGCCTACGAAGGCTTGCTAGATGAGCCGCTCTGCGCTGCCCTTGAAGCATTTATAAATAAGACACAAGAAAGGGTGACGGGTTCGGTCACAATGTCGTTATACAAAGGACTGGCAAGCGTCTGCGCTCGCAGTTCGCCCAATGCGTTGTATTCCGAAGAGCTGGTTTCATTCAACGATAAGTCGCTCGACCAACGCGACGCCGAAGGATTCTCCAAATACCACGGTTTTCAAAGCCGTGCATACAGGAAGTTCATCAAATAACCACACAAAAAAACCGGTGAGAATGAAACTCGAGGACGAACACACAGCAAAAAGATGAATTTGAGAAGATGCTGAATAATGCCATTGAGCGCTATCGGAGTGTGCTTGAAGAACTTGCGGAGTTATAGCATTGGTCGTGTATTTGACACTAGAACAAGTTCGAAGCATACACCATGCAATGATCCAAGCGATTGATGGTGAGAGTAACAGCTATCTCCACCCTGGCATCTGTGAAAATCTCCTTGCGGGTTGCCTTGACCGCCCACAAACAAACATTTGCGGCTATACGCCTTATAAGACATATTTCCAAAACTGCTTCCCTAATCGAATGTGTTATTACACGAATGCGTTCATCGAAGTTTTAAAAGGACTTGTTTCCTAGCGTGCGAGCTCTTTTTAGAGCAGACTGGTTGCTTTATAGATCCAAAAGCACAAAGAACGAGGTTTTTGTTGGCTATTGCACGCAATGACATTAATCTTAAGACAATTGCAGACTGGCTTTAGTCGCACACACTACTGAAATAAAGGGCATTAAACTACAGGTCAGCATTACGGGCCTCAAGCTGTAACAGAAAGCGTTGAGAATTATTTTAAGTAGCTTAGCTTGAACGCCCCCTCGTCGGCGAAACACTTACTAACGGGCTTGGAGATGGGCTAGGTGATGGTGACGGAGTTCTACTCGGTGAAGGACTCGGTGAAGGACTCGGTGAAGGACTCGGTGAAGGACTTGGAGATGGGCTAGGTGATGGTGACGGCTTTGGGGTTGGTGTTGGTTTTGGAATGACTAACAGCACACCTGCCCCCCTGGACCCAGCATAATCAGCATTGCCCTTATACTCTACAACAACGCGATGCTCTCCTGTGGACAAGGCTGAGACGTCGCTGACCGAAAGGTTGTGCATAGCAAAACCGAAATATGTGGAGCTTTGCCCAAGAGGCTTGCCATCAAGGTACCAATAGACTACTTGATCGTTTAGACCCAGTCCGTTTGCTGTGTTCAAAACGCACGAAAGAGTCGTGTTGTAACCGATCATCACCTCAACCGATCTTACTACGAGCAAGGAGCGTGCGAGAGGCGACGACGCCTCATTATTGGTTTGCCCGCCGCCCAAACACCCACCACAAGATGCTACGACAATTAACATAAGTATAATTGCAACAGTAGGTGTTTTTTGTTGCATGGATTGCGGCTCACCCTGTCGTGACGCCTTTTGTCAGCTGTCTAGGCGAAAAATCAATCAAACAGCAATTCTTCACTATTTATAAATTGTGTATGCTGCAGTCGCATTTCGCGTTTTTCGCANCTAGACGCACACGAGACTTTAAAAGTCCACAAAGCGTTGAGTCTTCTCTGCATTTAGACTACGGAGACCGCCACAAATCGAAAGCAATGCATGCCAACCGCTGTACAGCATCTGCATACTCTGCCGAGCGAACCGAGCTTGCTGCAATCACTGAATCAAGGGATACTGTTGACCCGCGATTCTGATATTGAGGTGGAAAAGAGGAAAAGGAAAAGATGACTGCAGAGCGCAGTCACCACTAGCTCAGGAATCCGTTTTAGTACATCTCCGGCCCTGCGCCTCCGAGGTCGGGAGTCTCACTGCTAGCTGCAATTATATCATCAATTCGCAAGATCATATTTGCTGCTTCCGTCGCAGATTCGACCGCATTTAGTTTCACCCGGAGCGGGTCAACAACGTTAAGGGCCAGCATGTCTTTAATCTCACCGTCGACTGAGATACCAGCGTTTCGGTTGCCCGATTCGTGAGCGCTACGAAGCTCGACAAGTTTGTCCAGTGGATCTCCTCCAGCATTTTCAATAAGCGTTTTTGGGATGATCTCCATGGCATTCGCAAAAGCGCGAACGGATAGTTGCTCACGTCCTCCAAAAGTTGTCGCGTAGTCACGAAGCGCCATTGCAAGCTCGACCTCAGGAGCGCCCCCTCCAGCCAGTACTTGGTTATTCTCAAGTGTCAGTGAGACGACTTTCAACGCGTCATTAACTGCTCTGTCCATCTCATCAACAACGTGTTCGATGCTACCGCGGAGCAGAATAGACACGGCTTTGGGGTTTTTGCTGTTTTCAACGAAAATCATCTCGTTGTCACCGACTTTTCGCTCTTGGACCAAACCTGCATAGCCAAGTTGCGATATATCCTCCAAAGTATCGGTGATCTTACCCCCGGTTGCCTTTTCGAGACGTTTCATGTCGCTCTTTTTGACACGTCGTCCCGCTAGGATGCCCGCTTTAGCAAGAAAATGCTGGACGAGATCGTCGATCCCTTTTTGACAAAAAACAACGTTTGCGCCGCTCGCGATTATTTTATCGGCAATCGCTTCTAACCGGCGCTCTTCCTCATCCCAAAATGACTGCATTTGCCCAGGGTCGTTAATCTCGATCTTCGCATCGATCTCCGTCTTTTCAATCTCCAAACCGACGTTGAGGAGTGCTATTTTGGCATTTTTCACCGTCGTTGGCATAAGCGGGTGGACTTTCTCCTTATCAATTATGAGGCCACGGACGAGTTTTGAGTCATCTATAGACGCTCCATAGCGACGAACGACACTGATGTCATCCGGATCAACGGTCTTCTTTCCGTCCACGTCTTCAGCGACAAGGCGCACTGCTTCAACAACAATGTCAGCCATCTTACCGAGCATCATCTCAGCACCCTTTCCAGTGATAGCCGTCATCGCAACATGCTTCAGCGTGTTATCATCNCCCGCAAACGCCATTTCATTTAATAAATCAGCAGCTTTACGCGACGCTAAGGTGAAACCGGCAGCGATCACTGTAGGATGCACGTCTTCACTCAAAAGCTCCTCTGATTCCTTTAAGAGTTCTCCGACAAGCACAGCAGCGGTAGTCGTGCCATCACCGACTTCATCGTCCTGCGTCTTAGCAACCTCGACCACCATTTTTGCCGCCGGGTGTTCGATATCCATCTCTTTCAAGATGGTTGCTCCGTCGTTGGTAATAACGACGTCTCCGATGCTGTCAACGAGCATTTTGTCCATTCCTTTGGGACCAAGCGTTGTTCGTACTGCATTCGCTACCGCGCGCGCAGCCTCGATATTCATGCTTTGGGCTTCCTCCCCGCGCGTTCGGGTGGCCCCCTCCTTGAGTATCAAAATCGGCTGTCCGCCTGCATTAACTAGCTGTCCACGTCCTGCCATAATCTTCCTCCTATTAACGTAAAATGACGTGTTTACATTGCGTGCAGTTCTATATAAAATTGATGTAAACCTATAAGGACTTACTCAGGTGCTAGCCTACCGCACCCCTAAAAGCACCCCTCGTTGCTTCACAAGAACAGAGGGAACGAAAAAGCGTATCGGTGAACAACATTCAGGGTGAGATCACTCATCATCAATTCGTTTCAACTCGCTTACTGTGGCCTCGGGATGATCGTGGAGAAACGAGGCTATCCTCTTCTTATGGATCAGTTCACAGTCAATGCATGTCCAGACAACGTCACCTCGAGAACTTACGATCCACTTTCCGAGTTGGGAGTCCTCACATGGGTACTTCGGACAATAACAGAAGACGCATACCTGTCCTTTGAAATGACACGGATAGTGGGGGCAATCTTCTCCTTTCGGTAACCCCCCGGGTTCGCTTAA
>Ga0031654_10000193_pt1 | contig 13983 bp, 10 predicted proteins | sample FrelakmetCRP12CR_FD_55268 | JGI IMG/M metagenome (GOLD analysis project Ga0031654, IMG submission 55268) | Freshwater lake sediment microbial communities from the University of Notre Dame, USA, for methane emissions studies - CRP12 CR | ecosystem: Environmental > Aquatic > Freshwater > Lake >...
CTCCTCCAGGTTCCTTAAGCGTAATACATTCCGGCTGACCCTCTGCGATGAATCCTCTGCATGACGTGCATAAATGCGCAAGGACCCGCCATGGGTAGGAAGTTCATCTACATCGAAGATGGTAAGCCCGTGACTTGAAAAAATCTTCTCTACGGAAAGAAATGAAAAGTATGAAAAATGTTCATGGTATATAGTATCAAACTGGTTATCTTCAATTAGACGCATAAGGTGAGGGAACTCCATGGTTATGATTCCCTGCGGTTTAAGCACTATCTTTATGCCCTTAATAAAATCATTGATATCCGGCACATGAGCGAGGACATTGTTGCCTATGAGAAGATCAGATGAAATACCCTCATTCCTCAGTTCTGTGGCTGTCTGAGCGCCAAAGAATTTAATCAGTGTTGATATCCCTGCATCCTGTGCCGCCTTAGCTACATTTTTAGCCGGCTCTATACCTAAAACGGGTATGTTCTTTTCCTTAAAATATTGAAGAAGGTACCCGTCGTTGCTTGCGATTTCGATGATCTGGCTATGAGCATTGAAACCGAAACGCCTGATCATGAGGTCAATATAGTTTTTTGCATGCTTGAGCCAGCTCTCTGAATAGGATGAGAAATAAGCGTAATCACTGAAAATCTCTTCAGGTGATTCGAATATGGGTACTTGAACCAGATAACATGCTTCACACACATATGCATGCAGCGGATAGAAAGGCTCCATATGCTGAAGTTGTTCTTTCATGAGATATGAATTCGCAAGGGGTGACATCCCCAGATCTATAAAAGTATTTTTCAGAGGAGTACTGCAAAAACGGCAAATATTTCTTATATTTTGCATTTCCAGGCTATTAATGAGTATTTACCCATTCCAGATTATCGTTCAAAAAACCTTTGCTTCTCAGATCGTTTAGGACTTTCAATCTCATGAACCGGGAGTTGCGAAAGTTCTCATCTGCAAATTTCATTGCTTCAAGCCCTTCCTTAAGGTCCCTGATCGTCGTGATCAAATCGACCTGAGGCTGGTAATCAGGGACCAGTTTTCTGAAGAGTCCGAAATTGACCCTGTAAGACCTCTTGTCTGGCTGCGCATCCTTATTGATAGAGACCTCCACGCCCGGGATGACCTCTGCCACAGCATGGGCCAAGTCCTTGACCTGATAATTCCATACGTCACTGCCCACGTTGACTGCTACGAAAGGGCCCCCATTGGAGATATCTCTTGCTATCGCCCAATCTATAGCCCGGGCCATGTCATGAATATTGATCAGTGGCCGCCATGGTGTACCGTCACTGAGAATGGTAATTTTCTGTGACGTGACCGCTCCTGCGACAAAATCGTTCAGGACAAGGTCCAGTCTCAGCCTTTCACTCATACCACAAGCTGTCGAGAACCTGAGACTGGTCACCTTGAACTTCTCATCTGCAAGGTTCTCCAGATCACGCTCAGTATAAACCTTTGATTTTGCATATGCTGTCAGCGGATTGAGCGGAGACTTCTCGTCTCTCGGGCTCTCATCAGCAGACCCGTACATGCTGCAACTTGAAGCAAAAACAAAAGATCGTACTCCCTTTTGTTTGCCTTTTTTAGCAAGTTCTATACTTGCACGGTAATTGATATCAAGGGTAACTTCCTCAAAGGTGTTGCCCATCGGATCATTCGATATGCCAGCCAAGTGCACAACGGCGTCTACACCGTCCAGCAAATCTTTGGGAATCTGCCTGATATCGACAAAATGCTGCTGATCCACCCGGCATTCGGGAAGAATCTCTGCATTGGTAAGACAGTTCGCAAAATATCCTGTATCAAGGCCAACTAATGTTACATCCGGATAAGAAGTACGTAATCGTTGTATAACACAAGGCCCAATATAGCCCATATTTCCCGTGACTAAAATTTTCATGTATGCCTCCTTAATTCAACTGAACTGTTATTGTTTTACCCACTTTTTTAAAATATGCATAAGAAAGGGGATACATTTAGTTTGAACTGGTAGTATGTAATAACTTTTTTATGTATCTGGCAATAGCCGGCGAAGCGGTAAGTCCTGGAGACTCTATTCCGACAAGATTGATAAAACCGGGTAAGTCTTCACTGATAACAAAGTCATGGAAGATTTCTCCGGCTCCCTGAAGCTTTGGTCTGATGCCGGACATATCAGGAACAATGTCTTCTTTATTAATGAAAGGGAGAAACTTAACGGCTGCCTCATAAAACTGCTCTCCTTTCAATGCATCAACTCTGTAATCTTCTCCTCTGTCTATATAGGTCGCATCNGGCCCGAGCTTCATACGCCCATTTAAATCCAGCGTTAAATGCATGCCTAANCCGATCTGATTTTCCTCCGGAACAGGATAGATAAGCTTCCGGATAATCCCCTGTTTCACATTGTTAATGCTGAAGTAATCCCCCTTGCAGTAGTGGAGAGTATAATCCCTCCCTATCATTCCCGCAATGGTATCCGAGTATAATCCGGCTGCATTAATGACCCTTTCCGTCAAAAATTCGAAATAATCACCGTCGATGTTCAAAGTCGCAACCTTGTAACCATATGTGACCTCTTCGATCCCTACCACTTGCGTTCCATAGACTATTTCAGCACCTTTCATTTGGGCATCGTGAAGATAAAAGTCCATGAGAGAATGAGCGCTAATTATCCCGGTACCAGGGGAATAGAGGGCTCCAAACGCCTTGATATTCGGTTCGATTTNATTAATCTGCCTTTGCTCTAACAGAGAAACNGAAACCCCGTTTTGTATCGCATTATCCATCAGATGTTCAATTTTTTCCATTTCTTTTTCGGTTGTCGCAATTATCAATTTGCCAATTTTCCTNTGCGGTATATTGTTTTTCATGCATGTCTCATATAGCATATCTCTGCCCTTAAGACATAATTGTGCTTTCAGTGANCCCTTTGGGTAATAGATCCCTGCATGAATTACCTCGCTGTTCCGTGAGCTTATCCCCATACCATGGGATACGTTCTTCTCCAGGATATATATATTCAGATTGTTGTTTGCAAGTTCTGAAGCAATTGCCAACCCGATTATTCCAGCCCCTATAATAGTTATGTCACTATCCATCGTGTCCTTTAAAATCGAATACAACTAATTTGAAATTCGAAATCATCAACCAATTACCATATTTTCCATGGAGCTTTGTCTGTGTTCCATAATTCTTCTAAGTAGTTCTTTTCCTTTAATGTATCCATACATGACCAGAAACCGTAATGACGATAGCCCATTAGTTGATCATCATGGGAGAGTTTTTCTATAGGATTTCGCTCCCAGATACAGTCATCATTTTCAATATAATCGATCACTTTAGGGTTTAAAACAAAGTACCCACCATTTATCCATCCTTCAGCTGCCTGCGGTTTTTCATTAAATTCTGCAATCCGGTCACCATCGAATCCGATTCTCCCGAAGCGCGCTGGTGCCCGCACCGTGGTAACTGTAGCTAATTTGCCATGAGATCTGTGGAACGCCAGAAGGTCGTCAAGATTGATATCGGCTACTCCGTCACCATAGGTGAACATGAAAACATCTTCATTTTCAAGCCATTTCTTGAGACGTCTTAAACGTCCGCCAGTCTGTGTATAAAGTCCGGTATCCATGATATGGATCTTCCAGTTTGGCTGATTTCCGTCATGAATAACGGTTTTGCCATTGGAAAGATCTATTGTGACATCGTTGTTTATCGCATAAAAATTGAGAAAATATTCTTTGATGACTTCGGCTTTATATCCTGCCGCTATAATGAACTCGTTAACACCGTGCGCCGCATAAATATTCATGATGTGCCAAAGTATCGGTTTGCCACCAATTTCTATCATGGGTTTGGGACGCAAAATAGTTTCCTCGGATAAACGGGTCCCAAAACCGCCCGCTAAAATCACAGCTTTCATGATAACCTCCCGGTGTTATGTAACAATGTATTCATACACATGACCTTGTTAGTAATTTCCGTGATAAAAAAACCGCTAAAAATGACTTTGAAATGTCATTTCTCTTAACCTTTTATAAAATGCCGTTCTTGATATACCGAGCATTTTAGCAGCCTTTGACTTNTTCCCGTTACATTCCTGTATTGCATNACGTATTGCCTGTATTTCCATTTCTTTTAAACTTCTNATAGAATGGTTATTATTAGTCATTTTATGATTANATATGGATAATATTTCCTCAGGCAGATCACTTATGCTAATGCTATNCCCGTTTGCAAGCACTATTGCCCGTTCAATAATNTTTCTCAGCTGTTTTATATTCCATGGCCATACATACTCCTGAAGGATTTCCATTGCTTCCTTTGATACCTGAACACTTTTATTCTCTCTCATGCAGAATTCATTGACAAATTTGGAGATGAGAAACGGTATATCATCTTTTCTCTCCCTGAGCGGAGGCAGGGTAATCTCAATGACATTTATTCTGTATAAGAGGTCCTCACGGAATCGTCCTTCCCTGACTTCATGTTTTATGTCCCTGTTGGTAGAGCAGATGAGTCTGAAATTGACCTTTATTCTATTATTGCTGCCAAGCCGCACAATCTCTCTTTCCTGAAGAACTCTCAGGAGTTTTGTCTGCAATGAGATCTCCAGTTCAGCGATTTCATCCAGAAAGAGTGTGCCACCTGAAGCCTTTTCACATTTGCCGATACGCCGTGAAAAAGCTCCTGTGAAGGCCCCCTTTTCATGTCCAAAAAGTTCGGACTCCATCAGTTCTTTTGGAACAGCAGCACAATTGATCACAACAAACGGCATGTTCTTTTTGCTGCTTTTATAATGAAGTGCGCTTGCAACAAGTTCCTTGCCTGTGCCGGTCTCTCCCTGAATAAGAATGCTGCTTAATGAGTCTTTCACAGACTCAATAAGTTCAATAACCTTACGCATCTGATGATTGTTGCCAATGATACAATNGTNATNGTCTTTAACTGAAAGTATTTTTTTCAATNACTGTATTTCCATTTTCAATTGTCTCCGTTCTACAGCCNTTGCAATCATCTCCTTAAGCTTCATATAGTCCGGAGGCTTGATGAAATAGCAGAAAGCACCCCGCGTGATCGCTGACGCAGCAGAATCTACTGTTCCGAATGCTGTTAAGAATATAACGGGGATATCAGCGCAATGATTCTTCAGGTATTGGAATAAATCTGTGCCGTCACCACCGGTAATATTGAGGTCGGTTATTATTGTATCTATATCCTGTTGCTGAATAACTTTTATGGCACCATCGATATTGATCGAATCAAATACCGTATATCCCTCATCAGAAAGGATTGCTGAAAGGACCCTTAAAGCATTGGGCTCATCATCAACGATGAGAATTTTTCCCTTATCGTGCATATTTATATAAATAGAATTTCAGAATCAATGGGCTGTATTTCATAGGAAACCACCGGAATGACAGATTATATGAGCAAAGATTTATGATGCTCTGTATAGAAGATACTTTTATAAACAATGCGTTAAAGTTTTTATATCGCAAGCATTATCTTGATATCTAAAATTAGGAACTATCTTCTGTATCGTGTTAATTGCTTCATTAACAGCATAATCGTGTACGCAGCGCTCAAGGTCTGTGCAGCAATCCTTTAAGTATTGCTTTGATGGAATCTCAGGGACTGCCATAAGGATTTTCTTATGGAATGTTGGAAGTATTTTTTCTGATTCATCAAAGAGTTCTTCGCACAGTTTTTCACCCGGTCTGAGACCGATAAACTCTATTTTGATTTCCTTATGGGGAATAAACCCTGAGAGTCGGATGAAGTTCTCCGCCATCTCAACAATCTTGATGCTTTCTCCCATATCAAGGACAAAAATTTCACCGCCTTTTCCGGAGGCGGCTGCTATCATGACCAGATGAACAGCTTCCGGTATGAGCATGAAAAACCTCTCAACATCAGGGTGCGTTACCGTCAGGGGCCCGCCGTTTTTTAGCTGTTCTTTGAAAATCGGTACAACGCTGCCATTGGTCCCGAGCACATTTCCAAACCGGACGGTTGTGAATTTGGTTTCGGATAAAGCATCCATATTGACTGTAAGAAATTCAGCGACTCGTTTTGTCGCCCCCATGATATTTGTCGGATTTACGGCCTTATCTGTCGATATCAGAACAAAGTTTTCTGCTCTATACTTCGAGGCAATTTCAATGATATTTTTCGTACCGAAGATATTATTTTTAACTGCCTCAATCGGATGATGTTCCATCAGGGGAACATGCTTGTATGCGGCTGCATGGAAAACAATCTGAGGCTTATACTTTACAAAGATACGCTCCAGACTCAATAAATCCTGAATATCTCCGATTATTGTTGACAGGTCAGTTCCATTCTCCTTTGTTCTCAATTCCATATCTATATCAAACAGGCTGTTTTCATACCTGTCCAGAAGCACAAGATGAGAGGGATTATAGGTCAATATCTGTCTTGAGAGTTCAGAGCCGATAGAGCCGCCGGCACCCGTTACCATGACAGATTTGCCCTTAATAAATTCTCTCAGTGAAGAGATATCGGTATTGACGGGTTCTCTCTGGAGCAGATCTTCAAGGGAAATAGGTGTTATATGAGAAATGCCATAATGTTTATTGAGAAAGGATAATAGTTTATTCTCGGTAATATAGCCAAGCTTAATGAGCTTTGCACCAAGCCTTCCTCCCTCTTTTTTCTGCAGTGACAGAGCCTGCTGTATCTGATTTTCTGTTACCACTTTTGCATTTACGAGGAGTTGCCCTATCTTTGTCGTCACTGAGATATTGCCGCCAATGATGTCTTTTATGCCCGGAAGCTTTTTGATGAGTATATTATGCGGTTTGCATATTTCATAAATATCTCGGACGGTCTTCCGCAAATCAGTGGAAGTGATCAGGACTTCATCCGGCCCATATTTCTTGATTATATCGGGGAGCATATCACTGTTCCCCAGAATAGGTATCCCGTGTATGGTACCCCCTTTTTTCTGAATATCATCGTCGATAAATCCAATGGGACTATAGGCACTTTCGCGTTTATTTTTCATTTCACGGACAATCATCTCACCCACATCGCCGGCTCCGATTATGAGTACATTTTTTCTGGAGGGTCCTTCGATCATATATTCTCTGAAAACCCTTATGAAAAGTCTATTCCCGCCTGATATTGCAATAAATATTAACCAGTCAAGGACAAGGATGGAACGGGGATAATCCGTGTCACCGAGCAGGTATTTCACTATCAGCAGGAATAGAAGACTTCCAATTGTTGTAGAGTTGATGATTTTTATTAAGTCGCTGATGCTCGCATATCGCCATAAGCCTCTGTGAAGACCTGTTAGCAGAATACAGACAAGACGTATGAGAAGTAGCAAAGGCAGATAAGCAAGGAATTTCTGGAAATAAACAGGTGACAGCAGTGAATCAAAACGGATAATGAATGCCAGATAGTTTGATACAACTGCCTGACTCAGGAGGACGAGAACGATAAACAGTCGACGATGCCTTATTATCAGGTCTTTGGTGTCCTCATATATTATGCTAAATATTTTGCTCATCTTATCTTTAATTATTTAGTATTACGAAGCCCAATCAGGATATTTTTAAGATAGTTCTGACAATAAGTCTAAGATCCGTAATAATGTTATGGTTGTCGACATACTGCAGTGAAAGTTTGATTTTCTCCGGCAAAACTATTTTCCTGTAATTTTCTTCCCAGTTATCCGAACCTGATAGAAGTATCTCCTCATTTGAATAGCATATTGAAGCAGGATCTGTAATACCGGGACGAATGCTGAGTAACTTTTCGTATGCTGTTTTAAAAAGATTTACGTACTCACTGATTTCGGGCCTTGGACCAACAAAACTCATGTCACCTTTCAGAACGTTGAATAGTTGGGGAAGCTCGTCAATCTTATATTTTCTGAGAAGTCTTCCGATTCNGGTGATGCGATTGTCTCCCTTTATGGTGATTTTCGGGCCGTCTTGTTCTCCAACCTTTTTCATCGTCCTGAATTTATATATCTTAAATGGTTTAAAATCCTTACCGATTCTTTCCTGTGTGAAAAGAATCGGTCCGGAGCTGTCAAGTTTTACGAGGATAGCGGCGATTATGAAAAAAGGNATACAGATAATTATTCCTAAGGCTGAAAAAAAGATATCAAACAATCGTTTCATTTTTTATANAGCGTAGCCAGCTCCGACACTGTATCTATTACCTTGTGTACTTGTGNATCGGTCATGCCGGGATAAATAGGTAACGATATGATGCGTTCATAGAACCATTCGGACCCGTCAAAGCCATTTTCAGAATAAGAGAAAGTATCACGATAAAATGGATGTCTGTAAAGAGGAATGAAATGAACAGAGGTTACTATACCTCGTCTTTTTAATTCTTCGATGAATTGATTTCTTCCAATGTTTAATGTTTCAAGATTCAGTTTGAGTACATACAGATGCCAGGAGCTCTCCCTGTCGGGTTTAACATATGGGGTCATCAAGGTATCAATAGACTGAAATGCTTCCGTATATTGGCGGGCTATCGCCTTTCTGCGTTGCCACATCCAGTCTATTTTCCTTAACTGGGACAAACCGATAGCTGCCTGAAGATCTGTAAGATTGTACTTATAGCCTGCCTCTATAACCTCATAGAACCAGGTGCCTTCCTTTGAATACCGTTTCCATGCATCCTGTGAAATGCCATGCAGCCTCAATATTTTGATCCTTTCGGTCCATTCGTCATTCTCGGTAGTCACCATGCCACCTTCACCGGTAGTCAAAGGTTTTGTTGCATAAAAACTGAAGCATGTCATATCGCCGATTGTCCCGACCTTTTGCTGTCTATACCAGGCCGGAACGGCATGTGCAGCGTCTTCAATTACGAAGAGATGGTGAGCTTTTGCAATGCTGACAATCTCATCCATATCGCATGGCTGCCCTCCGTAGTGAACAGGTATTATCGCTCGTGTATTTCCGGTGATTTTTCCATCAATCTTCGAAATATCGATGTTTCCGGTATGTCTGTCAATATCGATCAGGACAGGTCTTGCCTTGAAATAGGTGACAACTTCGGCAGTAGCTGTGAATGTTATCGCCGGTACCAGAACTTCATCACCTTCAGTGAGATTTATAGCTTTGAGAGCGAGATGCAGACAGGCAGTGCAGGAGTTCATGGATACGGCATTTTTACAGCCGATATATTCCCTGAATCGGTCCTCAAATTCCACAGTTGCCGGTCCCATAGTAATCCATCCGGATTGCAGGGCATTGACAACCCCGGCTACATCGTCGGCAGTTATGTGGGGTTTATGAAACGGTACTTCCATTGGTGGTCAACCTTTATCATTTCCATGTGAAATGTAGATATTGTTCGTGATTCAGGCGTCTTAAGAGGTCAGAAGTCCGGGCTGCTTCTAAAAGTTATTGTTTTTGGTCATCAAAATAGGATGAGTAATATGCTGAATGGTAATAATTATATGCTCCGTATTTCAAGTCAGATTTCTTGACACCATTCAGAACGACGCCAAGGATTTTTGCATTGATGTCCCGGAAAACTCTTTTTGTTTCTCGTAATGCCTTGAGAGGAGTTTCCCCTGCCCTGACGACCAAGACCGTTCCATCGACAACTTTGCTCAGATAAATTGAATCCGGGAGACCTATTACAGGAGGAGAATCAATAATTATGAATTCATACAGAGACTGAAGGGCATAGATAATTTCCTGGATTTTCGATGATCCAAGGAGTTCTGAAGGATTCGGTGGTATGGGGCCTGATGTTATTACACTCAGGCCGGAGATTCCCGTAGATCTTATCAATCTGCCATTGGAGCCATCAAACTCGATATTACCTGAAAGGACTGATGACAGTCCGACTGTGTTGTCAAGTTGAAAGGCAGCATGAAGTCGTGGTCTTCGCAAATCGGCATCAATAAGAATTCCCCTGCCCAGCCTTTCACGCATTGCCTTCGCAAGATTGATTGTCACGGAAGTTTTTCCAATCTTCTGGCCAGGTCCTGTAATAAGTATCGTCTTTGGGGGTTTTTCCGAGGAAGACAGAAGTATGAATGCACCGATAGACCTGAATGCCTCAATGACCGGATTCGTCTGCTTGTAATCAACAACTATAGGCAGATTAGATTGTTGTGGTTTCACCTCGTGTTGAATCATACTTTTATTTGATGAAGTTACTGCCTCTCGAACTTCTTCGATATTTGGAATAATCCCGAGAGTCGGAAGATCCGCTTTCTTTTCGATATCGTCAGTATCCTTAATGCTGTTGTCGAAATATTCGACCAGAAAAGTAAGTCCTATTCCACCAGTGAGTCCGAAGAATAGCGCTAAAACAACGTTGAAGGGTAAGTTTGGCTTGAAAGGGTCCTTCGGAAATATGGCTTTATCGAGAATTTGAATATTGGAAGCCTTGTTGCTGGCCGACACACTTACCTCATTCAAACGCTGCAACAAGCTGTTATATAACCCTTTATTCACATCGACTTCCCTTCGCAGTACTTCATATGAAGCGGTTGAACCCTGAAAGGAGAGGACCTTTTGCTTTTGAGAATTCAGCGCTTTTGTTAAATTGTCTTCTTTTTTAAGGGCATTTCTGTAATCCAACTCTGACGATTGAATAATTTTTGACGTCTCCTGTGAAGTTCTGTTTGTTATGGCATCCATCTGGCTCTTGAGACTTTTCATTTTGGGATATTCAGGGGTATATATCTTCAAAAGATTGTAGTATTCGGCTTCGATTTTGGCATGATCGTTACGCAACCCCTGTATCACGGGATTATTCAGAATAATAGGATTATTTACACCGGAGTCCCTGACCTGCCTGTACAACGCCTCTTTTTGAATTCTCTCTGTTGTAACACCATTTAAGACAACTGAGATGTCGGAAAGTTTCTGCGCATACAGATTATTATTGCCGGTAGTAAAGACTATTTCATTTTTCGCCGCATAGTTGTTGAGCGTCCTTTCTGATTCTTCCACTTTCTGTTTCATGATTGCTAACTGTGCCTGAAGAAAATCTTTTGCTTCATTGCTCGCTAAGATTCTGCTCTCCAGATCAAAGGTTATGTAAGTTTGGGTAACCGCATTGCTCACATCCATTGATAGTTCAGGATTGTGTGAAATAAAACTTATTTTAACCAGTTGTGAATTCTTGACAGGGGTTACCTCAAGCCGTGAAATCAATGAGTTAATGAGATAGTCCGGGATATCACTAACAACTAACTGATTATCTCCAGGATTTGCCGAAGCAGTATCGGAAGATTTCTTTGTAGGGAACAGCTTGATAATACCGGAAAAGTCCCCTATGGTATTATCGTAAATAAAACTCTGTATTTTGGAGAGCATATCCCTGGGCAGCAAAAAATCTTTATTCTTATCGAGACTGAGATTTCTGATGACCCGCTCTGCTATATTCCTGCTTTTGAGGATCTCAAATTGGGTCTGATAATAATCAACTCCGGGTGTGTCAATCTGTACACCCTTGAAGGAGAGCACATTCGGGCTTTCAGTTTCAATTTTCACGACAGCTGTGGCCCTGTAAAGCGGTATCATCATAAGAGAGAGAATGATTGTTATNGTGACAACTGAGATTAAGAAAAGCAGTACAATGGATTTCCTCTTTAGTATGACATTAAGGTAGTCTCTTAAATGAATTTCTTCTGTTTCTCTTTTCATCTCCTGCATATACTCTATATATGTTGAAAGCGAGAAATCTCTTTGGTCGTATTTTTTTATTTCATGCCTGTTNTCCATTGATTTAACCTTAGCTCTTAAACGTTACTTAAGGAACTATTCCCGGCCGGACACCGCTGAATCCGAAATAACCGAAATTAAAATATCCTGCAAGCCCACCATAAATCCTTTTTAACATGCTGCTTGACACAATGATAACATCTTTATCTTTCACTTCGATATCCGGAATTTTCCTGTCCAGGACATCATCATAATCAATGGTAATAACATCTCTTTCCTGCTTGCCGATATCACGGTATATCTTAATATCTGAGTTCTTCGCATCCTGGGCTAGTCCCTTAGCCAAGCTTATGGCCTGTGTGAAAGTAGTTTTGCNCTTTAAAGGAAANGATCCGGGACTTTTGACGGCACCATCAATAAAGAATATACCGCTTTTCGGGACAAGTATAACATCTCCGGCGGTCATTGGTATATTAAATGCCACCTGACCTTTTATCAACAACTGATCTAAATCAATTACGATGTTATCGGTTGCCTGGTTTTCCCGTGGATTTTCTGCTGAACTTCTCTGAACTATACAAATATCTCCTGCATCCCCGCTTAAACCTCCAGCCAGCGAAAGCAGTTCAAGGAGGGATCTATGACCGGACACATAATACACTCCAGGTTTCTGCACAGACCCAAGCACCGTAACCTGCCGGCTCCGGTAATCCCTGATGAACACCCCTACAACCGGTTCTGAAAGGAAGGTCTTAAATTTCTCTATTAGAACAGATTCCAGTTCAGATGTAGTACGCCCTGAGGCCTCAACTTTATCAATCAGCGGTAATTTAATAAAACCTGAAGCACTGACTCGTGCAACGGTGTCCAGTTCTTTTGCCTGAAAAACAGTGATTTCCAGCAGATCTTCGGGGCCAATTTTGTAGTCAGCAACAGAGGGCGTGTTTTGGAATACTATGCTTTTCTGGGTTATCTCTGTATTCAGCCTGTCAGTTTTGGTCTCGGTTGCATGCTGCGCAAGCACTGCTTCCGGCCGTACATCCCTGCCTGCGCAGGATGTCAGAAGCAGGAGGATGAATATACATATTGAAATAACAACCTGTAGCATTTCGTTCCGTATTGTCTTAATAATTAGCATTTGTTAATCGCTGTATCAATGCCCCTTACAATCTTCGGTTTATATCCTTCAAGCTCGATGATTGCTGAGCATATCCTCGAAAATATGTTCTCATCAATAAATCTTTTTTTCATCGTTCAGGCAATGCTCCGCCTCCTCAGTCACATAAAGCAACAGAGAAGGCATATAACTCACAGCAACTCAGTGTGATTAATTGGAGACCGTCTATAACCTGCCGNATAGTCGGTGCTTCTTGATACATTAGNATCTGGATCATCCGGTCAAGGCAAACGATGACCCATTCCCGTCATTGCCCGACTTGGTCGGGCAATCCATTTTATAGACAGACTCTCATTTAGTGAAAAACATAAGCCTGAAAGTTTCAGGCGTCTTCGATTTCATCAGCGTATATTTTTAATCCAACACTTCTTCCAAGGATCTCTATATTGACCAAAAACTTCATTTCCTCTTCTTTCTCTTTTTTTATGAGAATCCCTTCCGCACCTCTGAGAGGTCCTCTCCTCACCCTAATCCTTGTTCCTTCTTTGAGATGAGGATAAATATCCAGTTCTTTGCCACTATTAATCAGCATCTTCAGTGAATCGATCTCATCAGGATTCACCGGAGTTGGATTTCCTGAGTACAGGGAAACAAATTTCACAGCGCCTCTCGTTTTCAGCACATTGANATATCCNTCTGAATGAGAGTGAATATTAACGAACAGATACCCGGGAAACANGGGAAAGTCAATAAGCTTACGCCTGTCTTTCCATTGCCTCCAATTCTTGAATGAGGGGAGAAANGTGTTAATCTGTTTNTTCCTGAGTTCATCATTCGTGACAAACTCATGCCGTGATTTTACGTATAATGCGAACCATTGCATAGATTTCCCCCCAATCTCCGTTTATTAAAAGCAAGGATTATGCCAGATAATTTTATCAGGCAGAATATAACTGTTATAATATAAAGATTAACTTTAATAATAGAAGATAACATATAAATAGAAATATGTTTTTAAGGACGTTTGTTTTTTGAAAATTACTTTTATGACGCCGAAAAATACTGCGAAAAACTGCTGGTATTTTAAGAAACAATTGTATCTAATGTAAACACTTTATTTTGATACTGTTTCTATTGGATACAGTTTATATGATGCCGTAAGCTTGAAGTCTTATGATGCCGTAAGCTTGAAGTCTT
>Ga0031654_10000200_pt1 | contig 13733 bp, 5 predicted proteins | sample FrelakmetCRP12CR_FD_55268 | JGI IMG/M metagenome (GOLD analysis project Ga0031654, IMG submission 55268) | Freshwater lake sediment microbial communities from the University of Notre Dame, USA, for methane emissions studies - CRP12 CR | ecosystem: Environmental > Aquatic > Freshwater > Lake >...
CCCTGTTCCACTTCCACTTTGTACAGGCTGATTGCCTTCAGCGCCTCGTCTTTCAGGTTTACATATCTTTTAGCGAACTTAGGCAGGAAGCGTTCAAACAGGCCGAGGATGTCATGCAGCACGAGCACCTGTCCGTCACAGTGCGGACCTGCGCCGATGCCGATTGTCGGGATGGAAAGCTCTTCGGTTATCTTTTTTGCGATCCCCGCTGGAATAGCCTCCAGCACGATAGAGAAGGCCCCTGCTTCTTCCGCAATATGGGCTTCTTCCATCAATCTCTTAGCAGCCTCTTCCGTCTTTCCCTGTACCCTGTAACCGCCCATCCTGTGTATTGCCTGCGGCGTAAGACCTATATGCGCCATGACCGGGATATCGGACCTTGACATTGCCCTGATATGTTCGGCCACCTCGGCGCTGCCCTCTATCTTAACGGCTGTTGCGCCTGCCTCTTTCAAAAAGCGCCCTGCATTTTTTACCCCTTCCTGAACGCTTGCCTGATAGGACATGAAGGGCAGGTCTCCGACAATCATGGTATTCTTTGCCGCCCTTGAAACCATCTTTGTATGATAAATCATTTCGTCCATGGTTACTGAAAGCGTATTCTCGTTCCCCTGAACAACCATGCCGAGCGAATCTCCCACAAGGATAACATCAATGCCTGCCTCATCGACTATCTTTGCAAAAGGAAAATCATAGGCGGTAAGCATGGTAATTTTCCGCTTTTCAGCTTTCTTTTTCAAAAGGTCAGGTATCGTATTTTTTGGCATAGTCGCCTCCTTTGTTTATCTATAAAAAGAGCTTCTATAAGGTTTAAAATATGCCTCAAGAATAAATTTGTCAAGAGCAAGCTGTTAAACAATGCAACCCTTCAGTGAAGCGGGGAGGATTTTAGGCTTCACTGAAGGGCTACGACAATAACTGGCAATTTTTCCCTCATTTAGCGTAAAATATAAAAGCAGATGCTTTTACCTTCCGCAGACATTGCCGATAAAATCAATACGAAAAAGGAAAGCAGGCGGATTTGTCCGCACACGTTGCTGCGGATAATCGTAATAGAGAAAAGAGGTTTACGAGTTTATGAAATGTGAAAATTTAAGAAATATCGCGATCATCGCCCATGTCGACCATGGCAAAACCACATTGCTTGACGGGATGATGAAACAGGGCGGGTTGTTCCGCTCCAATGAAAAAGTGCAAGAGCGTATGATGGACAACATCGACCTTGAGAGGGAACGCGGGATAACCATCATGGCAAAAAATACTGCGGTGAATTACAACGGCGTGAAGATAAATATTGTGGATACGCCCGGCCATGCCGATTTCGGCGGAGAGGTCGAAAGGACACTGAAGATGGTGGACGGCGTATTATTGCTCGTTGATGCTTCGGAAGGCCCGCTGCCACAGACGAGGTTTGTNCTGAAAAAGGCGCTTGAACTTAAACTGCCNCCGATACTTGTTATCAACAAGATCGACAGATCCGATGCAAGGATACAGGCNGTNTTAAATGAGGTCTATGACCTTTTTATTGATCTCGACGCTACTGAAGAACAGCTTGAATTCCCGGTCCTTTACACAAACGCCAAGCAGGGGACGGCAAAACTCAGTATGGAAGAAGATTCAACAGACCTGAAACCGCTCTTCGATACGATTATGAATACCATTCCACCTCCTTCAGGCAAGAGTGACGGGATATTGCAGATACTCGTCACAAATATCGACTATGACAACTATATCGGCAGGCTTGCCATCGGGCGAGTTTTTTCCGGTACGGTTAAGGTGGGCGATTATGTGTCCATGGCAAAGGGAGACAATGAATTCACAAAGACAAAGGTCTCATCAATGTACACATTCCAGGGGCTTGAGCGTATGCAGGCGTCTGCGGCGTCTGCCGGAGAGATCATTGCCCTTGCCGGCATTGAAGGCATCAATATAGGCGATACCATTACCGATGTTGAAAATCCGAAGCCTCTGCCGAGAATAACCGTAGACGAGCCTACTATATCGATGGTGCTGTCCGTCAATACTTCCCCGTTGGCCGGAAGGGAAGGAACATATGTGACCTCAAGAAATTTAAGGGAAAGGCTTGAAAAAGAGCTTCTCTACAATGTGTCCATAAAAGTGAGTTTTGACGAAATGGATTCCTTTAAAGTGATGGGTCGCGGCGAGCTTCAGTTGGCGATACTTATAGAGATGATGAGGCGTGAGGGCTATGAGCTGTCCGTTTCCATGCCGGAGACTATAACGAAAACAATAAAAGACGTTTTACATGAACCCATGGAAATGCTTGTCATAGACGTGCCGGAAGAATATGTAGGAGTCGTTGCCCAGCAGGTGGGGATGAGAAGGGGCAAGATGCAGAAGATGCAGAACAATGGCTACGGCAGGGTCAGGCTCGAGTTCAGAATACCGTCAAGGGGTCTGATCGGGTTCAGGTCTCAGTTCCTTACCGATACGAGGGGAACGGGTCTGCTCAACCACCTCTTCGACGGTTATGACGTCTGGCAGGGGCCGATCTCAAAAAGGCAGACCGGAGCGCTTGTCGCAGACAGAGCGGGCGTCACTACTATTTATGCACTGTTTCACCTGCAGCCGAGGGGAACGCTTTTTATAAAGGAAAACACCTCGGTATATGAAGGCATGGTCATCGGAGAGAACTCAAGAAGCAACGACCTTGATGTGAACGTGATAAAAGAGAAAAAGCTTACGAATATGCGCGCATCAAACGCGGATGAAGCCTTACAGTTGGTGCCGCCGAGGATGATGAGCCTTGAACAGGCAATTGAGTTTATCAAAGAGGACGAACTTGTCGAGATAACGCCCCAGTCAGTCAGGTTAAGGAAGAAGACGCTGGAAGCGCAAAAGAGGAAATCGGGAAGGGGTTAACCCGAAAACTGCGGATGTCTAAAATAATTTTATTTAACTCGATAAAGTTATTTTAAAAAGATAGTTCATGGTAATTGCATGAACTATTTTGGTAATACATCTATATAAGTACACTATCGTATCGAAAAATAAAATTATTTTAGACATCCGCAGTTTCTTTGACAATTTAATTGCATTTTTCGGATTAATTTACTTCACTACCCACTGAGTTCCGCAGATGTATTTAAAACCGCAATCCGGGCAGGAGGCTTTTTTGTTTGACGCCGCTCTGAACGTTTGAGCAGGGTCAACAATTTCTTCAAGCAGACGCCGTATGATGTTTTTTAAAACTCCGTATCTCCGTTCTTCATCGCCGGTTTCAAAAAGCGGCGCTTCAATTTTAGGGCTTATCCCTGATTGTCCGAGAAGCAGAAACATGGCATTTAAATCCCTTATCTTTGCGCCCGTCTTCCCGGAATACAGCAAAAGATAGAAGGGAAGCTGAAGGCTGCCTATGGCCTCATCCCATGAATCCCTATCGTCGGGGTCGAGTTTGTTGAAGTCGATCTTCAGGGGGTTGGAGGTTGCACCGGTCTTATAATCGATTATGCATATCTTGTTCCCTCTCTTTTCTATGCTGTCGATAAAGCCCTTAAGGTGGAAAGGGCCTTCCGAAATTGCCATTCTGCTTTCCGTCCCAAGGATAGCGACCTGCTCTTCCATAATCAACGGGATGTAGTATTTTCTGAGGATATCCTTCAGACGGTTCTTTATCTGAACTTTTAACAGATATGCGGCGCCTGAGGGGTTTTTGCCGTATTGTTCTTCAAACAGGCTGTCTGATAGGAACGAGAGCTCTTCGACATTCAGGTCCGCTTCTTTTAACTGCCGGCCGTTTCTTTTTTTGAAATATTCCGCGAGCGCCTTATGAACAAATTTCCCGATGTCGATCCTTTCAATATCTCCTGAAACCTCCTCCTTTTTGCCGAGGCCGAGGACATAGGTGTAGTAAAACTGAAGTCCGCAGGCAAGATATTTATCGAGCGCCGTTGCATGGTATTCAAAATGTTTCAGATAGTCCGTCACGCCGTCTGTTTTCGCAATATCTGCAGGCACAGGGTTGTCGAGATTTACTTTGTACTGTACGGGTTGTATGTAGTTTTTCGCGTCGGTTGACCTGTCCTGTTTCTGCTTCTCCCACAAGAGTTTTTCGACAAACCTGGACCTTTCTTTTTTATCGTTTTCAATGAAAAAGATATGCGCCTTTGCAGCGCCCTTCACCAGGATATCAAAGTAATATGCGGCAAGCTTGTCCCTGTCAATATAAGTCGGGATTCCCAGTATCTGTCTTGCCCTGAACGGCAGTATCGAGTCGTCCTTTCTCGTAGCAGGGATTGCTTCTTCATTTGCATCGAGGATATAAACTTCATCGAACCTGATATTCCTTGTTTCAAGAAAGCCGAGAAGCTGAAGGCCCTTTAAAGGAGCGCCTTCAAAAGGGCTGTAGGCGGTCATGATGTATTTCCTGAAAAATGTAAAATAGCTGACCGTTTCATCGAAGGCAAAATCCCTAAGCAGCGATTTGGATATAACTTCAAGTTCGCGCAGGAATGATTCGGAAAAAGGGTAAAAGAGCGGGTGCAGTCTTGCAGTGCTGTTGTGAAAGATATAGGTGAGAAGGCCTGCGCATTTTTCCGCAAAATCCCTGATGTTTACAAACGACAGGAATTTCTCAATGGTGTTGAGATGGACGGTCTTCAAATGTTTTTTTATGGCGCTTTTCGTAATCCCTTTCTCATCCTTTGGAGCTTTTTCCAATATATAATTCAGAAGGTTTGCATCTTCCTCCAGTTCCCGCAGTGTTGCAAAGGTTCTGGTTCTCGATTCGGTAAGCTTTTCCTCAATCGCATGGAACATGATCCTTGTGATTTCAGCGCTGCCGTTATAATAGATATTCTTTGTATAGGGGTGAAGGACGAATTTCAGATAGTCGGGAATGTAGATGCGGTCATCGTCCATGGAGGTTATGAGTTCCATCAGACTGTTCAGGAACCCGAAAACCGGTGTGCGGTGCAAAGGATAGCCGAGCGAAATATTGAAGTCTGCTTCATCTAAGAAAGAGAGACCCTGCCTGAGCAAAGGGAAAAGGGTTTCAGCGACAGGCAGGACGATGGCGGTTTTTTCATTTATATGCTCAATCTCTTTGAGCCTTGTCTCTATTACTTTACCGAGCGCATATACCTGACCGTGGGTATCAGGGCTGCTGTAGAAATGGATTTCAGGGGGAGACGGGATTAAGGGGAGGGTGTTATATGGTTTATCTATTCCTAAATCCGATAGCTTTTCTTCCAACCCCGGTCCTTCCTGAAAAATAAAAAGGGTGTTTTCTTTCTCAAGCAATTTTTTGAACAGGACTTTTTCATATTTCGTCAGTGCATAAAACCCTGCAAATACAATTTGCTCATAACTATCCAACTCCGTGTTTTCATTCTTCTCCGACACCGACCGGTATCTAAGCGACCTTGTCGATAATCCTTTTTCTTCAATCGCCGCGTAGAATTGCTCATAGAAGAAAGATAACGACTGGAGCCCTTTTAAGGCATGTTCGGGTATGGCTTCCGTCGTATACGGTTCTATCTGTTTTATCATGGCAGGTTTGACGCCTTCGATGAATAATTCCTCCAGGTCCCTGTAGATCTTAAGACCTATGGGGAAGAAGCTGTCCGGTGTTTGAAAACTGTCGCCGCCGAGAGGATGCAAAGACTTTCTATGTATATCGTACAGGATGGCAATTGCGTCAATGGTCTCTATTTTTCGATCCCCTCCTGCCAACCCCCTCCCGCCGCTTTCATAAATAAAATCCACAAAATCGTCCATCGAAAAAATGACGGGAGGAATGAAACTCCCCTTTATCTTTTGTGCGATTGCCTTCCGCAGAAAGTGTGAAGGACGTTTGCCGGGGAAGACGATGAGGTTTGAGGAGTAGTCTTTTCCTGTACGGTTAAGATGAGGAAGAATCTCCTCAATCAGGCTCTGCGACGGAGTGATAATCAATGTGTTCAGGATATTCTCCTTATTTCCTTCAAATCCACATAAGCAATTACGCCTTCAATCTGTTTGTCCGAATATATGTCCCTTAGCAGCTTCATGTAGGTCTTCATTTGTGTCTCGTATTTCTCCGCAGCCTCTTTCTCCGATCCTGTTTTAAAATCCATGACCGTGATTTTATCGGCGTCGATGACCACTCTGTCCATCCGGTAGAGTCTGCCTTCTCCGTCGGAGAATTCCTGCTCACGCATGACTTTTCTGCCCGGCAGCCGTTTGAAATACTCCGCTATTTTATTATGTGTAAGAAAGGCGAGGAGAGAGGTTTTAATTTCATCGAAAAATCCGGTTTCAGCCGCAAGTCTTTTGATCGTGCTCTTGAGGGCATCTTCAAACCCGTCAGTAATGTATTCCACAAAATACAAAACCCTGTGGATGAATTCTCCTCTCTGTTTTTCTTTAATATTCAGTATGTCGTCGGAGCGGGTCTGAAACTTAAGATTTTTGTGGTAATGCCCGATTTCAAAAGCTTGCCGTTGTTTATCATCTGTGCTCTTTTCTCTTTCAGGTTTGGCGGAGGGAGGGAAATTATCTAAGGGCAGTAGATCAAAAGGGAACGTTTCTTTCCTGCCTTTGACCCCGATGACATAAAGCTCCTGCTTTGCGCGGGTGAACCCGACATACAAGCTGTTCAGTTTGTTGACCAGTTCCTTCATGGTCTCTTTATTATATATAGCTTCAAGCGATGGGTCGCATTTTGACGTATCTTTTGTTAACCTGACCGGACGGACGCATTCCTTTGTTTCTTCCATCAGGTAATCAAAGCCCCTGTTATGGCCTTCATAAAGCAGGACGATCACAACAGGGAACCCCAGTCCCTTGGATTTATGGACGGTCATGACCTTAACGGCAGGGATGTCCCTTGGCACATCCATATTCCATTCGGCATCGCCGGCGTCGCTGCCGGCGGTAAATTCAAGGAAATCCTTCAGGCTGTTATAACCCGCCCCTTCGAATTCCTTGACGGCTTCGAGTATCTTTACAAAGGCCGCTTCTTCATTCTCCATAGTTTCAAATACCCTGAAGACGCTAAATACCTCGGTAACGAGGTCATAGAGAGGAAGATAACCGGTTGATCTGAAGGGCCCTTCAAAATATCTTTTCCAGATATGCTCATATTCCCTCTGGAAGGTTTTATAGAGGGGAGGGTTATTTTTGTGCGCAAAGAGAAACGCCCTGAGTTGTTCCATGTTAATCACGATGGAATCTTTTCCAAGTATTCGGTTGAAGACGTCGCCGAGGATAAAGGACGCAAAGGACAGATCGTCAGTCGGCGAGTCGAGGAAGTTTAAAAATGAGACGATTTCGCCGACAGCCTTTCTCCGCCGTATATCGAGACTGCTGAAGGAAATAAAAGGTATCCCCTTTTCGTTCAGCCATGAAGCGGCCCTGACCGCATCTTCGTTTTTCTGCGTAAGCACGGCAATGTCCCTGTAAGTAAAACCCCGCATCGTCAGATCCTGAATGATCTCCTGAATTTTTTCCCTTTCAGGAGGGTTTTCATCATCCCGTTCGTANATGACGACTTCCGCATATCCGGCGTCTTTGCTATTCTCTTTTGCACTCTGCGTATAATCGGTCAAACCGCTTTGTCCTCCGGCCTCTTTATATTTATCGTTTTCTGCGGCGGTCCCTTTAAAAACTTTTTCATTAAAAGAGAGTATCTTCTGAAGGCTCCGGTAATTTGTGTCGAGTTCCTTAATAATCAGTTCAGAGGAAGGGAAGTAGTTTTTGCTTTCGGCTTTCTTCATGATGGTGTAATCCGCATCCCGAAAGCCGTATATAGCCTGTTTGGTGTCTCCTACAATAAAAAGGCTGCCGGCCTGCGAAAGTGAATTCTCAAGAAGCGGATAGAGGTTGAGCCATTGGATAGGAGAGGTGTCCTGAAATTCATCAATGAGATAATGGAAGACGGTTTCGCCGAGCCTGAAGTAGACGTCCGGTACGATTTCACTGCTAAGGTATTCGGCAAGATACCGGTTGACGTCTTCAATGAATATCTTCCCCTGCCGCCTCTTCATCTCTTCGATCTTTGCACGGAATTCTTCATACACCTTCAGATAAGGCATATAAAAATTACGGGCATAATGGGTAGTGTATTCCCTGAATAATTCGACAACCTCCGCCCATTTATCCGTTATCCGTTCATATGCAGCCTGTAGTTCCTGACGTTGCTTCCCCGGTTTGTTGACGGGCGGGTTTTTGAGTTGCTTGCCGATAATATCGGAAAACCCGTTTTTTCCGACAGCCTCAAGTACCGACACATATGAAGAGTTTTTGTTTTTATCAAGACCTGACTTCAGAACCATATCCTCTAATTCTCCGGTTGCAACCCTGATAATTACTTTTAATGCCTGCATGTCTGCCGAAAGGTCTGCTACCCTTGCTTTCCTGCCGGTTGATGAAAGCTTTCCATAAATCTTTTTTATCTCCTCGAGGATGACACGGGAAGGGTCCCAGGGATATGAGGCCTCCTGCTTTTTCTGTTCGAGTATCCTGCCGATAATCTCCTCAAAGAGTGTTGCCTTATCCGTTCCTTCCCGGACGTCCCGCAAAAACCGGTCGAAGGAATACTCCATCAGGGGGTCGATGCTCATCAGGATCTCAAATTCGGGGTTATATCCGAAATCAATCGCAGATGCTTTGAACACGGTCGTCATAAAACTGTCTATTGTTTTTACCTGAAAGTCGGAATAATTATTGAGTATCTCCTCTATCAACTGCGCGGCCTTATTTTTTATCCTCTCCCTGTCCAGAGATAATACACTGCACATTTCATCCATGGATTTCAGGTCATCAAAACAGATCGCTTTCAACCGCTGAAGGATCCTCTCCTTCATTTCCTTTGCAGCGTTGTTTGAAAAAGTGACGGCAAGGATATTTCTCAAGCTATTGCGGTGTATCTTCTCCGATAAGATGAACTGAACAAACCTCTCGGTCAGCGCATAGGTTTTTCCTGAACCCGCCGAGGCCTTCAGGATCATAAAATGCGGGAATCGCATAATCGAGTCTTTTTCCAGGACAGGACTTGACATATCCTTATTATCTTACTCTTAAGAATAGCCGGCAGTCTATGCCTTTTCCCCTCTTCACTGAATGGTTACGGTTCTTTGCCTTATACTATTACCATCCCTGTTTTTTGTGATATACTTTTCTCATGAAAATCCTTTTTCTTCTCGGGTTTTGACAGCGTCGGAGGGAGTAATGATTTTATGACGGCTTTACCTCTAAAGATTCTCTGTGTTGACGATGATCCTGATCTGTTGCAGATAAATACCGCTATTCTGCGGAATGCCGGGTATGAAGTAACGGAGGCTGCAACCGGCGAAGAATGCCTCCGGATAACTAAAGAACAACACCCCGATTTAATTCTCCTTGATGTAATGCTGCCGGATATGAGCGGACTTGATATCTGCAGGCAGATCAAGGAAGCCCCGGAATTGTTAGGCACCTACGTAATGCTCATATCGGGGATGGAAATTTCTTCCGCCTCTCAGGTCAAAGGACTTGATGCAGGAGCGGACGGTTACATTACACGTCCTTTGCCGGCGCAGGAATTCCTGTCCCGCATCCAGGCAATAATTCGAATCAAGAAAACCGAGGCGGCGCTCAGAAAAAGCATGGAGCAGTATAAAACGCTCGTGGAAACGATGAATGAGGGATTAGGGGTCACGGATGAAAACTGCTTAAATATATTTGTGAATGAAAATCTCTGTGCCATGCTGGGATATGAAAAAGACGATATAATCGGGCGTCCGCTCGCTCATTTTCTGGATGACGCCAACAAAAAAATATATGAAGAGCAGATATTGAAAAGAAAAGCAGGCGTCTCCGCGCCTTATGAACTTGTTTTAACGAAGAAAGACGGTCAAAAAGTTCAGGCAATTGTGTCACCAAAGCCGATATTTAACGACAATGGAGACTACAAGGGAAGTATTGCCGTGTTAACGGATATCACCGGGCGCAAACGGGCCGAGGAAGAGATTAAGAGACTGAATGAAGAACTCGAACAGAAGGTTATCGAACGTACTATACGGTTGCAGGTCCTTTCAAAACGTTTATTGGTAGTGCAGGAAGCCGAACGCCGTTACATAGCGCGGGAGCTGCACGATGAGATCGGTCAGTCCCTGACCGGCGTCAAACTCGCTTTGGAGAGTCTCATGCATCTGCCGGCAGACAATGTTAGGGCGGGCATTCAAAAGGTNCAAAAATTCGTCATTGATCTCATGGCCAATGTCCGCAATATTTCGCTTGATCTGCGGCCCTCGATGCTGGATGACCTTGGACTACTGCCTGCCTTGTTNTGGCATTTTAAGCGCTATACTTCGCAGACGGATATACAGGTGGAATTTAAACAGAGCGGGCTGGATATGCGTTTCAGGCCTGAATTTGAGACTGTAACGTATCGGGTTATACAGGAGGCATTGACCAATGCGGCCCGTTACGCGGGTGTGGACGAGGTAGGGGTGATGATTGTGGCCGATGAGAACATGATTATGATTTATATTGAAGATAAAGGGAACGGTTTTGACCCTGAAACCGTCGGAATCAATCGTGAAACTGCCGGCATAGAGGGAATGCGCGAGCGGTTATCTTTATTGGGCGGTCACCTGACCATAGAGTCGTCTCCCGGCGCCGGCACACGGCTGANGGCGGAGATACCGTTGAAAAATGAATAGCCATACGACTTCAATCACAATAGTTATTGCAGATGACCATGATGTTGTCCGGTTGGGAATAAGGGCGCTGCTGGAGAAAGAGCCCGGTTTTCATATTGCAGGCGAGGCAAAAAACGGCATGNAAACGATTGATCTTGTAAAACGACTTAAACCCGGGTTGGTGTTACTGGATCTTATGATGCCCGATATCAACGGCATTCAGGTTACCAAAAAGATAAAAAAATACTCGCCAAAAACCGGCGTTATAATTCTCTCGATGCATAACAATGAGGCATATGTGCTGGAGGCATTAAAGAACGGGGCGTCCGGCTATGTGCTGAAAGAATCAACAGGGTCCGAACTTGTGCACGCAATACATGAGGTGATCGCCGGACGTCGTTTCCTCAGTCCGCCATTGTCCGAATGTGCGATNGAGGCTTATGTACGGACTGCCGGGAAAACCATGCTGGATATATACGGAACACTTACAAACCGTGAACGCGAGGTGCTTCAACTATCGGCTGAAGGTTTTAACTCCGTCAATATTTCGGAAAAACTATCGATAAGTATGCGCACTGCCGAGGTGCATCGCTTTAATCTGATGCGTAAACTCGGACTGCACAATCAGACCGAGCTTGTGCGTTATGCAATTCAGAGGGGAATCGTAACTTTGAAGGATTAGTATGGTATCCCTGAGCCGGATTATTCACAAATATTCCTGATCGAACTGAGAATAGAATATTTTCGCTCATTCTCGGTCGTTCCTCCCTTCGAGGTTTTTGCCTCTCTATTTTCAAATACCGTATTTGACTATCGGGCAAAAAAAACCGCTCAAATACTCTATCCTCAGTTGCTGTTGCCGATTTTACGAATAATCCGGGCTGACCCCAAAATAGCGGCTAAAATCCGTCAGCATATACATCCCGGCCATCTAATTGCTATCTCCCTCTTTTTAAACTACGTATTATATTTATTTTTGACTACGTACTTCTACGAATAGACATATAAGATACAATGTGGATAATAAAGAAATAACTATTTTTATCTTATGGGTGGTGGTAGTGAGATGACAAAAACGTCTGGATGCATTCCGTTTGGCGACCATAAAGGCGGCGTCGATACAAATCCTTTCAAAAGCATTGCGGGACGTCCTGCTAAAAGCAGTTCCTGCCAAAGTGCCGTCATGAACCCGCGAAATCCGATTATTCTCTGTGTTGATGACGAACCTGCGAATCGCGAACTGCTCGAAAACATACTCGTTGCAAGCGGATATGGGGTGATAAGCGCAGCAAACGGAAAAGACGCTCTGCTAAAGATAAAAACCCGGGAAATAGACCTCGTGCTGTTAGACGTTATAATGCCGGGGATGAACGGCTTTGAGGTATGCAGGGAGATTAAAGAAAGTAAAAAGTTCACGAATATACCCGTCATCATGATTACGGCATTGAACGCAAAAGAAGACCGCATCAAGGGTATCGAGGCCGGGGCAGAGGAGTTTTTATCAAAACCTTTTGACAAGACGGAAGTGCTCGCCAGGATAAAGATGCTCCTGAAGGTGAAGGAGCTCGAAGCCGCGTTGATGCAGTCTGAAAAGCATTACCGGCGCATCTTTGAAACCTCGAAAGACGGGCTTTTAATTCTTGATAAACCGGAGGGAAATATAATCGATATTAATCAGGCAATTGTAGATTTATTAGGCTATCCCCGGGAATATCTTTTAGGAAAAAAGGTCATGGATTTCGGTATTTTGAAAGACGCCGCTGATTTTAAAAAAGTCTATACCCAATTAAACAATACCGGATTTGTGCAATACAAAGATCTTTCAATAGAAACCAATAAGGGAACGTACGTTAATGCAGAGGTATATTTCACTAATGAATCGAAGGAGATCCAGTGCAACGTTCGTGACATTACGGAGCGAAAGCGTGAGGAAAAAATCCGGCTGATGGCGATGATTGTCGAGTCATCGAATGAAGCGATTATCGGCCAAGCGCTGGATGGCGCCATTATCACCTGGAACAAGGGTGCAGAGAGGTGCTATGGTTACACCCCGGAAGAAATCAAGGGATCTTCCGTATCCGTTCTCCTCCCTCCGGATTATTCGGATGATGTTCCGCAGATTCTCGATAAGATCAGTCGCGGAGAAAACATATCCAATTATGAAACGTTACGCATTAGAAAAGACGGTAGTCTTATTCACGTGTCCCTGACGGTATCTCCCGTTAAGGATACGACAGGAAAGATTGTAGGCGCTTCGACCATCGCCCACGACATCACCGAGCGAAAAGAATCCGAGAAAGCGCTAAGTGCATTAGAAGCGGAACTTCGTGATAACTACTTTACCCAGTCTGCTATCAACATGATACTCAGCGAATCACTGGAAAATATTTCGCTTGAAGAACTGCTTCAAAAGGCATTGAACATGATACTGTCCATTCCGGGGCTTTCATTTGAACCGATTGGAAGCATATACCTTGTTGAAGATGAACCGGGGACCCTGGTGATGAAAGCTCAAAGCAATCTTTCCGGGCCGGTAAAAAAATTGTGCAGGCGAATTCCATTTGGTACATGCCTTTGCGGACTGGCGGCACAGACCCGGCAGATACAGTCTGCCGACCATATCGATGAACGCCATGAAACCTGCTACGAGGGGATGTCTCCTCACGGTCATTATGCCGTACCTGTCCTGTTTGGCGGCAGAACATTAGGGGTGATAAATATCTATTTGAAAGAAGGGGTTAGCAGGAATCAAAAAGAAGAGGACTTCCTGCATTCTATTGCCGATACATTGTCCGGAATAATAGTGCGAAGACATGTTGAAGATGAGAGAGAAAGGCTGCTTACCCAACTTCTCCAGGCACAGAAAATGGAGGCAGTAGGCCAGCTTGCCGGAGGCATTTCCCATGATTTTAATAACATCCTCACGGCGATGATAGGATACGGGCATCTATTAAAGATGAAAATGAAGGAAGATGACCCTTTAAGGACATATGCCGATAACATCCTTTCATTATCGGATAAGGCGGCTAATTTGACGCAAAGCCTTCTTGCCTTCAGCAGGAAACGTATAATGAATCCATGCCCGGCAAACCTCAATGAGATTATCAA
>Ga0031654_10000201_pt1 | contig 13703 bp, 13 predicted proteins | sample FrelakmetCRP12CR_FD_55268 | JGI IMG/M metagenome (GOLD analysis project Ga0031654, IMG submission 55268) | Freshwater lake sediment microbial communities from the University of Notre Dame, USA, for methane emissions studies - CRP12 CR | ecosystem: Environmental > Aquatic > Freshwater > Lake >...
GTCAAATGTGGCGGAGCCGCCGCCATGACGGCTCTCACCGTCAATGCATTATGCAAGTCGTTCTACGGACTTCGCGTCACTGCCGGAGTCAATCTCACGGTCGAGCCGGGAGAACGGCGGCTGATCATCGGTCCGAACGGCGCCGGCAAGACTACTCTATTCAATTTGATCACCGGCGAACTCACGCCCGACAGCGGTTCGATCATGCTGCTGGGCTGCGACATCACCAGCGTGCCGAGCCGCGATCGCGCACACCTTGGCATGGCACGCACCTATCAGATCATCACTCTCTTTGCGCGCGATACCATCATCCGCAACGTCACTCTGGCACTACTTGGTTTGTCACGATTGCGCTGGAATCCGCTGATCAATCTTGAAAAACAGGGGCATCTCATCGAACAGGCCGGCGCTGTGCTTGCGCGCGTAGGATTGAGTCATATCGCTGACCGCCCGATTTCGCAGACCTCGTACGGTGAGCGGCGGCGCGTCGAAATTGCGATGGCGCTCGCCCAAAATCCAAAAGTGCTTTTGCTCGACGAGCCATTCGCGGGCCTATCGATCGACGAACGGCGGGATGTCCAACAGCTTCTTCTTGGCATTCCGCGTAACGTGACGATCGTGATGATCGAGCACAACATGGATGTCGCGCTAGAGTTTGCGGAACGGATTACATTGCTGCATTTCGGCGAGGTAGTTGTCGAGGGAACGCGGGCCGAAGTCGTTGCCAATGCACGCACNAAAGAGGTTTATCTTGGCGAATAGCGCTCTTGCTCTGCNCAATATCGACGCCTTTCANGGGGACAGCCATGTCCTGCAGAAAGTCTCGTTCGAGCTCGGTGAAGCCCGCCTACTCGGTCTGCTCGGTCGTAACGGTGCAGGCAAGACGACGTGTATGAGTGTGGCTGTCGGTCTGCTACCGCCGCGTCGTGGAGAGGTCGAAATTTTCGGGGAATCGGTAACGAAATTACCTCCCGAGATGATAGCTAGCCGCGGCGTCGCCCTTGTCCCGCAGGGACGGCATATTTTCAGAAGCTTGACAGTTCGCGAGAATCTTACCGTCGCCGCGCGCCGACCGCGGAATGGCGGCGCAATGCAATGGACGATCGAAACCGTTTTTGGGATGTTCCCACGTTTGCAGGAACGAAAGAGCCAAATGGCGGCTTATTTGTCTGGCGGTGAACAGCAGATGTTGGCAATTGGTCGCGCGCTAATGGGAAATCCGCGGGTGCTCCTAATGGACGAGCCGTCAGAAGGACTCGCGCCNCAAATTGTCGCTGAAGTCATGGCCACAATCCGCACGCTGAAGCAAAGCGGTCTATCAATCGTGCTTGTCGAACAAAGCCCGAAGCTTGTCTTTGATATCGCCGATGACNTTGTAATCCTGAATAGCGGTGAAATTGCACTCGTCGAGTCAGCGAAAACAATCAGATCGAACGACCCGAGGGTGACGCAATATCTGGGTGTTTTCTGATCGACGGAAAAGTACGGAAAGGTTTCCAATGAACAATGTCTGGAATAAATACGAGCCTACCGCTGCCCGCAGACATGGCAAACCCGGCCGTGAAGTGCGGCCGAAGAGCACAACGATTGATATTCATGCACATGTCGCTGTGCCGGCTGCAGCCGCATTCGTCCAGCCATACCTCGATCTTTCGAAGATCCCGCTTGCCCATTTCACGACGGCAGATACGAAACAATTGAATCAGCAACAGGAAATCGATCGCCGCTCACGGATTACGCAGTATGACGAACGACTAAAAGATCTGGATGCAATGGGTATCGACATGCAGATCGTCATGCCCCCGCCGCCACAATGTTATGTGACATTACCGATCGACATCGCAGTCAAAGCAGCGCGCATCGTGAACGACGGCATCGCCGAATATGTGATCAAATATCCAGATCGGTTCATTCCGCTCGGCACTGTGCCGATGCAGGATGGCAAGGAAGCGGCTCTGGAGCTCGAGCGCGTAGTTCGCCGGCTAGGATTTAAAGGCGTTCAAATTCTCACAAATGTCGCAGGTAANGAGATTTCCGATCCGGCGTACGGGCCATTTTGGGCGAAGGCCGAAGAGCTCAAGACTCTCGTCGTCATCCATCCNAANGGATTTACCGAAGGCCAGCGACTGACCCGCTATTATTTCAACAATGTGATCGGCAATCCGTTCGAAACTACCCTCGCCCTCCACTATCTCATTTTCGACGGCGTGTTAGAGCGTCATCCAAATTTGAAGATCCTCGCCGTTCACGGCGGCGGCTATCTTCCTTCGTATTCTGGTCGTATCGATCACGCCTGGGGTGCGCGCTCCGATACACACGCTAGTCTGCCGAAACCTCCGACGTTCTATCTCAAGAAGGTTTATTTCGACACGGTCGTATTCACGCCATATCAGCTCGAAACGTTGATCCGAGTTTTCGGGGCTGACCAAATCTTGATGGGAACAGACTATCCGTTCGATATGGGCGAATACGATCCCATCGGTCATCTCACATCGGTCGGCACCCTCGATAAATCGACTATGGCCGCTATTGCAGGCAACAATGCCCGCCGCTTGCTTGATCTTTAACGGTAATCACTTCCGCGGAATGGAACGAGGACACCTGTAATCTGTTGCATAGGCAAGAGCGGTAATGCCAGCATGGGCAAAATTAGCAAGTTGCGCCTCAGTCAATCAGAGGGAGACAAATATGAATAGATTTTTGTCTTTGTTTTCGATTTTCCTGCTCAGCGGCGTTCTCAGTCATGGCACGACCATCGCGGCCGAACCCGAAACGGTAAAGATCGGCATTCTGCTGCCGCTTACCGGAACATTTGCAGCAGTGGCTGAGACCCAGAGGGATGGCGCACTACTGGCGATTGATATCGTCAACAAGAGAGGCGGGCTCAATATGCCTGGCGGCAAAGTGATGCTGGAAGGCGTTGTAGCCGACGATGAAGCCAAGCAGGATGTGGGCGTCCGGCGTTTCCGTTACATGCAGACCGAAGGGATCAAGGGACTGGGTGGTCAGACCTCGGCGCCANTTGCCTACGCCATCAACGCCATGGTCAGCAAAGAACCGCTACCCTATTTTCCTGTCTGCGTNATGGCGAAAGAAGCTTTCCAAAAAGGCAAACTGGCCGATTCCACTTTCGCCACCGCGTACAGTCCGTGGACCGTGGGCTACATGGCGGGCCAGGCGGCCGTAAAGACGCTGGGTAAGAAGCGCATATTCTTTCTCGCCCGCGCGGATAGTTGGGGCTGGGATATGCGCGACGGCGCTACCGCCGCTGCCAAAGAAGGCGGCGGTGAGATCATCGGATACGATGAGGTTTCTTTGGGAACCAGCGACTACACGACTGTGTTGCAGAAAGTCCGCGCGGCAAAGCCGGATGTTTTCATCGCCTCGCAATTTGCCGCCGATGCCATCGCACTCCTGAAACAGGTCCAGCAGATGGGGCTCAACAAGGAAATGACGATCTTCAACGCCTTCATCACAAACGTGGTCGCGAAAGGCCTACCTCCCGAAGCGCTCGAGGGAGTGTATTCGATGCATTATTTTTACTATGATCTAAGCAACTTCCCCGACCAGGAAGTGGCGAAAAGCGCGAAGGAATTTACCGACCTATATCGTACGAAATACAACAGACCGCCGGATGCCTATGCAGCCATCGCCTATATTGCCTACATGGAGATGTTCAGGGGTTTCGAAGCCGCCAAGTCATTTGAACCGCAGAAGGTGTCTGCTTCCCTAAGGGCGAACAACGGGCAATTCAACTCGGTCAAAGGTCCCGCCAGATGGCGCGAAGACCACGCGGCCGAATATAAGTACGCCGCATTCCTGGTTAAGGGAAAGGGCCCCAAGGAGCAAACGAACGAGTGGGATCTATTTACAGTCTTGGGTTCCGTCGGTGGCGAGACTGTGATGCCGACTCTGAAGTCGCTTGGCTATTGATCCCTCTCCCGTCCCGATAATCGGTTCCGTCGTTCACCGCGACCGAACCTCCGATAAGGGCTGGTCGTGAGCACGGACCTGCGCACGGAAATCTTAAAGGCCGAAGGCGTTACGAAGCGATTTGGCGGGCTGGTCGCGGTCGACCGGGTGGATTATTCGCTGCGCGANTTGGAGGTGGCCGGCATCATTGGGTCCAACGGCGCCGGGAAAACCACNTTCTTCAATCTGCTGACAGGATATTACATTCCCGATGGCGGCAGCATACTTTATAAGGGTAACGACGTCACACGCATGACGCCGCAGGAAAGGGTGGCCATCGGAATGATGCGCACCTTTCAGTTGACCTCCACCTTCGACAACCTGAGCGTGATCGACAACCTGGTGCTCACTTTTTTCAGAGCGCACAGAAAATCTTCGCTGATGCGGCTGGTTTTCAGCACCTGCAAGAGATACCNNAACGAAGAAAAAATCNTCACGATTCTGGAAACCTTCGATCTGCAGAATGTGCGCAACAGGCAGGTCAAGCATCTTAGTCTCGGCGAAAAAAGACGCCTAGAGATCGCGATGGCGGTCCTGGCTGAACCCGAAGTGTTGCTGCTGGATGAACCTCTTGCGGGTCTGGCCGAATCCGAGATCAAGAACATACTGGACGTGCTGCGCAGGCACGTCGGAAAGCAGAGCATCCTGATCGTCGAGCACAAGATCTCGCACATGGAAGACTTTCTGCAGAGACTTACTGTGATGCATGAGGGCAGGATCATCGCGGACGGCGGATATGAGGAAACTCTCCGGCACCCAGAGGTCCGAAGGAGCTACTGGCAGATCGATGTCGAGATTGATGTAAACGAGTATGTCGCTTCATGACGGCCGGCGAAGAGGTACTCGCTGTCAAAGGGCTGAACGTCTCTTACGGCGAATCGAAGGTCCTGTTTGACGTAGACCTCCGTGTAAGACCGAACCAGGTGGTGGCGTGCGTGGGCCGCAACGGCGCNGGCAAGACCACTCTCCTCAAGAGCATCGCGGGACTTCTCAAACCACTCGCCGGATCCATCATGTCCGGCCAAATCAACCTGGTCGGCCGCAAGTCCTACGACATTGCAAAAATGGGATTCAAATATGTCCCGCAGGATAAAAAAGTATTTTCGGATCTAACGGTCAGGGAAAACCTGGAACTCGGCAGTTACGCCACCCGGGATTACAATTGGGATCGTGTCACCGACTATTTTCCGAAGTTGAAACTCCTGATGGACCGAAAGGCAGGCTACTTGAGCGGTGGCGAACGCCAAATGTTGATGATCGGCAGGGCCTTGCTGGGCAGCCCAAAAGTGCTGCTTATCGACGAGCCTACTGAGGGACTGGCGCCAAGCATCGTCTCTCACCTGAAACACATTTTCGGAGAATTGAGTAAGAACGCCGCGCTGGTGNTTGTGGAGCAGAACCTGCCTCTGGTCTGCGCAATATCGGACAAGGTATANGCCATAAAAGAGGGGCGCATCGTGGCCGAGCTTGCAGACCGCAACTCGATTAAGGCGGATGTTTGTGAACGCTACCTCTAGGCCCTCGAGGGCAAAGGCATGATGAAAGCGTTTCAGTGGTGGTGGGGCCTACTGCTCGCGTTTTCACTGTTGGCCCTGTCGAGGGTATTTCTACCCTTGCCGTTCGTCATCGAGGTCGTCATTTTCTCGATCTATACGATGGGCTGCAGCTTCCTGCTGGGACGCGTCGGATTCATATCATTCGGGCAACCGGCTTACNTAGCGGTCGGCGCCTACGCAACGGCGTCTTATCTCTTTTACTTCGGTACCAATCCTTATATCGGTATCCTGCTGGGCGTACTGGCGGGACTCACCATATCTTTTATCGTCGGCCCATTGTTCGTTCGATTGCGCAGCGACTACTTCGCGATGGTGAATTTGGCGCTGGCGGTGATCGTGTTCTATCTCACGCAGAAGGTCCTGGCGGGCATCACCCACGGCGACAACGGCCTTTGGTTCCTGACCACGATAGCCTCCACGCCGGTGCTGGATCTATCCAGGCCGAGCGACTTTTTCATTTTCGCGTTTATGGTCGCGCTAGCCGTCTGGGCGTTCTACAAGTACCTCGACGACTCGGTTTACGGCGCCTGCTGCCTGGCAACCAAGATCAACGAAGACAAGTTCAAATTTCTTGGCTACAGCAACTTCAACATCCGGCTGCTCGCTTTCGTGATCGCCAATACGACGACCGCGCTGGCTGGTGCGATGTATGCGGTATATCTCGGCTTTGTAAGCCCGGAGATCAGCAGCCCATCCCGTGCCGCCGATCCGGTGATCGTCACGATCCTCGGAGGGGCAGGAACGCTTTACGGACCGATCGTCGGTGCGTTCGCTTACACCGGCATGAAAGACGTGATTAGCAAGCTGATCGGCAATTGGGAGCTGTTGATCGGATTCTTCCTGGTATTGATTATGCTCGCCGGGGAAAAAGGCATCTGGGGCACGCTGCAGCCCTGGCTGGAAAAGCGGCTCTTCAGAAAAGCTCCCGCGCTGAAAACGACTGACACATCGACGGACGGCAGAGGGGCGCGCCGCTAATGGACGCACAGCTGCTGATTTCAGGCGTCATTTTTGGCTTGAGCATCGGGAGCATCTTTTTCCTGATGGCAATCGGCCTTTCACTNTGCTTCGGCCTAATGCGCATCATTAGCCTCGACCAGATGCTCTATTACTCGATCGGTGCGTACGTGACCTATTCTCTCAGCCTCGTGACAGGCAGCGTGTGGCTCGGGATACTAGGAGGATTGGTTGCTTCTGGCATCGCCGCCTTCGCGGTGGAACGGTTAGTATTTCGGCGCATCTACGAACGGGAACTTACCTTCAGCATGATCACGTCTTTCGGGATCCTGATCTGCGGAATTGGTGTCATTAAATTCTTCTGGGGGGTCGTTCCTCGTCCGGTGCCCATGCCGATCGAAGTTCAGATTGGCATCCTTGGCACGGACGTTCCAGCCTACCGCTTCATTGTGGTCGGTGTCGCCATTCTCGTTTATCTAGGACTTTGGCTGTTTTTGAACCGCACCATCGCTGGCAAGGCGATCCGCGCTGGCATTGAGGACGTCGAGCACGTCGAAGGCCTGGGCATCAATGTTTCGCGGCTTTTCACCATCACCTTCATCATTGCCGGATCACTCTCCGGTCTGGCCGGTGGACTACACGCACCGCTGATCATGGTAGACCCCATGATGGGACTCGAGGTGTTGGCATTCGTGTTCATGGTTGTCATCATCGGCGGTCTGGGAAGCATTAAAGGAACCCTGATATCCGCTTTCATAGTCGGACAGGTGGTTTCGGTTGGCTCCCTCATTTACGCGCCTTTGGCACAAATGGCGCCGTTTGCTGTCATGCTACTAATTCTTCTGATCAAGCCCACCGGGCTCTACGGCAGCGCCTTGTTGAAACGATAGGTTGGGGGAAATTCCACCCGCGGTATCTCGATCTGCTGCGCGAAGCATGCCTGCCTCAGCGTGACCTAGCGTTGCCACCTTTGACGATCACTTTTTTAGACTCGCCAATCGCCCGACATTTACGACTGTGGAACACTCTCTGGATCGGATCACATCAATGCAGTAGTCTTATGTCGCTTGTTTCAAAAAAATCCATCAGGTCATTCAAGATCATCCGCATCTGACACTGGAGAACCCTAATGGCAACTGTTGGCATGGTAGGATTGGACTGGCAGGAGCGCGTCAACTGGGACCGGTTGCGCAAATACCGACTCGAGCGCGCGCGTGAGCGGATGAAGGCACACGGGCTGGGCGCATTACTGCTTATGTATGATGAAAACGTCCGCTATGTGACCAGCACACTTACTCCGGGCTGGAACCGGCTCAAGCCGGGTCTGCGCTACGCTCTTCTGTGCGGAGACGACGCCCCGGTATTATTCGAACAAGGCGACATTGGTCTGCATATTGAAAGACATTCGCCATGGATCCCGAAGGAAAACATTCGCTACTCCTACGCATGGATCAAGGGCGCTGCCGGCCCTGCCTCGCTATCGCAGGTGACGAAGTTCACTAACGCCATCAAGCAGGAGATGAAGAAGCGCGGCGTGCAAGGCATGAAGCTTGGAGTCGATTTCGTCGACATCAACATGATTCAGATCTTCAAGGACGCGAAAATCGACTGGACTGACGGCATGACGCCGATGATGGAAGCGCGCGCGGTCAAGAACCAGGACGAGCATGAGTGCATGCGGCAGGTCGGCGCCATCGGCGATGCTGCNCACTGGGAGTTCATGAAATTCCTGAAGCCCGGCCTGACCGAGAACCAGCTCACAGCACACATTATGGAGTTCCTNTATAACATTCCAGGCATGGAAGACGTCGAGGATGTGATCGTCTCATCGGGGCTGAACACCTGGCCGAACTGGCGCAATTTCTCCGACCGCATCATCAAACCGGGCGACATGGTTTTCATGGATTTGGCCGCACTCACCTGGAACGGCTACAAGTCGTGCTACTACCGAACCTATATGGTTGGCCGCGAACCGAACCAGGAGCAAAAGGATTACTACGCGATCGCACTTAAGTGGCTTTATGACTCGATCAAGGCGGTGAAAGTTGGCGCCACAACCCGCGACATTGCCGAGCAGTGGCCATCTGCAAAGGAAGCCTGGGGTTACGAGGAAGAAGATCAAGCCGCAGCCAATCTCTGGGGTCATGGCCTTGGGCTTGCTCAATACGACCAACCGGTGATCTCGCGCATCTGGTCGCTCGACCATCCCATCGATATCAAGGAAGGCATGGTATTCGCGTTGGAAACGCAGCACGGCAAGCCGCACCAATGGGGCGTCCGCATCGAAGAAATGCTGATCGTGCACAAAAACAGTGTCGAGATCGTATCCAACTTCCCGGTCGAACAGATTACGGTCGTGGATCCGATGCCTGGCTACTCCAATTACGCCAAGTTACCTGGCACTTAAAGCACGTTGAACTCTGGCGCACTGTGGCTCGTGGGACAAAGCGAGACCATTAATTTTTGCACAACTGATTGACCCCATGGAACCAGCACTGATTGTCCCCCTCTTCACGCCTGAGGCCACGGACGCCAATCGTTTTGGCCCGAAGGCAGCGAACCTCGCCGCCCTGGGCCAGGCAGGCTTGCCCATCCCGGAAGGTTTCTGCCTCGACGCTCAGGCCTATCGCATCCAGCTTGCGGCGCTCGGGCTGGAACAGGCCGCACGCAACATCAACTCACCCGAGCCTGGCAAAGCGCGGCGTGCTGCGCTCGACATAAAGCTCGGCCTCCTCGATCAGTCGATCACGCCGGAGGTACTCGAGCCGCTGCTTGCCGCGCGGCGAAACCTTTTGGAGACTGCTGCCGGTCAACCCATCGTCGTGCGCTCGTCTGCGCTCGTTGAGGACCGGTTCGGCTCCAGCTTTGCCGGACAGTTCGAAAGCTATCTAGAGCTCGAATGCGAAGCAGATTTTTTGACGGCCGTGCGCTCGTGCTGGGCCGCGCTCTGGTCGACCCGCGTATTGCGCTACATGGCGACACACAATGCGAGCCCCGCGGAAACAGCGATGGCGGTCCTNGTCCAGCCTCTTGTCCCGGCACGTGTCTCNGGTGGCGGATTAAGTCAGAGNGCCAACGGTGACATGGTCCTCAACGCAACCTGGGGCCTCGGCTCGGCGATCGCCCAAGGCGAGGTCGTGCCCGAGCGCATCATCCTCACGCGCGAGGGCAAACACCAGGACACTGCCCTTGGCCGCAAATACCACCATCGGATGGGGTGTGCGCACAACGGCCGGTCGATGTCGCCGCACACACTGTTCTCCCAACCCTGTCTGAGCGAAGCGCAAGCTACTGAACTGGGACAGATTTTGCGCAAAGTTGAGACGATCATGGGTATGCCCGTCGAAATCGAATGGGCGCTCGACGACGAAGGGTTCAAGTTACTGCAGGGTCGACCACTGCATCTCGAGCCTACACCTGTGGCCGACGAGATCTGGCTCCGTCACCCAGCACTCAAGGGTCAGCCGGCAGGTGTCGGCTGGAGTTCGGGTCGCGCTCGGGTNGTAAACTGCGAATGCGAACTTTCGCTCGTNGCACCAGGGGACGTCCTAATCACTCGGGTAGCTGGACCCGCTCTCTCCCAGATCCTGCCACGCGTGGCCGGCGTAGTCGCAGAACTCGGCGGCAGCACCTCGCATCTGGCCTCTCTTGCCCGTGAGCGCGGCATCCCGATGGTTCTGGGCGTGCTCGATGCCACCACGCGCATTCCTGACGGAGCGCAGGTCGCCGTGGATGGTGTATCCGGCGTCGTGCGCTGGATGTAATAGTGACGCGTCCGCGTATTTTTATCACACAGCCTGTGGCGCAGAGCGCCATCGAGCGTCTGAAAAAAGTGGCGCTGGTAGAGATCAATTCGGATTCGACTCACATCCCGAGCAAAGACGAGATGCTTGCTGCTGTGCGACGAAACGACATCTTGTTCTGCCTCCTGCAAGACCACATAGACGGCGATGTGATCGCGGCCAACCCGAGGCTGCGGATGATCGCATCGATGAAAATCACGCCATCTGGCGTCGATGTGGCTGCTGCGACTGCGCGGCGCATTCCGGTCACAGTGATTCCACCGATCGTCACTGAAGCGACGGCCGACATTCACTTCGCGCTGCTTCTGGCCGTAGCCCGGCGGGTCGTGGAAGGTGATCGACTTGTGCGAGCGGGCGTATTCCCGGGTGGACAGTCTGCGCACCTGGAGGGCGCCAGCGTATCAGGCAAGGTTATCGGTCTCATCGGCGGAGGAGGCCGTATCGGCAAGGCAGTCGCGCGGCGCGCGCAGGGATTCTCGATGCGAACGATTTACTGGACCCCGCGACGCAAGTCCGAAACCGATGAACGCGAAGCGCGTCTCATCTACGTGANGATGGATCAACTTCTTGCTGAATCCGATTTCGTTTCGATTCACGCAACGCTGAACGAACAGACCCGGCATCTGATCGGNGAGCGCGAGTTCCACCTCATGAAACCGTCAGCGTTCATCATCAACACGGCGCGCGGGCCGATCATCGACGAAGCAGCTCTCGTGCGCGCGCTCGCTGAGCGGCGCATTGCCGGTGCCGGGCTCGATGTGTTCGAGCATGAACCGAAGGTGGATCCGGTACTGCTCTCCATGCCGAACGTCGTGCTCACACCNCATCTCGGAAGTGCGGTCAGNGAACTCAGGGAATCGATGGCGCACATCGTGGTGGAAAACATTCTGGCAGTACTGGACGGAAAACAGCCGCCCAACTGCTGGAACGCGACAATCTATGCTGCGACTGGCTCGTAGCTGGCAAAGCCTTGAATGAAGGATGGCAAATCAAGCTTCGTGCAATTTGCGCTTGGCTTCGAGATAGGTCACCGCTCCTTTGAGCGTAAGAAGCTTCGGATAATCGAGCTCTGGAATATTGATCCCAAGACGCTGATGGATTCCCGTGATGAAATTGAGAAAATCCATCGAATCAATATCGAGCGCTTCACGAAGATCAGCTGAGGGTGACACCGCAGCGAGATCAATTTCCGGCGCGATTTTGCCGAGTTCTTCATGGATGACAGCGAGAATGTCGAGATCGCTCATAACTGATCCGGCTCCTGGAGTAACTTGCCAATCTCGGCAAGAAATAATGCACCCGCGTGTCCATCGCTCACTCTATGATCTGCCGACAATGTGATGGTGATGACTGAACGAGGGATTACGCTGGCATCGATCGCCCACGGACGCTTNACGATCTTTCCGAATCCCACAATCGCGACTTGCGGNGGATAGATCACGCCGTAAAGTGCGTCAACGCCGCGTTCGCCAAGNCTCGATACGGTGATAGTTGGATCGGCGATCTCTGAACTGCGAATGCGCCCAGCGCGCACACGCTGTACCAATTCACGCATCTGCAACATGAGCTGATCGAGCGACAGCATATCCGTATCATGGATTGCAGGCGCCGCCAGACCGCCACCCCGAATAGCAATCGCAACGCCGACGTGAATAACATTGGCGGGTTCATATTTTCCATTTCGGTAAAAGCCGTTGAATGCAGGAAATCGACGCGCAGCCAAGGCGACAGCTTTGGTCGCAAGCGAACTTATCAGAAGCCGGTTCTCTGGAGGTCTCACTGCGTTCGTACGAGCAAGCCATTCTTCGGTCTTCGTGACATCGATGTGATGTTCGAGATAATAATGCGGAATTTCGCGCTTTGATCGCGCCATGGCCGCTGCGATCGCATTGCGCATAGCGTCGAGATCGATCCCGACAGCATGCTTTCTTTCCGCTGGAGCAGCAACGCCCACGAGGCTGCGCTCTACATCGGCATAGATAATCGTGTCATCAGGGCCGGTGCCGCGGATCGCAGCAAGATCCACGCCGCGCTTCTGCGCGAGATGGCGCGCGGCCGGTGAAATCCGGATACGGCGCGCACCGCTGGGCGGTTCCGCGCTCCTCAACGGCAATGTCGGCGCTGGACCGGAAACGAGTGGCTGTATGATGGTCGGTGTGACCTGCGGTTGAATTGTGGGGCCCGCAAGAACTACTGGAGCAACCACACCGGCCTTGATTTCGTCCGCTGTTCGAACGATGGCNAGGGGCGTCCCGACGGGTACTTTTTTATCGACGCCGACGAGAAGTTGTCTGACTTCACCGTTCATGAAAATTTCGATTTCGATGGCGCCCTTCTGTGTTTCAACCACAGCGACGATATCGCCGTGTTTTACGTGATCGCCCGGTTTAACGAGCCACTCGACTAATGTGCCCGCCTCCATGTCGGCGCCGAGCGAAGGCATGCGGAATTCAACCACGGTGTGCCCTCAGGCGCGCCCAAGCGCAGCTTTAGCCGCCGCAATGATCTTCGATGCTTGTGGGATCGCTGCGTTTTCGAGGTGCCGGGGATATGGGATAGGAACCTCCTCGCTGCATACCCGGCCGATAGGCGCATCGAGTTCCCAGAACGCTTGCTCGACAAGCCGTGTGGACACTTCTGCCGCAAGGCTACCGGAGCGCCAGCCCTCGTCAATGATCACTGCGCGACGAGTCTTGCTCACCGAAGTAATGATGGTTGCGTCATCGAGTGGTCGCAAACTGCGAAGATCGATTACCTCGGCCTCAATGTTTTCGGCCGCAAGCGCAGTCGCCGCCTCCAGTGTCTTCCAGAGCGAGCCGCCATATGTAATCAGCGAAATATCGCGACCAGCACGGCGAATTGCAGCTTTGTCGATGTTGATCGGACCGGAGTTGACCGCGATCCTCCCTGTCATGTTGTAGAGCATGACGTTCTCAAAGATCAGTACCGGGTCAGGATCCTGCAACGCCGTCCACAGCATGCCGCGCGCATCCTCGAGCGTTGCCGGGGCTAGCACCTTGACACCTGGTATATGTGCATACCAGCCTTCGAGACTGTGCGAATGCTGCGCGGCGAGCTGGCGGCCGGCACCGGTCGCCATACGAATGACCAACGGCACTCCGAANTGATTCCCCGACATGTGGCGCACCGTGGCCGCNGTGTTGAGAATCTGGTCAAGTGCGAGCAGGCTGAAATTCACCGTCATCAATTCGACGATCGGACGCATCCCGGCCATTGCGGCGCCTATGCCGGCCCCAGTGAATCCGGATTCGGAGAGCGGCGTGTCGCGAATTCGCTCAGGACCGAACTCGGCCAATAAACCTTTGCTAACAGCGTAGCACCCGCCGTAGCGGCCGACGTCCTCGCCCATCAGAAAGACGCGCTTATCCCGACGCAATGCCTCACGGATCGCCTC
>Ga0031654_10000206_pt1 | contig 13605 bp, 9 predicted proteins | sample FrelakmetCRP12CR_FD_55268 | JGI IMG/M metagenome (GOLD analysis project Ga0031654, IMG submission 55268) | Freshwater lake sediment microbial communities from the University of Notre Dame, USA, for methane emissions studies - CRP12 CR | ecosystem: Environmental > Aquatic > Freshwater > Lake >...
GGCGGCTGAGGGCAGCCGCCCTCCAAGACTTAGTCCCCGAATTCGTTGGGTCATCGTCAAAAGACGAACAACCGGGAGCAGGCAAGCTGCTCCCCTACGGCGCATCATGGCGCGGCGCATGGAGCGCGGGCGCCCTCGCCCGCGACCCCCCTGCGCACCACCGCGCGAACCTTCATGGGGCGCGGGGAATGATTGTCGTCGCGAGGAGCCGCGCAGCGGCGACGTGGCGATCTCGTCGATCTTGGCGGGATTGCCACGGTTCCCTCGCCCGGCTCGGGAACCTCGCAATGGACAAATGCTGCTTCATGGAGCGCGGGCGCCCTCGCCCGCGATCCGCCCCACCAATTGGACCGTGGACGTCACCGCTTCAAGGCGGCTTAGGGCAGCCGCCCTCCAAGACTTAGTCCCCGAGTTCGTTGGGTCATCGTCAAAAGACGAACAACCGGGGGCAGGCAAGCTGCTCCCCTACCCCGCATCATGGCGCGTAGCATGGAGCGCGGGCGCCCTCGCCCGCGACCCCCCTGCGCACCACCGCGCGAACCTTCATGGAGCGCGGGGAATGGGTGTCATCGCGAGGAGCCGCGCAGCGGCGACGTGGCGATCCCGTCGATCTAGGCGGGATTGCCACGGTTCCATCGCCCGGCTCCGGAACCTTCGCAATGGACAAATGCTGCTCCATGGAGCGCGGGCGCCCTCGCCCGCGGCCGCATCATCGCGCGGCGTGCTGTGTGGAGCGGGGGCGGCCGCCCGGTCTATCTGCGCCCCCACTTCCGCTCCTTGCGTAGCTGGCGCCTGTTATTGCCTCGTAGACGGACGGGGCGAGGCTCGCGTCAGCGGCGCCACGGTCGGTAGCGCGCCGGCCGCGAACCCTGCCATCGCTCGCCCCAGCCGTGGCCGTACCACACGAAGTTCACCCCGCCGGAGATCCCGATGAATGGCATGGGGCCCCAGCCCCACAGCCATGGCGCGTTCACCCAAGTCCATCCGGCGGCGGGGTAGTACACGTACATGTACGGATCGCCATTCTCGTAGTCCGGCGTGAACGTGTAGGCGACCCCGTACGGCATCCACAGCCATCCGTGCTGCTGGGTGAACACCCATTGGCCGGGAGGGACTCCCACCTGTGCGGTTTGCGAGCCGGGACCAAGAGGCGCAGGCGCCGCGGCTGGCGGAGGGGGAGGAGCGTTCCCAGGCTGGGGTGTCGTCGGCTGCACAGCGGCGTCACCAGAATTTGCCTGCGGGTTCGGAGATGGCGGAGGGGGCGTCGTGGGTGATGGCGAGGACACCGAGAAGGCACGGCTCGGGACCAGCCCGCGCTCCGTCAGAGTGACGGATTGACCGGACCGGAACGGGGGGTAGCCCCGGTAGCAAAAGGTGCGCGCTTCACCATCGTCGAAACGCACCCCCACATCGTAGGTGATGTCTTCGCCATGTACCTGACNNGNNTGGNCGCACTNNTCAGCGCACCGCTCGTTGCCCCGAAAAGTGCGCCCATTCTCTGGCCGGTGATCAGTCCGCCCAAGAGCCCGCCTATGACAGCGCCTGCCGCGGCGCCGGCGGCCGGGTTCCCTTGGGTTTGGCGAACCGTCTCTCGAACCCATTCGACGTGGCCTTGCCGCCCCGTCTGGCGGTCGAGGGGAGCCTCCGTGAGCATCGTCCGTGTCGTGGTCGTGACACAAGCCGGGGACAGCAGAACCGAACCTATGAGGAGAGCCGAGAAGCTGCGGCGCATGATGTGTACCTCCTTCCAGAAGACCCTCAGCGAGTCGCCCGCCTGCACGGGCAGCAGCGCCTGCGCGGCCAAGCTGCAGCCGGTGTACCTAGAAGTTTGGGAAACAACCGTTGCTGCTCCATCACGCCTCCGAGTCCGCCAGGCCCCAGCGCGGAGAGCCTCGCCAGCGGAGAGTGCAAACCGCGTGCCAGACTGGGACCGAGCGGTCTGCTCTCGCGACCCACGATGCCCGCCACCGAGAGGCGCGAGCCTCGCACCGTAACGCGTCACTCCGTGCTTCCTCCTGGCCGGCGGGCGTGCGTGGAAGTCTCTGCCGCTGCGGGAATTGCCAGCGGGCACGACGTTACGGGCGAGCGATGCCCGCTTCAGAGGGCCGTCGTGAGCGGATCGAGCTGCCGGGCAGTGCTTCGTCACCAGGCGAGGACCGAGTCATCAGTCTGGAAGTCTCCCGGGGGTGGCGGCTTCGTAGGGGCGATACCTCGCCGTCGCCCGTCTTGGTTAACAGGGCCAACTTCGAAGTGAAGCGTTTAACAACTCCTGCTCTTCCTTCCCCGAGTGTTGACCCTGTGTGACCAGACCCAACACTCATTCCCATAGGGTCTCTTCAGATGAGCGTCTCGAGCTCGGCTTTCATGGCCTCTTCTCCTGGCTGGGCAGCAAGGCCATCTCCACACGGCTCGCGTGATCCGGTGTGTGGTACACCCGCTGGGTCGCCTTGACGAAATCCCTCTCCTCTGCCGCGTTGATGTTGGTGAACGTCTGCGGGTTTCGGTCCACCAGCGGGAACCAGCTGCACTGCACCTGGACCATGATCCGGTGCCCCTTCTTGAAGGTGTGCAGCACGTCGTTGAGGGCCCAGGCCACTTCGGTGGGTTGGCCCGGAGTGAAGGGCTCAGGCTTTTCGAAGCTGTTTCGGAACTTGCCCCGCATGACGTCAGCCCGCACGAGTTCCTGGTAGCCGCCGTTGGCGTAGCCATGGGGGTTCGGGAAGGGGCCGTCTTCGTTGTCCAGGTGCTCGTCGATCACCTTGACCACCCAGTCGGAATCGGTGCCCGTGGTGGACACCCAGAGATCCGCCTTGACCGGACCCACAGCGGTGAGGTCTTCGGTCAATGGATCGCTCTCATACACCAGGACGTCGGGGCGGGTGGCGGCGAACCGCTGGTCGTCCACCAGGTACTCGGCCGTATGGGAGTTGGCGATCCAATTTATGTACGGGACAGGCTTCGCAGGATCCGAGACGAACTCATCGAAGGCCGGGCCCTCGCCGGATCTTGCGGTGGCCAGTCGGCCCTGCTGCTGAAGGAAGAAGGACACATTCCGGGTCCCGGATGGAGGCCAGGCGTCGAAATCGCGCCAACCCCGCCCGTCCACTTCGAAGGCATAGGCTTTGGAGAGTCCCGGATCGGCCGCTCCCATCAGGTGATGGTCGAAGAAGGGCTTCAGGATCTTCTCATTGAAGAACTCGGAAGTGGCCTCACCCCACGTGCTCTGGCCAAGTCTCTCCCCCTTGCTCAAGACCCACTGGCCGTGGTGCCAGGGACCCATGACCAGGTGGTTCTCGGTGGAAGGGCTCTGTCGCTCGATGCTCTTGAAGCACTGCAGTGTGCCGAACATGTCCTCCCCGTCGAACCAGCCGCCCACGGTCAGCACGGCCGGCCGGACGTCCTTGAGGTGGGGCCTAAGGTTCAGGGACTGCCAGAACGCGTCATAGTTGGGATGTTCAAGGGACTCCTTGAAGAAGGGTGCCCAGCCTTTGACGTCCCGGGGAACCAGGTTCTTCATCGCCCCCGCTTGGAGGAAGTACCGGTAGCCGTCCGGCCCCGGCTCCGAGGACTCAGCCATTTCCTTGGCGGGGTAGTTGGTCTCGGGGCCGAACATCCCCGTGAAGAAGAAGAAGATATCCGGACAGGACGCTCCGTTCCGGTGCATATCGTCCCCAACGAACCAGTCGATCGCGGGTGCCTGAGGGGACACGGCTTTCAAAGCGGGATGGGACCGCACCAGCCCCATGGCCGCGTAGGTTCCCAGGTAGCTGATGCCGTACATGCCTATCTTCCCGTTGTTGTGCGGGACATGCTTCACCAGCCAGTCGATCGTGTCGTAGGTGTCGGTGCTCTCATCCACAGCCTTGGGGTCGTGGGCGTCTGAGAGGATCGGCCGCAAGTGGACGAATTTGCCCTGGCTCTGGTACCTGCCGCGGACGTCCTGGAAGACCAGGATGTACCCGTCCCGCGCGTACGGCTCCAGGAACCTGTTCACGTAGGTGAAGCCCGTGAACTCCGGGCCATAGGGTGGGTTCGAGTAGGGTGACCTGCTCATCAGCATGGGATGCGTTCCGGTCGGCTCCTTGGGCGCGTAGACCGCCGTGTACAGCTCGATCCCGTCCCTCATCGGGATGCGGTACTCGTTCTTTGTGTACTTCTCCCGGAACGGGAAGACGGCGGGATAGCTCCCCGGATCGCTTCGCTCCAAAGCGAACGGCATCGGGAGGTTCCATAGTCCTGGTGAAACCAGAGTTCCCTGAATGAAGCGGCGGTCCGGGGAGATCTCGCCGCTGAGGATGTCGCCGTCCTGGGTCTTCAGCCGGATCCCCTTGGCGTCCACCTGGGGAGGTTCGGATGGACACCTCCTGCCGCCCACCTCGACATCCACCCCGGCCGCGAGGGCTCCCTTCGCGTCCTTCCAGATGTCTACTTTGATCCGGGACTCGTAGAAGAGCGTCTGGACGCTGCCTTCCCAGTGCCCGACATAGTCAGCAGCCACGGGCGGGAAGGGAACGACGGGAGGATCAGCCGCCAGGCAGGGGAATCCCAGGAGCAGCATGACGGATACCAGGAGCAACTTCCGTAATCCGGCCAGTCTTGGGGATGTCATTTTGTTAGTTTACCCCTCGACAACGAAGAACTGTGAGCTCTCGAGCCACCCCGATCGAGGTGTGTGACTTGGAATCTGAGCGGAATCCGATCAGGTCAGGTCTTCGGGGAGTGCGACGGCGCCGGGCGGGGCGATCGCGCGACGGGTGGCCTCGGCCACGTAGCGGTGTGGATCAACTCCCGCGAGCTTGGCGCTCTCGAACAGCGTGTAGAAGATCGCCGCGGCCTCGGTACCCCGCTTGGAGTGCGAGCCATAATGGTTTTTACGTCCCACCACCACCCCATGCAACGCCCGCTCGGCTGCATTGTTGTCAAGCGGCACACGCTGGCGCATTGACTGGTCGAAGCTACGCCAAAAAAGTGAGATGGTGATACGCGGTACCGATACCGATCGGGGCGATGATCTCCTAGGAACCGCGGCGCCAGCCGGCTTTCATCGCGCTTACCCCTTGGGCTTGAGAAGGTCCTGGAACGGCGGGTAGTCCCGCATCCCCCCAAAGGCGGAGTCCTGGTGGATACGCAGGCCGAAGGACATTCCCTCTGCGAATGCCTGCCCGAGCAGCTCGACCGCTTGATCCCTTTCGCCGAGAACCGCGGCGATCCTGGCGCGCTGGTACGTGTTCGCGCCGAGGAGTCTCGGCCGCTCCATCAGGCGGAGCTCCTCCGAGACTCGCTGCGCCGCCGCCCGGTCGCCTCGGCTGGCGGCCAGCAAGGCCAGCGATCCGCGGTACCCAAGTTTGCCCGGAAAGTCGGCGGTGAGTTTTTCATAGACTGCCCGCGCCTCTTCGGACCGCGCGGCGAGGGTCAGGGCGAGCGCGAGACCCGCGCGAGCGTCCTCCGTCGTGGCCTCCGCGGAGGGCCGGGCGCGATACCAGGCGATTGCCCGGTTCGCCATAGCCTGCGAGGCGTCGAGGTGGCCGTGGGCCCGCAGTTCCCGCGCCGCCTCCAGCATGACATCCCCGGATGTCGTACCTCTCGACTGCAGCAGAAGGGTCTCGTCGATCACTTTGTTCACGCTCTCGAGGCGCCCGAGAGCGGCCAGGACGCTTACCTCGTGCCTACGCAGGTCGAACGACTCAGGGAAGCTCTCGAGGCCACGCTGCACGACCTCAAGCTCCCGCTGGTAGTTGCCCATTGCATGGTAGGCCCCGGCGAGGTTTCCGACGCGCCACTCCCCGAGGACATGGTGTTTCCAGTAATCGCGGTCGAGCCGCGCGTACGCGTCCACGACCTCGTGCGGGCGGTTTGCAAACAACGCTATGTAACCCAGCCAGAGATTGACCATGGGGTCCTGCGGGGCAAGTCTCTCGGCCTCGTGGAGAGCATGGAGAGCTTCAAGGTACCGGTGGTCGAGGAAGCCGCGCACGCAGTCCAGCCAGCAGCGCGCCAGGGGCGTGGCCTGCTGGCGTCTGTCCTCGAGGTAGTGAAGGGTGGATTCTGCCTCCGCGTCATTCCCCATGATGTGGTACATGTACACGGCGTATATGCGAGGTGTCATGAAGTTCGGATCAATTTCCTCGGCAAGCTGGAAGTGGCGGAGAGCGTCGGCATCCTTTGTTCCGAACAACTCGAACCCCGCGATGAACTCACGGTAGGCATCGTAGGGGGGTGGTCGCTGTTCGGGAAGCTCGTGAATTGCTTCAACGCTCACGGCCATCGCGCCCGTCACGCGTTGGCGAAGGGCATCGACGGCCTGCATCGGAGCCGCCACTGGGCCCGTCACCGGCTCGAGCGCCTGGAGCAGCTTGCCATGCACGGCGTCGGTCACACGCGTCTGAAACTGGAGTGTCTGACCTTGCAGGTAGTAGGTACCGGTGACCACCGTGCCGGCGCCGGTCGCTTCAGCCAGGGCACGGATTGGATCACGGGCTGTCGAAACCGGCGAGCCGCCAGGCGGTTGAGCGAAGAGCACCGAGGTGCTCGGTACCACGTCGAGCTCCGGGATTCGCGAAAGCCCCTGGGTGATCCAGTCGGAGGCCATTCGCCCCAGCGGGTCGAGGGACCCGTCGCCGGTCTGGTTGTCGAAGACAGCCACCACGATGCGCTTGGCTTCGAGGGGAATGGCAGGCTTGTGGATCATTCTGCGGAGGGGGTAGAAGACGCCCACCGCGATGAGGACGATCGCCAAGCCACCGACGGCCAACAACACCGCGCGCTTGCGCCCCGGAGTTTCGGAGAGTCCTCGTCTCACCTTCGCTCCGCCCGTGTCCGCCAGGATGGCGCGAAGCTCGAAACCCAGGTCGCGGGCCGACTGGAACCTCTCCACGGGGTTCTTCTCGAGGCAGTGGGCGATGGCCCGCGAGAGGGGAAGGGACACACCCGGCTCGATGCCGGATGGGTCGGGCGGCTCCTTGGTGAGGATCTCGGTCATCGTGTCTGCGGCGGTGGCGCAGGCAAACGCTTTCCGCCCCGTGACCATCTCGTACAGCACGCATCCCAGGGAGAAGATGTCCGAGCGATGGTCCACAGGCAGCCCCCGTAGCTGTTCGGGCGACATGTACGGCGCCGTGCCCATCACGATGCCTGGCTCGGTGCCCTCCACCACTGTCGGTATTGCCCCACCTCCAACCTGTTCGCGCTTGGGAGAGAGCTTTGCAATCCCGAAGTCGAGGATCTTGACGTGACCGTCCTTCGTGATGAAGACGTTCGCCGGTTTGAGATCGCGGTGGATGATGCCCTTCTCGTGCGCGGCTGCGAGTCCCTGGGCAATCTGGACGGCGATCTCGACGGCCCTACGAACCGGCATTGCACCACCGCTGAGCCGCTCGCGCAGGCTCTCACCCTCCAGCAACTGGGTGACGATGTACGGCGAGCTGTCGTGGGTGCCGATGTCGTACAGGGCGAGAATGTTGGTGTGATCGAGGGCGGCGACGGCGCGTGCCTCCTGCTCGAACCGTCTCAGGCGCTCCGGATCGGTGGCGAACTCAGCCGGCAGCACCTTGATCGCAACGTCTCGGCCCAGGCGCGTGTCGCGGGCGCGGTACACCTCGCCCATGCCTCCTGCGCCGACCACGCCAAGGATCTCGAAGTGAGCGATCCGGCTCCCTGGTTGCATTTCGGCGATCCCCTCTTGGTCTCAATTCTAATGCCATTTGAGAGGCGGCGGCGTTGACACGCACCTACGGGCGGTGCCTCAATGGCTAGCGATCCCGTTTCTCGACCGTAACTCCTCACCCAAGCCTACTCGGTTCGCTTGACCTGGGCCCTTGGGAATCTGCGTCGAAGCCGACCAGGTGACGTCGTGGAGGAGCGTGACAGCGCATGGCGAAACGATCGCGCGGTGAGTCGCCTCGAGCACGTAGCGGCGAGGATCGACCCTGGCGAGCTTGGCGCTCTCGAACAGCGTGTAGAAGATCGCCGCGGCCGCCGGCGCGCCGGCCGACTATCCTCCGCCCCGGGCAATATGGAGCGACTATCTTGCTCCCGCTGGCTTGAGCGCAGAAGGCGAGAAAGTGGTACCTGCTACCGATCTGGGGATCGCGGCCGCTTGCAGGCCGCCTGCTGGGCGCAGCGCTCACCCGAGCTCGCAGGCAATTCCGTGCTTCGCACAGAACGACTGCACGGTGCTTGACTGCCGGAGGTAGAACGCCTCGGCAGCGCGGTCCTGGCCCACGCGCGGATTGTAGTTCCAGCCGCCGAAGAACATATGGTCGACGAACTTCACCTCGCCAAGGATCTCGGACAGGTCCTGATCGAAGATGCTCGGCGTCGGATAGGGCTCGATGTGCACGAGTGTCCGACACCCGGCATCGTGCAGCCGCCGCAAGGCGGCGATGCGCTCGGCGTGGCGTGCGGCGCCCGGCTCCCACTCGCGGCGGAAGTCATCGTCCAGCGAAACGAGGCTAATGCCGTGCGTGTTGTCGCATGGGAAGCGCCGGCGGTCGGCGAGCTCTGCGGGCAGTCTGCCCTTGGTCAACAGGGAGCACGGGATCCCGGACCGGTTCAACCGCTCGATGATCGCGAGCGACATGGCCCCGACCTCCGGGTGGTCGACCATGAACGGATCGGTCGTGAGGCACAGGTGCACTTCGGGAGGGAGTACCCGCTTCCTCTCGAGCTCGCGGTCGAGCAGGACGAGGGCATTACCCACGATTCGCGGGCGGCACCACTCCGCGTAGTCACGGACACGCCCATGGTGTCTGGCCATCAGGAATGCGTAGCAGGGGTAGCGACAGCCGTGACTACAGCCTAGGACGTGGTTGATGCAGTGAAACCCGAGGCCGCTCTTGTAGAGCAGGCTCTTCCGCTCGATGCGGCCCAGTGACGTCTTCGAAGCGTCGGTCACAGCCTAGACATCCTAGGCCGAAGGAAGGGCCTTGGGGGAGTGAAATCACTTCGATTCCGGGTCCTTGCCGGAATCGAATGCTTAGGTAGCGGAACCCGGTACCCGTCCTCGGAGGCGGCGACTCTGCCGGAGCTTCTACCCATCTAGGGCAATGGTGAGACGGTGGTACTTTGTAGCCATCAGCCGCAAACTGCGAATGGGAGGGAGGTTCAGAGCCATGCCCAAGAGCGACCAAGAGACGACGGCCGTTGATTTGGCCACAAAGCACTGGCGCACCTATGCAGGGTGCAGATGTAGACCAGAGGAAGTTGCTGAAGGTGCGGGCTACGATCTTCGCTGCGTGCACAAGCACGTGGAGGTAAAGGGCACCGGCAACAAACACCCCGGGTTCCGCCTCCTCACAGCGGGGGAGTTCAACGCGGCAAGACGCGATCCTCTTTTTGAACTGTGGCTCATCACGGGAATCGAGAAGGCGAACGGGACCTTTCACATCCTCAGCCGAGAAGAAGTGCTTTCGTCTGCCAGACCCACGATCCAGTGGCATTTGCCGCTTGGAAAGAAACGGTTGGGGGATTTCCGGAAGGAAGCTGTAGCTCGGGAGCGAAAAGCGAAGGGACGATATCGGTAACAGGTACCTGTTCAAAAGGTGAGATGGCGGTACCTGGTACCTTTTTGGTACCGATGTATCACATAACGCCACCAAGCGGCCGCGGCGCGGCTCACGACATTACACAGCCGGCGCCCAATTGTGAGACGCTCAGGCCTGGCACTGTGAATGGTCGAGCCAACGGAGGGATGCCTTCTATGAACCGATGGGCGATCTGGATTGACATTGAAGGGTTTTCACTCCGGTTCCTCCGAGACGATGCGCTCGCACTGGTGCCGCTCGGCGCCCTTCTCGAGGGTACATACTTAATCGGGTCAAGAGCTTATCCGGAATCGCCGAACCGGCTGTTCGCCCATCAAACAGGGGACGGTGCCGTAATTGTGTCGGAGTGCGCGGAGGGGTGGCCGCACGTCCCCATCGCGATTGCGTGCGCACTCCTGCGTACGGTCTTGGTTTCAGGCGGGGCGGCAAAAGCGGGGGTGGCTCAGGGCCAGTTCGCCGACGTTCAAGGTTGCTACCCGCAAGCCATCAGAGACGCTATGGATAGCGACGGCACCATCAGGATGGGGCGGGGCTTGCTGCGAATCTTCCCGGTGATGGGAACAGCGCTTGTGCACGCCTACACTCTGACCACGAAACTCAGCGGGGCTCTGCTGCTTGTTGACGGATCGCTAGCCGGCTCGCTCCCCGAAGGCCTCGTCGTTTCCAAGGAAGAACCCGAGTATGTTGTCCTTGACTGGGTCCATTTGCAAACGCCCGAACTTGAGGAGATTAGGGAAAAGGCCGGTTTGTCATGGCCTGAGACCGCAGCGCTGGAAGACCGCCTCCGTCACTACGTTCTGAACACGACTCCAGCGCCCCCCGAACCATGGGTTCACAATACCCTCGACCTAACGCAGTGCGGTCCCTCGCAGTAACGGATCGCCACGTGATTGACGAGAAGGTGAGATGACGATAGCAGGTACCGGTGCGCTGGTCTGGATCAAGAGCGGCACACGCTCGCGCATTGACTGGCCGACGCTGCTTTGAGCCCGCCGCCATGAGCTCGAGCCCCACCGCCTTAGGTGCGCCTGCCGGTAATTCACCGCCGGATCCCCTCCCCGCTGGGCGCTTCCGTGTTCCCCGAGATCATCCGAAAGAAACGCCGCGTGGGCCCGGATCAGTCCCTCGGGAACGGTCGCAACTCGGTGCGCGGGCGACCATGCAACCGCGAGCAGGCAGAGCATTTGTGCGGCCGGCACCGCCGCCTCCCGCCCGGATCTTGCGGGAAAACCTTCCGCCCTGGCGCGGCCTGGTTCGACCGGAGCAAGGTGAGGCGGCAATACACGTTGTCAGAGTGAGGTGAGACGTTGGCAGTAGATGCGGTTGCGTGACCTATTCGATGCGCGGCACGTCAACTCTCAGGGGTGAGAAAACAACTGGGTATCTTATGTTTGCGTCCGGTTTCCCAGCTGCTGCTAGCCGAGCACCTAGCCCAGCCTCGCCGAATGCCTCCCTATATTTGCGAAAGATACCACCTGAGTAACTGTACCACTTCGCAAAGCCCAGCTCTTGTGCGAACCCGCTCGATTTCCACTTGTTCGCACTCACGATTTGCAGATCAACGCCTAGGCAAAATTTGCTGACAGGCGCCACGGCCATAACCCGTGAGGCCTGCTCGCGAACTTTGACGAGATCTGCACCCTTGTGGCATAGCAGCCAGACCTCGACCTCGCCCTCGACCCGTAGCCGCTGTTCCGGCGATCTCCCCTGGGATGCCTTTCGTGGAATCACCACAAAGGCAGCAATAGTCGAGCGCGCCGCCTGGCCTAGCCTATCAGGACGAGCAAGTTCGCTGAACATGCTGACCGGGTACTTCAGCATCCGAAGCCTAACAATAAGGTCGCCTAAAGGCGCTGCCTTCTTGCTCCCAAGCATTCCACCGAGCTCAATCCGCGCAGCCTTGAGAAGCGCTTCGTAGCCCGATTCTTCAAATGCTCGAACGTACTTGCCGTTCACATCGAACCCCAAACCACGCCGACCAAGGAACGCCGCGACACTTGGCACCACACCTGATCCAGCAAAGGGATCGAGAACGACCCCTCCGCGGGGAGTTGTCAGCAGGATCATGCGAGCCACCATCGCCAGGGGAAAGGGGCAGAAATGGCGGATGCCATTCGACGCCCAACTGCCTTGAACCGGAATGGGGAAGTGCCAAATGTCGCTCGGTGCCTTACCTCGGGGATTGTACCGCTCGGGGAACCGTACCCAGTAAGGTGACAAATCGCTTGTGTCACGAACCCTGTCTAACTCAAAGCGCGCCAAACCGCCCTTGCTCAGAAGGAGAACGTACTCGAAGACTCCCCTAAACCGGCCTACGTGAGACCACGGAAGACTGCGGCCCTTGTCCCAGATCACAATATCCTCAGGGCACCAGCCTACGGACGTAGCTCGTTCAAGAATCTCCCACGGCAGCAGCAACGTTCTTCTGGCCTTCTTCACCGTGTCGACAACAATCCACAGTGCGCCGCCCTTGCGGCAAACTCGAGCCAGTTCGCCAAGAAGCCTTTCCAGGTCCTTCAGGTACTCCTTGGCCCATTGCTGCCCAAACCCTATCTGCCGGCTGACACCGTAGTCCTTCACGTCCGAGTATGGCGGCGAGGTGATAATGCAGTCGACGGCCTCTGGTGGGAGCAGCCGGGTCAACTCTCTTGCATCGCCGTGTGCGAATAGGCAATCCTTGGGACTAGTTGACGTCACCAAATCCCTTGGCCGCAGCGCGCCCCCTATTCGGCGCCAAGCGTCGATTCGTTTGGGCATCGTCCGTCTTACACCTGTGTGACGAAGAGCTTGTGGATTTCGGGCCCGATTTCGAACTTCTGCTCATCGGAGTATGTTCGTACGTCCATCTCTGGGTTGTCGGGGAACCGCCTATCTAGCCTCCCTCCCTCGAGCGCCTGTGAGACCAGAATCCAAAGGCACTCATTAAGGATCAAATCGGCCAAGCGAACTTGACAATGCACGTTCTTCTCAACCGCTTCAGAGGGTTCGTCACCGAAGTAGCGCAGGTTGACCGGATCCTTTGTGTTGATGAGGATGATGCCGTCCGCGAGGAACAGAGACTGAACCTTTCGATCGATGGGTAGAAACTTGATGTCCTTGAACAGGCCCTGTCTACCCTGCGGGTTTTCCTTCTTTCTGACCACTGAGACTCGAGCGCCCGCCACGTATCTGGAGTGCATCGCGGTGAGCATGGTGTCTTTGGTGAGCTGCACGCCTTTCACGGCGATTTCCAGCGCTCCGACCCGCGGCGTTACGAGGGCCTTTTCAGTGAGGACAGCTCGCTTGTCTAGCACCTTGACCGCCGCGCTGTCAGAGACTACCGAGATTTCAGACCCTAGTGGGATTTTGTCAAGATCAACGAACAGTCGCATATTTCGCGTTGCCGCAACCCTAACTGCATACTCATCCCGCTGAAACTCAAGACCGTTGATCGGCGTGACAACCTCACGCTCTGTTGTAGTGACATCCATGGTAGCCCGCGTTTCCTTCCAGGTTGCTGTGATCTTGCCACTCACACCGGGTGTTTCAGAGCGCACCCTGACGATCTTCACTTCGACATCTGCCGAACCCTCGTCCCCACTGACTCGGAGAGTATCCGGCCACACAGCTATTTCGGGACCGTCACTCTTGACAGTGATAATGTCAGACGCCTCTACCAACGCTGTATTAACGAGAAGAGCGGCTGGTGTCACTACCCCAGTCTGGACTGAGATGTGCTCCGCAACAAAAGCGATCCCGTCCGCCGGTGGCGTGCGCAGCGTTGACGGGAGCACGGGGACGCGAGCTGTCTTGCCTAATAGCTGGCTGGCAAGGCGGTTGAGGATGTCAAGTGCCTGCTGGTGACGCTCGCGGACGCGATCGGAGAGCCTTCCCTTCGGTTCCGGCCCCATCCTCCGAAGATCCGCCACCATCGGAGCCAGCCTCGGCTGGACCAGCTCTCGCAGCGCGCGATAAAAGGTATGATTCTTGTCAAAACCATCACGAGTTTCCGTAAGGACTTCCTCGGGTTCCGCCTCGTTTAGCTTTGCCCTAATGTACTCGCCGGCGCCGGCGAGCCGGAGAG
>Ga0031654_10000207_pt1 | contig 13601 bp, 14 predicted proteins | sample FrelakmetCRP12CR_FD_55268 | JGI IMG/M metagenome (GOLD analysis project Ga0031654, IMG submission 55268) | Freshwater lake sediment microbial communities from the University of Notre Dame, USA, for methane emissions studies - CRP12 CR | ecosystem: Environmental > Aquatic > Freshwater > Lake >...
ACGGGGGTTTGACCGATCAAGCGTGCACTCGACTAGCGGATAGAGTTTATCGTCTTCCACGGCTTGTTCATCGGCGTAAAAGGCGTGGATGAACACCGTCCTTATATTTGTCTCTATAAAAACCGACGGTATATCGAATGCAAAAGTGCGTACCGCACTTGCAGTCGCGTGTCCTATACCCGGCATGCCCACAAGGGCTGAGTAGTCAGATGGCAGCTTTCCTACAAATTGTGCTTCAACGGTTTGAGCTATTCGTTTGAGGGCGATTGCTCGCTTATTGTATCCTAAACCGTGCCAAACCTCAAGCACATTTTTTAGCGGAGCGCGCGAAAGCGCTGAAAAACTCGGAAAGTTGTTTAAAAACAACTGATACTTGACAAGCACCCGCTCCACTTGGGTTTGCTGCAACATAAGCTCGGAGACGAGAATTTTGTACGGATCGCGAGTCTTTCTCCATGGAAGGACTCGCCCTTCACTCCGGTAATGTCGATAAATCCGTTCTTGAAAACTTTTGATCTGCGCAGCACTTAAATCGCAAATTGTTCGCTGACGTCCTCCGTTGTGTTTGATAATATCAACTCCAACTATAGACATAGGAGCGAAGACCGGCATTTTCATCGTTCTGTCCGTAGGCTTCTTAAGCGAATTCGCAAGGCTGCGAGGTTAGATGGCTTAAGGATGACCCCCGCCATTTTATAGTCTGAGGCACTTGTTCTGTTGCGCTCTCGATATAAACCCGACAAGGGCTGTTTCTCTCAAGAAAAAGAGACGGTTAACGCTTCTAATAAACGTTATTATAGTCTATTATCTGACTAACGTATCAACACAGTCAAGCTAAGGCACGTGCTCTCATTTTGAACAAAAATAGGAGGCATCACACGGAGTGTTGGCCTTGTGACCGCAACTGCTTTAACCGACTTTAGCAAGTACGATCAAAAACCGCGACATTACGACGCTCTCAAGACACTGGTTCAGTCGAATTTCAATGAGAATCCACATTTTTTGCTAGTCTTTTGGTAGTCTTTTCATTACAATAGAAAAACTGCGACTGACAAAACGGTCGTCCACGAGCTGTCTGCGCCAACGACCGCAGTTGTAGCAACGTTAAACGTTTCCTTTGGTTTAGAATCGGTCCCTGTCTCGTACATACTCGACGCCAATCTCTCAGCGTAGGCGCCTGAGCTTTCTGTCGCCTCGCCAAATGCGTGGTGCTCCGAAATATAGCCAAAATCATCAGGATTCTTGGGAATTGCACAACCTAATGACGCTGAGATTCTCCGATTCGGTTCATTAGACGCCAATCTAGACATTACGCAAAAAACAATTTCTCCGGGAAGTAGTTGGCTTAACCCGTTATCCTTAGCGATAATTTCGCAATTTGGCGGCAATATTGAACTCACAGTGACTAGATTATATTTCTCTATACCCGCATCTCTCAAAGCTTTTTCAAAACTCTGTAAGTTTTCTCGGTGTGTTCCAACACCGGTTGCAAAAAAGATCTTTCTTGGCAATAACCTCATCTTGACTATCACGCCCCTTTAAATCTCGTATATAGCAAAACATATCACACTGTAAGTGTTTTTAACCTTTATGCAAAGAATGGTGATCGAAGTAGTGACTTTGATTGTTTCTGTTGCCTTTTTCATAGCCTTACTGCTAGCCGTTCATCTATTGAACGCTGGATCGCTCGGATATATACTTGGGATCCTTGTATTTGTTTTGATTGTTAGTGTCGCCGGGACCAGAATTGCCGCTTATGAATAGGAACGTCGCCGAAACTGGAGCGAGGTTTAGGCAGCCGATCTGTCCTGGATATTGGGGTTTGTCATGAAAACAAAAATAGACCGCATCCAAATAGACACTTTAGGCGGCGTACAGATAATAGACTTAACAAACCAAGTCCAAGAAGTTCTTGCAAAAAGCAACTTAAATGATGGCTTGGTTACGGTTTTTGTTCCCGGCTCAACTGCAGCTGTAACGACGATAGAATACGAGCCTGGCCTCATCGCGGACATTAAAAAGGCACTTGATCGCATCGCCCCTAGAGATGGTCACTATGAGCACGACCAGCGATGGCATGACGGTAACGGACATTCACATGTAAGAGCAGCGTTTTTGAAACCAAGCGTCGCAATTCCATTCTCTAACAAAACCTTAATGCTCGGTACCTGGCAACAACTTGTGTTCATTGAACTCGACGTCAGGCCTCGTAACAGGACTATAGTTGTCCAGCTTATGGGCGACTAAGCACGCTTAAATCGAATGTTAGCTGAGCGGCACGTTCGATAGCTTCTGCCACGATGAACGCTTGCTCGAGGTTGGCCCCGACAGCAATCAGCCCATGACTCTGTAGAAGGGCCCCTTTACAACCCAAAATACCGCGTGACACTGCGTCACCTAACTCGGAAGTACCTGGTTCTTTATAAGGAATCAACGGCACACGACCTAAGAGGTGTTTTCCCTCAACATCAGGTGATTCTAGATCACGCCCCACGCAGGATAATGCTGTTGCAAAGCGCGAATGAGCGTGCACAATTGCAGACGGTTTCGTCGCATTATAGATCGCTAGATGTGTCGACAACTCGCTTGAAGGATGTTTTCCTTTAAGATGTTCCCCCGCCATTGTCACCACAGACACATCATCCGGCCGAATCCGATAGCGAGGAACCTTTGTTGGAGATATGAACACGACTTGTTCAGCCCGCACGCTTATGTTGCCGCTTAATGACGATGTGAGGCCGCGCTCATATAATAGAGCCATATACTTCGTGATTTCCTTTTTCAATAACAGCGCCTGCGTTTCTATCTTTGCCAACAAAGAACCTCCGTTTTAGCTTTCGCGCTTACAGACTCGCTTCAGAAGTCTGATCACTACACTAAATGAACGATTCTAAGCAGTTCGACGATTATAATGATTAACGTTCCAAGTCCAACCATCTTGGCCACCGACATTATATAATTCTGTCTTGAAATGTACCCTGAATACATGCCTAAGGCAACTAAGGTGATCAAGCTTAATACGACGGAAACGAACGCCGAGCCTACCCCTAATATCCACGGCGCTAACGGGACAAGGCTTGCCAGAAAGCTGGCGCCACCGTGAGTTAAGGCATCCTTTGCGATTCTTTTTTTACTTTGAGATTCGACGTACGTATTGTTTAGCTTCCTCAGAAGGGATCTCTCAGTCTTAACGAGCTTTCCATGCTCAATTGTACTCTCCGCTAAATACGACCCCATGCCGTTGGTTAACGCCAGCGCAATCGCTCCTCCAAAACCGGCACTTACGACAATCAAGTTAGAAGCGCTTACTACTGAAACGCCTAAAATTATTCCAAGCGTGGCAAGAAGTCCGTCAATAGATCCGAGGATTAAGTAACGCCCTTCCTCAATATTAAAGCTCATGGACGTAATATTATTGAAAAAACTTCTATGCAGAGGTTAAAAACTAAAGTTCCGGCTGGAATTCATCCGCGATCGTGAAGCGTTTCGTCTTCTTCGACGATTTTTTTCCCCGCGATGATCTCGTCGACGCTATGAACAACCCCGCCCAGATTCTCAATAGTCTGTAGTACCAGGTCGTAATTAACGTTGGTGCCCTCGACAGTAATCTTTACGTTTTCAGTTTGCTGATCGACCTCATAGAGGCTCAAATTTACGCCGTCGACGTCTTGCAGATCCCCTATCGCGCTAGCCACCTCGACGTTTGTAGGCTCATGAGGTTTCAGTACGTCGAGCACTAATCGCCTGATTTGAGACATTTCTCTACCGATCACCGTAGTCAATAAACAGACTTATTCTTTATAATCCTATTTATGGTTCAGAATTAGCGCATTTAACGAATCGCGCCACTTTGAGAGATTATAGCCTCGACATTGTAGCAGAATAATCCGATCTTCTTCCATAAATGTAACGTTGAGTGCACCATTCACAATCGATACCGCTTTAATATCACTGTTTTTTACGAGATATGCACCGGACGAAAAATAAGGCTTTACAAAAAAGCACTTCTGATATAGCCTCATCGCCGCTGGTCTTTTAAATGTGGTCAGCAAGCGATTTGATTCCACATCTTTTAGATTAAGCAGCACGACTGTCATTGTCGCTAAGATAGGACGACGCTTCGCGACCTTTTTTACGTTCTTCCTGCTAAAAACCGAGCCGATATAACGCTGGCGTACAATGGCCCGAGCTTGCGAGAGGAGCGATGCCGCCGTGAAGCTAACCAAGAGCACCGTAAAAAGCACTGTTAATATGAGGACGTAGAGCAGCCCCGGAAATAATTGAACCATGCGGGCTATTTACCTCCTGACATGTCTCCTCGGATAGTTCGTTACACTATTGCGAGCGTACTCCGCTCTGCAGATTTTTAACGCAGTTACCTAAGTCTTTGAAGCTGTCCCGACAACTATCAAGATCCGACATCTTCATCTCTTCTGCTTGTGGCTCTCGCGGTTAACCTTTTCTATTTACCGGAGCATCATCCGTATATGCTCGAATTGCGACGCAATATGGCGCACCTATTGCTTGGCTCGTTTTTTGCGTTTTTAGTAGTTACGCTACCGCGCGAAATAGTCATTGCCTGCAACGTGTTGCTCATCAGCGGGCTAATTGTTTCTTCTTTTCTGTATCAGAAGCACAAAATTGCTTTATTAACATGGCTATTTACGCGCTTTGATCGGCCCGGAAAATTCACCGCGAAGGGTGCCATCATTTTTTTTGTAGGAACCCTGATCGCTGTGTTACTCTTCCCGCCGCCTATTGCTGCACTGAGCATCCTTGTGCTTGCTATCAGTGATAGTCTTGCAACGATTGCTGGCCATTATGCAGGAAAACATATACTCTTCAAAAAAAAGACAATTGAGGGCACCTTAGTTTTCTTCGCTTGCACATTAGTTATGCTCGTTTTGTTTGTTGCGCCAGTAGCGCCAGTAAAAGCGCTACTAATTGCTCTGATCGTGTCTGCTACAGAACTTGTTACGCCAACGTACCTCGATGATAACCTCACCATCCCATTCGTCACCGGGCTGCTTCTCAGTCTCAACATCCCATTCGTAACCGGGCTGCTTCTCAGTCTTTAACGCTTCTTCTGCGACGCATAACGGAGAAAGTAATTCAGAACGTGCACGCGATGATCTGCTTCTAAACCAAGCTACATATGAAACGACAACGACAGCCTCATTATATGAAAACGGTTCTACCGCTCGAAAAACGTTTCAAGGCCCACCAGAGGGGGGCTCCTCAAACTGTTTGGGGAACATCTTTTTAAGCGCTGCCAAAACGTGAAGCATCTTGACATCTATGGCGTCCTCTGGATTATCAAGAAAAAGCCCTAGAGAGACTGCGTAAGCAATATCGTCAATCACATTCGCCGCTATATTTAATCGACCCTTTTCAGAGAGCTCAGATAGAATAAGAGAGATGCCGAACGCGCAGTCCATTATATAGTCGGCCCCGACTCTGTCGACTCTTTTAGCGACGTTATCCATTTGTGAGCCCAAAATGGCTTTTGGATCTTCTACCGCAGGGATGTCCAGATTCTTGTATACGAGATCGCCTTGGTTCTGGACCAGAAGATAAAGGTGCTCACAATACGTGTCCGAGCCTGAACGATTTGTACAGTCTTCACTACATAGAACCTCGCAATGGGGAAGCATGCCTCGTGCTTGATAAGCGTCCATTTGAAACTTAGCACACATGAACATAACTATTACAATTTGGATGCAACTAATATAAATCTAAATTCTAACGATGATGTGTTTGTCTTGCGTGTTATCTGCAAAAACGGCCATTAAANAAACTGCACAATAACGCAACTTATGATTATTCCCCTAGGTTGTTTTATCTGAAAGGTGGCTGTTTAGTTCAAGTTCTTTTCAAGAAAACTGTTAAACCGTTCAGAAGCATTATATTGGCTGAATACATATTTCATTCTCTGGGCTGCTTCATAATAGGCTGGTGCGTCAAGTATCATGCTCACAGCCTGCCTAGTTTTCTGTGCGGTGAGTGTTCCTCCGCGCAGCAATACACCACAGCCGGCTTTTTGAATAGCGGTCATTGACAGGTACTGGTCGAAATTTGTTGGAATGCCCAAGACCGGAACACCTTCATGCAGAGCCTGATATGCTGTGCTTGCGCCACCGCTGCAGATCACCAGCGACGAACGCTGTGCCGCACTATCACCGGGGACAAATTTACATAGATAGACATGTTTTTGATGAATTTTTGTGTCCAATCTTCCGGCTGTGGCAGCTATGACGGTTACGGGGAGGTCTCTGAGGCCTTTTAAAATTGCTGGTAGCAACTTTACATTTCCAGATGAACCCATGTTTACATAAATCAGGGGACGGGATAAATCAATATCATTCCACCATACAGGCGGCTCTATATCTGGTGACCATAGAATCGGGCCAAGAAATATGTGCGTGTCGGGCTTATTCTTAAGCGGTATAAGCTCGATCGGATCGGGGTAGAGGGTATAATTCCCCCAAGTAAGCATTTCAAGCAAACTGCCAACCGGCGGCAGCTCAAACTGCTGACGTATCCGGTTGAGCGGTTGAGCAAAACGATCAAATACGGCAGGAAGTGCCTTCGGGAAATAACGTGTCGCAATTTTTTCACTCAACAGCCGCACTATGGGATGGTCAGGCATAGGAAAGGAATCACGCACTGCAAAGGGGCTCCAATATGCATTAATTAGAGGAGCATAGGGAACGTTACAGACCGGCGCACTCACTGCAAGGGAGAAACGTGCATCACCGATAATGATCTCGGGCCTAACGGACTGTATTAACTGAATCTCTGCATCAACGTACCGCCTAAGCAGCTTTTCGGTATAAAACGACTTGCCCTTTTCAGCAGATGATAAGAACGTTTTTTTATCCATCGTGAAAAGCTGCCAGTGCCGAAAGTCTGTCCGGCTGAAGATCTTAGGGTCAAAGGCTGAAGAGGCAAAATGCACTTCGTACTTCTGTTGNTCAAGTGCGCGCGCCAGCACCAGNAGGCGTACCACCTGTGAGAGNGTGGTGTTCTCTACAACAAACAAAATCCGCTTTAACGGCCTCGCTTGTTCTTCTGTCATACTATATCAGCTGATAGCTCATTCCCAAGATCTGTTGTTTAAATATGGCGTACCTGTGGAGGTCGCAACGCAGGTTCGAATCTCGCTATCGGCCTTTTTTTCTTTATAGACGTCAGATTCGCTTGTGTGTTGTAAAATAAGTGATTTAGCCCTAAGATTTGTGATTCAATGGCGAGAGATTCTTTTTAACATCAGTTGTGCAATTAGGTTGCGCAACCTTAGATGTGGACTTGTTTTTTCCAAGGACAATCATCAATGTATCTTGACCTTCGTGTTGAGTCTTGTAGTGGTTCGCCGTTTCATCAATTATGTTGATGAATTGCCTCGTTAGTCTTGCCGATGGGTAGATCGTATCCGCTTTTGGATGTGCTTTACCGACTTTCGTTTTAGTTAGATATTGCATAGATTCCCCCCCTAGTCAGATAAAAAATAACTTATATCCTATATATAGTCCCGTTTTTACTAACGGGCTTCATTTTGGGTAGAATAGACCTTTAAGCTTCGTTCTAGTGAGCCAGAACATTTGCCTAACTTTCAAAGATCTTTTTAGCCAAGTCGCTAAATTGTTTATCGCTTTATGCTTCAGAAATGGGAAATATTAAACTACAGAGAGCCAATTATATCCCATGATCTGCATAACGACGTGCGGGATAAGATTTCTAGGGGGGATATTGCATGATTGTTTATGAAGCAGGGGAAGCTGGAGAAGGAACAACTTGGAATTATCGAGATTAAGCAGGATTGTTCCTATGTAGGGGGAATGCGAATGTAGCCGATCGAGTGATTCAATTGGTTAATAACGAACGGTTGAAGACGAAAAAGGTGCGAGTGAGGGAGATTTAACAATCTAATGGATTGAAAAACCCTTTTAACTATTTATTTACGTGCATTACTATTTTTTCAACTTCGACTGCCTTGCCATTCTTAAGATTTTTGATGCAACTATGCTGCGCTTCACGAATTTCAGCAGTAGGCTCATTAGCAATAGCCATGAACTGAGAAACCAGCCGCTTAGCCCCGATAAAATTCCCGACACTTACCCGCCGATTAATTCCGCGGACATCCAAAACCGTCCCGTCCATACAAGGCGGGTGCTCACAATACAAACATTCAGAAGCAAATCGCATCACCTCGCGATTAGCCTCAGGCTCATCAGTAAATAGCTCAGACCTCGTAAAAGGATGCGGTACAATCTCAACATAGTTGGGCATGTCCTTCTTATAGGTGAATGGCTCGAAGCCGCGTTTCTTCAAAATGGCGTTGGCGGCGGTGAGGCCTGAGACGGTGACAGCGGGCGTTCCGGTGCCCATGCAGGTAGATTCGCCGCAATAGAACAAAGTGTCCCAAGGGCTTCTGATGTGCAGTCTTTTGAACATGTGTTGCCCGAGCATTTGTTTGGGGCCGGCGACGGCGCCATCATTCTTATTCGTGTAGCGCTCGATGGTGAGGGGGGAGGCTAGTTCGGTGTAGCGGACGGCTTGGCGGAAGCCGGAAAAGCGTTTTTCAATGACGTCCAGGATGCGTTGGATTTCGAGGTCTTTGCGTTGGCTGTAGGCTTCGGGGGAGAGGGATTCCCAGTTTTCGAAGGAGGGACCGATGGCGACGACGGTGTGGACGTCATCGTCGCAAAGGGTTTGGTCGTCGATGCTCATGATATAAAGGGTGACTTCGCTTTCGTCGATTTGGTCGGGATTACCGATGAGCATTTCGATAGGCAGGGTATCAGAAGGAATCACGCTTTTATCGACCGTAGTGTAAAGAACGACGCTCGGGTACGTTGGAACAAGGTTCCGCGCCCATTCATTCAACGAGGGGGGGAGGTAAGAGGCGTCGATGAGTTTTCCATAGAGGTTCCAAACAGTGCCGGAGTAAATGATATCGTCGCCGTAGAAGCGTTTACCGGTCGTGATTTCGACGCCGCAGGGTTTTCCGCCTTCAAACAATATTTGGCTGACTTCGCTTTCGTAGTGAATTTCACCACCGTTTTCTTCGATGCTTTTTTCGAGTTTGCCGGGCAGGAAGAGGGTGGAGCCGGCGGGGTAGTAGCTGCCGCCGAAGTGGTTGTCCACGAACATGATGGCTGCAAGAATGGCTGGGGCTTCTTCGACCGTGGCATAGCAGTAGGTGGAGGTGAGTTTGTCGAAGAACTTGAAAATTTCAGGGTCTTTGAAGTACTGCCTCAGGAGGCTTCTGGCTGATTTGTTCATATAACTCAGGAAACGTGCATAGGAAACCGGATGGCGTAACAGGCTTTTCAGGGACTCGACTTTGTCGGTTTCGTCGGGGGAGGAGAAAACCGGATTTTCGACCATGACGTGGTGGTAAATTTCGTTGAGGTCGTGGTAGAAGCGTTTGATGTTGGCTTTTTCAGAGGGAAAAACTATGCTGAGTTCTTCAGCAAAAAGGTCAAGGTCTTCGTGAAATATGATGCGGTGGCCCTTATAGACAACGGCGTAAAGCTGGTCGTGCTTGATGATGCGGATGGGTTCCTCCAGGCAGTTGAAAACTAAGCGGTGGGGGCTGAAGCCTTTCTCGCCGAAGCCGTAGAGCATGGCGGCGCCTTGGTCGAAAGTGGTTGTAGCAGCTTGGTCAAAGGTAGCGGTGTCACGTTTGAAGACCCCGCAAGACCCGCCCGGGGTAAAAGTCTTTTCGAAGAGAAGCACTTTTTCGCCGCGTTTGGCCAGAAGGGCGGCAGCGGTTAAACCGGAGAGGCCGGAGCCGATGATGAGGGTGGTTTTGGGCACGACATCAAATGTTCGTTTCTAATTTAGGTATTTTTTCGAAAATCCTTATCCGCAATTTTCACTTGGGAAATCGGTACTCACTGCCAATCCCACGTTGCGAATTTCAAAAGCATTCATCTCTCCAATACTTCATATATTTATCATACACGCCGCAGGCAAAGAGTGCTGACACTTACTCTACTCAATTCCACGAACCCCATGCGTGAGGATGTACGCGCGATTGGATTTATTCCACCCCACTACATCGCCATGCTGCTCGGCAAACTTCAGCAGCTGTGCAGATCGATCCGACGACAAGTACAACAAAAGCTAGCGCGCTCAACGCTACTCGTGTTAGTTCACCGTCCTCTCAAGCTCAGAGCAACAATACTAACGCTACGCCGGCCGTAGTGATTCTGAAAGTCGATCAATCATCAACAAGCGCCCCTGTGATAAGCGGAGTCTTGAGCAGCATAGCGAATGGTTTCAATTCGCAACTTACAGGTTCTACGCAAATCGTCGGCGTTGAGAACCAACAGGTTCTTTCATCGCAGTTCAAATATATCGATTTCTTTGTTCCAGGGATCATAGGCTTGACGGTCCTCACGACCGGCGTGCTTGGCACCGTTGGAACGAACACTCAGTATCGCAACAACGGAATCCTAAGGAAACTCGCGACAACACCGCTAGGAAAATCTGAGTGGATTATATCTAAGATGTTGTATCAAACTGTCGTTATATTCATTTCAGCAGCCTTAATTATCGTCGTAGCAAAGCTCGTGTATAACGTAACAGTAGTGCCTAATGTGATTACCCTACTACTCCTTTTTGTTGGCACTATATGCTTTACCGGAATTGGAATGATTATCGCGCGTTTTGTAAAAGACGAGGACGCGGCAAATGCGGCCGCAAGCGCGGTGACTTTCCCAATGCTGTTCCTTGCCGGCACGTTCATCCCTCTCGAGACGATGCCAGACTATCTCCAGACAATTGCCAAGTTTCTTCCGCTTACTTATTTAAATTACGGGCTCAGAGACGCAATGATCCTTGGAGACACAGCAAGTGCGTTGTATAACATGATGATATTGTTAATCGCAGGTGCCATCTTCTTTGTTATCGGCTCTATTATAACCGATTGGCGCGAGGGCGGTTAAGCGACGTTATGAAAAAATGTCCGACTCACGGATGAAATAGATAAAGAAAACATCTGCCAGAAAGTATCTGCACTACCAACGCTTGTTGCTGATGGGTCCAATGAAACGCTTCAATTGCCGCTAGAATATGAAAAAGCTGCCGCTAGGCAAAGAAGTAGCTAAAACAAAAAAAGAAGACGCGGAGCGTTCTTACGCTCCCGCATAGTACAATTTACCTTTTCCTCCCTCGCCGAGATCTCCTTGGTAGACCTTGACAGCATGTTGCGTACCATCGTAGTCGATTTGATCGTCCTTCTTGTAAATAAAGCCAGGGAGCCAATACCCGATTTTGCCAAGGACAACAATCTCGCCCTTCGTCATTTGAGCACCAACTCGACTCTCTGCATCCCCCTCGATGACGATCTTACCACCGTGCGCATGAATACCGGCTTGGAGATCAGCGTTACCTTTGACGACGATTTCGCCGCCGACCATAGCTTCGCCTATATCGCTCCCGGCATTGCCGCTTACGACGATCTTACCACCTTTCATGCCGCGCCAGTCACCACGATAGTTAGCGCCTAGGTAATCACCTGCATTTCCGTCGATGACCACTTCACCGCCTTCCATGGCTATGCCAGCGTATGCGCCGGCGTCACCGTTTATGCGAATTCTCCCACCGGTCATCCAACCGCCAGCGTACATACCGACAGAGCCTTTCACTAAGAGCTTTCCCGCGGACATTTTCATGCCAATGTACTTCACCTTGGGAATGGATCCATCGATTACGACGCCGATCTCGTTCGGGTCGGGGTCGGTTTCTCCAATGACGTCAAAATAGTCTCCGAGGGCGTACGTTCGGTTGCCCTCGTAGATCTCAACCGCTCGGACTTCGTCAAGCGTCTTGCCTGCAAAGTTGTCAGGCGTGACGTAGTCTGCGTCGAGGAACATATACTCTTTGTCTTTAGGCCGAAGCGTGATTTTTTTCACTTATGCCACCTCCGGTTTGACAACTAGACCGCGTGCAACGTACTCGTCTTGGACTGGATAGTTGTTCATCGTGACGCTGTAGAACCTCAAGAACTTCTTCTCGATGTCATTCATTATCGCTGGGTCCATAGAGCCGTTCGTGGCATCGACCCAAATCGTACGCTTGTTGCCCTTGCTTACAACCTCTCCGTCAATGACGACGATGTCGCCACCTTTAATGGTGTAAGCTGTGTTTTTAAACGTCTTTTCAATGCCTGCAGGGTCAGTTGTGGGATCCATGGTCTTTGGGTTGTAATTATATATCGCAACGTCAGCGTCAGCGCCGACCCCCAGATGACCCTTCATGTCACCTAGTCCGAGCGCTCGAGCAGGGCCCGCGCGCGTCATCTTGGCGATGTCGTAGAAATCAAATACGCGCGAGATACCGCCAATGGCGACCCGATCAGGTACGACCTTATGCAACGTCTCAAGTCGGTCGAGCCGAGCTTGATTCGACATAAGCCAGCTAATGATGCGTGGATAGCGCCTGAAAGGCCCAGCGTTGGGATGATCTGTCGTAATGAACGCTTGCATTGGATCATCGATCAGAAGCGCGAGCTCAAGTCCTATGGCCCACTGGATGCCGCACACACTAATCTTTGGGCTGTATATGTATGGAACGACGCCAGCAGCGGTTTCGAGTTCGATATCAGCATTTGCCCACTTAAGGTGGTTCGTGTTATGGAGATAGAACTCCATCGGACCGTCAGCGGTCATCGTTGTAGTCTCGTCTAGCGTAACAAATCCCACGTCAACCGTTAGGTTCTTGTTCTTGTTGATGCGGTCAGCGATCTTATCGGCCTCGGTTTCAAAGTCTTTCCACGTGGTGCCGCCATACGAGTGAAACTGCATATGGGCGATGTTGAGCACCTGGTCCCTGATTTTCCCATCCCTCGGTAAGACACCTTCAAGGAGTTTTAGGGAATCAAGAGTGGTTTGGTAGTTTCCTGGGTGTCCTAAGTTGTTGGGGTGGAGGTGAATCGAAGTCGGTAGATTCAAAGCCTCATTCGCCTTGGCAAGCCCGGTGATGATCTCAGATGGCATTACGTCGAAATATGGAACTGGATCGGAGACGTTGACACAATTCATGCCCCATCCCCAAGCTTCTGAACCGCCTGGATTGACGAGCTTGATGGCGTATCCCTTCGTCGCATTGAGCATCCACGCTACGAAGGCGTTTAGTTTGTCCTGCTCTCCTCGCTTAATGTACTCCATCACGAGCCAGTTGTTGCCGAGCAGTGTGTAGGCCGACTGGTCAATCAGCGGTGTGTCTGCCATTTCCTCGTGCGTGTGCCGAGCTAATAGCGGCGGCATTGCCGCTTCGTTCACCTGGGTGTAGCCCATACGCGAATATACGTAGCCGGTCTCAAACACAGAAGGAACTGAGAACCCGCCACCCGACCGCGTAAATTTGCCGCGCTTTGACGTATTAAACAGCTTATCCTCGGGCCTCATGTTGCGGCCAACGTTTACCTTAGGCCCTGCGACGTGGGCGTGTATGTCAATCCCACCTGCCATTACTACTTTGCCGCTCGCATCGATGACTTTGGCGTTAGGAGAGACTTTGTCTACTATCTTGTCGTCTCGAATAGCGATGTCCATAACATCGCCATTTACGCCATTTTTAGGATCGTAGAC
>Ga0031654_10000209_pt1 | contig 13582 bp, 15 predicted proteins | sample FrelakmetCRP12CR_FD_55268 | JGI IMG/M metagenome (GOLD analysis project Ga0031654, IMG submission 55268) | Freshwater lake sediment microbial communities from the University of Notre Dame, USA, for methane emissions studies - CRP12 CR | ecosystem: Environmental > Aquatic > Freshwater > Lake >...
CCGCCGGTCGGGTCGGACAATGGCGCGGACCGGGCGCACCGTCAAGCTACGGCTTGCCGCCTGACCCAGGTCCGCAGCGGTCGACGGATCAGTTGCTTTCGCTAAGGAATTCAGCCGCCAAGGTCTCTTCATGGCCGGTTGCGTGAGTTCGCAACCAGGCTCGTGAGCTGTCATTCGCGACAACAACGTGATTTTCCGAAGCCCGTTTGCAAAGAACGTATGGAACTGAGGCAGTCGGCCAACTGCGGTCGCAGAGCATTGCGCTCCATAGCAGTCACTGGCGCGTGCTTTTCGGCCAGGACGAGACGGTCGAGTCGCGTGCCAAAATCGTTCCAGAGATTCTACGTAGGACCGCCCGAGCGAGGCCCGTTGAGCTAGAGTGGTTTCCAAACCTCTTTGCGAAGGAAAATGAGAATGCCGAGGACACAGACAGTCCTTCAAGTCACGGATACAGCGATCCCGTGCGAGTTGTACATGCCATCATAGTTGCCAGATATCGATTGATTTCTACGGGAAAGCGGTCGCGAAAACTTGATCCTTACAGCACAACCAGGCAAGGCAAAATCGAGATAAACATGAAGCGGAAAAAAAGGCCTCTGGCGCCGGAGTCTTTCGGCGAAGTCATCGCTGACGTGAAAGAGGCAACCAAGGTCGAACAGTATTGGCAATTGGCCGGACGAGCCAAACGGCGCAAACCGCCCAAGAACTACCAATACGTGGAAGAGATCGCCCATCTCCAGTTCGAGCTCATCAAATTTCAAGAATGGGTGCGTCTCCAGGGTCTGAAGGTGTTGGTCATCTTCGAGGGGCGCGATGCGGCGGGCAAAGGCGGCGTGATCAAGCGCATAACGGAGAGCCTGAATCCGCGGGTCTGTCGAGTCGTCGCACTAGGCACTCCGACTGAGCGGGAGCGCGGGCAATGGTACTTTCAGCGCTACGTTGCGCATCTGCCGAGCCGCGGGGAGATCGTGCTACTTGATCGCAGTTGGTATAACCGCGCCGGCGTAGAACGGGTTATGGGTTTCTGCACGGACGCGGAATACAACGAATTCTTGCGTGCCGCGCCGCTCTTCGAAGAAATGCTGGTTCGTTCCGGAATCTATTTGATCAAGTATTGGTTCTCGGTGAACGACGAAGAGCAGGAAAGGCGCTTCCAGCAACGCATGCGTAGCCCTACGAAGCGATGGAAACTCAGCCCGATGGACATCGAGTCGAGAAAGCACTGGGTCGAGTATTCCATGGCAAAAGATGCCATGTTCGCCAAGACCGATACCAAACTCACGCCCTGGTTTGTAGTGGACGCCGACAACAAGAAGAAGGCACGCCTGAATTGCATCGCCCACCTGCTGCAGCAAATCCACTACACGGACTTGACTCCCGTCGAAATCGAGCTACCTCCACGTCAGGCGGATCCCGGGTACAAACGACCGAGAAAATCAAAGCAGCGCTTCATTCCGAAAGTGTATTGACTACCCGGGCTGGCACTCCGGGCTGCCGCCCGGCCGGAAGACATCAGGAGCGCTCCGTCGCGAGGTGATCGACCCGAAGCAACGGAGTTCGGGAATCTCTCGCGATACATCGGAATGTCCACAATGCGGAAAATATCGCCTCTTCCCTTGGTGTCGGGATGTGCCGGCTGCGTGAGCCCCGGCGGCCACCCAAACTCCCCCACTTTTGGCCACCCAAATTCCTCCACCCTGAGGGGGTTGCGCTGACGGGCTGAAGGCCGCGGTCAGGCGGCCCGGCGGGGCCGAGCAGGACGTTGCCTTCTTTCCCTCATGCGTGAGGGAGAAACGGATTGAACGTCTTGAAACCGCACTTGCGAACGACGATTGCGACGCTGCTGGCAGCCGGAACCAGTCAGCGGCAGATCGAGCGCGTGACCGGGATTGATCGCAAGACAATGCGTGCGCACTGGAAGCGTTTTGCGGTCGAGTGGGCAAATTCCCCCGGGGTGGCCACCGGCTCGGGGGAGCAAATTCCCCCACCCTGGCCACCGACTGCGGTGGCCAGCGCCAGCTCTGGGGCATCGTCGGGCGGGCCAATCGGTATCCGCGCCGCCAGATCGATCGCGCCTGCGCGCAGGCGCTTGCCGAAGGCGTGCCCAGCGACCGCACCGTCAAGGCGCTCACCGAGCGACTGGTCGACGAGGCGCTGGCCCGCATCGACGACCCCGCCACCGAGCCCGCCGCGCCGGACCGATTGACCCAATGCCACCGCCTGATCCGTCCGGCCGAGACGTATGCGGACCTGTTCACCCGCAGCGCCCAGCAGCACACCGAAGCCGGCACCGAGCCATACCCTGTCACCGAAGAGGAAAGATCCGCACCATGACCATGACCGAGATCGAGCGCGCCCTGCGCGCGTTGCGCCTGTCGGGCATCGCCGCCACCCTGGGCACCCGCCTGATGCAGGCGCAGGCCTCGCAGCAGCCGTTCCTGGAGACCTTCGCCGCCGCCGCCGTGCTGGCCACGTTGCTCGTTGCCGGCTCGATCGACGGACTGGTCCATCACTACAACGCCGAGTCGCAGATCGCGAGCGCACAACCCGTCGACGTCGCGCAGCGCTGAGGTCACCCGCCCTTTCGACGCGCTGCTGCCGGCGTCCACCGATGCGCAGCACACGCACCCACTCCGGCCGAGCCGGACGGTGCAGGTTTGAGGAGATTCAATATGAAGAAATTCATCATTCACACCGCTGCCGCTGCGTCGCTGCTGGCGACGGTTGCGTTCGCACCCACGGCTGCTCTTGCCCAGCACCGATGCGACAACCCGACCAGCACGATCGACCAGCGCGCTTGCGACAAGGCCGCCGAAGGCGCGGACGCGTTGCGTAGCTTTGTCGCGCGCACGCGGACGATCTGGGGCCTGTACTACTGGCACTATTCGCGGCGTGACCAGCAAAGCACGACCGCTTCGGCAACGGTGAAACCGGCGTCGCTTGCGGCAGCGGATCCCAGCAAAGTGGCGGTCGCAACCCTTCGGTAAGTGGCCCGCACTTCCGCCCGCTCCCGCGATAAGCGCGCGTGAGTCGAGGGCGCGTCCCGTCACCAACTCACACACATCATGTAAGGGAGTCTGTCATGCCAAAGTATGTTATCGAGAGGAAAATTCCAGGTGCCGGAAAGCTCTCCGCTGCAAAGGTCAAGGCCGTCGCGCGGAAATCGTGTGGGGTCCTGAACAAGATGGGCACGCAGATCCAGTGGATGCACAGCTACGTAACCGGCGCCACGATCTATTGCGCCTATGTCGCTCCGAATGAAAAGGCGGTTCGTTAGCACGCGCAGCAAGGCGGCTTTCCGGCAAATCGGGTATCAGAGGTCGACTCGATCATCGATCCCGTGACTGCCGAGTAGCTTCTCGGCCGGCTATCTAGCTTCTCGGCCAGCCATCGCCTTCGGCCTACAAGATCAGTCGTCGCCCCGCGCCTGCGGGGCGGCGTGCCTTGCACGACGAATGTCCGCTCTCGAAAGAATCTAGGTACTGGTGACGATGTCTGCTGTTGGCCGATCGCTGCCGGCCACACCGCAGTTGCACCACGTGACCGTGCGACTGCTCCGTGCTCGATGCCGGTCTATACATCGTTGGAGAGTGATCTGACCGGGCCCAAGGACGTTCTCCTGCCGCTTAATGGTGAACGATCAGACTTCGTTGTTTTGAAATGTGCGACCCATATCCCGCGGTTAACCTATGTTAGGCGGCGCCGTGTTCGACTGACACGCTCGGGCGGCACGGCGGTGGAAATCCGTCGCACGCGGTCGGCAATTGCCCATATCGTTGGGAGACGCGATGCACGGCTCGCGTCTGCATTTCATTTCGGAATTGCCCAGCGCGATTGCTGGATTCGGCCGTCACGTTGATCGGACCACGCATGCTGGCGGTTTGTACTATCGGCCAGAACGGATTGGCGAGTCCCACTGCTTGTTCGCTCCTGCTCGTGGCATCGCCGTTTCGCTGGACTTGCGGCGCGTCTGGAATCCCGGCGACAAGGCCGACCGGGGCCCGGCATCGTTCATTGTCGTCAGACTTCACGTGGAAAACCGAACGCCGACGGCGGTCGCGGCGCGGGCGGTCATCGTCGCCTCCGGCAGAATCGAGAAATGAAAGGAAGACTCAACCCATGACCAGCTTGCACGACGCCATTTCCGCATCCAGCGCGGATCAAGTTCGCAAACTCCTGGCTAACTGGACGCCGCCTGCCATCGCCAGCGAGATTAGACGATTGACCGAGGTCGAGCAGGCGGTGGTGATTCGTGTGCTGCCCCGCAAGACGGCCGCAGCCACGTTCGAGTTTCTCGAGAAGCCGGCGCAAGAGCGGATGCTCAAGGCGATGGGGCAGGCCGAGCTGGCAGCGATTCTCAACGACATGGCACCGGACGATCGAACGGCGCTGCTCGACGAGTCCCCCGCCGAAATCACGAAGAAGCTTTTGGCCGTCCTGTCGCCCGAAGAACGACGCCTGGCGCTCTCGCTGCTTGGCTATCCGCGTGGCAGCGTTGGGCGTTTGATGACCCCTCACTACGTGGCCATCAAAGAGGACTGGACCGTTCAGCAGGTCCTCGACCATGTTCGCGAACACGGGCGAGACAGCGAAACGCTCAACGTCCTCTATGTTGTCGACGATCAAGGAGTCCTGATCGATGACATTCGGGTCAGGGAGTTCCTGCTAGCTTCGCTGAGCAGACCGGTCTCTGAGATCATGGACCATCGCTTCGTGACCCTCAAAGCCACCGATGCGGACCACGATGCCATTGCCTTGTTTCAGAAGGAGGATCGCAAGGCGCTGCCCGTCACGGACACCGCAGGCGTGTTGATCGGCATCGTGACCATTGACGACGTTTTGAGTTTGGCAGAGGCCGAGGCCACGAAAGAAATCCAGAAGATCGGTGGCTCAGAAGCGCTCGATGCCCCGTACATGGCCGTCACGTTCTGGCGCATGGTCAGGAAGCGCGCGGGCTGGCTGATCATCCTTTTCCTAGGCGAAATGCTCACCGCGACGGCAATGGGATTTTTCGAGGCAGAGATCGAAAAGGCCGTGGTGCTCGCTCTCTTCGTTCCACTGATTATCTCGAGTGGCGGCAACTCCGGATCGCAAGCCACGACCCTGGTGATCCGCGCGTTGGCCCTGGGCGAAGTCATGCTCGCGGACTGGTGGCGCGTGATGCGCCGCGAAATATCGGCCGGGCTCGCTCTCGGATCGATATTGGGTGCCATCGGCTTTTCGAGGATCGTGCTGTGGTCGCATTTCTCAACGATCTACGGGCCGCACTGGTTGCTGGTCGGGCTCACCGTGGGCGTGTCCTTGATCGGAATTGTCATGTGGGGAACCCTGGCCGGCTCGATGCTGCCGTTCATCCTGCGTCGGCTCGGGTTGGACCCCGCAACCTCCTCCGCGCCATTCGTGGCAACGTTGGTCGACGTGACCGGGCTGGTGATCTATTTCAGCGTGGGTTACCTCTTCCTCCGGGGAACGTTACTTTAGGGACGCCTGGACGAAATGCTCGCATTGTGGGTCTATTGGTCGGCAATCAAAGGCCACTACGGCCTGGAGATGCGGTGCGGCGCTGTCAAGAAACCGACAGATCGCTCGGCGAAGCGTTTCTTCCGGTGCCTCCAACGGCCAGCGATCACGTGAAAGACGCTGGTCATCAGGCCCCGCAGTGAATGCGGGGAGGCTGGCCACTCGGTACCGCCGGCGATTGATCTGCAATTCGGGATCGCCGTCCGCTTGCGCTTCAAGCGCAAGACCACCGATCCCGCACGCTGGCTTGGCAGTTACCCGCCGCGGTGGTTTAGCACGCGCGGCCATGGCTTTGGATATTCGGACTCCCCAAGCCGCCCGTCAACGGCTCCTGATGGGCTTCAGACCAAGGTCAAAAGGCCGTTGTTGCCCGAGTTTTCCGATGATCGCGAGCTTCCGCTCCTGGCAGGTTGCGTGAATTCGCAACCATGTCCGTGAGCAGTCCTTCACGGGAGGAGCTTGAATATCCGAGGGCTGCCTTCAGCGAACGAGGGGAATCGCAGCTCTCGGCCAACTGCTGCCATTCACTCGCTCGTGAAGCGACATTCGTAATGACCGGTCACGAAGTGGAGCTGTCATTGCCCGATGTCGTCCTTTCAGTCCCGACATCTCGCGAGCAGTCGGTCGAGGACGGGCGATAGCGACGGGCATAAAGAAACCGCTCGAGCGTCGGCTCGTCAAGAGATCGAAGTGGCGCAATCGACCCAAACGCGACAGTGACGATTTTCCGTTCGAGCGACCGGTCCACCCTGGTCACCGGGCGCTCGCTGGATCCGCTGTGAAGATCAACATTCAGCGAGAGCAGTCATTCGCGTGCGCACTCCGAAGCGGTGTACAAGGAACCGGCTGACCGGCAACAACCAAACGAATCGGCCGCGAGCTCACGACCCGTTGCTGCCTTTCGTGTTGTGGAGCGCAGACGTTCGTGGGCTTCGCCGAGTGGGCGACAGCGGCCATTCAGTCGTTTGCCGGATCTACTGGCCCTTTGCGCACCCTACTACAACTCAGTATCAGGTTCCTTAGTTCTGCGGAATGCCGGCCTTGCGCAGCCCGGCATATAGATGCGTCTCGGTCTGCTGCAAGAACGCCGCGTGGACCGAAAAGCGTTGCGCTTCGAAGTCGGCGATTGAGAACTCTGGCCGCAGCTTAAGGGGCGCGGTTTTATCGGCTGCAGTTTTCGCCGCGTCGCCCTTGTGCGCGTAGCCGGCGAGCAGATAAGCGTGGGGCAGCCACCAGTTGTCCAACGCAACGTCCTTTTCGCAGGAAGCGATTGCCTCATCGTAGCGGCCGAGCGCCATGTACGCTCGACATCGCTGGAGCGCTGCCCATCCCAGTGATTCCTTGACCTCAGGATCTAGCGCGAGCTGCTGGTCGACCAGCGCCAGCGCCTTCAGCGGCTGACCGGTATAGATCATGATTCCCGCGCGTCGGTTGAGTGGCTCCCCGTTGAACGGGTCGAGCTTCTGCGCCTTCGCGTTTGCCTCGAGCGCCGCGTCCCAGCGCCACTGGCGTTCCAGGGATTCCTCACGCCAAGCCCATGCACTGGGAGAATCGGGGTCAATCGACACTGCGCGGAAGGACAGCGCGTCCATTTCCTGCACCACGCGGTCACGATCCGCGTGGGGATTGAAGTCGAGCACGTAGCTCAAGGCGCGCACGCTGCCGAGCAATGCCGGCACGGAGTCGGCGTCCAGCCTCAGCGCCTGGTCGAACCACTTGCGTGCTTCCAACGCGCCGCGCAACGTATTGTCGGCTCTGTCCCACACCGCCCAAGCGTGCATCGTGAGTTCCATGGCGCCCGCACCTGGCGCCGGTGGGCCCGCGGCCGACGTGTTTCGGCGCGCTCCAATGCTGCATATAGCCGATACGTCAGCCGCGCGACGAGCCCTTCTTGGTCCTGCGTCAGTCGCGGCTGTTCAAGTTCTACACGATCGCTCCACACTTGGGTCGCATTGCCAGCGTCGATCAGGTGCACGTTGACGACCACCCACTCACCCGCGCGGCGCGCGTCGCCCTCGATCAGATAGCGGACATTGAGTTCGCGGCCAACACTACGGGCATCAATAGTCTTCCCCTTATAGGCGGCCGCGGCGCTGTGCGAAACCACGCTTCCCCAACGGGAACGACGTCCGAGCGTCGACCCGAGGTCCTGCGTGAACCTGTCTGCAAGTTGCTCGTCGGCAACACCGTCCGCGGCGAAGGGCAGAATGGCGACCGAGAATGGGGGCGCTGCAGGTGCCGGAGCAGTTTTCCAGAACCCCGGGATTGCCCATACCGCGATGCCTGCAACGCCTAAGACAAGAACGCCTGTGGCCAGTCGCCATCCGACCGCTTGCGTAAATCGCTGCCAGCGCCGGCGACCTCGGCTTGGCGCTTGCAAGGCCCCGCTCCCCAGGTCTACCCGGTATACCTCGACCGGCCGCGCGATGTTCTTGACTTCCTGCGCCCCAAGGTCCTCGAAGGCAAAACTCAACTTGTCGAGCACCTGATCGCGCACCACCCGGCTGACGCAGATCCCTCCAGGCTCGGCCAACGTCTGTAGTCGCGCGGCGACGTTGACGCCATCGCCGAAGATGTCCTCCCCGTCGATGATGATGTCGCCGACGTTGATCCCTATGCGAAAGTCGATCCGCTCCTCGGGAGCCGCATCGGCATTGCGCTCAGCCATGCCACGCTGCACGTCGACTGCACAGCGCACCGCGTCGACTACACTGGGAAACTCCAGAAGGAGCCCATCACCGTTGGTCTTGACGATTCGGCCACCGTACTCGGTGATCTTGGGATCAATGAGCTCCCGCCGGTGCGCCTTCAGGCCCGCCAGGGTGGCGCTGTCGTCGCGGCCCATGAGCAACGAATAACCCACCACATCGGCTGAGACGATTGCCGCCAGTCGTCGGCGGTCCCGCGCCAAGGCTCCCTCCCATGACCACCATTCCAGGGTGCATCATAGGGAACAACTCCTAGCCTCACAACGGACGGCTCTCGTACTCGTCGCGTTGGCGGTCGATGGGATGCAGCTCTGCAAGGCCATCCGCTAGACACCGCTATCGGTTCGACCGCGCCATCGAACGGCCGCTCTCAGCGGCTTTACTGTAAGGCGGCTGTTGGCCGCGAGCTGCCCGGTGTTCTATAGGCACTTCACGTCCAAATGCTGCCCGCGGAGCGATCGAGAAGGGGACCTTGCGGACTTCGCCGAGCAGCCAAAACTAGACACTCGGTCGAGCCCATACATGCACTTTCCGAGTTGAAGTGTGCTTCAAGGGATAGGCATCGGCTGAGCTTTGGGATGACACAGGGCGAGGCGAAGATACTTCAAGTACCAAACACCGAATGGGTAATTCCGACGGTCGTGCGGCGCCAACAGTTTTACCAAGTCAAAATGATTTGTCAGTGTCTGGCGTGGAGGTCTGTCGAAGACGGGCGGGCCAACAATATGGGACATGATGGACTTCGCCACGTGCGCATAGGCCCAAGGCGTCGAGGTGTTTGTTTCGAGAACGCCCGGTGCCAGGAGGAAGAGGTTGGGAGCGTCGATCGCTCGGAACACTGAGTAGCAGCGCTTGCTGACTTGGTTCAGCGCCCCTGCCTTGGAAATCGCCTCCACGCCCAAGTAATCGAGATCCATGGCATATCCGGTTCCCCAAAGCAATAGATCGGTCTCAATCGCTTCGCCGCTCGACAGGCGCATGGTCTTTCCGCGCAGTGATTGCACTTCGCCGCGGTAGCGCTCGATTCGGCGAAAGTTCCGGAGCATCCGCTGCCGTCCTGGAATGAGCTGGTCCCGGCAAATGTCGAAGTCGCCCTCCGGCCTGATTTCCTCGATTCCCGCCTTCGCGTATCTCGCCCGCAGATCATTGTTGATCAGCCGATTCACCACGCTCATAGGCAGACCGAACATCTGATATTTCGCCAGTCGCCGCATGTCGACTCCAAGGTATTTGGGCTGGAGCGTCGGGCGCATCCACTTGGTGGATCGATAGACCCATGCGATGCTGCGCGCGCCATGCGCGAAGCAGAGATCCAGAAGGTCGTACGCGGATGCCCCGCCGCCGACAACGGCGACGCGCTTGCCTTGCAAAGTGTCCGGATTGCGCAAGGCGGACGAGTGATACTCGACAATCGACGAATCGATCCGCTCCACTGTCGGAACGATGGGGCGATTGTGTCCCCCGCTGGCGGCGATGAGAAAGGTCGATTCATACGTGGCCGATCCGGTATTCACGATCCACCCGCCTGTGCACGGGCGCGCATGAGTCACGGCGGAATTCAGGCGAATGAGGGGCGAGAGTTCGAAGCGCTCGACCCAGGCCTCGATATTTCGCAGAATGCTCGACTGGTCCTCCCCGGACAGCGGCAAGTCGCCCAGCGTCCAGTCCTCCCTGCGGAACTGGATGTCCTGCCAGGAAGGCAGGTCGCGCCATACCCCACCGATGCGCTCGCGGCGCTCCAGCAGCAGGCTCCTCAGCCCGGCATCCTTGGCATACTTCAGGCAGATGACGCCGGCGAGGCCCCCGCCCACGATAACCAGATCGAGATTTTCGTTCGCGGCCATGCGTACAAATATAGAAACCATCGGCCGCCGACGCCGCAGCTGATGCACCGGAAAGATTGACCCAGCGACCGGACCGAGGGCGAACCGCATGGATGCGCTATCCGAGCTCCTTCGCGTGATCAGATTGAGCGGTACAGCGTTCATTGATGCCGAGCTATTCGCACCTTGGGCGGTGGAAACTCCACCGCCCTCCGCGATTGCCGCCCGGCTGGCACCGGGCGCGAGCCGGATCATTCCCTACCATCTTGTGACGGAAGGCGCGTGCCACGTACAAATGACAGCGCACGCACCGGTCAAGCTCGCGGCCGGGCAGGTCATCATGTTCCCGCACGGCGATGTGCATGTCCTGGCGAGCACACCCGGACTCAAACCATTGCAGATCACAACCGATGCCATTGTCAAACTCACGCGCCCTGACTCAATCGCAACCGTCCGTTACGGTGGGCGTGGTGCGCGCACGAGGCTCATCTGCGGCTTCTTCGCCTGTGACGAGGTGCTATCGGAGCACCTCGTCGCGCGACTTCCGAGAATCATGCACTGCAAGGTCGGCGCGGACAGTGGCGCTGCGTTGCTTTCCCGTTCGGTTCGGCCTTCCCGGGCGGCCGCGGAGCTCGGCTTGGGTGCGGTCCTCGGCAAGCTCTCAGAGCTTCTGTTCGTGGACGCAATTCGTGCTTACATTGAATTACTGCCTCAGCAGGAAGGCTGGCTGACAGGATTGAAGGACCGTTACGTCAGCCGTGGACTCGCGCTGATGTATGGTCGCCCCGGCGATCATTGGACAGTAGAGTCGCTCGCAAGGTCAGTCGGCATCTCCAGGACCGCGCTGGCGGACCACTTTGCGCGGTGCACGGGGATGGCGCCAATGCAATACCTCGCTCAGTGGCGCCTGCGTCTCGCAGCCGATGCACTTGGGCACACAGATAGGGCGATAAAACTCATTGCCGAAGATTCGGGCTTCGGATCGACCGCGGCGTTCACCCGCGCCTTCAGGCGCGAGTTTGGCGTTTCGCCTGACCGGTGGAGGCGAAATCAGCGTAGCGACAAGCGTCCCAATCCCCAAGGAAGCTAATGCTCTCGAGTCCTGCAACAACCGCGTTGAGTCAATAGCGTCATCCAACGACCGCTATCAGGAAGTTAGCGGTATGGCCGGTGTTGGCCGTTAGTGTGCGTTTGCAACCAAGCCCGTAAGCTGTCCTTTGTGGCTGGCCAACACTTAGAGCTCGGGGAAGACCGCAACGTTGATGTCCGGCCTCAACGTTTGCGCCGCGGCGCGTTCCCCGGCAGTCAAGCAAAGCGTGGACGCCCCTGACACAACGACTCCCATCAGACGGTGAACCGTCGAGTGCTTTTGTATTTCGTCGCTCTTCGACCACCTGCGAGCCGCCCATGCGGAGGTGACAGTGATCTTCTCTGTGTCCATTGTTTGCAGAACCGGCGGCGGAGCGCGCCGCTAGTCGATCTTGACGATGAAGGGTCTTTCGGTGCGCTGCTCCGGATCGAACTGCGAGCGCTTGGTGAAGTTGACGTGCTTGCCGTACACGTGCAGCGACAACGTGACCTGGTCGGACTCGTTGCACACGCTGTGGATCGTTCCGGTCGGCATTGCCACCACCTCGCCGGCGGCAAACACCTTCTCGCCGATCTTCCGCAGTTCGGCATAGCCGGGTCGCGAGCGGTCGTCGGTGCGTTCCCAGAATACGTTCTTCTCCGGACCGTCGACGCCGACCACGATCCCCCACACGCCATGGTCATGGGGCGGCGTGCCGCGCCCGGGCAGCCAACTGATTGCAAACACGGCGAGCGAATGGTCGGACTCCTCGTGGAGCAGGTGCACGCCGAATCCCTGTTCCGGGCTGACCTCATGGTGGTGCGGCTCGCGCCAGGTACCTGACCCCGCGAAGCGCTGCACCAAGGGGCGCAATCGTGCGATCAGTTCCTTCTCAATATGGCCGCCGCCCGTGATGCGCCGCGTGTCGGCGAGGAAACGTACGAGTGAGTAAGCATCGTCCTTCATCACCGCCTCCATTGTCAGCGTCATTCCGCGCATCGTGCGGATACAGCAATTGGGCTAATCTATTCCGGATTCGGCCCACCGCCGTGTTTCGGCCTCCGCCTGGGTCGCTATTCCTCGCTTGTGATTGCAGACTATGCGTGCGACATTATGGAAACAAGTGAATTAGGTTGCCGAATGCATTAGCGAAACTGATCGATCATGCGGCCGCTTGATCTCGAACTGCTACGCACCTTCGTCGCCATCACCGACCGTGAAAGCTTTGCGCTGGCCGCCGAGCAGGTGCACCGCACGCAGTCGGCGGTTACGCAGCAGATGGCGCGTCTTGAGGAGCAGCTTGGCGTCGCGCTGTTCAACAAGGTCGGGCGCTCGAAGCGACTGACCGAGCACGGAGTGCGGCTGCTTGACCACGCGCGGCGGTTGCTGGCATTGAACGACGAGGCACTGGCCTCGCTTGCGGCACCGGATCTGCGCGGGCCGTTGCGCATTGGCAGCACTTACGATGCCTCTGAGTTCCTGCTGCCGCCGCTGTTGGCGCGTTTTTCGCAGCTGTATCCTCACCTGCAGATCGAAGTGCACACCGATCGCACGGCGCATCTGCTGCAGGCCCTTAAGCGCGGCGAAATCGAAATCGCGCTAGCAGGTCTACCGGAAAACAATGATGACCCGGCGCATCCAAGCGCTCGATTGCGCACTTCGCCGATGGTCTGGATGGCTGCTGTCGAGTATGTGCATGACAGGACGAAGACCGTGCCCCTCGTTGTGCCCGATGAACCCAGCACCTATCGTGCGACTGCGTTGGCCGCGCTCGATGCGCACGGCATCGCCTGGCGCATCCGCCACGTGTCTACGTCACTTGCCTTCAGCACTCTGCGCGCCGCGCTGCGCGCCGGGCTTGGGGTCACTGTCCGCCCGATCGAGATGCTAACGCCAGACCTGCGTGTGGTGACCGAAGCCGAGGGATTGCCGCGGCTACCCAATCTTCATCTTGGCCTGTATCTGCGTGACAATCGTGTCAGCCCGCCGGCGCGCCGGCTGTTTGAATCGATGGGTGAGGCGGTTGTGCGGCTGCCAGTTCGTGCGCATCGGGCTCGCGTCAGAGCGCGGCGCGCTTCGACTTAGACCTGCGGGTCGGCTGAGGAATGCAAATTGAACGTTAGCGTCGCGCTGAGTCGAGTTTATTATTCTTCGGGTCAGCTGCGCTACTTCGAGCTCACAGGAAAAAGTCACCCGCGCATCGCATCGTGGCGCCTGAATTCTTCGACCGTCAACTATGGAGATTTCGTCACTGCGTGCATGCCGTTTAGCGACGTCTGCTCCGTTTCGTGACCGGTCTTTCCCAATGTCGCGCTCAGAGAGCTTGAATGACGGGTGATGGCCGCGAGTCGACGTCTACGCGGAAGGCTCCAACGTCACGCCGGATTCACGGCCCATCACACTCTGGACATACGACCGCGCGACCACCGCAGCAGGAAGCCCTTGGGACGGGTCCATCTTCA
>Ga0031654_10000210_pt1 | contig 13555 bp, 22 predicted proteins | sample FrelakmetCRP12CR_FD_55268 | JGI IMG/M metagenome (GOLD analysis project Ga0031654, IMG submission 55268) | Freshwater lake sediment microbial communities from the University of Notre Dame, USA, for methane emissions studies - CRP12 CR | ecosystem: Environmental > Aquatic > Freshwater > Lake >...
GGGCNCGCCGNCGCCGCCCGAGGGGGCGGGCGAGGCCACTTGAGAGCGAGAGGGCGTGACTAGTCAAACCGGGCCACTTACCGGCGTAGCCTCTATCGCCATCGGTGACTAGTGACCCGCTGTACGCCGTTCTAAGGCTTGGGAGGGCCCTCTCGGCACTCGACACCGTCCATGACCCGTATCGGGCCTGTGCGGCCGCCTGGGAGGTGCGTGCGTCGATGATCCACGCCGCGCATCTCCCAGGTTCGTGGGCTCACGATCACACGATCTACCTCGCCCTGTTCGATCGCCGTCGGGAGACTCCTCCACACCTCGCCCTCCCACGTCACCGCGTCGAGGCGACGGGCGGAGCTGGGCACGCCGGCCGCCTTTAGTTTCCCGTCAAGGATGAGTTGACGGGGGCCCATCACGTCGACGCGCCTCCACACGCTCTTACGGCGAAGCCCGGGGAGCTGGGCGAGCGATAGGGCGTCGTCGCCGGCCTGGTCTACAAGTACGCCGTCGGTGTCGCAGTACGCCACGTGGTCGAGACCGGCGTATCTCATCGCGCTCCAGAGTCGAACACGACACGCGGCCATGATCCACGACAACACGGCGATTGCTGAATCTGGGGCGTCGCGCCGTTCCGCCTCCGCCCATGTGCGATCACCGATCGAGAGGAGCCGAAACGATCTCCCGTTGTCGCCGTTGTACGCGTGGGCGAGCCGAAGCCCGGGATCGAACGACTCCCCGTAGTCCTCCCAACCCGACCAGCTCGCGCCGAACCTCCCTACCGTCGTGCGACTCCATCCCTTGACGATGAGCCTCAGCACCGGAGCGAGAGTGTCGGGGTCGGCGTCGAGGGCGTCGAGTATCCACGTCGCCCAAGTTCGGAGAGCCGGCCGCGCTACGTAGCGGTACCCCTCCAGCGCCTCGACGTGGCCCCCTTCCCGGCGTACGAGATCCGCCTCGACGTCCCACAACCACGTCGTGAACGTACCGACGGGCCACAGGATCCCCTCGGGGCCTCTGAGAGGAGCCGTAGGGGTCTCGGTGTCCACACGACACCGGAGGAGGAACGCCGCCCCCTCCCGGCCGCCGAGAGCCCTCTCGGCGTCACGCCGGCCGACGTGCCCAGCCAACCTCACCGGAACTGGGTTAGAGAGAGCGATCTCGGCGTACGCCGCCGAGTAATCCCATTCTGTGAACGGGCCCTCGGTGAGGGGGCCGTGTCGCCACGCCTCACACCTACCGGTGTAGGTCGCCTCCCGTTCGACCGCAGCGATCTCGCCTATCCCGTGATGCAGTATCGGCACGTCCATCCACCGATGCCGGAACGCTGCCCATCCCTGCCCGGCCCCGGTTGGCTTCCACGTCCCGAGGTCGGCGGCCTGTATCCACCCCAACACGGCGAGCCACGCGGAGCGGAGGATCTCAACGTCGGTCGTGCATCGGGCCAACCACGCCTCGTCGGAGTCCGCCTCGGCGGGGAGATCGAGCTTCGCCATACCGAGGGCCACGCCGACCGACTCCAATCCGACGCCGAACCAGCTCATCGAGTCCACGCACGTAAGAGTCCGGCCCTCGCTCCGCCACTCGCCCCACGCGCTCCCACCGTCGAGGCGGATCATCGTCAGCTCCCAACCGAGGCGGGCGAGGTTGCCGAACGCATCGCTTACGCGGAGGTCGTAGGCGAGATTGTGGGCGACCACGACGGTACGGCGACCCTTGGCGGTTCGGTCGGTGATCCACTCCCAGAGGTCGGCGGAGGTGCTGAACGTGGCGCGCATCGGTTCGGCCCACGGTCTCCCCGCCTTATCTCGGCGGTCGAAGCTGGCCGCGCCGCATCTGAACATCTGACACTCGACGCCCCCGGTTCGGTCGCGGTGCGCCTCGGTGTCGAAGATCACATGCCGCGTCGGGATGCGCGTCACGTGGTTGGGGCGGATCCAGTGAGCCGGCGTGATCTCGGTCACGACGCACGCTCTCGCCGGGCGAGCTTCTCGCGTGCTTGTCTTGAGAGACCCCCCCATATCCCTAGCTCCTCATCGGCGTCGAGGGCGTAGGCGAGACAGTCCTCCCGCACCTCGCACGACGCGCACGTGAGCCGGGCCCGCGCGGTCTCGGGGGAGTCGCGCCCACCGCGGCCCGGGTGGAACCACTCGGGATCCATCCCCCGACACGCGGCCCGTGCGCGCCAGCTCATCCCAGCCGGCCGGCGAGGAGACCGCACGCGTAGATCACCACGACCCAACACGCCACGCACACGGCGAGTGCCCCGATCTGGAGGAGCACTACTACGCGGTCGGGGTAGGAGTTGACCACGTGAGATCGAGCCACGTGATCCGGCCGGCGTAGGGAGAGGTGTCCAACCACGCGAGGTGATCCCCGGTGTGCCCGAGAACAAGACCGCACCGCACCGAGGGCCTCCATCTCAGGATCGGATAGAGGTCGCGCGGTGCGACGGCGGAGCACCGGATGAGCGGGACGGTGGAAGGGTCGTGGGGTTCGGTCACGTTTCATCATCTCCCCACCGTGCGCGTCATTGACGACACGGTGGCCCCTAGCACAACTGCTCCGGCGAACGACCCCGACTCGCCGGCGGCCCCTTCCACCTGGGCGAGGGCGTTCCGCTCCGCCTCTCCGGGTGTGTGTGGATCCGAGGTTACATACGTGCGGAACACGGTTTGTATCTCCTCGGAACCGGGCATCCGGTACTGGACGTGAACGAACGTGGCGAACTGATCGGGTTCGCCGGCCGCCCACGGCGAGTAGACCGACGGATCGGGGAGGGCGTTGTAGTCGAGCCCCTGGATAGCGTCACGGTTGGCGATGATGGAGCGAGTATCGCCGTAGAGGTTGCTGAACGCCTGGTTGCTGATCTTCATCCCGTAGGACCGAAAGAGGTCGCGGGCCTCGGTGACACCCATCCCTTCCTCGATCGCCCCGCGTATGAACGCCGCGGGGTTGAGCCCCTCGCCGGCAAGTGCCCCGATCTCGCTCACGCCGCATCATCCCCGAGGGGGAGCTGTACAACGTCGACCACGCGAGCGCCTCCATCGAACGCCGTCCAGAACGTGCCGGGCATAATCTCCCAGAACGCTCCCAGCTCTGCCGGCGTGAACCGGTAGAGGAGATCGGAGCGGGATCGGTTCACGTCGCTATCGGAGACCACGCCGGCCCGGGCGAGTCGCATCCCGGTGGAGTAGGCGAGAGCGATAGCCCACTCCCGGCGTTTGATCTCCACCGTCGCCCGCTTCGTCTTGCCCATGATCTCCCTGCCTCCCCGGTGCCCACCGTGGGCCCCTACATGACCACCGGAACCCCGGAGAGCTGGGGGCGGGGAGACCGGAGCGCCCAGGACTCCGGTGGTCGTGTAGGGGGAGGAGCCGGCAATGACGGGATCGCCGGCTCCTCCCGGTGGAACGCTAGAACGGTTGCCCGTCGGCCGCGGCGTTCGCCGGAGCCGCTTCGAGGTGCATCGGGTAGAACCCCGACGCGGTGGGCTTGGCGGCCCTCTCTATCACCACGTCGATCGGGAGGAACCCCTTGCGGGCGAGTTGGTAGAGCTGGGCCATGACCGACTGTGCCGAACAGCTCACCGTGATCGGCTCACCGGTTGACCGGAGCACTCCCTCGATCAACGCATAGAACCCCGTTCCCTCTTTGAGGTCCGAACGGTTCCACCGAACCGATAGCACCGTGAGCGGAACGCCGATCACGTCGGCCGCCCCCGCCACCTCCGAGGTTCCGAGGATTGAGTCCACGGTGTCGGCGGTGAGGATCCGGCCGACGATCGCCTTTGAGACTTCCTCGGGATCCTCGACGTTGACGGTGTGGGCGATAGCGAGGAACGACTCAACCTCGGCCGCTTGCACCTCGGGTGAGCTGGGGACCAGCTCACCCCGTACCGTTTCGGGCTTGTTCACTGTTGCTCTCCTATCTCATCGGTGCCGGAGGTGTCCCGCTCCGGCGCGGGGAACATGGAGAAATCGGGTTCCCATCCCAGTACCTCGACAAGAGCCGGTATCGCATCGTCGTCGGCCTGGTCGTCGTTGAGGCGGGGGTCTATGCGGTCGTCCTCGTCGGTGGTCGAGGGGCCGGGCCCGGGTGCTTGTTCGTTCTCCGGGCCCGGCCCCTCATCGTCGGCGATCTCGACATACACCGTCGAGAGGGCCGCCACCTGTTCCACCGTTAGGTGACCACCGGCGATCAGTACCGTCGCAGCGAGGAGCACGCCGGCCGCCACGTCGAGGGCCATCCCCGTCACCGACGACAGTGATCCCATGGACATACCGACTGCTCCCGGTTCCTCTCCCATAGCCATTGCAGCATGGTCGAGGATGATCCCCGCGAGCCCGGTGGCGGCCGTGTCGTCGAACCGACCCATATCGTTCTGGGTCGATCGCTCGGGGTCACGGCTGGGCATATGCCACCACGTAGCCGTCGCCCGTCGCCCGTACGTGCTCGGTGACGGTGTTGGACGGGTCCGCGTTACCCTCGATCGTTAGCACGCGTCCATCACCTAGAGGGGCCTCGACGATCCCGACGTGAGAGATAGGCGCCCCGGGCATCGTCCCGCCCATGAGATCCACGAATACGAGATCGCCCACGTGGGGGATCTGCGAGAGCCGATCGGCGTGGTCGGCGTAGAGCTGTCCCGGGCCCGACTCGCTCACCCATCCCGGGGTATGCGCGTCGGTCTCGACGGTGTCCACGTACCGGGCACACCAGAACCCCCCCGACGCCTCGGGGGGGGTTGTGTGGAGCGTTGAGCGTGCGACCCATACCGAAACCTCGGCCGGAGTGCACGCGCTGAGACCGAGTGCAAGCCCGGCCGCCGCAGCGATCACGGCCGGCCTAAGCATGGCGAGTCGCTCCGCAGAACTGGCACGTCGCGGGTTGGTCGGTCGCTCCACACCGGGCACAGTCATAGAGGTTGGCGGCGTCGAGGATCGAACGGATCGCCGAGATCGGCATTTCTACGGTCTTGGCGAGGAGCGAGATCGGGACGCCGGAGGTGAACAACGCGACGATCACCCGGGCCTGTTCACGTTGTGCTGTGCGGATTATCTCGCTGATCTCGGCGACGAGCTGCATTGTGCGACCCTGGTTGCGGATCTCCTCTACGAGCCACTCGGTAGGGTGAGGTTGAGGTGTCACGGTCGGTCTCCCTGGTAGTCGGTGTCGTGATGCGCCATCAACCCTACTACCCCGGGGGGGCGGTAGACAAGAGTGGGCACGCTCACTCCATCGGCACCGGTGCGCGTCGGGTTGAGGATCACACCGCACGACGGCGTCACCTCCACCGGGGCGGGAGGGCGGAGAGCGGACCCTAACCGGTGGAGGTGAACGACGGGCTACTTGCCGGCGATCACGTGGCCCCACGTGAGCGGGCCGACGATCCCATCCACGCCGATCCCGTAGCGCGCCTGGGCGGCCCTCACCGCTGCATCGGTGAGGGGCCCGAACACGCCATCGACGACTAATGCTGCTCCCTCACGGTTGAGGAGCGTTTGAAGCTGGGCAACGTGCGGATCGGTCGATCCCTTTCGGAGCTGGGGGAGCGAGGCGATGAGGGCAAGCCACGGGTTCGACGCCGGCGTAGGAGCCGGTGGAGCCGGTGGAGCCGATACGGGCCCGGTCACCGCCGTGTCGGCGTAGTGGCTGGAGGTGTCGGCGCGCACCAGCGCGACCAGCTCGAGGGCGAGGCGACCGGTTCCCCACGGCGATCCCGCCACCGCGCCGGCGATGTTCTCCGCCGTCGCGTTCGGATCCCCGAGGTGGGCGAGGATCTCGGGGTAGTAGCCGTTCCGTAGGGTCTCGATCGTGGCGGTGATCCCCTCGCCCTCCGAGAGGTAGTTCTGTACGTGGCTCGGGTTGAAGTTGGTCGATCCCGCCTCGCGCTGGGTCGTGGCGAGCGGGTTCCAATCGGCCGTTGTGTTCTCCGCGCTGGCCCATGCGACGAGAGCTAGCACGTGCTCCGGGGTATCGGGCCATCCTCCAGCGGATAGGAGTGCATGGGCCCACTCTGCGCGTGTCGCCATCGGTTCGGTCTCCTCGGGTCGGTGTCTCCACCATGCTAGGCGGATCACGGTGCGGTGGGTGGAACGTCGATATCAGAGAGGATCTCGGCGTCGGCCTGGTCGTAACCCATAGCCATAACTCGGGAGATGAACGCCGGCCGGTCGATAAACCCCTTCTTAAACGCCTGGTTGAGCTGCCCGAGTGAGAGTGTCCTGACGCTAGCGTCCCGCTCAAGACTCCACAACGTGAGGAGGTGGTCGCGGCTCTCGGCGTTGAGCCCTATCGCGTCGAGGTCGGCGCGGGCCTGGTTTGCGTCGAGCTTGTGCGCCACGTAGAGAGAGCGGATCTTCCCGGTCGCCGCGTTGCGATATTTCTGGATCACGGTAGCGTCGGCCAGGTCGAGGAGCTGCCCGGCGTCGGCGGCGTCATATCCCAGGTGCTCGAGATCGGCGACGGCCGTGGGGCGATCTATCACCCGATCCTCGTAGAGCGATCGAATGTTCGCCACGGTGAGATGATGCGAGGTCGCCGTCTTGGTCTTGTGACTCGCCTTGATGAGCGCGTCGGCCAGAGTCGGATCGTAGCCGAGTCCGGCGAGGTACTCGCGGGCCTGGGCGTCGGAGATCGCCCCCGCGTTGAGGAGCATCGTCACAGTACGTTGTGGCGGATGCCGGCGTTTGAGCTGGAGAAGATACGGAATCCACTTGTCTTTGAGTCTCGACTCGCGGAGTCCCTGGGTCGCCTCAGACTGGTCGATGATCCCCCGGTTCCACATCTGGAGGAGTTCCATCGGTCCCGGGGGGTTCCCGGCGTTGGCGTAGAGCACGTCGAACATTCCCGCAGCAACGCCGTTCCCGTCGGCGATCCTCGCCGCCTCGGCGTAGGGGAGATGGTTCTGAACTGCGGCCGTGACCGCGTCACTCACCGAGATCGGGAGCCACCGGAGGTTTTCATAGAAATCCAGCCACTCGTCCTTCGTGAATCCCTGCCGGATCCCGTGATGGAGCCGCTCGGTGCTGATCTGTCCCCGCCTCCACTCGGTAACGAGATCCATCGGGCCCGGGGGGTTCCCGGCAAGCTCGGTGAGAACGCCGAACCGGTCACGGTTCACGCCGGCGTAGGCAGAGTCCTGCTGATAGTCGATCGGTGAGGGGATGTTCTTCACGACCGCGCCGGCCGCCTCTTGGGGCGTGAGCGGTACCTCTTGCATGGCGTGGTAGGAGAGATGGCGTTCGCGGTCGATCTCGGCGGCGGAGAACGCCCGGCCGAAGTCGAAGAACACGCCGACAACCGACAGTAGGTTGGCGAACCAATCCTCTACCTTCTTCGCCGCTGAGTCGCCCACGCTCATCGTCAGGACGCGGCCCGACTCATCCGGGCGAGGTGCGGCCGCTGGGCGGTGTAGACCGACCGGGCCCGGTCACCGATCGCCGACACCTCCCACCCCCCGAGTGAACGCGCGGCGTCGGAGGTGTCAGTGAATGCCACCTCAGCGAGTCGGATCAACCAATCCCAACACTTTCGGATCACGTCGATAGCGGCGATCACGTCGGGGAGGAGATGATCCTTGAACAGGTGCCACTCGGCGAACAGAGGATTGAGGACGGTATCCTCAACCAGCTTTAGGGCTTGCTTGGCGGCCCACTCTACGCCGGCGATGAGATCATGGAGCGCCGTCGAGGCGAACGAGAGCCCGGCGTGCCACGCCGCATCGACCGCGCTGATCGACTGGTTGAGCGCCCAGCTCGCGGCGTTGATCCCGGCGTGCCACGCGGCATCGACCGCGCTGATTGCCTGGTTGAGCGCCCAGCTCGCGGCGTTGATCCCGGCGTGCCACGCGGCATCGACCGCGCTGATCGCCTGGTTGAGGAGATAGTTCGAGAACGAGAGCCCGGCGTGCCACGCCGCATCGACCGCGCTGATCGCCTGGTTGAGAAGGGTCGAGGCGAACGAGATCCCGGCGTGCCACGCGGCATCGACCACTCCGATCGCATAGGTGAGAGCGCCGGCCGCGTAACCGAGTGCCGCGGTCGCGTCCGCCTTGGCGGTGTTGTACGCCCAGTGAACGGCGTCGAGGGCGTCACCGGCGAGTTGACCGATCCACGCCCATCCCATGAACGCTAGGTCAAACACGACGTTGATCGCGTCGTCCGCCCACTTGGCGACCGGGTGGAGAAGGTCGCGGAGGATCGTTCGCACGCCGTCGAAGATCCCGAACGGTCCTCCCGAGATATGCGAGAGGAGCCAATCGAGACCGGCCTCGATCGGGGCCGGCGTGGCGATCGGTATGGGAGCTGGGAGTCTGATCGAACCGTCGTTCGCCACGTCGTGCCCGCGCTAGAGCTGGGCGACGGCGTCGAGCTTGTCGGCGTAGGCGTCGATCGCCTCCCGGGCGGTGTCCACGCCGTAGATCCGAACCGGCACGTTCACGCGCCCCACGTGACCCGCGGCGGTCTGAAACGTCACCTCTACCACTTGATCGAAGTTCCCCGCGGCGTCGAGGGCCACCGTCTGACGCTGAGAGATCACTGTCCACTTGTCTGCCATACGATCGAGACTAGATCCCCGGGGGCGGTCGCCTGGGGATCGAGGCGACGGCCGCCGTGATCGCCTCGAGCTCCGCCGCATCCCCGCGACGTTGGTTGGAGAGCTGGACGGTTACGAGCTGGCCCCCGATCGTCCGCACCGTGATCCTCACGTTTCCCCCGTCGGTGTAGCGCCGACGGGTGAGGATCCATCCCCGGGCGAGGTACTGATCTAGCGTGCTCGGGGCGTAACTCGGGATCGTCACTCGCCGTCGGCCTGGTCGTGGTTGGGATGCACCTCTACGGCGTCCTCTACCTCCCGCAGCTCGGCGAGGAGCGAGTCCAACCGGCCGTTGATCGAGATCCGGATGCCGCGAACGTCCCGGGCGATACGGGCGGCCCACACCGTAGCTCCAGCCGAGAGGAGCGCGGCGAGCACTACGCCGGCTGTCGCGACCACCTATGCCGACCCGATCACGGTGATGCCGATGGCGGAGGAGCTGGGGGAGCTGGGGCCGGCGTGGGCCCGGTGAACGTCGCCGACTGAGGATCGCCCACGCCGAACGCCATGAAGCTCTTGCCGGCCGCCACCAGCCCGGCCGCAAGAGCCACCTTGGCAGAGTTGGCATCGAGGGCCCCGGTGACGATCCACGCCCCCACGAATCCGGCGAGGAACGCGGTGACCACTTGTTCGGCGAGTGAGAGGGCCCGACGCATCGTGATCGACTCTAGCCCTCCGAACACGGTTTCCCCTTCATGGGAGGCGGAGGATGCCGATCGCGTCAACCGTCGTCGCCCCCGCGGTGGGGTTCTGCACCAGTAGCCGCCACGGCCTACGCGGGAGGAAGCACCGGAAACCCCACCATTGTGCGTTCGTACCGTTGTTCACGGTGCCGATCCGACCGGCATAGGTGTTCGTGATATCCACAAACTGAACCCATGCGAACATTCCAGCAACGCCACCGATGATCGTGCACTCTATCTCGCCGGTCGTATGCCGTAACGGCGCGAACGCCGTTTGTCCTAAGGCAGGGACGGCCGCCCCCGCCACAACGATGATCTCTGGCGTCGGTTGGAACTGGGCCCCGGTAACGATCTGTGCTACGGCGTTGATCGAGAGTTGGCATCCGTTGTTATTGGCGCCCGCGAGCACGGTGATGAGAACCGTTACGAACGATCCAGTCACAGGGATGGCGTAGTCGGCCTCCGCGTCGTGGTTCGCCCATACGGTCGCCCCGAGGATCGGCTGTGTGCCCGCGGCGTCGTTGCTGAACACATACGCGAGCGAGTAGAGGTTCCCGGCGTTGACGGCGATCGCCTTGGTCATAAGGGTCTGATAAGCGCCCACGTAGAACGGGCCCACACTCACGCCGGCGACACCGACCGAGAATGTCTGCTGTTGCTGGATGGTGGCCGCGGCGATCTGAGAGAACGGCGTCCAGTCGGGAGTGTCTTGGGGGCCGAAGGTAGACACCGATCAACCGGCCGTGATCTTGACGAGCTGGACGGGGGCGGGGAGGGCGTCGGGGAGATCGTGGACCTTGGCCCGAAGGTACATGGTGTGGGCGTACTGACCGACGTTGAACGTGACCACGGCGAGCCCCCGGTCTACCTCTATCCCCAGGTCGAAATCGTCCTCGTAGCCGTCGGAGATGATGAACGCCCCCGAGGTGGAGAACGGGAGGACGGTCCCACCGGCGAGATCGAGTCGCACACCGGCGAGTCCTCCCGGTCCCTTCGGGATCGTCACGTGAACCGAGTCGAGTATCACGTTTCCGACGTTCCACGGCGTCGAGAGCGGTACGGCCGCCGTCGTGCCGACTGGCACGGTGACCGCGATCGGAACATACCGGAACGCCTGTTGTCGTCCCACGCTTGAGAGGGTAGCTCCTTCGCCGGCGAGGTAACCGATCGTCGCTAGGTCGGCAGTGCTCTAGGTCGGTGAGGTGTAGCCGAACACGCTGACGGCAGCGTTCGTGTTACCAGCGCCGAACGACGGCACGTTCACTGTGACTGCAGTGTTCAGTGCCGTAGCCGCGATCGGCGTCGGCAGGATGACAGTAATCGGCACGATGGCTGTCGTTACGCCAGCCGGCACGGCGACGACGAAACTCAAGGGTGCGCCACTGACGCCAGTGACAGTGACGACGACATTAGACGCACCAGTAGCGCCGGCACCAGTGACGACAAACCCCGTGAGGTAGGAGAACGCCCCAGCGGTCGCCGGGATCGCGGCGGAGATCGCCGACGCGGCCCCGGTGGCGGATGCGTTCACACTCGACGCGTGATCGGGGAGACCGCTGCCGCCTGGTTTCGGCTGGGGGGGCCCTACGGTTATCTCAACGCCCACGACGACACCTCACTGGAAGAACACCACATCGAGCACCGGTGCCCCGGTGGCGAGGATGACCGAGAGCTGATGCAGAGTGGGGCGGCCGGTCAGCTTGAGAACCGATCCGTTCGCCACGTAGAGCCCGAGGGCGGCCGCCGCTATCCCTCCGTCGAACCTCATCCTCACGTCGCCCTGGACCACGCTTACGTACGCGGCCATAGCGAAATCGGGAACGGTGATTCCCGATGCGGTGGTCGTGATCGTGAGGTGAAGCGGAGCACCGATCGGATCGCCGGCGAACCATTGAGCCTGTCGGCGGGCGAGCGTGGGGCCCCCGGGGATCTCCTCATCCCACCCCGAATCGTGCGGGCCCACGCGACCCATCCGCTCATCGTGCTCGGAGAGGTACGGCGCGCCGCGCCCGGCCTGTTGAACGAGACCGGGGCGGCTGGCCTGGCCGGGAACGATCTCCTCAAACGCGCCGGGCCCGGTGGTCGAGTGAGGTTTCGACCGGGCCGTTTGCACCGGGGCGATCGGGGCGAACGGTCCCGGCTGGGGCGATCCGATGAGGAGCTGTGGCGACCGTTGAGGGGCGAGAGGTTGATAGTCAACCGGTGCTCCGGGCGGAGGGTAGTCGGGGTTCACGTAGGGCTGTGACACCCCTCCCCGATCCTCTGGCGGGTTCGCCATCGGATGCCTACGGGTGGAGCTGGGCGAGGTTGAGCGTGATGTTCGCGGCCACGCCCACGACGTTCTGGAAGTTGTCCACGAACGTCGCTCCCTTGTTCGCCGAGTTGATGACGGGGATGCATGGCACCCCGTAGTTCACGCTCATATCGGCGAAGATGCTCCGGGTCTCGATCCTCTCGGTTGTCATGGGTCCGCCGAGGCGAAGGTTTCCGGTGTCGGGCCCGCGGATCCCCACCGAGACACCGTTGGTGTCGGAGAGGTAGCCGAGGAGGGCGTAGTCGGTATTCGCCTCCAACAGGTCAAACGCCGAGTTGAGGGCGGCGGATGCCGAGTACGCGCCGATCGCCGCGCCCGAGGTGTTCGCAACCTCGACCGTAAGCATGTTGACGATCCGGGCCGTGATCGAGGGGAGATCGTAGAGCCGCGCCGAGATCCCGGGGAGATCCTCGTAGTAGATCATCCACGCCATAGCGTCGGTCTCAGCCGCTCCACCGAACAGCTCGGCGACGAGCACGTCCTGGGCGTAGAGGTTCTGGCGCGTGTAGACGTTGTCCAGGATCCGGTTCGCGGCCGCGACGGTGCGAAATCGGAGGTTCTGGACGTTGTCATGGAGTCGAGGCGAACGGAGCCGAACGACGCCGGTTGTCGCCTCCAGCGCCCATACGTCTTGGAGCCACGTGCGGGCCGGAGCGTTGAAGTTCCGGATAGCGGCGGTGTCACCAGTCCCGAGAGTGGTAGCGGCGAACGCCGGGCCGGTCCCTGGGTTGGTTGCGAAGGCGTTGATGATCTCAAGTGCGGCGGGCATGTTGGAGAGTCCTCCCTAGAGTCGGGTCGGTGGTTGGTCGGTCGATCCCGCCGACTACTGGCCGGGGTTGCGCTTGAAGTTCGCGTTGTATTGGATCATCGCGGTTGCCCGGGCGATCGACGCGTTGATATCCCCCTTCGGCATGGCGTTGATCTTCGCTACGCCGGCGTCGAGGTAGGGGAGGAACTGGCCCATGAACGACTCGACCTTGCCGACCTTGGCGGCCGCACCGGTGGCGACCCGGGGGATCCCAACGGTAATCATCGAGTCCTGCCACGACTGGAGCGAGACCGCTCCGACGTTCGCCGCCCACTTCGCTTGTGACGCCTGCACACGCTGGAGCCACAACGCCTTGGCCGCGGCCGCCTTGGCCCCGGGGGCGGTGGTGACGCCGCGGACACCGTCGGTGATCTGCTGGGTTGAGCCAGAGAGCCGCTGCTGCCACTTGGCGGCCGCCTGCTGGGCTGTCACTCGGGCCATCGGTTCACGTCCTCTCGATCTCGGAGCCCGCTCGGGCCCGATCGCCGACAGGCTAGACCGAAGAACACGACCGAGGGGCGACCACTACCTCAGTTGGACTATCTGGAGGTGACCCGGTTGGTGGTCGAGCTCGAGGCGGGCGAGTAGCGCAAGTGGACTAGTCACCCCAAACCGTCGTCGTCGTCGTCGTCGTCGTCGGGATCGTCGCCGGCCTCGTCGGGATAGGGCACCTCGTCGAGGTGGTACTCCTCCCAGCTCGGATCACTCACCGGGCACGCTCCGCGGTGGGCGAGTGCCACGACCCCGCGGCGCGGGCACCACGTCGCCGGCGAAATCTACCCCGGGGGGGGTAGCCGCTTCGCGAGCCGCTCTATCTTCCGCCAACACCTCGCGATCCTTCGCGTTCGCGGCCTTTATCGCCTCCATAGCGGCGAGCGGTGCGAGCACTCGACGCCTAGCACATAGGCCGCAGAGACCGCGACCGGAGATCGCCACGCCGTCACGACGCCGGGCCCCACACTGTCTACAGGTTGCGGGTTTGAACTTGGGCACGCCCTCGAATCTACCCCCGACCCGGGGTAGAACCGGCGACCGTGCTCCACAATGCGAGTGTCGGCGAGTGGCCGCGGGTCGCGTCGAGCTGTGCGCCTAGCCGCCTGCCACCGTCTGCCGCGCGTCGTGTGGGCGACGTGGCCGGGCCCTCTGTATACCCCGGGG
>Ga0031654_10000214_pt1 | contig 13510 bp, 15 predicted proteins | sample FrelakmetCRP12CR_FD_55268 | JGI IMG/M metagenome (GOLD analysis project Ga0031654, IMG submission 55268) | Freshwater lake sediment microbial communities from the University of Notre Dame, USA, for methane emissions studies - CRP12 CR | ecosystem: Environmental > Aquatic > Freshwater > Lake >...
CAGCCATCATTATGATGAAACTAATATCACCGCCTCCTCCAACACCGCCTCCTCCACCTGAACCACCCATAGCGTAAGCAATATCTGTCAATTTCAAGTCCTCCTCTTTGAAGTTTAGCTGTCAGCCATCAGATCAAAAAAATATTCTAATTAAATCTATTGGCTGATAGCTGTATTCATATCGTTTAAGAAAGAATTTTTAAATTCTCGGTATTTACCGTCTCTTATCGCTGCCCTTATGCGCTCCATAAGGTGCATGAAGTGCCTGACATTATGAATAGTATTCAAAACCATGGCCAAAATCTCTTTGGCCATATACAGATGTCTCAAGTATCCCCGTGAGTAATTTCTGCAAGTATAACAGTCGCATGTGTCGTCCAAAGGCGAATCGTCATCTCGGTGTCGGGCGTGCTTTATAACAACCTTTTCATGATTTGTAAATAATAATCCGTGTCTGGCGCAACGGGTAGGTATTACACAGTCGAACATGTCAATACCATAATCCACGCATGTTACAATATCCTCAGGCATTCCCACACCCATGAGATATCTCGGCTTGTCATCGGGAAGGAGGGTGGTGGTCAATGAGGTGATGCTCAGCATGTCTTCTTTAGGCTCCCCTACGCTCAACCCGCCTAAGGCGTAGCCATCAAAGCCGATATTTTGCGAGATATCTTCCACAGCCCGCCGCCTCAAGTCTGGATAGATCCCTCCTTGGATGATTCCGAATAGGGCCTGCTCGTGATTTTTCTTAGTGGTCTTGGATCTCCTCGCCCAATTGAGGGTCAGAGCCAGGGATTTTTCTGCCTCTTTGAAGCTGGCCGGATAGGCTGTACATTCATCGAGGCACATCATGATATCCGAACCGAGAGCCTCCTGAATCTCAATCGCAAGTTCAGGACTTATGAAATGCCTTGAGCCATCAACGTGGGACTTAAAGATTACTCCGTCATCATTTATTTTCCTGAGGGCGCTCAGGCTATACACTTGGAAACCGCCGCTATCAGTCAGAATAGGAGCGCCCCAGTTCATGAATTTATGGAGACCTCCCAGCTTCTTGATGATTTCGTGCCCTGGCCTCAGATAGAGGTGGTAAGTGTTTGCGAGGATCATTTCCGTGCCAAGGTCCCGAACAGTCTCGGGAATGAGAGATTTTACAGTGCCTTGAGTGGCTACCGGCATGAAAACGGGAGTATTGACCTCGCCGTGGGTTGTATAGATACTGCCAAGGCGAGCCCCTGATGCTGGGTCTTTTTTTAGCAAATTAAATTGATACATTATACATATATATGGCGAACTCTAGGCATATATACTAACACAAAAATGCAGTCTCTGGTGAAGAAGAGATTAGATTAACGAGGCATATTCCAAGGATTTCCCCCTGTGGCCTATGTGGCACCCTGACGTCAAGATAGTTTTTCAACTCAGGGAATGCCAGGCTCAGCAATAATTTCGTGTTTCTAACCTATAATATCAGCATGCAATCTCCATAACTGTAAAAGCGGAATCTATTCCTTATGGCCTCTTTGTAGGCCCTTTCTGTAAGGTGTTTACCGGCAAATGCACAAACGAGTAAATAAAGGGATGACCTGGGAAGATGAAAATTAGTTATCAGTGAATCAACCCGCTTAAAACGGTACCCGGGATAGATAAAGAGTCTGGTATGTGCGGAGGANGGTTTAATCTTTCCCTCGTCGTCGGCAGCGGATTCAATAACCCTTGTAGATGTCGTTCCTACGGCAATGACCTTTTCGGCGCTATTTATCACCTCTGCAGCTTCAGCCGTTATTTCAAAAAACTCCTCTTGCATTAAGTGGTCTTCGACGTCATCTGTTTCAATGGGGAGAAATGTACCATAACCTACGTGCAATGTAACGGGCACAAGGTGTACACCATTCTTCCTAAGGGTGTCGAGAATATTCTGAGAAAAATGCAAACCTGCCGTCGGTGCCGCGACCGAGCCGGGGAACCTGGCATAGATTGTCTGATACCTGTCAATATCCGCTAGAGATTCGAGAGAGTTCGCGTGTCGTTTGATATAGGGGGGGAGGGGTGTTTTTCCATATTTTTCTAGAAATTTATCGAATCCCAAGCCTGTTAAGAATGTGACGATCCATTTCTTCTCCGACACGNGGTCAATAACTTGTGCTTCACATTCCTCATTAAATANTATTGTANTTCCCACACGAACTCTTTTCGCGGGCCTTAATAGGACCTCCCATGTTTCTAATCGTTTCGAATCTTCGGACCTTCTGGACAGAAGGAGTATCTCAATCATGCCTCCAGTTGTCTTCTTGCCAATTAGCCTTGCGGGAATCACCTTTGTATCGTTAATGACCAGAACGTTGTCCTTTTTCGCGAATTCCAGGAGGTCGTGAAAAATTCTGCATGCAACATCGCCTGTCTTTCTCTGGACAACCATCATCCGGGATTTGTCTCTTAGATCACATGGGAATTGTGCTATAAGTTCTTCGGGAAGATGGTAGCCGAAATCCTCTAATTTCATCAATCAAGTTCTTCCGAAATATATGAGAATCAAACCCGTTATAATTGCGGATAGTCCTAAAACCCTGAGGACAGAGTCGGGCATTTGTTGTAGTTTCATAATATAAGACTTAACCTTGTCCGGGAAGGCGAAATATGGGATGCCTTCTATAATGAAAACCATTCCCAAGACACATAAGAAATATTCCATTTCGCGATTATTCCTTCAACTTCGATTCATTCCACAGAGAATCCATCTCTTTGAGTGATGCGCTGCCAGGGTCCTTGCCCTGTTCTGCCAGCTTTTGTTGAATGTAGGAGAATCTGTTGATAAATTTCGTAATGGATAACGTGAGCGATTCCTCGGCATCTACATTCACAAATCTTGATAGATTAACTAGGGAAAACAAAAGATCACCAATTTCTTCCTTGATGCAGTTTCTGTCATTGGCTGCGAGGGAAGACTTGAACTCATTGAGCTCCTCTTCAATCTTGTCCAGGACTTCTTCCGTTTTTCCCCAATCAAAGCCGACTTTGGAGACGTTCTCTGTCACTTTTTGCGCCCTCTTGAGGGCCGGCATGGAGCGCGGAATATTATCAAAAAGTCCGCGACCATTATCTTTTCTATTTTCTATATTTTTCTTGATGTGTTCCCAATTATTTTTTATTTCATCTATATCTTTTACTTCTGTATTGCCAAAGACATGCGGGTGCCTTCTTATCATCTTTTCAGCCACGTCTTTCATAATATCGGGGATCATAAATTCACCATCTTCTTCTGAAAGGTTGGCCAAAAAGAAGACCTGAAATAGAAGATCCCCCATTTCTTCTTTTATAGCGTGCGACGAACCGCTACCTATGGCATCAATGAGTTCGTAGGTCTCCTCCAATATATATTTTGCCATATCCTCTTTTCTCTGTTTTCTATCCCACAGACACCCGTCTTTCGATCGCAACCTTCTAATAATATCGAGAAGCCTCTTAAGCCCTGTTTCACCTTGGCAAGATGTTTCCTTCATTTTCCTCACTTCGTATATTCAACTTATGTTTATTATTAACATATCTACGATGTTGTGGCAATCGGAGAAATCCTTTTTGAGAATGCCGAAAGAGAGCATTGCCGAAAAGTTTCTGCTGCAAGAGAAAATCCATATTGAATGGTCAAGAAAGAATATCTTTTTTCCAAAATGCTAGCTACTGGAAATGTGTCTCATCTTCTCATTTTGTTGTTGCAAGTTCCTCTATTAATCTGTATAAAATTTGTAGGAGAGAAGCATAATTTGCGGCTATTACGAAAGCAGATAACTCCGGCCACGTTATAGTCTGGCTGGAATTAATGGATGTTCAGGATAAGGAGGTTTGCATATGTCAAACAGGGTCGATGATTTCATTAAAGGATTGCTTATTGGAGGCTTGATTGGCGCAGCGATTGGCATTCTCTATGCCCCTAAGAGTGGTAAAGAGACACGAGAGGACCTCAGCAGGAAGGCTGAGGAATTGATAGAGAAGGCCAAAGAGGAATACGAACTGGCGCTGGAAAAAAGCAAGAAGGCTTACGAGGCTGCCGTTTTGCGTCTGAAGCAACTGGAATCTTCTGCGAAGGAAAAGGTTGGAGAGATGGAAGTAAAAGTTGAAGAGCTGGCTGATCGGGGAAAAGAGACGATTTTAGAGACCAAGGGCCGCTTGAAGAAAGCGATAGATGCAGGAGTTGAAGCCTTCAAGGAAGAAAAAGAGAAAGCATAATAGAGAGCACGTTAGAATAAGAAGCGGGGTACATAAATGTTTCTCGAAATCAGTGTCGTAATTTTGAGCCTAGTATTTCTTCTCATTGCGGTATTTTCCGTTCCTTTTCTGTTGCAGATTTGGCGAACCGCAAAGAGTATGGCCGCGACCCTGCATATGCTTAATGAAAGCTTGCCCGGCATCCTCAAGAACTTGGAAGAAATTACCACGAACATCAACAAAGCAACGCATACAGTAAACGAACAGATTGAGGGATTGACTCTCGTTGCCAAACGCATTCAGGGGTTGCTGGGCATTGTATCGGACATTGAAAATATCTTGCATGTTGGCGCTCGTCTTCCTGTTTTCAAAATAGTCAGAAATGCCTTCGCAGTTCTGACAGGAGTAAAAGTATTTCTGAAGGTATTCCTATCTTCACGTAGATGCGAATAGCCGTCGTATCAAAATAGATTATTCATATTCTGCTCGGAATCGTGGAGGTATGTATTATGCCCCGTGTTACCTATGGAAAAAAAGGGGGGCGTGTCCGTACGATAACCGTTAAAGATAAACCACAAGATGTAAGGTCTGTCGAAGACGTAGTCCGTGATCTGAAAAAAGAACAGCAGAAGCTGCCAGGCGAAGATTACCGAGAAAAATCATTGGCTTTTCATGGTCTTATATGCGCTCGATGCGGAAGGGAGTTTGATGAGTCAACGCGGCATCTTCTCACAGTTCATCACAAGGATGGCAATCATAACAACAACCCGCTTGATGGCAGCAACTGGGAAAATCTCTGCGTATATTGTCATGAGGATGTTCATAGCCGGGGAATTCTCGGAGAATATCTGGCAGGGGCATCCAGCGAATCAGACAGCAGTGTTGCTTATAAGGATTTCACCGTGAAAGACACCTCTGCAGTGAAGCTGGGGTCTCTGGGCGATAAATTGAAGAAGGCCATGGAGAGAAAGGTAAATCGTTAGAGCCTGTCATTTAAATATCCTGAGGTTATTTTTCTGGGTGACAATTTTATCTCCCACTGAAGTTCCGCAGAACACACACATATAATCATACTTGTCGCCGTTGGAAAGAACCAATAGAAGTCTCTTTCTTACCGGGACGGCCCTCTTGCAATTAGGGCAGAGAAGCTCTGTAGCATCAAAGTCCTTATAAGTTTCCCGCCTCATCCTGTTCAATCATCCTTTTCAGGTATGTATTTTGCGTTTTCTAGCCAGACAGTAGCTTCGCTGTCGCTCGGCGCCCGATAATCTCCCCTAGGAGACAGAGACCCTCCGGATCCTACTTTTGGGCCATTAGGTATACACGAGCGTTTATACTGGCTCAATTTGAAGAAGCGATGCAGATATATCGTAAGCCACTTTTTTATTTCGCCGATTGTGTATTGGTTCATCTTATTTTTCGGTACATCAGGCCACTGACCCCTGGTCTTGTCTCTCCAGGTACAGTAAGCCACGAATGCAACCTTGGTGGGAAGATAACCAAATCTGGTAATAAAGAAATTGTTAAAGTCCTGCAAATCGTAGGGACCTATCACAGATTCAGTCTTCTGCGCCGGCCCATCGCCATCTATTCCCGGAATTAATTCAGGGCTTATTTCCGTCTCAAGAATGTCGAGCAAGATTTCCGAAGTTTTCTTCGTAAACAACGAAGAATGTGCAACCCAACGTATCAGATGCTGAATAAAGGTCTTCGGTACACTGGCATTAACGCTGTAATGGGACATGTGATCACCCACGCCATAAGTACACCAGCCTAACGCCAGCTCACTTAGATCTCCTGTGCCAACAACGAGGGCCTTCTTCATATTGGCTATGCGAAACAGATGGGAGGTGCGTTCCCCGGCCTGAATATTTTCGAAAGTAATGTCGTACAGTTTTTCTCCTTGTGCAAATGGGTGACCGACATCTTTTAGCATTTGCATGCAACTCGGTTTTATATCAATCTCATTGGCCTCTACATCGATGGCCTTCATCAGCCTCAGCGCATTCGTGTATGTTTTTTCTGAAGTCGCAAATCCAGGCATGGTGTAGGCTTTAACGTTGGACCTAGGCAGACCCAAGAGATCCATAGTCCTTGCTGCGACAATCAGGGCATGGGTTGAGTCAAGACCGCCAGAAATGCCGATCACCACGTTCTCGATCCCTGATGATTTTAAACGTTGGGCAAGCCCATGCACCTGTATGTTATATGCCTCATAACATCGCTGATCGCGCTTTCCGGGATCAGCGGGTATATATGGGAATCTTGGATATTCCCTATCGAGCAGTATTCGTTTTTCAACCGGCACGATGGAGAATGATACTTTCCGGAATCTTTCCAGCCGTTCTCTATGGGTGCAGGCGTTTTGTCCGAAGCTGTTCATGCGCATCCTGTCCTGGGTCAACCTGTCAAGATCAACATCTCCGAAAATCAATTGGGACTTCCATAAAAAACGGTCCGATTCTGCCAGTAGATTGCCGTTTTCATAGATCATAGCATGCCCATCCCACGCAAGATCAGTGGTGGATTCTCCGGAACCCGCAGCTGCATAGAGATATGCAGATATGCAACGTGCAGACTGGTTTGATGCCAGAGATTGGCGGTAATCGGATTTTCCCACGGTTATGTTGGATGCGGAGAGGTTACCTATAAGAGTTGCCCCGGCCATGGCGGCATAGCTGGAAGGAGGAATGGGTACCCAGACATCTTCACAGATTTCAATATATAAACTGAAATTACTTATATTTTTTACATTGAACAGGATATCAGCTCCGAAGGGAACGTTTTCCTGTCCACAAATGTCGAGCAACTTAGACTGGGCATCTTCAGCCGGACTGAATTGGCGGCCCTCGTAAAATTCGCGATAGTTGGGTAGATAAGATTTTACTGCAACGCCAAGTATCCGGCCCCGATAAAGGACGATGCCGCAGTTAAAGAGACGGAAATCAACCCGCAGGGGGGCTCCAATAACCAAGATTATATTCAGATCTCTTGTAGCTTGGAGAATCTCTTTGAGTCCCTCCATTACGCTTATGAGAAGTGCATCCTGATGAAAGAGATCCTCGTTTGAATAGGCTGAAATGCCGAGTTCAGGGAAGAGAGCAAGAATAGCACTATTAACTGATGCTTGCTTGGCCAGCTTGATTGTGCTGGCTACGTTGTATGGTACATCAGCTACCTTTACCTCCGGTACGCAGACTGCAACTCTGATAAATCCATGATTGTATAAATTAAAAAACTGGCGTTCTTTACTCGATTCCATGTAAAGCGACTTTCCTTTTACTGGCTATCTACAAAGCTATCTACAAACTGGATATTTCCGGAAACATATTTGAAATCGATATAATGTTTATGCCTCATAGATTCTGTAAATGATTAGAGAGGTTTTGTCAAAGAAAAATGACAGATTATGCTGCCTCCGCACCATCAGATAGTCTTTTCTACATATGCGTAAGCACTGTGATTGTGGATACTTTCGAAATTTTCAGCTCCCACGCTGTACCACGTGAAATTATCATTTTTGTTTAGCTCCTGGGCCACATTTCTTACTACATCTTCGACGAACATCGGGTTTTCATGTGCTTTTTCGGTGACAAATTTTTCGTCAACCCTTTTCAGGAGGGAATATACTTCGCCGCTCGCCCTATCTTCAACCAGCCTGATAAGGTCCTCGATCCAGAAAAACTTCTTGAACCTCACCTTCGCAGTTACCATACTTCTCTGGTTATGGGCGCCAAGATTGCTGATTTCCTTAGAGCAGGGACATACCGTAGTGACCGGTACGACTACTCCCACGAGAAAATCTGTCGTGCTGGCGCTGTTGTGTCCGCTGAATGAGCACGTGTATTCCATGAGACTTTTCGCCCCAGATACAGGAGCCGTTTTTTCAACAAAGTAGGGAAACTCAATTTCCATGTGCGCCGATTCGGCATGAAGTTTATCCTTAACCTCTTGGAGAATCTTATGAAAGGTCTTAATATTTATTTGTCCCCTGAATTCGTTCAAGATTTCTACAAAACGGCTCATGTGCGTTCCCTTGAAGTGGTGAGGCAGATCGACGTAGATGTTGATGGTTGCATTGACATGTTGTGTGCCGTTCGCGCGATCCAGGACCACAATGGGGTACTTAATTCCCTTAACGCCCACTTTTTGTATATCTATATTTCTGTTATCTTTTTGATTTTGAATGTCGATCATGGTCATTTCCGTAATAAGAAGCTCTCGCGTCCCCTGACTCCCATATGGTAACTCGGGATACGTCAAGATTGCGTTTTTTTACTTTTTCCGAGATTCTGTCATAAATGTACCTGGCAATATTTTCTGATGATGGGTTTGTATCTTTGAAATAACTTATGTCATTGAGATATTTATGATCAAATTCTTTCAGTATTTCACCCGTCCACTGCTTTAATATCCTGAAATCAATTAGAATGCCGGCATCGGTTAGTGCAGCGGAGCATATGGAGACTTCGACGATAAAATTATGACCATGGAGTTTCTCACATGTACCGCCTGCTTCCGTGAGCATGTGAGCGGCAGAAAATGATTGCTTTATCGTAACTTCGTACACTGATTCCCCAATCAACTAATTTTTTCACCAATATAAAAAAGTTCCATCTTCATTATTCGTTTTTCAAAACTCACTTCTTTAAAAAACTGATCGCAATGTAATTGTAGCAATTTTATATTATATCGTGTTGGATGTACATCCTTGGAAAAGGTCTTGCAACTGCCACCCCAAAAGCGATGCCAAATATTTTCCAATATATACCATAATAGATTATTATAATTTATTGTGCAAATTACAATTCGTCCACCTGTTTTGAGAACCCGGGCCAATTCTTTTAAAGCGAGGGTGGGATTAGTGAAATGTTCAATAGAGTCCAGAAAGAGTATCAAATCGAAACAGCTATTTGTGAAAGGAAGAAAGTATAAATCTCCCTGAACATACTTCCCAGAATGATGGTCGCAACAATATTCGAGAGCCGATAATTGTTCATCAATTCCTACGATCGAATAATTATTGCAATATTTAGAAGTTACATTACCAATGCCGCACGCCGCATCGAGTACTAAGCTCCCTTGCGATTGCCCATTAAGTATATTTCGAACAACCGTGTGTTTTGCTTTATGGTAAACTGATTGAGGAAATTTATCCGTTTTCTTTAAATAATCTATATAATACTTTTTTTCTGCCATCTTCTTCTACCAGTTTATCCCATGGGCTTTCAAAATGTTCTTTGCATTCTCGTTTCCAAATCTTGCCGCTGTTTTCAGATCCTCAATTGCCTGCTTTTGGTTACCAAGATGGTAATAGGCGGTACCCCGGTTATTATAGGCTTCTGCACATTTCGGGTAGATCTCGATTGCTCTGTCGTAATCCCCAATCGCCCCCTTGTGGTTGCCGAGTTTACCATTGGCAACACCCCGATTAGAATACGCCATCGCATATTTCGGATTTAGCTCAATGGCTTTGCTGAAATCCTCTATCGCCTGATTGTAGTTGCCAAGTGCCCCATATGCAGCCCCCTTATTATTATAGGCCTCTGCAAATTTCGGGTTTAGTTCAATGGCTTTGCTAAAATCCTCTATCGCCTGATTGTAATTGCCAAGTTTTTGATAGGAACGCGCCCGGTTAAAGTAGGCCTTTTCATATTTCGGGTCCAGCTCAATGGCTTTGTCACAATCCTCTATCGCTTGATTGTAGTTGCCAATGTTAACGTAGGTGGCAGCCCGGTTATTGTAGGCNGGGATATTACCGGTGGTAACTTTCAGGGCATGATCAAACAGGGTGATGCTATTCTGCCAGTAATTGACCTGTATCATGGTCATACCGAAGCAGNATAAAAGGACTACTGCCGACAAGGGAACAAGTACCTTTTTACGATAACGCCATGTCCCCAGAAGTTCCGGAATGCCCCAAGCCGCCATGATGAATAGCCCGATCAGGGGAATATACGTATAGCGGTCCGCACTGGCCTGTTCACTGATGTGGACAATCCCGATAACAGGCGCAAGGGTGCCTACATACCACAGCCATCCCACTATCAAATACGGGAGTTTTCTTGCCGTCCAGATTACCATCAAAGTTATACCTGCAAGGAGTAAAAATGCCCCTAAGACCTGCCATAGCAGCAACCTGCCGGGACGAGGATAAAAGAAAGCAAGATCATTTGGCCAGACCATCTTCCAGATATAACCAACATAAGATACAGAGGCATTGGCAATTCGAATAGTGAGAGGAACTACCTCTAATGTTTTCAAATGTTCCCCTTTTTCTGCGGCGACATATGTCACCACGCATGAGATTACGGACAGACTAAAAAGGGGCACTTTTTCCAGGACAAGTTGCCTGACAATGACCCATGGGGGTATCGTTGACACGGCTTTGATTATCCGCGCTGGAATTTTGTCATAATTCTCTTGGAGTTTCTGTCTTTCATCGTAATGTTCTGGCGGATTTTCAGGGGATTTTTGATGAGTTCCTGTTTGCTTCTCAGATCGCAGGCGGTAGAGAGGCCAGTAATCTAAAAGGAGCAGAACAAACGGCAGGGTTACAAGCATGGGCTTAGACATGAGCCCCAGGGCAAGGAATAAGATGACAAGTAGATATCTCTGGATTCTTGGACGTTCCACATAATAGACATAAGCCCCTATAGTAAGCAGCCAGAATAAAGTGGAGAGAACATCCTTTCGTTCAGATGCCCAGGCCACAGACTCCACGTGGAGGGGATGAATGGCGAAGACAGCCGCTACAAAGGCGCTTTGCCATAATGCCTTCGTCATTCGGTTAAGAATGAGGAAGAGCAGAAGCGAATTTGTGATATGAAAGAGAAGATTAACTATGTGGTAACCGGCAGGGTTCAGCCCGAACAACTCGTAGTCCAGCATATGGGATAACCAGGTGAGGGGATGCCAGGTGCCGAGATGGTAGGTAGTAAAAGCCCAGGCCACGCTTTCAAATGTCAAACCGGCCTGAACATGCAGGTTTTCAGTTATGTATTCGTTGTCATCATAATTGACAAAATCGAGATCCTTTACCTGTAAATAGACTACAGTGGTAACCAGTACGAGAAAAAGTATAACCAGAGCAATACGGACAGAATTGTAAAATATAAACTCGGGTTTATTTTTTTCTTTCACAATAATTCTTCTCCGCCACTATAAATAATACTTCTCCCAAGTCCGAAAAATATAACACCAGGTTGATTAAAAAACACGCGGGCATAAGCAGAAATACAAGGAAACCATAAAAGATGGTTCGAAGAGTAAAAACATTAGATTCCAACGCCCGGAAAAAAAGGTTATCCGTGTTTGTAATTCGGCTTAAGATACTTTGCGCAGAAATGAATGTTGAATATTCCAAAGAAAAGGTATGAACCATCCTAATTTTGAAACCACAATTTTCGAGCAGCAAAGATAAAGATCGTGGGGTAAAGAAAAATAGATGATAATTTAAGTCGAGACCAAGCCAATATTTATTTGTTAACCTCCTTGACCATGAATTGAAATTTGGCACTTCGACTATAAGCATTCCATTTGTCGCAAGCAGATCAGCCACTTTCTTGAGGTATTTGTCCGGCTCAAGAACATGTTCCAGGACATGCCAAATGGTTATAATATCAAAAGAGTCATCAGCAAAAGGCAGCTCAAGCAGGTCTTTGTCATATATTTCCAGACCTAGTTTAGTTTGAGAATATTTAGCAGCGATCTTTGATAGCTGAGTTCCTGCGGTTCTTTGAAATTTGTAGTATTTTTTTAAAAAGTGAAGAGTAAACCCCCTTCCGCTTCCGATATCGAGGATACTTTTAGCGCGGGGATGAATAGTAAATATTTTAAAAGCACGAAAAAAGCGGAATAGTTTAATTACATACTCAACACTCCGGTGAAACCGTGTGGGAACTTCATTTTTATAATAATTTTCATAGATTATTTTTGGATCAAGATTGCTCCGTAATTGTTCAGAAAATATTAGTTCACAATTATTGCATCTCTTGAGACATATCGCCCCAAATTTATGTATTGTTTCATAATTATCGTGAGTACAAGTCATACTGATAGAATGAGGAATAATGACGATCAGGCTATTTAATAACAATCCAAAACTTTGCGTGAGCTACAATCCAACACATCACTTTCTTAAAGGTCCCAGCAAGCAACCCATATGGTTCGGATGAACCAATTTGTATGACACTATGAGAATAATCGGTGGGTGTCAAGGTAAGAAATATCTGTTAAAAATAAAGGATTTTATTTTTAAAAAGATTAAGTAGGCATAAATTGTTGTTTAATTGCAGAAAGGCGAAATTAACAGAGAAATGGTGAAAATTACTAATTTTGATCCAAAAGTCATCAAATATAAAATATTTTAATTAGTAGATATTCATATCTAAGAGATTATAATGAAAGACAGAAAAGTTGTTTTGTTTAGAATTTGTTACGAGTGACAATTTGGTATGGTAATTGCTACATAGTTTGCAAACGTTATTTATATTTTGCTAATTGAAGAATATAATTTTTCTGACAAAGGAGGTGGTAATTCAGATTAGTTTATGCTACACATTTTTTCCACAAGGAAACTGAAATTGACTCATTAAAATATTTATGATAAGCGCAAATTGAAAGGAGAGATGAAGATGATACGAGCATTTTACAAGAAAAGGGGACAGAAAGGTTTTACGCTGATCGAATTGATGATCGTTATTGCGATCATAGGTATTCTGGCAGCCATTGCCATACCGCAGTTCATAGCGTACAGGGCAAGAGGTTACAGTGCATCGGCAAACTCTGCGGTGAGGAATGCCTACACGGCAGCACAGGCTTTTTTCAGTGATTCCCCGACTGGAACTGTTAATGTGGCTGCTTTAACGCAGTACGGTTTTAGAGATGACCCTAACATGACGCTAAATGTGACAGCTGGAGGAATAAACGCCCTTAGTATGAACGCGTTACATACCGGAGGTGGTTCAACCTTCGCTGTGGACGCGAATGGCGGAATTACAAGAAGTTAACTGTTAATATGCTTTCCATGTCTCGAAGGGGTGGGGGTTTATACCTCACCCCTTTTTTGTCATTAGAAATAGATGTTCATTAAGAGTAACAATAAAGACTTTGCCTTAACCATGAGATGGAAGATGAGGGGCATGAGGCGATATGTCTCTTCCTCCCTTTTTCTTTTTGTCATACTGATACTCATCTACGCCAACAGTTTTGATTGTTCATGGCATTTTGATGATTATATAAATATTGTTGAGAATCCCCGCATTCAGATAAAGACGCTGTCCTGGCAGGAGGTAGAGAGGGG
>Ga0031654_10000216_pt1 | contig 13433 bp, 12 predicted proteins | sample FrelakmetCRP12CR_FD_55268 | JGI IMG/M metagenome (GOLD analysis project Ga0031654, IMG submission 55268) | Freshwater lake sediment microbial communities from the University of Notre Dame, USA, for methane emissions studies - CRP12 CR | ecosystem: Environmental > Aquatic > Freshwater > Lake >...
CAGGAGGACTGCTCCATGGAATTCTTTACTTTTTGCGCTATGGCCATCGCGGTTCTCCTACATTAGATTCTGGTCCGGTACCGGGCCGGTTCATCAAACAAGTCCAGGGCCTTCAGGGGGGAAAGGATTTTAACGGAGTGGGTGACCCCGGCGGGAATGAAATAGGAATCCCCCCTGGCGTACTTGTGGGTAACCCCCCCCACGGTCATCAGCATCTCGCCTTCCAGCACCACTCCCCATTGGGCCTGGTGAGCATGGGGCGCGATTTCACCGGTAGTCTCCACGGAAAAGAACACGGCTTGCAGGCCCTCGCCCTGAAAGAGCTTACCCCGGACCCCCGGGTAGGGGATATCGATATCCGGCAATCGTTCGATCATTTCCGGGTAGAGTATCTTATCAGCCAAAACGTCCCTCCTTATAAATTCGAAATACGAAGCACGAAGGTCCAAAATTAAATAGCATATATTTGGATGGGGGTAAAGGATTAATTTTATTTCTTTCAAGGGGTTGGGATGATTGACGGCCTTGACAAATCGGTGGACTCATGGCAATACTGCTATCATCTTTGGATTAAAGGGGAATATATGAAAAAAATTCTGGTTACCGGGGGTGCCGGCTTTATCGGGAGCCACCTCTGCGAAGTGTTGCTTAAGGACGGAAATGACGTGGTTTGCCTGGATAATTATTATACCGGATCGAAGGAGAATATCCTTCATCTCCGGGAAAATCCTCATTTTGAAATGCTGCGCCATGATATTATCAACCCCATCGTCCTGGAGGTGGATCAAATCTATAATCTGGCCTGCCCAGCATCGCCCATCCACTACCAATTCAACCCGGTAAAAACCGTCAAGACGAATGTGATCGGTACCCTGAACATGCTGGGGTTGGCCAAGCGGGTCAAGGCCCGGATCCTGCAGGCCTCCACTTCGGAAGTGTATGGGGACCCGGCGGTGCATCCCCAGAAAGAAATGTACCGGGGCAATGTGAATTGCATTGGACCCCGGGCCTGTTACGATGAAGGAAAGCGGGTGGCCGAAACCCTAATGATGGATTATCACCGGCAGCATCGGGTGGATATCCGGGTGGTGCGGATTTTTAACACCTATGGCCCGAAGATGGCCCTGGACGACGGCCGGGTGGTCAGCAATTTGATCATTCAGGCCCTGCGCGGGGAACCGCTGACGGTTTACGGCGAAGGGCAGCAGACCCGTTCTTTTTGTTATATTTCGGATATGGTGCGGGGNCTGAAGGGCATGATGGAGCAGGAGGCCTTTACCGGCCCGGTCAANCTNGGCAACCCCCGGGAATTCACCATATTGTCCCTGGCCGAAAAAGTGAAGGCCATGACCGGTTCNNCCTCCCCGATTATTTTTAAACCCCTGCCCCAGGACGATCCCATNCAGCGGAAGCCGGATATTTCTTTGGCTCAGGAGCGATTGGGCTGGTTCCCGGAAGTGATGCTGGAGGAGGGCCTGGTTCTGGCCATCGAATACTTTCGCCAAGCAGTGCAAAAAAACATTTAAATAATAGATGACTCTTGGTTTAAATTTTTCGGGTAACCGACCGATCGCCCCGCTTCGCCNTTTGGTCTTAATCCTTTCCCTTTTCTCCGTTTTTTTCTTTTTGCCCGCCCCGGCTTGGGCCGAATCCCCGGCGGAGTGGCGGAAGGTGGCCAGCGTGGAGGATGGGGATTCCATTACTCTGGAAAACGGCCGGCGGGTCCGCTACCTGGGGATTGATTCCCCGGAGAGGGGAGGGCCGGGGAAAGGCGAANATNTGGCCGAAGAGGCCCATCGTTTCAATCGCNAACTGGTTCGGGGTAAGGAGGTTCGCCTGGAATATGAAGCGGAGCGACTGGACCGCTATCAGCGACTGCTGGCTCGAGTGTATCTGAAAAACGGCCTGTGGGTAAACGGGGAGATGGTTAAAAAAGGCCTGGCCCATGTGCTCTACCAGGCGCCCAATACGGAGAAGTTTGAAGAACTGTTAAAGTACCAGCGGGAAGCCATGGATGACCGGCGTGGGTTCTGGAGCAAGGCCCTGGAGGAGACCGATTCAGGATACCGCGGTCAGGGGATCACCAGAAAATTTCATCGAATGGATTGCGCCGACGGACAAAAGATAGCGGCCAGGAACCTGGTCCTTTTTAAGTACAAAAAAGACGCCTATGGACGGGGCTTCAGCCCCTGCCGCATCTGCCGGCCATGAGGTCGATTGTTGGCAAATATTCATCTGAGAATTTATCTCTTGGCGAGGTTTTCATATGGATGACCGACGTTATCCCGACCGGCCCATTATCGGGGTCGGGGCCATTGTCTTCGAGGAGGATCGGGTTTTATTGATCCGCCGGGGAAAGGACCCCGGTCGGGGAAAATGGAGCATCCCCGGGGGGGTGGTCCACCTGGGGGAGACCCTGGTCCGGGCTGTTTGCCGGGAGGTGGAGGAAGAGACCGGTCTGAACGTGGAACCCCTGCGCCTGGTCGAGGTTTTGAGCGTATCATTCCGGATGATCAGGATGGCGTCGTTTATCATTACGTTCTGATCGATTACCTCTGCCGAGCGGTGCAAGGTCGGTTAAGGGCGGGAAGCGATGCCCTGGAAGCCGCTTTTTACTCTTTAAGGGCCTTGGAGCGCCTGGAGCTGACTCCGGGAACCGGCCCGTTGATTCAAAAAGCCTTTGACCTGAAAAACGAAAATTTTTCTTGACAAAAAGGAGGGGTTTGGGAAGTATTGGGTGGCTACCCGTATTCTTTATAATTCCCAAAATAAATCGAAATACCCAACAAAAGATGCCTGCGATTGAAAACGAGGGAATTATCTATTATCGGCCCGGTCCGGACTATATCTTGTTATAGAACGGAACGGGTTTTTTTATAAAATAATCAAATCAGGACAGGGATTATGGACAGAGAGATGGAAACAGAGGGCAAATCCAAGGGGGGCTGGATGTTTTTCTGGGTCGGGGTCGTGGCTTCCTTAATTTTAGGCTGGCTGATCTTCCCGGGACTTATCCACAGCAAGAAGGTCCAACCCGTGCCATTCAGCCACCTCAAACACGGAGAGGGAGGGGCCGGGGCGCAATGCGAGGATTGCCATGGCTTCCGGAAGGACGGCACCTTTGCCGGTATCCCGCCTCTGGCCAAATGTATGGAATGTCACGAATCGGCTCAGGGGAACTCCAAGGAGGAGGCCGATTTTATCAAGCTGGCGGAGCGGTTGAAGAAAGAGAATAAGAATATCCCCTGGCTGATCTATTCCCAGCAGCCCGACAACGTTTTTTTCTCCCACGCGGCCCACGTCAAAATGGCCAAACAAAACTGTGCGGAATGCCATAAAATGGTGGGCGGCAAAACGGATAAAAACCCAATATACCGATACAGGTGGATTTCGGGCTACGCTCCCGANGTGATGATGATGGAAACCTGTGAAGCCTGTCACCAAAAGAAAGGTCAAAGCAACGCCTGTTTTGTCTGTCATAAATAAGAACCTGTTCGGACTACAATCCAGGTGAAACACGAGGACTAGGAATATGCCAACCATTGATCGCAGAGATTTCCTGAAATTTATCGTTGGGGGCGCGGTAGGNACCGTCGTTTCGCCCCTGCCCTGGGTGTCCATGGATGAGGTGGCCAAGTGGAGCCAACGTTGGGCACCGATTCCCGAGAGCGGCGAATCCTCGTATGTGAATTCTATCTGCCTCCTTTGTCCCGGGGGCTGCGGCATCAAGGTCCGACTGATTGAAAAAAAGCGGGCCGTTAAGATTGAAGGCCAGCCGAACCACCCGGTCAACCGGGGCGGGCTGTGTCCGCTGGGGCTGGCCGGTCTACAGTACCTGTACCATGAAGAGATCCGGGTGAAAGGGCCGATGAAGCGTTTTGGTCCCCGCGGGAAGGGGGACTGGCTGCCGGTCTCCTGGGAGGAGGCCTATGGCGATCTGACCAAACGATTCAAAGAATTGCGTGAGAATAACCAGGCCCACACGGCGGCCCTCCTGGACGGCCGCGGCGGGCAGGGAAGCCTTTCCCTGCTGATGGCCCGGTTTATGAAAAGCTACGGTTCCCCCAACTATATTCGAACCCCGCGATTGGAGGATACGGAGGAGATGGTTACCGCCTCCTTCCANGGTTTCCGTTCTCCACTGGCCTATGACCTGCCCAACGCCAAATATATCCTGAGCTTCGGAGCCGGGTTATTGGACGGCTGGGGGACCCCGACCTGGGTGGCCCAGGCTTACCGGGAATGGAGAAAAGGTCCCCAGGCCGGCAGGGCCAAATTGGTCCAGGTGGAACCCATAGCCTCTACCACGGCCTCCCTGGCGGATGAATGGGTGGCGGTAAAACCGGGNACCGAGGGGGCCTTGGCCTGGGGATTGGCCCAAATCATGATTTCCAAGGGCTGGGTCAACCGGGAGGCTGTCCAGTCGGGGACTTCCGGTTTGGACGGCCTGAAAAAAGTCCTGGATAAAAAATATACCCTGGACAAGGTGGCCAGGATCACCGGGTTGCCCCCAACGGATATTGAAAAACTGGCCAAGGAATTCGCCTCTGCCAAACAAGGGGTCGCCCTGATGGGGAGGGGTAAAGGGGANCTGGCCATTCCTTTTTCGGAGGGGGCGGCCGTCTACACCTTGAACCTCCTGATCGGGGCGGTGAATCGCCGTGGCGGGGTCTTCTTAAAGTCCGAAGACGGACTGACCGCCTCTTGGCCCAAGGCGGCTCTGGATGATATCGCGGAGAAAGGGCTGGCCCAACCTCGGCTGGACAGCGTCGGGAGTTCCAGGTTTCCGGCGGGCCAACCCAACTATACCCAATTTTTCAGCAATGCGGCCCAACAGACACCTTATCCGATCAACCTCCTGGTGCTTCACGAGGCCAACCCGGCCTTCAGGTTAGGGGAGGAAGCGATTAAGGCCGCCGTGTCCCAAATCCCGTTTATAGTCAGTTTTTCCTCTTTCTATGATGAAACCACCCAACTGGCCGACCTGATCCTGCCGGCGCCGACTTTCCTGGAGCGCTGGGATGACGCCTATGGCGTCCCGGGGGTGCCCTATCCGGTCTATGGCCTGGCCAAACCGGTCCTGCCCCCTCTTCACGGAAACCGGAATCCGGGCGAGGTGCTGATCGCCCTGGCCAAAGGCCTGGGCGGATCGGTACAGGAGGCTTTAGGCTTCGAGAATATGGAGGCCGTGGTCAAGCAGAGCGCCAAAGCCGTTTTTGAGACGAAAAAGGGGCGGCTGACCGATACCCCGGCCTCGGGAGCCGGCCAGGCCGGTTCCGCCTCTTTTGAATCCTTCGATAAATTCTGGGAAGGCCTGCTCCGGGAAGGGGCCTGGTATTATCTGGAAGGCGCCGGGGTTGGGGGCCAGGGAAANATCGACTTCTACCCTGCCGCACTCCGCCAGGAACCGGAGAAAATTGATCTAAGCTTTACCTATTATTCCGGGGGTGAAGGCTCGCTCCTGATGGTGCCGATGTCCCTGATGCTGCTCCAGACCGGTTACTTTCCCAATCCGCCTTTCCTGACCAAGGTCCTGGGCGAAGAAACCCTGAAGGGCAACCTCCTTATGGCCCAGATTAATCCGGCTACCGCCAAAAAATTCAGTTTGAAACAAGGGGACCGGGTGACCCTTGAATCGGCGGGGGGGACCATCAACGTAGGGGTTGATCTGTTTGAAGGGGCCATGCCTCAGGTCATTTTCGTTCCCCTGGGAATGGGACACGAGGCCTTTGACCCGACCTTAAAGAATCGCGGTGCCAATCCCTTCCCGATGCTGGATAAAATCATTGACCCGGCGAGCGGGTTGCCGATCTCCTGGGCCACCCGCGTAAAAATTCAAAAAATTTAGCCAAAAATATTTGAAATATTTTTGGCTATAATAAAAACCTCTTAACAGATTTAAAAATAACGTCTTTTAATTTAGATTCTTATATCCATTGTTAGAGACAAATTCTCAGAACAATGGATGTAAGAATCTAGAGGGTAGCCATGAAAGAAATTCCTCTCGGCAAAGAACTCTACGGCATGGTGATCGATTTGGACCGGTGCACCGGATGCGGAGCCTGCGGCGTGGCCTGTTTCGCTGAAAACAACATCGCCTATCGAACGGACGAGACCGATAAGCTGCGAACGGGTACCTGGATGCGGCTGTACCGTTTGAGCAACGGAAAGCCCTTTCCCCAGACCCGGGTGGCTTATCTCCCCCGTCCCTGTATGCACTGCCAGCACCATACGCCCTGCGTTTCGGTCTGCCCGGTCAACGCCACCAAAATCGATGAAAAAGGGGTGGTCAGCCAGATCTATCCCCGCTGCATCGGTTGCCGGTACTGTGTGGCCGCCTGCCCCTACCACGCCCGGTTGTTTCACTGGTGGGACCCGGTGTTCCCCCAGGGCCTGGAAAATTACCTGAGCCCGGACGTTTCCGTGGCCATGCGCGGGGTGGTCCATAAATGCACCTTCTGCCATCATCGGTATCAGCGGGCGAAAGACCGGGCCTTCATGGAAGAGCGCCGGGACCTGAAAGAGGGGGAATATAATACGGCCTGCGCCGAGGCCTGCCCCACCCAGGCCATAACTTTCGGCAACCTGCAGAACCTCGAAAGTCCTGTGGCCAAACTGAGTAAAAGTTCCCAGGCCTTTCGGCTGCTGGAAAAACTGGGAAGCCAGCCCAAGGTGTATTACCTGACCTCCCAGGAGTGGATTCGGCGGCAAATGGACAATTATCTGGAGGGGGAGACCATCAAAAGGGCCTCTTCCGGTCACAAATAACCAATCGACTGCTGCTTGAGGATATTCTATTTAAAGGGGTAACATCATGGAGAAGGCCTTGCCTGTTGATCATGCCTTATTCCCGGAGGGAGTAAAAAGGGGTTCCCTGCCAAGATTTCTGACCTGGATCTTTTTTCTACTCCTGGTTTTGGGCTGGGGATTGGTTGGAGGNATTCTGGTTTTGATTTTCGGGTTAAACCAGACCAATATGAACGACTACTTCGGGTTCGCCCTCTGGATCACCTTTGACCTGGCGATTATTGCTTTAGGGGCCGGGGCCTTTTTTACCGGATTTTTGACTTATATCATCGGCAAAAAAGAACTCAAGGCCATTATTAACTTCGCCGTGATCATCGGGTTTATCTGCTATAGCGGGGCCATCCTGATCCTCACCCTGGATGTGGGCCAACCCTTGCGGTCCTGGTACGGTTTCTGGCACCCCAACGTCCATTCCATGCTCACCGAAGTGATGTTCTGCATCACCCTCTACCTAGGGGTCCTGGCCATCGAATACCTGCCGTTGATCCTGGAAAACCGGGGGATCAATAAGAACCCCGGGGCCCATTACTTCGCCCACAACCTCCACCACCTGATGTTTATTTTTGCCGGAACCGGCGCCTTTCTTTCCTTTTTCCACCAGGGTTCCCTGGGCGGAATGTACGGCGTCATGTTTGCCCGGCCTTTTGCCTTCCGGGAAGGATTTTTTATCTGGCCTTGGACTTTTTTCCTCTTCATCTCCTCGGCCATCGCTTCCGGTCCGGCCTTCACGGTGCTGATCACGGCGATCCTTCAAAAGNTCACCGGCCGGAAACTGGTTAAGCTGGAGGTCCTTTCTCTGATGGGCAAGATCTCCGGCATCCTTTTGGTGGTGTATCTGATACTGAAAATCCTAGACACCCTCGGATGGGCCTTTTCGATTCTGCCCAACCGGGGGATCACCTTGGCCAGTCAGTTCCAGGGGCCCTACGGGGTCTGGCTGCTGGTGATGGAAATCGGGGTCCTGGGCATCCTCCCCGCCTTGATTTTGATGTCCAAGCGGCGAAACAGTTACGGCTGGCTGGTCTTTGCCTGCCTCCTGAACTGCGCCGGGATTGTCTTCAACCGGTTTATTATGACCATCGTTACCCTGGCCATCCCGGTTATGCCTTTCGACCGGTTTGTCACCTACTGGCCCAGTTGGCAGGAGTGGGCGCCGACCTTTGCCATTCTGGCCTACGGGGGTCTGTTGATCTCTCTGTCGTACCGCTATTTGCCGATCTTTCCCCAGGAAAAGGAATTGAACTGATCCTTGGGGTCTTCGAAGCAAACGGGGGATGAAAACCAGCCCCCGTTTCTTTTTGGGGGATAAAGGGAATATTCCCTTGACAGATGGACNGGCAAGGCCCATAATTTCTTCCTATGAAAAAGCACCTATTTCTTTTGGCCCTTGGATTGAGTCTGGTTTTTTCCTTTGGGGGGCTGGGGATGCCGGGTTATTCAGCGGCCGGTCCCTCGATTTCCATTTCGCCGGATGATTATAATGCCGGGGATTTGACCAGAGCCCCTGACACCGTCTACAAAGTGTTCCAGGTTTTCAATACCGGAGATGCCCTTCTCTCCATTGCCAAAATAAAATACACTTGAAGCATGAAGGTGGTGCGGTTCGATCCGCACATCCAGCCCGGAGGGCAGGGAGAAATAGTCATCGCTCTGGAAACGAAAAAGCTTGACGGCAAGTTCGATCGGTATTTCAGGGTCCTCAGCAACGATNCCCGACGTCCCGAAATCCTGATCAAAGTATATGGCCTCGCCACCCCCTTCCGGTCTTCCCTGGCCCCGGCTTGTAATCTTTGATTGTGACGGGGTCTTGTTCGATTCTCGGGAAGCCAACCGGGCCTTTTACAACCAGCTATTATCCGGGTTGGGAAAGGACCCGCTGACCGAAGAGGGGTTGAGTTATGTGCATATGCACACGGTGTTTGAGGCGGTGGATTATCTTTTCCCCGGAGAGGGAGAACGGTTGGCCGCCCACGAATATCGAAAAAAAATCGATCCCTTGCCGTTCATCCGGCTGATGGTCCCTGAGGCGGGGATTGAATCGTTTTTAGNCTTTCTCCGGCCCCTGGTAAAGACGGCCATTTCCACCAANCGNACCACCACCATCAACGAGGTCCTTAAATTTCACCGGCTGGCCGGGTACTTTGATCTGGTGGTCAGCGCCCTGGATGTGACCCGGCCCAAACCGGATCCGGAATCCCTGTATAAAATCATCAACCATTTTCAAGTCCGGCACGACGAGGCCGTCTATATCGGAGATTCGGTCGTCGATGCCGAGGCCGCCCGCCGGGCCGGAATCCCGCTGATCGCCTATAAAAATCCTCAACTGGAAGCGGATCTGCACGTCGATTCATTCCGGGATTTACAGGAATGGATGAACGAGCGGGGAGGAGCCCCCCGCGGTTTATGAAAATAAAAGGCTTTGCATGTTGCAAGTTGTTGTTTTTTAACGGTTTAAAAGCTCAAGCCGGCTGATGTCTTGATGTAGCACAGACGCCCTCGTCTGTGTCCCTATCCGGTTGAGAACCCTCCAACAGGAAATAGGGACCGACAAAAGCAAAGGTAAAAAATCCTCTCGAGTTTGGGGGGATTTTTTATTTTAGGCCTGGTAGGTTCAAGCGTCCCCCGGCAATGGCATCCTTCTTGAAATGATGTCTGGGCACGGATCAATCAAAAACCTACCCGAGGAATTAAAATCAGGAGGAAAAATGGAAATGCGATCAGCTTGTTTCTGTCTTTTAGGTGTTTTTTGTTGTTGGACAACGGNTTATCCGGAAACCTATCATCAGAATACCGATAAAAACGGGGCGATTTTTCTTTCCAATTCTCTCAGGGATGAGCCTTTTCCAAATCGGGGCCGTTCTGAAAACCTCAAACCCGCTTCNGGTGAACTGCAACGGGCCCGCGAACAAGCCGAGATCGAGTATTGGCGAGCGGTGGAAGCCAAGGCCCGCTCTTTGAGGAATACCCCTGACACCGAAGTTCACAGAAAGGGAAGACCTTCTTTACAGGAAGAAAACTTTAGGTTGCTAAAGGCCCCGTCCGGGAAAAAATTTCGCAGATGGGAAACGGAAAGAATGGGTGGCGCAGCTTCTCCTGATCGAAAAACTGTTCCTGATTCGGCTGAATCGAAAAAGGTTCGATACAGGAAAACAAAGTCCCAAACCTGGAAGAATACCCCGGAATCCGAATCCCAGAGAAAGGAAAGATCTTATTTCCAAAGGGAGAACGTGGCTCTTAAGTAAAACCGGGTTGCTTCATTTATAATAAGTATGAAAAATAAAAGTCGGGTCTGGACTAAAAAGGATAAACCCGGTTATCCGGATCGACTACCATTCTTATTGAAACATTCGGGTCTTTTTGAGGTTGGGATACTACCGTGACCAGGAGATAGGTCGTAGTCCCCGGTGTCAGCTTAAAAGGGTAGGAGACCGCCTTTTTATTGAGGGTACTGACCGGAAAAACGCTGAAGGCCAGTTGATGATCCCCCCCTTTGATATCGGCATCGAACCAGATTTGATCGGCCCCGAACCCGCTCAAAATATTGTGATAATAATCCTTGAGATTGCCGATCTGCTTTTCTTCAAAGATAAACAACTCCTGTTCGTCCAGCCAACCGATCAAATCCTGGGGATCACCCAGATTGATTTGTCTGAGGGTCCCCTCCTGCCCTTTTTCATTGGAGGGTCGGGTTGCTTCCAAGGTCCCTAAATAGCGGCGTTCCTGTTCTCGAGGTTTTTCCAGAAGATAATTGGACAGAATAATGAGACGGCCATAGCCGGGATTTAAGGCCGACTTTTTCTCGCTTTTTGGTTTGGCCAAGGCCTGGATGATTTCTTCGTCGGTCAGCTTGGGGGTTAAAAACGAAAGCTGGGGGAAAGGCAGGCTTTCCGCTTCCATTTCCACGGGCTTCAGTTCTTGGTAAAACGGGATCAGGGTTACGTTGGCCTGGAGTTGATTTTCATCGGTCTTCCGGATTTCACCGGCCACGATAAGATGGATCGGTTTCTTGAAGATCGCCGGCACCAACTCCTGCAGCCGGCTGACCGCATAAGGCCTCATCCCGCGATTTACTTGAAAGAAGTGCCCCAGGGAACGGCGTATCTGCTCCCGCCCGTAAATAGAGAACTGATTTTCCCGGTCCAACCCTGATCGCAAATAAGCGGATAGTTCATTCCCCGCGGCGATTTCTTGCCCGGATGGATCGTGGAAATCCATAATCACCGTCCGGATCAGCGGACGCGCATCGTAATTATAAACCAGGTCCGCGGACTTTTCAGCCACCTGCCTCAATATTTCCTCAAAGAAAGGTTTCAGGTTTTTAAAAGCGGGTGAAGGGAAGGTGCCGGAAGATGCATCCGAGGCGAAGCCCGTTTTTTCTCCACCAACGGTCAGAAAAATTCCGATTGAAAAAATAAGTAGATACTTAATAAATTTTTGCATGAAAGGTCTCCGCAATAATTGAAACCAAGCCGCCCTTACCGGGGGGCGACTACCCGAACCAAATTCCCGACGGCTATTTCTTTGATACTAGAATCAATTATGCAAACGGCTTTTTTTTCGTCAATTTTTTCAATGATTAATGCCAGTCCGATTCTTCTAAATAATGCCGCCTCCCCCTCTTTCTTCTCCGGATCAAGGGGTTGATAAATTTCCACACTATCCCCAAGCTTCGTTCCATAGGTTGTTATGAAGTCGATAACGATTTTATCATTGGAGGATAATAACAGTTTTCCCGCTTCAAAGGTCCCACTGATAATGCCGGACATAGCGGAAGCGGGCAACACTTCCTTTTTACTGGTGTCGGCCTGGGCCAGACTGGTAAGGATTAAAATAAATAAAATCGAACTAAGAATTTGAATCCGGTGCCTATGCCTATACCTGTTCATATTTTCCCCTTTAAAAAATCAATTTTCGGAGGCAAATTTTTCCTGCAGCGGCAAAATAATTTTGGGGGTAATGAATAACAATAATTCCGAATCATCCGTGCTCTTTTCCTTGGTCTTAAACAGCCAACCCAACACGGGGATATCTTTCAACCAGGGGACCCCACGATCAGTGTTGGTTTCAGTGCGGCTTTTTATGCCACCGATTACCAGGGTTTCCCCATCATTAATCGCCAATTCCAGTTCGGCTTCCTGGGTGTTTATGGCTCGGTTTAAGTTTATATCTTGTATTTTATCGTCTATTCGGTCGTTATTAAGTTTTACACTCATGGTGATTTTTTTGCCATTTCTGGCTATATGGGGGGTAACTTCCAATCGTAGATTGGCATCTACATACACGGTGGTAAAAGCCTGATTTTGGTCCTTTGTAGTTACCGGTAGTTTTAAGCCTTGTTTAATCGTCGCCTTTTTATTGTCAAGGGTTAAAATTTTTGGAGAGGATATAATTTTAACCTCGCCTTGCTGTTCGAAGGCCCGCAACCGGACATCTATATTGAGATTGGCGGAAGCAATCGTCAAACCGATCCCGGCCATTCCGGTAAAAGGGTTAAGTGAGGACCCGGTTCCTATCGGAAGATTTACGGCGTCATTCCCGGTATCGGAACTGAATCCCCTCAGCGTCCCCGCCAGCGGGGCAGAGGGGTTAGAATAATGGACGCCGCCCCCCCATTGCAGTCCAAAATCACGGGCAAAATTAGAACCGGCTTCAACAATCCTCGCTTCGATCATTACCTGCGGGGTAGGCTGGTCGGTGGCTTTTATTAATTTTTCAATGTGATCAATGTCGATCCGGTTAGACCGTATAAAGAGGGTATTGGTTTGTTTTATGGCGGCCACAATACCTTTTCCGATTTTTGCCGCACCGGTCGTTTGTTCCGTGGTGGGGCCTCTATTTGAGGTTCCAGTCTGACTCGTAGTATCGGGCCCCCCGGCCCCCCATATTTCATCTATTATTTTTTTCATATCCTCCGCTGAAATATAATTCAGCCTAATATTTTTGGTCAGCAGGGGAAGCCGGCCCTCCTGGACTTTCTGGAGCGCCTCTTCGGCTTTTAAAATCTCCTGCTCGGTTTTTAAAATCTCCTGCCGTTCCTTTTCTACATTCTGGGTTTCTTTCCGGCGGATGGTATCGACCTCTACAAAATCTTTCAGGGTGGAGATCCGGATGTTCTTACCCTCGGTTATTTTTATCAGCCGGTTGGAATTCAAGATCATGTCCAAAGCCTGATCCCAGGGGACTCCCTTTAGACTAACGGTCGTCTTCCCCTTTACTTCTTCGCCGACGATGATATTGACCTGCCCCACTTCCCCGAGCAGCCGGAAGACGTTATGCAGGTCGGCGTTGTAGAAATCAAAAGTGACCCGCGGAGGAGAGACGGGCGCCGGAGGTTTCAGGGATCCTCCCTGTTCCTGTTTGAATTCGTTCAAATGGAGGACTTCTTTGGGCCGGGGCGAAGGCTTACCCAGAACAACCTCCGGTGCGGTTCTCTTTTTGGGGGTTGCCGCCAGATCCACCTGCCAGATCAAGGGCGAGTCCTTGGAGGGATAAACCTGGAAGGAAGGCAGTTGGGGCACGATCAATACGATCCGGGTGGTATAGTGATTGAATTGGGAGACCCGGAAATCCGAAAGCAGGGGGTCGTCAGGAACGGCCGGGGGCTGTTTGAGACCCAGGCGGCAGGG
>Ga0031654_10000217_pt1 | contig 13433 bp, 16 predicted proteins | sample FrelakmetCRP12CR_FD_55268 | JGI IMG/M metagenome (GOLD analysis project Ga0031654, IMG submission 55268) | Freshwater lake sediment microbial communities from the University of Notre Dame, USA, for methane emissions studies - CRP12 CR | ecosystem: Environmental > Aquatic > Freshwater > Lake >...
GCAAAGGTGCGCCGGCGCGCAATCTCGCGCCCGAGATCGGGGATGGCGGCGCTCATGTCGGGGTGGTCTGCTTGGCGTCGGGCATCAGAATTCTGCGCAGCACCGCGGCGTCCTCGCGACCGACGCTCGCCTGGTAATACCCGCGCCGTATGCCCACCTGCTCGAAGCCGAGCGACTGGTACAGCCGAGCCGCGGCGGTATTCGACGGGCGGACCTCGAGAAAGACCTCGAGCATGCCGGCGCTGCGCGCACGGTCCATAAGATACAACAGCATCTTGCGCGCGAGGCCGCGGCAGCGGTAATCGCCGCGGATGCAGACATTGAGCACGTGCGCCTCCCCGGCGCCTACGGACATGATGCCGTAGCCGGCCATGTCGCCTCCCACATCGACCACGCGGCAGACGTAGCCCACGCGCAAACAGTCGCGGAATATCCCTTCGCTCCAAGGAAACTGATAGGCGGCGCGCTCGGTCGCCGCGACCGCCGGAATGTCCAGTTCGTGCATCGGCCGAATTTCGACCGCCGCGAATTCCCGCTCGCGCTTAACGCTCGACACGGGCACACACCTCGCGCGCAAATTTCAAATCTTCCCAGGCCTTGCGCTTGTCCGTCGGCGAACGCAGCAGATAGGCCGGATGATACGTCACAACGAGCGGCACGCGCGAGGTGCCGAAGCTGTGCCGCTGCTGGCGCAGCTTTGCGAGCGGCGCATCGGTATTGAGCAGGTTNTGCGCGGCGATCCGGCCCACCGCCAGCATGATCCGCGGATTGAGCAAGGCAATCTGCCGCTCCAGATAGGACGAACANGCGGCGCATTCGTTCGCTGCCGGATCGCGATTGCCGGGCGGCCGGCACTTGAGGACGTTGGCGATGTACACCTGCTCGCGCGCCAATCCGATGGCTCGCAACATGGAGTTGAGCAATTGACCCGCCCGGCCCACGAAGGGCTCGCCTTGGCGGTCCTCCTCGGCGCCGGGCGCTTCGCCGACGATGAGCCATTGCGCCTCAAGGCTGCCCACGCCGAATACGGTCTGGGTGCGCGTCTGGCTCAAGGCACAACGCGCGCAGGCGGCAACCCGGGCGCGCAGATGCTCCCAATCGCAAAGGGAATCCGGCACCTGCGCCGCCGGACCGCCGGCCGCGGGCACGACGATTGGAGCTCGCGACGCAGCGCCACCCCGCAGCGTCCAAGACTCGAGCCCCAGGGCCGCGAGGTAATCCTTGCGCTGAGCGCTGTTCATGCGTGCGGCGCGGCCCCGCGCGTGCGCCTGCGCAGTTTGCGGTACGCCCACACGGCCGGCGCCGATGCGGCATAGCTGCCGAAGATCAGCAGCAGCGTGATCGCCGGGTACAAGAAGATGAATGCGAAGGCGAGCGGCACGAACACGATTTGCGTGAAGCGCACGCGGGCTCCGGCATCGACTTGTTTGAAGCTGTAGAACGCGAAACGGCTGATCATCAACGCGCCGGCGCATGCGGTAACGACGAACGCCAGAATGAGCCCCGGCAGCCCGATGTTGACCCGATCGCTCGCCAGCCACACCAACGCGGCGACGATGGCCGCGGCCGACGGGCTTGGCAGTCCCTCGAAGTAATGCTTGTCCTGGGTTGCGGCGCGAGAATTGAAGCGCGCCAAGCGCAGCGCCGCGGCCGCGGCATAGAAAAAACAGACCAGCCACCCGAGCCTGCGCCACAGCGGGCCGTACTCCGCGATGCGCGCGACGCCCCATTGGTAGGTGACGATGGCGGGCGCCACCCCGAATGACACCATGTCCGAGAGGCTGTCGTACTCCTTGCCGAAAGCGCTTTCGGTGTGGGTCCAGCGGGCGACGCGGCCGTCCAAGCCGTCGAATATCATGGCCACGAACACCGCTATGCCGGCATGTTCGAATTTCAGGTCGATTGCCGCCACCACCGCGTAAAAGCCGGCGAACAGTGCTCCGGTGGTAAGCAGGTTCGGCAGCCAATAAACCCCTCGCCGCCGCCCTTGTGGATCTTCGCTGTCGCTCATGTGCCCCCATAATACCAGGGGGCCTGTTGTAAGATACGCGACCATGCGCTTATCCCAATACCCCATTTCGACCCTCAAGGAAGTGCCGGCCGACGCCGAAATCATCAGCCATCAACTCATGTTGCGGGCCGGCATGATTCGCCGCTTGGCGGCGGGGCTCTACACCTGGCTGCCGATCGGTTTGCGGACCCTGAAGAAGGTCGAACGCATCGTGCGGGAGGAAATGGACCGTGCGGGCGCCTTTGAACTGTGCATGCCCACGGTCCAACCGGCCGAATTATGGAAAGAGTCCGGCCGCTGGAGCAAGTACGGACCGGAATTGCTGCGATTNAAGGATCGACACGATCGGGAATTCGCCTACGGGCCCACGCACGAAGAGGTCATTACCGACATTGCCCGGCGCGAACTGCGCAGCTATAAGCAATTGCCGGTCAATTTTTATCAAATTCAGTCCAAGTTCCGCGACGAGATACGCCCGCGCTTCGGCGTGATGCGCGCACGCGAGTTCCTGATGAAGGACGCCTATTCCTTCCACAGCGACGAGGCGAGCCTGGCGCAGGGATATCGCGCCATGTACGACGCCTACACGCGTATTTTCACCCGCATGGGTCTGAAATTCCGTGCGGTGCAGGCCGATGCCGGCAGCATCGGCGGCAGCGTGTCCCAGGAATTTCACGTGCTGGCCGATTCCGGGGAGGATGCCATCGCCTTTTCGAACGCCGACGATTACGCGGCCAACATCGAGACGGCCGCGAGCGTCGCGCCGTCCGCGCCGCGCGCATCGGCCGCGCAGCCGTTGAACAAGGTGGCGACCCCGAACGTGCGCAGCATTGCCGAACTGTCCGCCTTTCTGCAGGCCGCTCCCGCGCAATGCGTGAAAACCCTGCTGGTGGAGGCCAGCGAAGGCGGCTTGGTCGCATTCGTGCTGCGCGGCGATCACGAACTGAACGCGGTCAAAGCGCAAAAGATGCCGGGCGTCGCCAGCCCTCTGCGCATGGCAAGCGCCGAGCGGGTGCGCCAATTCACCGGCAGCGAGCCCGGTTCGATCGGCCCGATCGGTTTCCCCGGCAAGGCCTACGTCGACCACGCCGCCGCGCACTTGACGGATTTCGTGTGCGGAGCCAACGAGAAGGATGCGCACTTCACCGGCGTGAACTGGGGTCGCGATCTGCCCGAGCCGAGTTCGCGAGACATCCGCAACGTTCGCGCCGGCGATCCGAGTCCGAGCGGTCGCGGCAGCCTCGAAATTGCGCGCGGCATCGAAGTCGGCCATATTTTCCAGCTGGGACAACTCTACAGCGAGGCGATGCAGGCCACCGTGCTCGACGAGCAAGGCAAGGCGCTCACGATGTTCATGGGTTGCTACGGCATCGGGGTCACCCGGGTGGTGGCCGCGGCGATCGAGCAAAATCATGATGCCAACGGCATCATCTGGCCGGAGCCACTGGCGCCATTTCTGGTGGCCCTGGTGCCGCTCAACTATCAAAAATCCGAGCGCGTGCGCCAAGCGGCCGACCAGCTGTACGAGGAGTTCAACGCAGCGGGCATCGATGTGGTGCTCGACGACCGCGACGCCCGGCCCGGGGTGAAGTTCGCCGATTCCGAGCTCATCGGCATTCCGCACCGCATCGTGATCGGCGAACGCGGGTTGAGCGCCGGAAATCTCGAATATCGGCACCGGCGCGAGACCCAATCGACGGAAATACCCATGGCCGATGCCGTAGCCTCCATCAGGGCTAGGTCAAATCATGTAAGGACCTGAAGCGTGCGTTGGCGACTGCGCGAACACTTTGCTTTCGCTTTGGGAGCCCTGGCCGTGGGTTTGGCGCTCTCGGGGGCTGCGAATGCGGATCAGCAACGCGACCCGGAACTGAAAGATCTGCTGCAAAAGATCATCGGCAGCAGGGATTGCTTCGTCGACAAATACGAATCCGAGGTGTGGTACAAGTCGATGGAGCCGCGGCTGCAGCACTTCGTGGCATCGCACGAGGAGCGGGTCAGCATTCTCGATCACGTGTATTGCGAGGCCAAACGCGACCCCACGCTGCAGCTTCCGCCCGACCTGGTGCTCGCCATGATCGAAGTGGAAAGCCGTTTTGACCCATGGGCCGTTTCGCCCGCCGGCGCCGTCGGCCTGATGCAGGTCATGCCGTTTTGGCCGACCCAACTCGGGGTGCAAAATCAACTGGTGCGCGTCGCGCCCAATATCCGGCTGGGATGCGAGATCTTGCGCTATTACCTGCGCGCCGAACACCTCAACTGGTCGCGCGCACTCGCCCGCTACAACGGCAGCGCCGGCCGCAATTCGTATCCGGCCTTGGTGATGCAGCGCTGGCAGCGCGCCTGGCGNTTCTGATCCGCGGCGGCTTTNCGGCNGCGGCTNTTACAGGATTTCAAAATGCGGCGGCGGCAGCGTATCGCGCTCGAGCGCCAGTTCGAACACGCTCTCGACGCGCGCCAGCTTCGGACCCTGGTGCAGCCAGTGGCGCAATCGCTCGACCGCCCCAACGGATCCCTGAGCCACCACCTCCACGGACCCATCCGGCAGGTTTCGGGCATAACCCGTCAGCGCGAGCCGCTCCGCTTCCATGCGGGTGCTGTGGCGGAAGTACACGCCCTGGACCTTGCCGGTAATGCGAAAGCGGCGGATCACCTGTGCCAAGACGATGCACTCGCTTCAAGCTGTAGCGCCCGCAGACCCCGCTACTGCGAGGCCGGCGCGGCTGCGTGCCCGGCGGTGGTCTGCTGCGCACTCTCGAGCGCTTCGGTGGCATGACGCTTGGCTTGTTGAGCCGCCAAGCGCGCACGCACGTACTCCTGCGCTTCCAGGTGTTTTTCGGCCCGGGCGATCGCCGCCTGCGCTGCGTATAAATCCGGTGAATTCGCGTCGGTCGCTCCGGCCGTGCGGGCGGCCGCGATCGCCTGCCGGGCATCGCTCATTTCCTGAACGGGAGGACCGCTCGCGCAACCAAGGAGGCAAACGACACCGACAACGACAGCAATGAGGCGCAACATAACGGTCAGTGACACTAACAACAGCCGGCAGGGCCGTCAAACGAGCGCCACTGGACAATCCGCATGTCAGTGCAAAATAATCCGTTGCGCCGGCGCAGCACCAGCGAATCACCGACACGATTTCCCATAGGGCCAACCGATGAATGAAATTCTGGTTTTGTATTATTCACGCCAAGGAAGTACCGCCGCATTGGCGCGGCAGGTGTGCCGAGGCATCGAGACGGTGGCCGGCATGCAGGCAAGATTGCGCACCGTGCCCGCGCTGACCACCACCATCGTGCCGATGGAGCCATCGGTGCCCGACGACGGACCGCCCTACGCGACCCACGATGACCTCGTTGCCTGCCGCGGCCTGATTCTCGGCAGCCCGACCCGCTTTGGCAATATGGCGGCCCCATTGAAGTACTTTTTGGACGGTACCAGCGCACTGTGGCTCACCGGCGCATTGGTGAACAAACCCGCTGCCGTGTTTACCTCCACTCAGACCCTGCACGGCGGGCAGGAATCGACCTTGCTGTCGATGATGCTGCCGCTCCTGCATCACGGCATGTATCTGGTCGGCCTACCCTTTACCGAACGGGGCCTTGCCGACACCCGCAGCGGAGGCACGCCCTATGGCGCAAGTCACGTGGCGTCGGCGAGCGGTCACGGCGAATTGTCCGACAGCGAGCGCGATCTGGCCCGCGCATTGGGCGCCCGTGTCGCCGCCTTGGCCTCTCGACTCGCGGGAAGCGCTTGAGTCCCGAGGTTCTCGCACGGACGTGGACCCTCTGCCTTTGGGCAGCGCTCGCCCTGAGCTTGTTGTCGTGGATCGCCGTCGGTTACCCCTGGCCGATTTGCGCGCTCACCGTCGGTCCGTTGCTCGCCCCACTGCATGGACTGGCGCGCGGTCGGCGCCGCACGTACGCCTGGGCCACCCTGTTCGCGGTCCCTTACCTCGTATTTGCCTTGACCGAACTGTTGGTGAATCCCGCCGCTCGATGGGTGGCATCGATCAGCCTGCTGCTGGTCTTCGGCTGGTTCTGCACTATGATTTTATTCTTGCGTGTTTCTCGAGTGCGTCGCGAATGAAGGGAATGGTGAGGCGACGCTGCGCCACCAGGGACGCTTCGTCCAATTCATCGAGAATGTCGAACAGCGAGCGCAGGTCGCGCGGCATGCGTTTCAACAGATAGTCCAAGGTCTCCGCCGGCAATTGCAGCCCGCGCTGGGCGGCCCGCAGCCGGAGCGCCTCCGCACGGCCCGCTTCGTCGAGTTCGCGCACCTGATAAACGATGCACGCCGCGGCTCGCGAACGCCAATCGTCCAGCCGCCAGTCGATGTGGCGCGGCGCGGCGCGCGCGGCGAAGATCATTCGTGTATGCAGCTCGGACGCCTCGTTGAACAGGCGGAACAGCGCTTGCTCCCAATCCAAGTCGCCCGCCACCGCGTCGACATCGTCCACGCACAGCACGCGGCAGTTTTCAAACCCCGCCAGCGCCTGCGGCGGCAGCGCGACGGAGCGATCCAAGGGGAAATACGCGGCGGTTGCGCCGCCCGCTGTTTGGCTGGCCTCTGCGCATACCGCCTGCAGCAAATGCGTTTTCCCGCAGCCGCGATTCCCCCATAGCCAGATCGGATCACGATTGGAGCCGTGCAGGGCGGACAGCAGTTCGGCGTTCGCCCCGGGGGAGAAGCTGGCAAATACCGCATTGGCGCGCAATCTCACGCCCAGCGTAAGCTGTTTCATGGGTGCTTCAATGCCGCCTCTTCCCAAGCACTCCCGCCATAGCGCAACACGTAATCGATGCCGCTGATCACCGCCATCACGAACGTCAGTGCGCCCGATATCACCACGACCCACTCCGGCGGCACGGCGATCCCCTCCTTGGCGATGACGCCCATGATGAACGTCGCCTGACACAACGTATTGAGTTTGCTGACGCCCGAGGGGCGCCATTCGACCGGTCCGATGCAAACCCGGTAAGCGATCGCGCCGAGCACGATGACGACGTCGCGCCCCACGGCCACNGCCGTCAACCACACCGGCACGAGACGCAGNGTGGCGAGCAGCACGAATAGCGTGGCCAACAACAGCTTGTCGGCAGCCGGATCGAGAATGGCCCCGATCTCGGATTGCCAGCCAAAACGCTTGGCGAGAAAGCCGTCGGTCGCGTCGGATGCCGCCGCCACCGCAAACCACCCCATTGCCGCGCCGAATTGGTGATGCACGAGCGCCAACGAGACCGGGATCACCAGCAGGATCCTCAAGGAACTGATGAGGTTCGGGATCTGGCGGAGCCATCGGTACACGGCGGGCTACCGGCGCAATTGGAAGCGTTGAACCCCGTTATCGCCCGCGGCGATCGGCTGCAAACGGCCATTCAANGCAAGAGCATGNTGTAACGGTTCCGGNCCGCCCCGTGTGCTCAGCCGGAAGCGCACCNTATCGCCGTTCAANGCCTCCACACCGACATGAGCGATGAAGGTCANGGATTCGAGATATCCCTGGACGAGNGCATAATCTGCGATATCGCTCACTCCCGTGACCTCGATGTCGACCGCACCCAAGGTGCCGCTGACGGCGAATATGCCGGCGTAAGTATCGGCGGCTCGGTTGACGCCTTCCACGGCACCGGAAAATTCGCTGCTGCGATCCTGGAAAAGGAAGGTCCAGTGTACCGTCGCCGCAAGAGTGGCATTGGTGGCATGGCCGATCAGCGTGCCCCCGCCTCCCAGCCGGTGGCCGATATCCGCAAGCGTACCGGCGCCGGCGCCGACAAGCGCGGAATAGTCCAGGTGATCTTGCTGCAATTCGGCGGCGGTGGGCCAGCGCAGCGGCACACCCCGCACCGAGGCGGCCGAATCGAGCGCCATTTTCAGTTCGGAGGTGTCGTCCGCGGTGACCACCGTGCCGGCTTGCGCGCCGCTTTGCACGGCGAGCCAAATGAAGGTGGCGGGCCTTTCGCGACCCCACAGCGGCTGGCCATTCTCTGTCAGCCAGCGCTCAATGGCGGCGCCGTCGAACGCCACCCACAATTGATTGTCGGGCGCCGCCCGGTATTGCTGGACGTAGCGGGCGGCATTGTTGATGAGCGGCGCCAGCACCGGATCCTCATCGGCCGTGCGCCGCCCGGTGACTCTCACCAGGACGATCCGCAGCGCCGCTGCGAAGGCCGCAGGCCGTGCCGCCTCGGATTGATTGGCGACCGGAACGGTCGCCTGGTAGATCTCGGCGCGGTTCAGCGCACGGGCCGCGTCGGCCAGGCACAGGCCGGCGCAGGTCAAGCATATAAATGCTCCAAGACGCAAATATCGGAGCCAATTGTCGCTGTAGCCCTGTGCCATGGTGTAATCACGTAAGCCCTTAAGTTCCCTGATGTAAAATACCACAGCCAGCCGGCCTGCCGCGGCGGCCGTCCGCCTATGAAGGAACCGAATGACTGAGCGAGCGCCCGTGACCTATCGCGAGGCCGGGGTCGACATCGACGCCGGCGATGAACTGGTCGAGCGGATCAAACCCGGTGTCAAGCGTTCCATGCGCCGAGAGGTGTTGGGCGGCATCGGCGGCTTCGGCGCCCTGGTGGAGATCCCTCTCGATCGCTACCGCAGGCCGGTGCTGGTATCGGGCACCGACGGAGTCGGTACCAAGCTGCGCCTGGCCATCGATACCCGCCGCCACGACACGGTGGGCATCGATTTGGTGGCCATGTGCGCGAATGACGTCGTCGTGCAGGGGGCGGAACCGTTGTTCTTCCTCGACTATTTCGCAACCGGCAAACTCGATGTCGATGTGGGCGCACGCGTCATCGCCGGCATCGTGGACGGCTGCGTGCAAGCCGGCTGCGCGCTGGTGGGCGGGGAAACGGCGGAAATGCCGGGCATGTACCACGGGGAGGATTACGATCTGGCTGGCTTCTGCGTGGGCGTCGTCGAAAAGGATCGCATCATCGACGGATCGGCGACCGTGGCCGGCGATGTGGTGCTCGGACTGCCTTCCTCGGGACCGCATTCGAACGGCTTTTCCATGATCCGCAAAATATTGCAAGTCAGCGGCGGCGATGCCCTGACCGTGGTCGACGGTGCGGCCCTCATCGACCTTCTCATGGCGCCGACCCGCATCTACGTCAAGCCGCTTCTCGCGCTGCTGCGCGATCTGCCGGTGCATGGGCTGTCGCATATCACGGGCGGCGGGCTCCTCGACAATATTCCACGCATGATTCCCGAGGGCCTGGAAGTGGTTCTTGAGCGACGATCCTGGCCCCGCGCACCGGTGTTCGAATGGCTGCAGACGCAGGGCCGGGTCGCCGACGCGGAAATGTACCGGGTTTTCAACTGCGGCATCGGCATGACCGTTCAGATCGCGGCGCGCGATGCCGACCGGGCGATCGCGCTGCTGCGCGATGCGGGACAGCCGGCGCTTGTCATCGGTGAAGTGCGCAGCGGCGTGCGCGGTGTCGTCATTACTTGAGCAGCAATCGGCAACCGGTACCGATCGTCATACTGATCTCCGGGCGCGGCAGCAATATGCGCGCGCTCGTGGAGCGCAGCTGCGACGCGGAGATGGGCTACCAAGTGGTGCAAGTGCTGTCCGATGCGCCCGCGGCCCCCGGACTCACATTGGCACGCGATCTCGGCGTTCCCGCACGCGCCCTGACGCCGTTCAAATCCACTGAGCGCTCCGCGCTCGAGCGCGAGTTGGCCGCCGCCATCGACCAATGTGCGCCCGCACTCATTGTGCTCGCGGGCTTCATGCGCATCCTGTCCGTGGATTTCGTCGCGCGCTACGCGGGACGCATCTTGAACATACACCCCTCGCTCCTGCCGAAATTCCCCGGCCTGCACACGCACCGGCGCGCCATCGAGGCGCACGAGGCGCAAACCGGCGCGACCGTGCATTTCGTGACGGCCGAGCTCGATGGCGGACCCGCGGTGATACAGGCAAGCGTCAAAGTGCACCCGGACGACGACGCGGAGAGCCTGGCCGCGCGCGTACAGATCCTGGAGCATCGGATCTATCCGTTGGCGGTTCGCTGGTACGGTGAGGGGCGCCTGCGCTATCGGGACGGCCGGGCATGGCTCGACGGCGCGGTGCTTTCAAGCCCTGTACAGTACGCCGACATCGAAGCCTCGGGGAGGCACTGAATGCTGGCGCGAACCTTGTGCGCGGGATTGCTCGCGATATCCGGCCCGGGATTCTCGACGGCGCAGGCGCAATCCCCACGCGTACCCGCCGATGCGGGCATCGCACCGTTTTCCGCGCATTACGTGGCCGAATGGAAGAGTATTTCCGTCGGCACCAGCGATCTCGAGCTCAAGCGCGACACCGAGCCCGGGCATTACGTCTACAAATGGACCATTTCCGCGCGCGGCATCTTTCGTCTGGTGTATTCGGAGGACGTGACGCAACAGAGCTGGTTCGCCGTGGCCGACGAGCACGTCCGGCCCGAAAAATACCTGGCCCAACAAGGCTCTTCCAGGGTCATATTTGATTTCGATTGGGCCGCCGGCCACGCGCGGGGGTTTTCGGAAGAAAAGCCGATCGACCTTGTGCTCAAGCCCGGAACGCAAGACCTGATGTCCATTCAAATCGAGGTCATGCTGGGTCTGAAGAACGGCAATCTGCCCAACGTTTTTTACATCATCGACAAGGACCAGATCAAGGACTTCAACTATGCGCAAGAAGGCTCGGCCGTGCTGAGAACCGCGATTGGGCAGTTCGACACCGTCATCGTCTCGAGCCGGCGCACCGGCAACGATCGCGTGTTGCGCATGTGGTTCGCGCCCTCATTGGGTTATTTGCCGATGCAGGCCGAGCGATCGCGCGGCGGCAAACTCGAATTTGCCATGCGGATCAGGAGCCTAAGGCCGTGACAGGCTCCTAGGTCTTCGGAAGGGTGACGCCCCGCTGGCCCTGATATTTCCCGCCGCGATCGCGGTACGAAGTCTCGCAGACCTCGTCGGATTCGAAGAACAGCATTTGCGCCACGCCCTCATTGGCGTAGATCTTTGCCGGCAGCGGCGTCGTATTGGAAAATTCCAGCGTCACATGCCCTTCCCACTCGGGCTCGAGCGGAGTGACGTTCACTATGATGCCGCAGCGCGCATACGTCGATTTTCCCAGGCAAACCGTCAATACCGTGCGAGGAATGCGAAAGAACTCCACCGTACTTGCCAGCGCAAAGGAATTGGGCGGAATGATGCATACCGGCCCCTTGAAATCGACGAACGATTTTTCGTCGAAGCTCTTCGGGTCGACGATGGTCGAGTTGATGTTGGTGAAGATCTTGAATTCATCCGCGCAGCGCACGTCATAGCCGTAGCTCGACGTGCCGTAGGAGACGATCTTGTGGCCGCCGGATACCCGCACCTGTTCCGGCGAGAACGGTTCGATCATCCCTTGCTCGCGCGCCATGCGCCGGATCCACCGGTCGCTCTTGATACTCAAGTCGCTTCCACGGTGATTTTGGGGAACATCGAGCTGTAATCCTTGTTCAACGTCGCAAGCCGGGCGGCGGCGCGGCGCGCCATCTGCATATAGGCGCGTGCACGCGCGCTGCCGGGCTCGGCCACGACCGTGGGCGAACCGCCGTCCGCCTCTTCGCGGATTCGAATGTCCAACGGCAATTCGCCGAGCAGCTGCACCCCGTATTGTTGCGCCATACGGNCGCCTCCGCCGCTGCCGAAGATGTGCTCCATGTGGCCGCAGTTGCTGCACACGTGGACGCTCATGTTCTCCACCACGCCGAGCACCCGCACCTCGACCTTCTCGAACATCTTGAGGCCCCTGCGCGCGTCGAGCAGCGCGATATCCTGCGGCGTCGTCACGATGATCGCGCCGCTCACCGGCACCCGCTGCGCCAATGTCAATTGGATGTCCCCGGTGCCGGGCGGCATATCGACCACNAAATAGTCGAGTTCCCCCCATAGGGTGTCGCCCAGCATCTGGGTCAGGGCCTGGGTGACCATCGGTCCGCGCCAAACCATCGGCTGTTCGGGGTCGACCATGAAGCCGATCGACATCACTTCGACCCCGTGAGCGCGCAGGGGCGTGATGTGCTTGCCATCGGCGCTCACCGGCTGCTGGCCGGCCAAACCCATCATCTGGGGTTGGCTGGGACCGTAGATATCGGCATCCAGCAATCCCACCCGTGCGCCCTGCGCCGTCCAGGCGAGCGCCAGATTGGCCGCGGTCGTCGACTTGCCGACCCCGCCCTTTCCCGAGGCCACCGCGACGATATTCTTGACGTTGGCGAACGGCTTGAGCGTGCGCTGCACCGCATGCGCCGTGATCTCGGCCTTGAGCTTCAGATCGAGGCGCGCGCCCCCCAATTCCGGCTCCAGGTAGCTCTGCAGGGCCGGCTGCAACTCGGGCGCGTAATCCGCGCACGGAAACCCGAACTTGAGCCCGACGGTCGCCGTACCGTCCCGCACCGATACGGTTTCGATCGCTTTCGCCTGGGCCAGCGTTTGGCCCAGGTAGGGATCCGCATAAGTGCTTAGCTTGGCATGGATGGCGCCAGCCAATTCGCCCGGTAACGTCATATTTTGTGATTCTAACGCATACGGCCGGGCCCGTGCGGTATGGCATACTTCGAAATTGAGAATCAGGCCCGGGGTGAGCGTTGGGACTCAGGTGAGAATGCATGGTCTAGAGGTCTGCGAAATTTAAGGCACTGAATGAGTTTATTCGCCAACTACCGTGCCGATCGGCTCATTGCCGAGATCAAGTCGAGCGCCAACCCAAGCGGTCCCGTGGCGCAGAAGGCCCTGGAGAAACTGGTCGCTCTCGGGCCGAGCGCCATTGATTCGATCGTCTCGGCGCTCAACAGCGCCGAAAAGAAGGAGACGCTGGTCTATGTCGAGGCGCTGTCGCGCCTGATCGATGCGAAAACCCTGCCCCAGGTGCTCAGGACCATGGGGGACGCCAATGGACGGGCGATGTCGGGCATCGCCTGGGCCTTGTCCTCTAGCCGCAATTATCCCGCGAGCGCGCTCCTCGATGCGCTGAACAAAACGGACATGCCGAAGCAACCGATACTCGACGTGATAGCGGCGCAAAAATCCCGCTTCACCGTGCGCGAGTTGCTGAATGCCGCGTACAACCAGGAAGGCATCGAGCGCACCGGGCTCTTCAAGATCGTCGGTGAAGTTGCCGACGAATCCTCGGTCGATGATTTGATCGCGCGCATCGAGGGCAAGGATCCGGTTGCGCGCCTGCACATCATCCATGTATTGGCTCGCTTCAATCTTCCAAAGGTGCAGCAAGCCCTGCAGAAGCAGCTCAAAGACAATAACAAAATGATCCGCTCCGCGGCCCTGTCGGGTCTTGCGCGCATGGATGGTCCCTTCGACATGGCGTTGATCTGCGGAATGCTGCGCGATCCCGAGATCGAAGTGCAGAACAAGGCGGTCGACGTGGTGGTGC
>Ga0031654_10000219_pt1 | contig 13396 bp, 13 predicted proteins | sample FrelakmetCRP12CR_FD_55268 | JGI IMG/M metagenome (GOLD analysis project Ga0031654, IMG submission 55268) | Freshwater lake sediment microbial communities from the University of Notre Dame, USA, for methane emissions studies - CRP12 CR | ecosystem: Environmental > Aquatic > Freshwater > Lake >...
GATTAAATGGAGTTTTTCGCCGTCTGTACTCCAGGATTAGAGTCTTTTACCGCGCAAGAGCTGGGGGCCCTGGGTCTCTTTCCTCCAGGCCCCGGTTCATCATCGCCGGAGACCCCGGCCGATAAGGAGATCGGTGGGGTTTCCTTTTCAGGGGACCTGACGGATCTCTACCGGGCGAATCTCCATTTGCGGACCGCCGACCGGATACTGGTCCGCTTTGGGACTTTTCACGCGNCCGCGTTCACCGAGNTTCGCCGCAAGGCCGGTCGGCTTCCCTGGGAAGAATTTCTCCAACCCGGGATCCCGGTGGTTTTCCGGGTCGCCTGCCACCAATCGCGCCTCTATCACCAGAAGGCCGTGGCCGAGCGTCTGGCCGGGGCCATCGCCGACCGGTTGGGCCGACTTCCCCTTGTTCAACCAGGGGATGAAAACGAAGATCTCCAGGTGCCCCAATTGATCATGGCCCGACTGGTAAATGATCGGGTTACCCTCAGTCTCGATTCTTCGGGATCGCTGCTCCATCGAAGAGGATACCGGCTGGCTGGGGGGAAGGCCCCCCTGAGAGAAACCCTGGCTTCCGGACTGCTCCTGGCCTCCGGATGGGACGGGGCTTCTCCCCTGATAGACCCTTTTTGCGGTTCCGGCACCATCCCCATTGAAGCCGCCTTGCAGGCCCATAACCTTCCGCCGGGACTGAACCGGTCCTTTGCCTTTATGAACTGGCCCTCTTATGAGGCGCGGGAATGGCAGTCTCTTTTGAATAAGCCCGCTCCCAGGTTAAAGGGTTTCACCCCCCACCTCATTGCCTCGGATCGGGATCAGGGGGTCATAAGGACAGCCCGAGAAAATGCCGAAAGGGCCGGAGTGGGCCGCCTGATCGAGTTTTCCTGCCGGGCCGTTTCGTCGATTGCGGTGCCGGCGGGACCCGGCTGGGTAGTCACCAATCCGCCCTTTGGGGTCCGGGTCAGCCGGCAAAAAGACCTGAGGAACCTCTATGCCCAATTCGGTAAGGTCCTGCGATCCAAGTGCCCGGGCTGGCAGGTCGCTCTCCTTAGCCCGAGTCTTCCGTTGGTTCGGAATACCGGTCTACGATTTGATCAGGGGATACCTTTATCCCATGGAGGATTGAGGGTCCGGATCCTGCGGGGCAGGGTTGAAGCGGATTGATATCCCTGGTTAAAACAATTGTCCCCTGACCCGCCCTGTGATAAATATAACATTTATGGATCCGGACGTTTAAGCTGTTCCGTGAAAAAAAGAGCGATGACCAAGACGACGAAATTTCAGCAACCGAATCCTGAAACCGAAACCCGGAAGAAAAAACACGAACCTTTTCGGGTGGTTACTTACAATATTCATAAGGGCCGGGGATTGGACCGGCGTAACCGGATTCAATGGGTCGCCGAGATCCTTCAGGGCCTTAAACCGGATATCGTGGCCTTGCAGGAAGTCTTAAGCCTGGAGGGTAAAGAACCGGAGGCTCACCAGGCCCGATTTATCGCCGAGGCGCTGGGTTTTCATTTCCGGATCGGGGAGACCCGCCGGCTTCGGGGCGGGGCCTACGGGAATGTCACCCTNAGCCGTTTTCCGGTGCTTTTTGAGAAAAACTATGACCTCAGTCAGGCCGGGAGAGAGGCCAGGGGCTGCCTGCGGACCGACCTCCAACTGGAACCCGATCGTCTCTTGCATGTCTATAATCTCCATCTGGGAACGGCTTTTCGAGAGCGCCGCGTGCAGGCGAAAAAGCTATTTGACCAGAAGATCCTGAAGGAAGGGCGGCGCACCGGGGGCAGTCTCATTTTAGGGGACTTTAACGAGTGGATACCGGGGCTGGCTTCTCGGCTGCTGGGCACCCATTTCCAGCGCGTACGGATTAAGACCCGGTTGTCCAGGTCCCGGACCTATCCCGGGGTGCTGCCTCTGCTATCCCTGGATCATATCTATTTCGAGGAGCAGCTGGAACTGGTGCGGGCCGCGCTGACCCGCAACCGGAAGACCCTCTTGGCCTCGGACCACCTGCCCATCGTGGCCGATTTTCGTCCTGCCGGGTGACCCGTCGCCTGCCGGAGGAAGGGGCGCTGTTACCGTGACCAACGATATTTGATAGGGACGTTTCGCCGAAACGTCCGAATCTCAACATCGAGAGCAAGGGAGGTAAGACGCTATGGCTGGGAAAAAAGTTATCGTTGAAGGGCTGGCCAGGCTGCCGGCCTTCTGCCATGCGGTGATGGCCGGAGATTTCATTTATGTCTCCGGGATCCTGGGCACCAAACCCACCACCCTGGAACTGGTGGAAGGCGGAACCGGTCCTCAGACCAGGCAGACCCTGCGGCACATCGAGACGATCCTGCGGGCCTGCGACGCCGCGCTGGAAGACGTGGTCAAGGTCAACGTCTTTCTGGCCGATATGGGGACCTTCGCCGAGATGAACCAGGCCTACCTGGCGGTCATGGGGTCGGATCCCCCGGCGCGAATTACGGTGGGAAGGGCGGAACTCGCCCTGGGCGGGGCCGTGGAGATCGACTGCGTGGCCTACAAGCCCCGGCCAAAAAATTAGTAGCATTTCAGCGTTTTCTAAAATTGAAAATTTCATACCAATCCAAGGAGACCCACATGTCTGAACCGTTGAATCCCTCTCAACAGATCCAAATCAATACCGGCGACGAATTGATGCGCGGCCGGTATAGCAATTCGTTGATTGTCTCTCACAGTCCGGAGGAATTCATTNTGGACTGGCTATTGAATTCCCCCAGCGGGACCTTCCTGGTTTCCCGAATCATGGTCAGCCCAGGCAGTCTGAAAAGGATTATCAGCGCCCTGGCAGACAATCTGGAAAAATACGAAAGACAATATGGCCCGATTAGGGTAATCGAATCGGGGGACCAAAAATTTCATTAACATGACAAAACCTATGAAGGAAAAAGAGAATGCAATCATTACGGATGAACCCGTCGGATTTACCGATGAACTCCCTTTCCTGGATCAGAGCCATTTTCCCTCAACGGAAGAAATCCAGGCCGTCCTTTCTTTGCCGGTAATGGAGCGGCTGGAAAATATCTTAAATTCCTCCGATCCGAGGGAACTGGTGGCCCAAATTCCGGAAACCGATTTGTTCCTCACCGTCAAGGAGTTGGGGATCCGGGAGAGCGCTGATTTGATTTCCCTGGCCACCCCGGAACAGACCACCCATTTATTGGACCTGGATCTTTGGAAAAAAGATCAATTGNACCCAGAGAAAATTANCGTTTGGCTGGAGACGCTGGAGGCCTGCGGGGAGGAAAAACTTAAACAGCTNTTTGACACNCTGGATTCCGAGCTGGTGGTGGCCCTTTTTCAGAAGCTGATCCGGGTCGTCAAGGTGGAAAACCCGGATGACGACTTTAACGAAGATTTGGATAAGGACTTTACCCTGGACGGGTACTATTATTCGCGATTTTTGAGTGAAAAGGACGCCCCTTTAATAACCCGGCTGCTTAAATTCCTGCAGGCCGATGATCCCCTCTATTACCAGAATCTTCTGGAATGGGTACACCTGCGCCTGCCGCTGGAAGAGGAAGAAACGGCCCTTCAGTGGCGGAGGGGAAGATTGGCCGATCATGGTTTTCCTGATTTTTACGAGGCCCTGGAAATCTACCGGTATCTCCCACCCGAACAGGTCCGGGAAGATAAATTGCCCGACTGGTCGATCCCNGAGGCTTCCTTTTATCCCCCCAGTCACCTCGAATCCGCCGGTGAGGGTTCCTTTCTCTTCGCGGCCATGAACCAGGGACTGGAGGAAGGGCAGATCACTCGGATCAAATGGGAACTGGCAAACCTGGCCAATCACATCTTGGTGGCCGACGGCGCGGAGGTGAATGAGCCGGCGCCGATCTACCAATCGGTCCAAAAGGCCTTACAACTCCTGGATCTGGGGTTGCGGCATTTAAGCCGGGATGATTCGGGAAGGGCCGGGGAGGCCCTGAGCCATCTCCCGCTGGTCCGGATCTTTCAAACCGGATACAGCCTGGGTTTNGAGTTGAAATACCGGGCGGAAGCCATTATTCGNAGAGGGGATGGGTACCGGGAAATTCTCCGGCGGGAAGAAGTCCTGGATTCGCCTTTCCAGGAAACGCTCAAAGGGCTTTTTTTCAAAAGGCCGCTTTATTATGATCGGACCGGGGGGGGGAATTACCGTCCTTTCCAGAGCCTGGGGGAACTTCAGGAAACCCGGGAGCTGCTGGACAACCTGGCGGTGCTGGGCCGCTTGATTTCCNGTCGCCTGGGAATCACCGCCGGNNAAATCAATACCCTTTCCACGATTCCCCTGTATCGACCCGACCCCACGCTGAGCGCGATCTGGCTGACCGTGTCGGCCAACCGGATGCTGAGCGGGCAGGCCGTCTTGCAGCCCCTGTCCCTTGAATCTTGGGAACGGCTGGGGGGGTTGCTGTTTGAACAAAGCCGGCCAGACGGATCGAAAAAATCCGGGCCGGAGATTTTTCAGCAAGCGGTTCAACTCGTCGCGGAAAGCGNTCCGGAATTGAAACCGGACGAAAAGGAAATGCTCCACTGGTGGCTGGATTTTCTGAGGAATAAACTGGAAGCCGAACTGGGAAGGATCCCGATCGGTGAAAAAGCAGATCCCCGGTTTGTTTCCGGGTTTATCATTCGTATACCTGAAAACGGATCTGGAATCTGACTACCGGATTTACGTTGTTTTGGATTGGTCTTTTGCCTTGCCTTTTTTCCGCATCGGCATTAAAAAAANAGTATGAANTCCTTGGCGGTGGTAATTTTAGCGGCCGGAAAAGGGACCCGGATGAAATCGGACCGGGCCAAGGTCCTCCATCCTTTGTTGGGGCGGCCGTTATTAGGCTACGTCTTGGAGGCGGCCAAAGCCCTGAGGCCCGAAAAGACGGTGGTGGTCATCGGCCACCAGGCGGAACAGGTGCGACAGGCCTTTGACCGCCCGGGTTTGATCTTCGTTACCCANAGCCCCCAGTTGGGGACTGGCCACGCGGTGCTGCAGACTTCCAGGGAATTGNATTCCTTTCCCGGAACAATCCTGGTATTGTCCGGAGACGTCCCTTTGATCAAGAAGGAGACCCTGGGGGAAATCCTTCGAACCCACCGGAAGAAGAAAACCCCGGTTACTCTGTTAAGCACCCGTTTACTTCAGCCGGGGGCCTACGGCCGAATTATCCGGGATCCCCAAGGCGGGCTAAAGCGAATCGTGGAAGAAAAAGACGCCACCCCGGAAGAACGTCTTATTCAGGAAGTGAATGCCGGGATCTATGGCTTTGACTCCGGGTTTCTCTTTTCCGCCCTGCCTAAGCTCTCCCGAAAAAACCAGCAGGGGGAATATTATTTGACCGATGTCATTCAACTGGCCAGGGAATCCGGGCATTCGGTTTCGGTGCTGCGCTATCCTCAATCCGAGGAAGTTTTGGGGATCAATGATCGAGTGGAATTGGCCCGAACCGGCCTGACCCTGAGAAGGCAAATTAACGAGGAATGGATGAAGCAGGGGGTCACTTTATTGGATCCGGAAAATACCTATATCGAAAGCACTGTTAAAATCGGTCCGGACACCACGATCGGACCCTTCACCATTATCTTGGGTCGAACACGCATTGGCGCCCGCTGTCTGGTGTCTTCCCAGGTTATCCTCGCAAATGCTGTTCTGGAGGACGGCGTCAGTGTACCGCCTTTTTCCCAGATCAAAGATCGAAGGGTAGCCGCTTAAAAAAAAAGCGTTCCCGTCACTAAAAAATGACGCTTTGCCCTTTTGGGTGGGTACTCCCAATATCTGGTAGGGCCGCTTGGGTTCGCGGGGTATTGTAGGCACCCACCCAAAAGGGCGAAGAACCTAAAATAGTAGGAACAGGAGTCATTATGTGTGGAATCATAGGCTACTTGGGGCCTGAGGACCCGGTGGGGATCATCTATCAAGGGTTGCAGCGCCTGGAATATCGGGGGTATGACTCGGCCGGGATTGCGGTGATTCAGGACGAAGGGTTTGCCGTTCGCCGTAGCCAGGGCAAGTTAAACAAGCTGGGGGAGCTCTTGGCCCGTGAGCCCCTGGTCGGTCGAATCGGTATCGGCCATACCCGCTGGGCTACCCATGGACGGCCCTCGGAAACCAATGCCCACCCCCATGTGGCCGGACAAATCGCCCTGGTCCACAACGGGATCATCGAGAACTACCTGGAACTGAAAAATCAGCTCATCCGGGAAGGACATCACTTTTCTTCGGAAACCGATTCGGAGATCGTGGCCCATCTCATCGATAAATACGCCCGGGATTTGGACCTGGTCCAGGCGGTCCAGAAGGCACTGGAAGACATTAAGGGATCCTATGCCCTGGTGATCCTCCATCAAAAAGATCCCCGGACCATGATTGCCGTGCGGAAAGAATGCCCGCTGATCATCGGTCTGGGGGAAGGCGAGCTTTTCGTGGCTTCCGATGTTTTGGCTTTTTTGCATCATACCGACCGGGTCATTTACCTGGAGGATGGGGACCTGGCTGTCCTGACCTTGCCTCAACCGGCGATCTTCAACCGGGAACGGGAAAAAATAGAAAAAAAGGTTCAAAANATCCCCTGGAACCCGGTNATGGCCGAGAAGGCCGGTTTCAANCACTTNATGCAGAAGGAGATCTTTGAGCAACCCCAGTGCATCATTGATACTTTCCGGGGTAGGATTTCACCGGAAACCGGGCAGGTGGCGCTGCCGGAGTTCGGGCTGGAGGCCGGAGAACTCCAGAAAATCAGAAGGGTGGTCATGGTGGCCTGCGGGACCTCCTGGCATGCCGGACTNGTGGGCAAGTTTCTTTTAGAGGAATACTGCCGCCTCCCGGTGGAGGTGGACTACGGTTCCGAATACCGCTATCGGAACCCGATCATCGATCCTCAGACCCTGATCATTCTGATCTCTCAATCCGGCGAGACCGCCGATACCCTGGCCGCGATGCGGGAGGGCCGGGCCAAGGGGGCCCGGGTCTTAGCCATCTGCAACGTGGTGGGCAGCACCCTGGCCCGGGAAGCGGACGGGGTAATTTATACTCACGCCGGACCGGAGATCGGGGTGGCCTCCACCAAAGCTTTTACTACCCAGTTGGTCGCCCTAACGCTCCTGACCCTGCATATCGGCCAGGAGTTGGGCTGCGTTTCACCGGAAGCCCGCATCCGGGTCGCCCGGGACCTGTTGCGTCTGCCCCGCGGCGTGGAGGAGATCCTGGAGAAGGAAGGGCTGATCCAGGCCGTGGCGCACAAATACTTTCAGGCTCAGGACTTCCTTTTTCTGGGACGGGGAATTCATTACCCCATCGCCCTGGAGGGGGCCTTAAAACTTAAAGAAATATCTTATATCCACGCCGAAGGCTATCCCGCCGGGGAGATGAAACATGGTCCCATTGCGCTGATTGACGAGGACCTGCCCACGGTGCTTTTGCTGCCGGAGAACGAGGTCCTGGAAAAGGTGCAAAGCAACTTGCAGGAAATCAAGGCCCGGGGCGGGAAGATCATCGCCCTGACCGATCAGGAGGAAGGGGCCGGGTTCAGGATCGGGGCGGACGACCTGCTGCGGGTTCCCAAGATCCATTGGGCGCTTTCCCCGATTCTTTTTACCATCCCGCTGCAGCTGCTGGCCTACCACATAGCCGTGCTGCGGGGTACGGATGTGGATCAACCCAGAAACCTGGCCAAGAGCGTGACGGTGGAATAACTATCAGGCGCGGAGTACGGAGAGCCTAGCGCAGAGGGTATGAGCAGCGGGGTAAAAACAAAAGGCCCGGGCGCGAAAAGAAAGACGCCCAGCGCCGAGCGCCGAGCGCCAAGGGAAAAAATAAGCGGGATAACTGGGCACGGCCAAGGGCAGCGATTAATACCCTTTGAAGAGATCCGACCCTCGGCCAGTCCTCCGGCCGGAAAGAGACGAAAAAAATGCCCGGATTGCCATTACTGCCAGGGCTGTTCCCAGGACCGTTGCCGTCTCTGCCGGGGCGGCCGGAAACCGGCTCGGGTAAAACTTTCCCAGGCCGAGCAGATTGCCCTGTTCGAAAAGATCAATCGTCCTAAAAGGAGAAAGCCGTCCGGCCTTGGGCGGCAGTAACCCATGAAAAACGCCTATTCCGATATTACTAAACTCATCGGCCATACGCCGTTGATTAAATTGAACCGGCTCAACCCCAATAAAAGGGCGGCGGTCTGGGCCAAGATCGAGTCCTTTAATCCCGGCGGATCGGTCAAGGACCGCATCGCCCTGGCCATGGTGGAGGGCGCCGAGAAAAGCGGCGCCCTGACCCGGGGTAAAACCATCATTGAAGCCACCTCGGGAAACACCGGGATCGGTTTGGCCATGGTAGCCGCCGTGAAGGGTTATCCGCTGCTGCTGACCATGCCTGAATCGGCCAGCATCGAACGGCAAAAGATCCTTCGGGCCTATGGGGCCAAGATTCTCCTGACCCCGGCCCACCTGGGCACCGACGGGGCCATCGAAAAAGTCTATCAAATGGCCCGAGAAAACCAGGACCTCTACTTTCTGCCGGACCAGTTCAATAACGACGACAACATCATGGCCCACTACCACGGCACCGGCCGGGAAATCTGGGAGCAGACCGGGGGCAAGGTGACCATGGTGGTGGCCACCATGGGGACCACCGGGACCCTGATGGGCCTGACCAAGCGGCTCAAGGAATTTGACCCGAATATAAAAATAGTGGGCGTGGAGCCTTACCTGGGCCATAAGATCCAGGGCCTGAAAAACATGAAGGAATCGTACAAGCCCGGGATCTATGACAAGAGCATTTTAGATGAAGTAATCAACGTGGAGGATGAAGAGGCCTTTGAAACGGTCCGTAAGCTGGCCCGGGAAGAAGGGCTGCTGCTGGGGATGAGTTCAGGGGGAGCCGTATTCGTAGCCCTCCAGAAGGCCCAGCAACTCAAGAAAGGCCTGATTGTAGTCGTCTGCCCGGACGGCGGGGAACGCTACCTGAGCACCACGCTCTTCGATGAAAAGGAAAAAAACGGGCTGGTTTTTTATAACACCCTGACCCGGGAAAAGGAAAATTTTGTCCCCCTCAAGGAGGGCCGGGTTTCCATTTATTCCTGTGGGCCCACGGTCAGCGCGTTGATTCATCTGGGGAATTGCCGCCGCTTTGTCATGGCCGATTTGCTGCGCCGCTACCTGGAATTTAAGGGGTTGGAGGTCCAGCATGTCATGAATATTACCGATCTCCATGACCGGACCATACGCGGAGCCGAGGAAGCCAACCAGACCCTGGAGGCCTTCACCGGGTATTATACCGAGGCGTTCTTAGACGATATCGACCGCCTGCGGATCAGGCGAGCTACCCATTATCCCAAGGCCAGTGAACATGTGGAGGACATGATCGCCCTGGCCCGGGAACTCTTGAAAAAAGGGTATGCCTATGAAAAGTACCGCTCGGTCTACTTTGATATCTCCCGCTTTAAGCCCTACGGCCACCTGTCCCGGGTGGACTTGAAAAAAATCCAGCTCGGGAAAACTGTGGACCTGGATGAATATGAAAAAGACAACCCCCGGGATTTCACCTTGCTGAAGCGCACCAACCTCTCGGAACTCAAGAAAGGGATCTATTTCGTTACCGAGTGGGGGAATGTGCGCCCGGGCTGGCACGTGGAATGTTCGGCCATGGCCTTAAAATACCTGGGCGATACTTTTGATATCCATACCAGCGGAATGGATCTGGTTTTCCCCCACCATGAAAACGAAATCGCCATCAGCGAAGCGGCCACCGGCAAGAAATTCGTGAACTACTGGCTCCACAGCGATCTGGTTTACGTGGACGGGAAAAAGATTTCCCAGGCCGGCGGGAATTTGATCACCTTGCGGGACCTGCTAACCCAGGGTTTCACCGGCCGGGAGGTACGGTACTGGCTGCTGTCCACCCACTACCGCAAACCCCTACATTTTTCCCCTAAAACCCTGGAGACATCCCGGAAGACGTTGAGACGCCTGGATGAGTTCGTTCAGAAACTCTATTCCCAGCAATCGGGGCAAGAAGAACATCCGGAGGTCGGCGAGGCCCTTTATCTTTACAAGAACCGGTTCAGGCGGGCTATGGACGACGACCTGAATATTGCGGCGGCCCTGTCCGCCCTGTTCAAACTCGTCCGCGCCCTGAATTCGGTATTCATTGAAAAGCGGATTACCCCCGAGGAGTTCCAGGAGATCGATCGGGTGTTAAAGCAGACCAACACCGTGTTGGAAATTTTTGATTTTCCGGACCGGGAACTGCCTTCAGAAGTCCAGGATATGCTGGATCAACGGGAGCAGGCCCGGCAGCGCAAGGAGTTCACCGAGGCCGACCGGATTCGCGACCAGATCTGCGCCCGGGGATACCGGATTACTGACTTGAAAGATAAGACCCTGTGTACTTTGTGCCGGATAAAGGATGCCTCATGCCCCGAATAGACGATTATATGAATGCCCTGGCGCTGGCCCGGGAGGAGTGGGCCAAGCAGGATCCCCAACGGGCGGCTATCCTCGGCGGGGCAGCCTATCACCAGGGACCGGACGGGACCCGCCTGCAGCTTCAGTTTATGGATAAGGCCGTCACCGTAACCTGGCCGGAGGGCCAAGTCCTGGGACCGGACCCGGCCAAAGAGCTTTCCCTGCAGGAACAGGTTTTGATCCTCCACTACCTGCTTAAGGCCCCGGGTGCCCCGCCGACCGGGCAATGGATCACCTTCCGGGAGATCCCTTCGGGGGAGTTCTATTACTCGGCTTTTGTTCAGCGGGCCAAAGAGCCTCTGGTCAAGACCTTCGGCCACCGGCCTGGGCTCCTGGCCGAACTGGGGGTTCAACAGGGCGGGGTCAAAAGAGAGGAAGGGGATGTCTGTATCTGTTTTCAGGCCTTCCCCAAGATCCCGGTCTGTCTGATCCTCTGGGCCGGAGACGACGAGTTCCCGCCGGACGGCAACGTTTTGTTCGATGCCAGCATCGCCCGGTATTTGATGGCCGAAGACGTGGCGGTTTTAGCAGGAATGGTGGTCTATCCCCTGATCGGGATGGCCTATAAGAAAGGATAGAAAAATCCCCGAGAGAGGATTGACGCGGAAAAGGAGTCTGTAATCAAAGATTCGAGGGTTGAAATCATTGGGAAATTGGACAAGAAAAGATCGATTTTGAAATCAGGTCTTTTTTCATTTTTTGATGCTGTCCAACTTATCCCCATTTTGGTCTCCCCTCTCCCCCGCCCTTCTTATCCCCATAAACCTCCCATTCGATGTAAAATCCCCACTTTCGAGGGATTGTCTCCCGAAACGGAAAGGGCTATCCTATATAAAAACTCAGATTCAGGAAACGGTTTTCCCCATTATGCCAACCCGTTGAACATCGGGGATCTTTTTATCGGCCTGGGGAGCGATTCCAATTGGGACTACGTTGGCTGAAGAACCAAAAATAGTTTGACTTTTTTGTTTTTTTGGTCTTAATTTAGAAATAGTATAAAAGAAATCTATATTTTCTGTAAGTTTTCTGGAAGTTTCTGGCTTAGGCATTCAAAAACATGGCCGCAAATAAAGCACTTCCCGCAGCCTTTTTTCCGATAGTCACCCACCGGAATGAATACTATTATAACTTCCTGCCCGGAAAACTTCGGGCGAACTCGCCGGCCCCCAAGATCAAAAACCCGGTCGTCCTGGAGGCCGATGCCGTTATTTTAGACATTAAATCGCCGGGCTGGCTTTCTTATGATGAATCGAAGGCCATCCATCGGGTCATCACCGCTTATCCGGACCCTTCCCTTGAGGCTGCCATTCAGATCCCTCCTTTTTTAAGGCAAACCTTTATTGAAGCCTACCGCCGCCAGGCCGATCCCCGTTCGGATCTGCCTTCCAAGGGCGAATGGGTGAATCTAACCGCTTAAAAAAGATTAAAGTTTTCCCCCCTCCTGGACGATATAGACGGTGAAAGGCAAGTATCATGGTCATCACCAGCTATCACATCCAAAATGTTCTGCGAACCTATAGCCAGCAGATATCCGAAGGCAGCCGCCTGGCCAGAAGCCGCAAGCCCGAGAGGGCGGAGCATACGGATTTTGCAAAAATATCCAATGAAGCCCGAAAACGATATATGGTGGATACGATCAGCCAGGAAATGCTCAACCATCTGACTCAGACCTCCGAACGGAACGGGACGGCGCAGGAGATATTAAACCGCCTGAGTCAGGAATACGGGAAACCGTTAGAGGTCGACCTGAAAGAAAATGAGAACCTGGTATTCAAGGTGATGGATCAGTCGCGCAAAGAGGTCGTCGATACCCTGTCCCCGATGGACAGCGAGCAACTGAAAAACCGGTTAATGGACATTACCAAGACCATAGTCAGCAATAATCTGTTATAAAGGAGTACGGTTCATGAAAATTCAAGATATCGCCCAAAAGGCTCAGATCCTCCAGTATGTCAATCAGCAGACCAAGCTGAACACCGCTGATCAGAGCATGGTCAATCCGGAAACCAAGGTTCAAACCCAAGTCGGGGACCGGGTGGATTTATCCCCCTCCTCCCGGATGATNAAAAAGATCGAAGAGATCGCCCTTTCGGCCCCGGATANCCGGGCCGATAAGGTGGCGGCCCTTANAAAGCAAGTGGAATCCGGAAAATACCAAGTGAACAGCGATGATCTCGCCGGGAAAATGCTGAAGGAATTTATCGTCGAACTGATTAGATAACACCCCCTCTTTCTCCCCCCCCCAAAAAAAGCCGGCCTTGACCGGCTTTTTCCTTTTTNATCCTTTTGTTGCTTCCCCCTTTTTCTAAGGGCAGCTCGTTTTCCCCTCAAACCCTCGTATCCTTGACACCTTGAATCCTATTTGGTTAGTTCTTAGTGAGGACCGGGTGGCGGACGGAATAGTCGGTCTGATAGAGGATGACCTGTTTGGCGATTTTCTTTCCGGAATTGATCACCACTGGGGCCAGGAGGTTAGCCGTGATTTCCGGCGGCTGCTGTCGGGAGAAATTCACTACCACCAGGGTCTTGAGCTCCGCGACCGGTTGATCGAGCTGAAGAAGGAGAGAATCTTCGGGGGACAGGTCGACATCGTAGTCCGCAACCAGGTCCAGGGGGTCCATCAAGACAAAGGCCAGGTCCTGGTTTTCTACGGACTGAAACCACNGGAAGGGGGACCCTTCTCGATGGTTGAGCAGGATGTAACGGGTCCACTCCGGAAAACCGATGATCCCTTCCGGCAGGCGGAAGATCTGCTCCTCTTCTACAGCTATCGTGCCGAAGCGGCGGGTTTCAATCTGCAATGCGTTAGCTCCCTCCATTAATACCCAAATAATCAAACCGTCATAATTGATCCAACTGGGAAACATCCAATTGGGCCGCCAGTCGGTTCTCCGCCTGGATCTTTTGATAAATTTCCTCCCGA